>Ga0209518_1000386_pt1 | contig 58131 bp, 59 predicted proteins | sample RifGroB1_FD_183993 | JGI IMG/M metagenome (GOLD analysis project Ga0209518, IMG submission 183993) | Groundwater microbial communities from Rifle, Colorado, USA - Groundwater B1 (SPAdes) (version 2) | ecosystem: Environmental > Aquatic > Deep subsurface > Groundwater | place: Rifle, Colorado...
CGCCAGCTCTTTCTGTCCCCTCTTCCGTGGCATCCTCCCAGCGCTTCGCCGCCGACAGTGCCTGCGTCTCAGTGGGCGCCGGGAATTCCTCGCCCAGGTAGATACGCTGGTTACCAGCCAGCGTATAGCAACGCATGCACTCCCCGCACCCGTCGACATGCAGGCTGGCGTCCCAACACGTCTTCGCAGCCGCGCGTACCGCCCACAGTAACTCTGCCGCGTACATCCCGTCCTTGACCATATATCCTCCACGTTGTTAGAGACTCTCTAGGTACCTCACCGCCCCGTCTATCGTACCGTCGTTCAGAGTCGGCAGATGGTAGAACAACAGTCCACGCAGCCTGGCGAGCACACACTCTTTGTGCTCAGTCGGCATCTCGGTCCACTCGGTTGCGTCAAGCGCGTTGAGTGCGGACACGGCCGCGTCGCAACAGCCCTTCTGCCGAATCATCCATAGAGCACCGACATCGAGGCCTTTGGCGATCAGGTCCCGTGCCAGTTGTTCGCAGTTCTCTCCGGCTACTAGAAGCTCCATCAGCAGGAATTGCCTCTGAGCCGACGACACGTTCCACCAATCCTCGGTGGGCCGCACCGTTCCTACCTCCGGCTTCGGGACCGGCAGGAATTTCCAGCCGTCCCCGTGCGTGTACGGCGCCTTACCGTCCTGCCCAGGTATGCGGAGGCTCTCCCCCGCCTCACGCTTCTCTAGCGGCCGATACTTCAGCGCACCCCCATCGCCGTACTCCAGAGACTCCGCCTTGTAGCAGAAGAACACGCGCCCGCCCACCTCAACTCCGATCTCTCCATCGGAGTTGACTACCCATTTCACGTCGTCCGGTCCGATACCCACACAGTCCTCCTGATCGTATTACTGATTAATGGCTTCTTTGCCGCCGCACGCTGTTTCCGTTGCTGCCGCTCGGCAATCACTCTTACCTGCCGGATAGTCAGTCCTAGTCTGCCGGCTATGGACGCGTATGTTTCTCCTGCGCTTCTCGCTTTTAATATCTCTGTCTGCCATGCATCGCCGGCCGCCACTCTTCGCGATATCGGTGTGAGCGCGACTCCTAGTTCCTTCGCCCGTGTGTAGACCGTTACCTTCGCGCAGCCTAGACGCGCCGCAATCTCAGCGGCGTCACCGCCCTTGGCAAGCTCGGCCGCCCAGTCTACGCCATACTTTATTCCAAACTTACGCAGGCGTGCGTAGATTACGCCGACGCTGCAGCCTAGGGCGTATGCAACCTCTTTAGGAGTACCGAAGCGCTTCAACAGTGCTTCAAAGTTCTCCCTTGTCGGTTGCGGATTAATCATGCTTTATCAACTCGGAGAGTGTAGGGCATCCGGGCAGCACGTGATGTTTAACCGGTCCCACGTGTAGGACATCGACGCCGAGGCCGAACGTCTGTCGTACCCCGTATTCGCAGCCTCTGTAAGTAAACACACGGGTCTCCCTTTGTAGGTCGGGCTTACCTGGCACCGCTACACCTAGGTCGGCCGACGTTGGGGCGGCCGTACCGCGGTCTGTAGCAGTCGGGGCTGCGGCTACGCCAGCGTCTGCCGCACCATAGTCGGCCGGGACCGGTACCGAGCGCGACTTTATCGAACAGCTGCATCCGCAGACCAGCAACATAAGCAAGCAAAGCAAGAACTGCATTCAATACTCCATAAGTGGGTCGTCAGGGCGAAGCGGTATGCCTCTACTAGTCTTATACCTATTACTCATTAATATTTGCTAGTGCAAATAATGCACAGCATGGGGTATAAGTAGAACAGAAGGAGACAGAATGACACTCGAAGAATTGGTAGTTAATTGTCAGACAGACAGCAAATTCGCGGAGATGGCCATGCTATGCACGGCTCACGATTTTGCGACTTGGAGGGTCGAGTATTCATCTGAGTTTTATGCGGCGTTTGCGCCTGCTGGCGATATGATGACGGTTGTACTGGTGCGGCGTGAGAGCGAGACGGTATTGCCGGTATTTATTCTACCGGAGGCCGCCTTGGATATTGCCGCCATCGAGAAATTTGCGAAGGAGATATGGTCTGCGCTGGAGGCCCAGGTACGAATTGACTTCGGTAAGCTGCACCTATCCGACATAATCGCCGCAATGATGAAAGGAACCGGCGTACGTAATTTTGATGAGGAGGTCCCGAAGACCTACGACATAGGCAAGGGCACCGCCGACATCAAGAAGTGGTCGCCACCAGTGAGAAAGGAAGACCTAAATTGACCTGGGACTTTAGTGTAGGTGTCGGGTACGCTACTTCTTGGCTTCGCGGATTTAAGAAAGGCGAGCTGGCTAACATACGCACTGCCGGTTTGTGCGATGGCAAGTCCTTCCCGTATGCCTACCTGTACCACTTGCACTCTACGATAGAGATCGCAGCTAGGCGTGGTTGTCTCCATATGTGCCGTTGCGTACAGAGACCCGCATCAACAGCTGCACTACCAGATATCTTCGGCGTGCAGGATTACTACATGATAGAGTACATGCACCGGAACAAGTGCTGGCGATGAGCGATTGGGAGGACTACTTCTCAAATGACATAGAAGGCGCGGCTTCCGCGGAGAATTACCGCCGCCGTGTATACGGTGATGCGCCCATGGAGCACCTAAGGCCGCGGCTGCTGACTTGTGGAAAATGCCGCGAGGTCATCTATATTCAGACAAAACACGTGTGCGAGGAGGTCGTTGATGAAGGGGATAGTTCTAAGTAGAGACGAACTGGTGGCGATAGAATCGAGGGTCGGTGGCCTAAAGCACTTGTTCTGGCCGCTACGTCCAGGCCGCAAGCAGCGCTTCCTATCGCAGGCTACGCTGAACGAAGTGAATACGGTGCCGGCCGTTGGTAGCAACCCGGGGCACAACGGCGAGACTCTCATTCAGTTATGCAATAACAACGGCGGGCCACTTACCTGCATAACGGCGCCGTACTCTACTGGCGATATCGTCGCCGTGTTGGAGAAGTTCAAGCCGGTAGTTACGCCGTTCTCGCAGTACGTAATATTCCATACACCAGGTGGTAGAAGGGAAATCACTGGCGCCAACCTGGACTACCCAAAGATGGACATACAGATAAGCGGCGCAGACCCGCTACGGCAGTCGGACGCGTTCCAACCGGCTAAGTCGCTACGTTGCGAGCACGCCCGGTTCTACTTAATGATTGGGAAAATGCACATATTCAGGCACGGGACTATCGGGCCGCTTGCGTGGCCAGATGAGATCTGGGACCGCATGTACAAGAGCAAGGGGATGGGTGTGGCCGATAACCCATGGGTGCTTATGGCAGACGTTACGGTGCTCACCGTGAAGTAGGGGAAAGCTGGCAGGGTGATCGCCAGCTTTATTAGCCATTAATACTCTGGGCTAATAAACGGTGCGTGAGGCACCATTCGTTTACTTTCCATCCTCTTCTACGCACTTGTGCTTTTCTATCTCTTGACCTTGCGGCACGAACCCATGCGCCACGCCGTACTCATGTAGAGAGCAGACCAGGCAGCGGCCCGGAAACCTGGCCGCGAAGTCAGAACATATGGCTATAGCACGCTCTTTACGGAACGCCCTTAGAGTCCACCAGGCCTTCAGTGTCACCGTCACTGCCAGCAGTACCAGGAATATCTCTGTTTTGTGGTCCATCTTTCTCCGCATTTACCGCGTCAGACATAGCGGCCATTTCTAAATGAACAGCCGCAAGCTGCCGCTCAAGGTTGTGGACTTTTGCACGTAGAGCTATGTTATCTGCCAACAGCGCACGGCCGGAGTCGCCGGCAAGCGCCGCACGTACATATGGCTGCACGCTGTCCGGAGCGTACTTACTAATAGCGTACAGGGCCCTACGCAGCGCAGAATTGTCTGCGTCTATGACATTGAACGGCGACGGTATCACGGCGCGGAAGCTCTGAGACTCTCGCACATTGTTTTGACTTTGGCGGTCACAGCCCGCGCTATATCGGCGTACGACAGCACCCCGCCTCGCTTGGCCTTAAAGTCAATTATGTCTGCCAGTATGTCTTTTTCCACCACCTGCAGCGCTGCGTCTACCTCGGCAGTGGTGGGAACGACGGGTCGTATGGTCTTGCCGCCCGGGTATAGCTCCACTAGGTAGAACCCGAAGACCGCGGCTGTATCGAATGAGCCCTTGTCAGGCGTGGCAAATGGGACGTACCGTCGGCCAACCCTTTTGTATAGTACTTCACTCACTGTCAAACACTCCTATAGACGCGGCGACCGCCAGCACGACGTAAGCCGGGATTTGTGAGGCGAACTTTACCGCGCCTTTCAGCTCACCTGACGCGGCCTTATCCAACAGCAGCGTCGCGCACCCTACGGTGACATTCTTCACTATCTTAAGAACTTTCCAGCCCGACAAAGCGTCCTCCAGTATTCCTTGGTTGTATAGTACTTATAACTATTAATGAGTAATAATTGCACTTTATTACTCATTAATAATAACAGGAGGCAGCTCTCAACCTGTTATTTAGCGCAGTACTGTAAAGACCTTGCTAACTCTGACACGGATTATCTCCTCATTATTCTCAAGTTCCTCCGTCACTATATCCCCGATGTCCCACCTATACGCCATAGTCAGGTCATTTGTGGCGTAGTCCTGCACTGCGCCATCGCTGCACGGATTTAGGATGTACGAGCCCGTTTTCTTGTCACGCACAACTACATACTCATTTATAGTGTCGAAGACTACGCCGTTGGATGCGGGCACGGGCGTCGGAGTAGCCGCCTCTAGAAATCCGTGTTCAGTGGTCTCTTGCGTCAGTACCCAGGTCGCACCAAGTCCATCACACGCGGGGCAGGCAGCCTTGAGTAAGTAGCCGCCAGGGCAGACTTTCTGTTTCTCATCGTTTACTACGCGCTGTCCATCGCATCGTAGGCACACCTGCGGTTGACGGTGCTGTAGCAGCTCTAACGCGACGGCTAGACGACTGTTTTGCTGTGTCAGCGTTAGTATCTGCTTGTCCACTAGCGCGTCTCCGTCTTCGCGGCCGTTGAGCCGGCGGAGTTCTTCGCGTAGCCTCTCGTTCTCATCCTCAAGGAGCGTAATTCGCTCGTTTAGATTCGTTATATGTGCGCCGCCGGCGGCGGCAATATCGGCCTCTGTTAATAGCGGACGGGCACGCGCCGGCGAGCGCTCTTTATCGTGCATTGCTCTTCTTCTTTCTTGCCGCAGAAGCGACGAGTGTTTTACCCTTGAATATATGACCGCAGCCACACGCCTGTCCGGTCAAGCCGTCTTGTCTATTCCACCCAAACTGCTCGCCGCATTTGGGGCAAGTCGTAACACACTCCGCATCTCTGTGCGGGTCTAGTCGAATTCCCACGCTCTACTCCTGTCGGTGTACTCCACTTATACCTATTACTCATTAATAATTGCAACAGCATATTAATGAGTAATAAAAAGCGAGAGTGCCCGTCTCGCTTAGCTGCTAGCCCAACAGCAGCTTCAACCCTTTCAGCACCATGTCGAAGCCCTCCCAGCGTGCCTCCGACTTGGCGAGCCGTGCCTCCAGGTCGTTTACACGTGAGTGACTCAGTAGCAGTCGCTCCTCTGCGTCCGCCAAACGCGCCTCCGCGGCATCTTCGCGCAGCTGGTACGCCACGACCTTATCGCTCACGTTCGCGCGCCACGCGCCGTGACTTTCCATCTTAGCCCCGAGGGCGCCCACCATGATCTCCGCCGTGCGTGCCCGCACGTCTGCGTCGCCGATCAGCTTCGACAGGCCGATGATGCGGCCCTCCAGGGAGGCTTGCTCCTCCGCCGCGATTTCAAGACCACCCTCGAGCTGCGCAACTTTCGCGCGCAGCTCCTCGATTTCTGCGGTCGCTGGTGCTCGTACGTTCAGCTGCGCCGGAGAGGGTGCTGCCGCGGCGCAGGCAGGCTTGTCTGCCAACTCGCTGACGGCGGCCTGAAACCCGGGGAACAACGGCGCAGGTGGCTGCACGACCGCGCTCGCCGGTCCCTTTGGAAGGGGCGGAAGAGCGGATGGGGCCTCTACACACGCGTTTTCTTCCATGCGCTTCTGTATCGCGGCCTTGTCCGCCGCAGTCGGTGCGTAGACGCCCGGTCCACGCGCGGGCGACACACCTGCGAGTGCCCGTCCCGCGATCAGGTGCTTCTGATGAATTGCAAATCCGAAGCTTTCTGCAGTGAATTTGCCCATCCATGCCGTCTTGAGCCCCGGCCGCCGGTAGTCGTCGGCAGCGCCCTGGAGGGGCAGCAGATTTCCCGTCTCGGCTGCGATGTAGCCGTCCGCCACCAGTCTGGTAATAGCTGCGTGGCGTTGCGAGATCGCCGACATGGAATCCTCCGCACGCAGCTCTTTCCACAATTCGCGCCAGACCTCGGCCTCGTCGTTCCAGGTGGGTCCTCCGAGGCTGTGAAACGCCGCACGGCCAAGCGCCTCCTTTACACCTGGGTGCCTGTCTACGACCGAGCCGATGCCCCCACCTGCTCGCAGCCACTCTGTCAGTTGGGTCTGGCTGACCCATGCTGTCCAGGCATGGGTCTCTAGCAGATCCTTCCCGAAGGCGGCCAGCCCTGGTACTAGCTCTTTTGCTCCTTTCCCCTTGGCCGCCATCGGCGCCGCTGCGTCAGTCTTGACACCTCTGCTCGCTCCCTCTTTCTCGAAGAGGAGCGTGGCTGCCTTGACGGCTCCGTCCACGACCTGCGCCTGTTTCTCGAATTCTGTACTCAGGAGCGTAAACCCTACTCCAGCCGCAGCCGCCTCCTTCCGTACTTTGGACATGACCGCATGCCCAAAGAAGTTTGAAAAGACCAGTGCCCCGTGTCCGACACTAAAGCCGGACCTTGGGACGTCTTCATAGTAGAGCACGTCGGCGCGGTCGCCGACATACTCTTGAAGGGCCTGTCCATGGGGCTTTCGCCCGCCGAACAGTGCCAGTTTGGGTTTCCTCTCAGCCACACATTCTCCTTTGCGCTGTAGTTGGTTCTGCGCACAATTCTTATACCCAAAAACGAGTGATTATTAGCAGTTAATAAAAGGTGCGGCATGCGTGGCACCTTTTGAAACTAATCACTCGTCGAGGGTCGGCAGCAGGGCCTTCGCAATTTCAGAGCCTGAAAGCAACCGCCCGAGGTCTGGGCATTCTAACTCGTACATTCGCTGCCCCAGCCGTCGTGCAGTTTCTTTAGGCCCGCCTTTGCGGTCAGGGCCTGTGCAGTTATTGTACTCACAGGTTTCTCTGTTAGGGTAGGCATGGCACATATACGGTCTGTCCTTGTATATGCCGCAGTCTCCGCCGCCGCCAATATGCTTGCACGTAAAGTACTCGCCGCCAGCTTCGTCGGGCACCCCGCCGTTCTCCGGCGTATTGTTGTGCTTCCCTATTGGAACTAGCAGTGTTAGTAGCTGGGCGGCGTCATCGCTGCCTTCGTCTCTATTGCGTCTAACAGCCTCCAAGCCTCCGCGGATAGTGAACCCGCGGCAGCAGTGGCCAGTACATCTTACTCCGGCAGCTATCTCCGCCTCGGCCTCTTGCTCTGCTTTTAGCAAGAGGTTCTTTAGAAGATCGGGGTCTGTTATTTCGCCCAGTTTGTCGTAGTCACCCAACGACTGTTGCACTGACCACCTTGGCGGATTCAAGGATTAACACGAAACGGTGGTAGCGGATTAGATGACTGATCGCCATCTCCGCAGGAGAAAACGCGCTCCCACTGTCCGGGTGGCCGGCCGCTATTTTGGCCGCGTTTTCTAGGGCTTGCTCACCGATGGCCGTAGCCGTAGCCGGCGTATTGGCCGGCAAATACAGTTGAAACTCCATAGTGCAGTCGAGCATGCACGTACGGACAGGCAGCGCGTCTACCCAATCCCTTAGCCCCAGGTTGGTGGTGCCAGCCGCAACAGCCTGCACCCACAGCTCCCGGTTAGCCTTCGCTATGCCTTCGGTATCCAATTGTATATCCCCAAATCGTCGAAGATTTCACCGTCGTGGTCAAAGTTTATGATGAGGCATTCGTACTTGAGTGCTAGCGTGTGGATAGGCCTCAGCCACTCTGGGACTAGTGCTCTTTCCTCGTCTTCGTCCAACCCGCCGTACACGAACACGGTATAACCGTGCTCGTGCGAAATGCTCCGTAGTCCGCCGAAGTCTACCTTGGCGATATCATTAACCAGTAATAACTCGCCAGACTCTGTTCTGAACGGCTGTATGTGCTCAGCCGACAGGTCCAGCATGCACCGTACCGAGTTGGCCGCCGGCCGCGGGAGGCGTGCACGCGCGGTGGCCAGAGATGCCGGCCCGAACTCGTTGTCGGCCATTATCTCTGCCACCTGGTCTATTGTAGTCCGGTCATCCCAGGACCTACCTTGCTCCCACAGTACCGCACGTATCTTTTGCGTAGCCCTGATTGCCAAGGCGGAGATGTCTATTGCCACTGTCTTACCTCGTCATTACAGTTTCGCTGCCGTAGCAGCACAGTCTCTCTGTCTGCCTCGTCCTGCCACGCTGGCGCCCCTGCGCGCCGGCGTCCTAGGACACTCTTGAACTCACCATTCGCTAACTCATGCAGAAGGGATGGGTCGCCCGCCACTTGCAATCTTTCTCAAGCGCCATAGCTGCTTGGGGGAAAGTTGTCCTTTGAATCTGTAGAATTCTCGCACGCTAGCTACCAATGACTTGTCCACGGCGTTACTTGCGACGGCCTCAGCCTTGGCAAACAACGCCTCCGCCGCGTCTGGATTTACATCCTCAAACACTATGCTGGGCTTTATCTCAGCCGCCGTCATATGCAGGCCAACCAGCCTGTCCCGCAGAATCTGTATCACCGCCTCGATGTCGCTATCAGGCACAGCCCTGGCTAGGTCAAAAGGGGTCACTAGTGCTCTCCAGTTGTTATGCCGCGTAGTTGGCTCTAGTATACTTATACCCGTAAGAATTCCATTCTTGCAATTATTACTCATTAATACGGGATAAGAAGTATGGGAGAAGATACCCAACTACGGAGGAACAGTGGATAAGAGGATTTGGTGTAGCTATTCGCGAATGGTACGGTCTGTACGCGACGCGCTGACCGATGGCGCTATGGAGCCGCTGTATATTTACGAGGAGACGACTCTGGCAGTGTTCGGATGCCCGCCATCGTTTCTCGGCGAGCTGCCACGCGCGTTCGGAGAAGAGTATCGAGAGGCTGCACGATTCGTAAAGAACTGGGCAGCGCACGTGGCGCCGCGGGTGCTGTTTGAGCAGCGTGACGACTGTACCCGCCTCACGTGGGGTGAGACAAAGACTGCGCTAGGAAAGTTGTACGGCCTTAACGGTGACGGTGACGGCGTAGAGGAGGCCGTCCGTAACGCGATGCTGTATCTGAACTACAGCTACCACGACAGCGACCGTCTGGCCGGGTCAATCCCGTTGCTGGAGCATATCGCCGACCATATGGGGTATATCGCGATGCCCCGTAGGTAGCAAAGGGCAAACGGCTAACCCTGTTTGTTAGCAATTATTAACCATTAATACGGTATAATCTAAGTAGACGGCAACAACTGCTGTGAGGTAACAAATGGACGAAATCTTGACATACAACACCAACCCTGACGACGGGCGTGTCGTACTGTCGTACGCAATTACGGACATTACGCCGGATTTTGTGGAGACCGTATTTGACAGCGGCAAGGCAGACGCCGCTGCCCGCGTTACTCGTGTCGTAGAGTGCGGGGATAGGCTGAGCATCTATATTAATCCTGGAGACGTGCCTAGAAACCCGTCTGCATTTCAATGGATGGGTCCAGCCGAAATCGTCGTGCACACCTGGCGAAAAGAAAAGGCGACAGTGGTCGTCGGGGACTTCTGCCTAATAAGCACCAGCGCCGGGCGTGCTACAGTTCGTATGGCTCATCTCAACAAGGAAGGTGCTAGCAAGGCGGCCGATACCGTCAGGCGCCTCTTGCTAGTTCCTGCGGGTGCCTTTGAAAGAGCGCAGCCATCGCCAAGCGAATTCATAAGCCAAGAACTGCTTGACAAGGTAGCTACCGCGCTACGCGTTGTTACTATAGAACTTTCTGTTCGTGCAGGGGCAGAGCAGTGGGCAGCGCCGGATAGAATACGTATAAGCAACTATGTCGGACAGACTCGTGTAGCGCCGCTTGGCAAACCCGATACGCAGCTGACCGCGTATTTAGGTGCGGCGCGGACCGGGCGTACGCAGTGCAGAGAACCCAACAGTGCGATGCAGGGCGACAATCGGAATGTTCTCGAACACCTGGCCTCCTCGGTCCTCGCCGACCTGAAGGCAGGCGGTGCATATTCTGCTACGCCGTTCCGAAAAATACTAGACACCGAGGGGCCGATTACAGTGAGCGACCGGCCACATATCGACTGGGCAGTACGTAAAAGTGACCGCACCTACTACCTGCCGATCACGTCTCAAGCACCGGAGTTGTGGGGTTGGTACCAGATTCCTATTAACCGGTTCTTCTCATACGCACATGAGGAACAGCCTGTGCTACCGGGCAGCGTTGTCACTGTGCAAGTCGTAGGGCGCGGGAAGCCGAACGTTTTCGGATTTGACGTTCCGGTAGACGTGCACGGGATTGACGGCAAACGGATTGCGTCTGGCCTCGTGTGCGGCTGGAAGGACGCGACCCCGGTGATGGAGCCCGTACCGCGACCCAAGATAGGGTCTAGAGGGATAGGAACAGACCCGGTCCCATACCCAGACATGCTGGATGATTGACAGAAGTGGTGGGCAACCGCCTGCCACTTTATTAGTCATTAATACTGCAATAACAGGGGTTATTCAGATATAAGATCTGTGCGGGTATTCTCCCGTGCCACAGGAGGCAGTGTGCAGAGTCCAGACACCGTCAAGATTGACGTAAATAAGGCAGCGTTGCTGGGGAATATTCGGTCGATATTCACCAGCCCAAGGAACATTATAACAGAGCTACTGCAGAATAGCCGTCGAGCGGGGGCTACGTACGTAAAGATAACTACGTCGTTGGTGGGCCTAGACGACGCCGATATCGCCAGACAGCAGATTGTGATAGAGGACGATGGTTGCGGAGTTTCCGACTTTGCAGCGCTATTGACCCTCGGAAACAGCCGTTGGAGCGAGGAGACTCTACTGACTGAGCAGCCGTTTGGCATGGGCTTCTTCGCGGCCATATGTCACGCAGACCGGGTCGCGGTTGTATCAAACGGGCAGCGAGTATGCTTTGATACCAGTGCGGCAATGGCGGGAAAAGAGATAGAGATTGAGCGTGGCGAGACGGAGAGGGGCACTGCAGTAACGCTGGTTATGGGCACGCACGTGTTTGGTGGGCGCCTTGCTGAAATCGTGGAGCATGCGGCCAGCGGGTTTCCTCTGGAAGTGCTGCTCAATAGCGCCAAAACACGTAGACACTGGAAACTTACGGACGAGTACGATTACTACGATGGTGTGCACGCGCTGTTCGAGACGAAGGACCCCAAAAACGGCCATATGGGTATCCTCGGGGTGCACGGCGGCACGTCGCGCATGTTTCTGTGCGGTCTTCCAATATCGGAGAACCAGCGGTTAGTCGGCGGCTGTGTTCATCTAGACGCGTCATTTCAGGCCAGAATGCCGGACAGAGACGTGCTATTGAATTCCGACGCCCAGGTAGCGCGGATACGTACAGCGATTATCCATATGCTGAAGGTTCGGATAGATAAGGCGGTTGCCAATGGGAACTATAAGATGGTATTCGGCCCGCTACTGCGAACGGCCTACATACTTTCAAGAATGGACCTGCTCGACAACGTGCCTGTGATTCCCTCTGACTACATTGCGTATGCTACTGGTGTGTACGCCTCGCAGCCTGGTGAGTCCTCGGCGCCCAACATGGAGACTACCTCGCTATACGCTGAGGAATATAGGCAGGCGCGGTACCTTACGGAGGAGGACGTGCGTGCACTTGGCCAGGGGTTCAGGTGGTATGACATAGCGAATATATCGCCGGAAGAGGGTGGCCCTGCAAACGCAAAGTTCTTACACGCGGCACGCGTTCCAATCTACATGCAGCATCTGTCAGACGACCACTGGTTCACCAAGCTTGCGTGCACAGAGTTTGACGATCCGCTCGTGGAAGTATCCGTCCCGCCAGAGTGCGTGATTGTAAGCGCCGACAGAGTAGCCGGCGACAACAGCATTGTGGTGGCTAGCCGGGTGGACCTGCACTGTAAAGCGCTTGGCGTAACTGTGCACCTTACTGTCGATCTCTACGATGGAGATACGTATTACATAACGTCAGAGGACGTAGACACTGGCGCACTCTTGCTGCAGCAGGACTCATACGAGCAGGACGGCGGAAACTTCGTCAATTCGGGCGCGCTTGAGGAAGCCGTGGCGTCGTTTGACTGCATACTGGCCGCCTTGCGAAACACCCCAATGACCGAAATCCTAGGGCGCCTGCTCGTCGATTCTATGACATCCAGTGCTTTGAAGATGCTCAGTGACAAGAGCGCCGCGTTTCACGTGAAGTTTTCTAATGGGGCTGTGCTAGTAAAGGACGCTAAGGGACAGTAGGTCGATGGCGCGGTACACCTCTACCGTGCCTTTTTATTAATGAGTAATAATTGGAGGCATGCTATCATCTACGCACTCTTTCCGATACTGGGGCCGTGACGTGACCCACATACACCAGACCACCTTCGGTGACGGCAGCGACGGTACAGAGCCTGGCAACTGCATGTCGGCGTGTCTCGCGTCGGTGTTGGACGTGCCGCTGGATGACGTGCCCAACTTCGCCGCGAAAGGCGCGCGTTACTGGGACGAGATGCAGCGCTGGCTTCACGCACGCGGGCTATTTCTGTTCGAGTTGAAAGTGCCACCCGACCAAACACCGGGCACGCCAGACGATCTCCACTACATCGCCAGTGGGGTCTCACCGCGCGGTATTCGTCATGCCGTCATTATGCGTGAGGGGCGGCTGGTGCATGACCCTCATCCGAGTGGCACAGGGTTGACAACTCCACCGGATCATTTCTACCCGATCGCTAAACTGACGTGAGGCCCTTTGTTGCAGGTCTCTGGTGTTGGGTTGCGCCTCAAATTGGGCCAATATCTTTTCCGATAGGTGAGTAGATGACGGCTTCAGAGATAGCAGCGCGCGTGGCCGACATAGCGGATAGCCACAGGGCAAACGCTGCCGACGCAGTGCTAGCGCTTGAGGATATGCGCTCGGCTCTGTTGGACCTTGTCGAGGAGTACGAAGAAATTGCCAGAAGTAACCGTCCTATCCGTGCTGATTCCGATTCCGGAGAGCACGATTCTCCAGGCTAATCTGCCGGGATTCGCAAAGATAACGAGAGGACTTCGCTGCAGGAAGAAACTGTGGGCTAAGTACAGCAGAGTCACTGACTACAAGTGGTGGTATGTCCTAGACTACGTAGCCACGGCTGCAGACGTGTTCATTTTGTCTGTAAAGATAGGGGCAGGCAGGACGTCGCCGGCGATCCAGATGTCCTTGCTAATGAGGCCCCGCTTCGCGGCCGACTTGCCGCCACCTGTGTACGCCGAGTGGCGAAATATAGTCATCAAGCTTGAAGAAGCGTTTACTGCGAGATCGGGGCGTCCGGCCTACCGACTGTACGAAGAGATACTTCTTGTCCCAAAATAGGAGGGAATTGTGCGAGACAGAGGAGCGCTTGTACTAGCTGACGCAGACTACCGGCCTGACCCTGCCGACTCATCGGCAAGGACAGAGGAAGTAGAGGAAGTCACATTACATTGCACAGGTGGCGGAATTGTTGACAAGGCCCTAAAGAAGGTTCTTGGTAGCAAGACGTCCATAACGAACCTGAATGCATTAGTGATTAATACTAAGCTGTCCTACGAAGTAGTGTCTGTGGCCGCTGACTTCTACAGGGAAGTCAACAAGGTCTCGACGACCTATGTAATTGGATACTGCGGCGAACTTATCCAGACACTGCCTGAGAGCAGACGCGCCTGGTCTGCCGGAATAAGCAAGGAGGTTCTGGGCCTATATAAGAGAGGCTTTAAGCACTGGAAGAATTACATAATGGTAAACGGCGTGCTGCGCCCTGCCGCGCCTGCGGGCTACTACACATTTTGGGAGGGGCAGTACGCGATAATAAAGGGCCTGCGTGCCTTTGAGTCGCCGCCCGATACCGCCTCGCCGCTGGAGCTATCCGGCTGCCACTCTTCCGGACCAGACCAGCGGTCTATATCCATCGATCTGCTCACCCCTCCGTATCAGCGCTCAAATGGCAACTACCGCTGCTTAGGCCCGGACCTTCCAGACGTGTACGGGCAGATGGGCAGTCTGTATACTTTTGCGCAGTTGAAGACTCTACGGAAACTGCTGCGAGAGCTGGCAACGGTATACCCTAAGTTTGCAGTTACTCGTGCGAAGGTTCTACCGCATAGTTTGACTTCTCCGATAGAACGGTCGCTGCGCGTGAGCGTAGACGGCAAGACTCTTGCATACGGGTTTGACCCAGGAGCGCTCAATTGGACATTTCTGCTAAACGACTGATCATTGGGCTAGTAGGCAAAAAGAACTCTGGAAAGTCTACAGCATGCGAAATTCTCCTGCGCAGATGGCCAGCCGCAACGCGAGTGTCATTTGCGGACCCAATCCGCGCCATTCTGTGCGACCTGTACGGCTTCGACCCTGAGCGAATGCGCACAGACCAGGATTACAAAAATATACCAAACGAGGAAGGGGTCGTTCCTAGGTTTGCCGCGCAGGAACTAGGAACAGGGTTTGGCAGAAAAGTGAGCGACAATACGTGGGTTGGCAAGGCTATGTCGCGCGCAGAGCAGATTTTTGTTGACGGTCTAGCCAACGTCGTGATTATAGATGATGTACGGTTTGCTAACGAAGCCGAGGAGATAACCGAACGTGGCGGCGTGCTCGTGCGCGTAGACCGCGGTTTCGGCGATACCGACACGCACCCATCGGAGATGGAAGGCAACTTAATAAGTTGCCAGTACCATATAAATAACAAGGGCGACCTAGACGATTTGAGGAAGTCCGTAAGCTTCGTGGCCCTCGCCATAGAGCCGACTGTACTTGTGGATGACAGCCGGTGCCTCGCTGCTAGAAAGCGGGCCGAGGTAGCGGGGCTAACAGCGGACGAGTATCAGGTTGCCGCTATGAAGACGCGGTCGCTCGACAACGTCTACAAGTGTATACCTGACAAAGAAATAGCGAACCTAGTGTACGCCGGTCTGGGCCTCGGGGAGGCCGGAGAAGTACAGAACAACATAAAGAAGCTTCTGCGCGACAGTGGCGGCTTCATCACTCAGGCCGATCGTGATAAGATAAAGAAAGAAATCGGCGACCTACAGTGGTACGTGGCGCTTATGGCCGACGCGCTAGGCCTGCGCCTGTCTGAGGTTATGTCCTGCAATATGGACAAGCTGGCTGATAGGCATAAGCGCGGTGTAATTCACGGCAGCGGCGATACCCGCTAGTATTAATCACTAATAAGTTGGAGGCAGCGGTGCTTAGCGAGAACAGACGAGACGCCATCCTAGTAAAGACTGCGGAAGCGTTGTACACGCGAAACGATCCGAAGTTTAACGCAGCGTATGACTCAGGGAGGGCCACTAGGGCAGGTGCCTCGCTGCCGCCGCCTGGTGGTGGAATATTCTCTGCGGCATTAGATAAGGCCAAAGACAACGTCACACAGCAGATGGCGTCTCGTGCCACAAAGCAGTTCAAGTTTGCGCCGCAGTCTCCGGCGCGCGATGACATGCCGGCTGTAGCGCGCACCCTTATGGCTAGGAGGGCTGCGCCACCGCCTTCTGTGCCACCTCCTGCCGTACCGAGGTCGTGATACTTAGCTGCGCCGTGCTCAGTACATAGCTGGCAAAATAGTCGTAGTTAAAAAGGAGGCCTCGCGGCCTCCTTTTTTATTTACACTGTGCACGTAGTGGCAGGCATACGGTGCTCAATGCACTGGTAGTCTGCGATTGTAGGCGCCGGTATGTGCCCTGGCCACGCAGTTGGCGGAAGCATCCATGCCCGTGCTTCCCAGCTCGCGTCCTGCCAGTAGTCCTCATAGAACTTTGGGAGGATTGGTTCGCACGGCTTCATTTCGAGAATGTGCCGCAGATCATCTTCTATCGACATGCTCTCTCCATGGCTATGCGTCTGCCAGCGCAATTATTAATGAGTAATGGGGTATAAGAGTTCCAGAAGGAGAACCCAGATGCCCCTAACAAAAGTTCTTGCGGTATACCCACCATCGACGTGCGTAGACCTGACTAGCCGATGCGAGTGGCTGAATACGCGCCTAACCGCGCCGCCATTTGTGGCTGCAGAAGTGCTCGGCGCGTCGTATGTAGAGAAGGACAAGGCGTTTATAGTTACGTACCGCGCGGTCAGCGGAGTAACAGCAGAGGTGTGGTAATGTCTAGGGGCCCAATAGCGGCCCCTTGTTTTTACCTAGTAGGGTAGGGCGGACTTGCCTGTTATTAGCCGCTAATAAACCATTAGCAATACTAATAGCTTATTAGAATCTCTCCGGTAGCTGGCGGACTGTTACGTATCCAATTGGTGTCTTGGCTGTGAATCTTAGCTCACCGAACAACTCTGTCGGTAAGCTGGGCGCACCCTGTATTAGGATTGTAGTACGAAGAAGCACTCTGCTGTCGTGCACGTAGAAGAGTACTGACGGAAATGCGCGCAAGTCCGGCGCGTCGCTCAATGGCGGAAGCCATATGTCGCCGATTCCGTGTGGTACATGTAGTAGCCGACGTGTGAGCACGAAGCACGCGTCCGAGCAGCCGAATAGCTTTCCGGCTAGACCCACCTGCCCCCACTTACACGTCTTTGAGCGCTTCGATGACACGTCGAAGAAACTCCTCTTTATTAGCCATTAATAATGCTGAGATGTCTCCGCTGCTAAGTCTCTCGGCCACTGCTGCGGAAACGCACTCTGTAATTCTTGCCGTGAGCTTGTCAAGCGGGAGCGGCGCGCGATGCGGCGCCTGCAGACCCTTAGACGTAAACACAGCCTCAATAGCGCACTTGCGCATATTCTTGTACGGCCCGTCTGCCTGCAGGTAGACGTTGTAATCCAGCAGCGGCGGGTCGAGAAGCTTCAACCCGAACCTGTCACAGAACTCGCCATACTGCTCCCAGACGGCAAGATATATGTTCACCGTCTTAGGTGACCGATCCTTCCCGTCCGCACCGGGTCCTATCGAGAACCCGTACTTCCCAGCGGCTTTTTCTCTTTTGAACCCGGTAGGACGCTTCGTTGGTAGAGTTAACTTCGGTTCTTCCAAGACAAATCCTCCAATCACGTGCCTATTCCACTCGCGCGGAATTCATGCTACAATTGACGCAAGCTGTGAATCACTGAAAACATTTCTAGGAGTGCTCTGTGCCAGAGACAAATATTTCCGCCGCCGTCGCCCTCATCATAGCCGGTGCTTTGCTAAAAGCTATCTTTGATTTCGTCAAGGATCGGATGTTGGCGAGAAACTCAATGATTGACACAGTCAACGAGCGGTCAATCAGGCATGATGAGCGTATAGGCAAGAACGGGCAGGCGCCAGAGGGGGCGAGCCAGAATTTGGCTATATTAAACGCCATAGCCAAATTAGAAGCGACAGTGGAGAAGCATCGCTACGAGTCGCATTCTCTTAGTAACCAGCTCTCATCTTTCATATCCAGAATAGACGTTACGTCCGCCGAGCACGCGCGGCGACTTGACGGCATGGAGCGAAAGATAGAGCAGCTTCAGGCAGCCTCTGGGCGGTAACGCATATGGCAAGCCTTACTGCCGTTGTATCCGCGCTTACGTCCGGTAGCGACGGAAACGAGACGACTACTAGGTACTCACACAATGGTATGTCGCACGACATACGTATATTGGCGCAGATATCCCCGGAAATAATCCTGCTCCACCAAATGCGGATGACGGGCTTTTACAAGAAGACCCGCGCTGACAAAGTCCTACCAACAATAGAACGCGGAATGCGAGTGCATATGTTCCGCGATATTAATGGTTAATAATGTCTGCATTCGTATTCGTAGAACCAAATCCGTTCACCGGAACGCTCCGGGACTTCACTTCTTATATACCACAATATACCGCCACTTCTGCAACAGGCATTAAGATACCTGACGCTGGAGGTAGTGCTGACCGGGCAGCCACGCAGTACGAACTGCAGAACGTATCACGGCCACTAACGGGTATAACCGTAAAGCCCAATACGCACGCGTTCGTTCAGGTGATAGACGCCACAGGCAAAATCCTGAAGGTGTTTAACAACCTTGGCGGTGGCTCTGCCACGGCGGGGTCGTACAGCGCGGTTAAGGGAGAGGCCGACAAGTCTCTGCTGGGCTCTGTCGCGGACATAGTGGCCGGGACTACGAATCCGTTTAGTGCGGGCAAAGACGAGAAGAAGACCGGCGGCATAAACCCGGAAGCTACCGTCTGGACCGACTGGCTGCTACAGTCAGTCGCGGAAGAGCGGGTAGAGAAGACCCAGATACTAGAAACGTTCGGGCAAGACTACTTCTATGCGTTCGGCGAGAAGCCGCGCGTACTGCAGGTCAGCGGCCTGCTACTGAACTCTGCCGACTACAATTGGCGCGCAGTGTTCTGGGAGAACTGGGACAGGTTCTTTAGGGCTACGCGCCTGATTGAACGCAATGCCAGAATGTACCTGTCATTCGACGACATCATAGTCGAGGGATACCCGCTGAACGCCATGGCCAGCCAGATGGCCGGGAACGATAACCAGATAGCGTTCCGGTTCTCGTTCTTCATAACAAACTACACAAACCTGTCGGCCCAGAACGGCTTTCAGGATATGCGTACGTTGAACGTCACAGGGAACCTAATACGTGGCGGGTATCAGGACACCAGCAGAATTCCGCAGTTGATAGACTCTCGGAAGTCTGTAATAGAGATGCTTGGTTACAAAGGCTTCTCTACTGTGGGTAGAAAAGCTGAAGACACCATACGGATGATTAACGGTACGCCTGAAGGCGAGGACGACCCGGCTGCCGCGCAGGCGGGGTCTCTTGTGGCGAACGTGCTGAGCCTAGCCGCATCAGGCGTGATGGCTACCACAGCAGGAAAAGCCTCGGCTGTCGAGTTCCTGCGTGCATTCACATTGCGGGCTGTCTATGAGGGTCTACAGTACGGAGTCAATACGAAGGTAAGCGCGATTGAAAAGGAGGCCGGGCTCAAGGCTGGAGAAATAAATCAGTGGTTCGGCCTGGTCGCTTCTATTCTCAACAACCTGAATGGGAGCGATTTCAAAGCCATTAGCGGAAAGCTATCCGGTGGTCCGATGTTTGAGCTGCTTAAGCTCGGAAGTATAGATCGCATAGTGCAGGGAATGGCGTATAATCTAGCTGCAGGTGTGACCTCCGGGCTAGAAGACCCCAAGCCCGGCACAGCCTCCAAGATTCCGCTCGACAAGATTGAGCACCACGGTGGACTAGGGGTGTCCATCGGCTGATTATTAATGGTTAATAAAGATGACTGAAGGCAGGCTTCTAGGACTTCGGTTGTTAATTGAGGGCATCGAAGTCGATGTCGCATCAGCCGCGGCCTCTGGCGGCGAGGGTACTTCCGCACAGGCGGCCATAGTCATTCCAGTCTCGGACATTCTTCATCAGCTACGCCCGCGCTCGCTAGTACACCTGTACTCCTTCGACTCTTCCTACGTCGTAAATCCTAATATGTCCATGTCGTCGCCGCTAGTCGACGATCCAGGTGCGCGCGACATGCGCAACTGGAGGCTAGTCTTTACAGGCGAGGTCTCCGCGTACAGCTACCAGAGTTCTGGTGGTCGTCGGCACATGACCCTGTACTGCGGAGACTTTACGTCGTACTGGGAGATGGCAAAGATTTACTGGGGAGACGCAAGCAACCCTCACGCTGTCCCTTTCAAGCGGGCCAGAGTAATGGGTGCGGCGCAGTTGGACGTTAATGGCAAACCATCTAAAAAGGCTGAAGATATACTCAGTCTTCTAATGGCAGAGCCCAAGTCCCTCAAGGGGGCTACAGGCATTCTGGGCGGTGTTATCTCGCTCCTTGAAGCTACTACCGGCGTGTACACGCAGCCCAAAGGCGGGAGTAAGGAGTTTGCCCCTGGGATAAACTCTGTGCTAGGGCAGGCGGAAGTACGCCTCCATATCACGCGCACTATTGCGGCTTCCGCGTTAGACAACACGTCGGCGAAGTTTATCGACGTTGCCCAGTACAAGCAGTACTTTAAGAGACTGTCCACGTCTATGCAGCATACTGCTAGCTACATGCAGCTAGTCACGATGTTCTTGCAGCGGGTGTACTACCAGTGGTCTTCCATTGTCGCCCCTCCGTTCCTGGCGGACGGCACTAAGGTAGAGACAGAGAAGCTAGATAGAAAAGTCTCTGTAAAGCTAAAGTCTGTCTCTACTGCCGACCCTGCTGTGAACGCTCTGTTTGCAACTGCGAAGAGGGTCTACGATTTCTTATCAGACTATCAGACTAATGCCGAGGCGAATAAGCGCAGCTTCGCGGGAACCGACATCATAGGCTTCAACGCTGTGGTACCTACGGCAGAGGAAGAAGCCAACGCCACGATGTCGTCCATCAATAAGTATGAGCCAGATGAAGATGGCTGGACTAGGGTGAAGGTAGAGACCGCTGCTACAGGCTATCAGGCGTACAGCAGCGCTACAATAAACGGGATTATCACTGGCTTCACAGCCACGGCAAAGGCCTCGGGCTCGGCTGACGCTTTGAATGCCGCGATGAATCATGTGGCACCTGCATGTCAGAGTGTTGATCTAGCTTTTTCTCTGCTGCGGAAATATACAACGCAGAGAAGTGAGTTCTCGCTGGATACGACTATCGCCATACGCTACGCGCTAGAGCGGGCGCATGAAGAGATGGGTAAGGCGACAGCACCTACTTCCACGACCAAGACGCTAAAGGGCGGCACCGGGGAAGTAGAGATGGCAGCGCGGCTCCACATGATACTCATGTCCCCTGACCTGTTCATGTGCCCACCACCCAAGTGCAACGTCCTATTTCCGGATGACTACTCGTCAATCCAGTTCGGTAGAAGCTGGAATTCGGAGATAACCCGGTTGGTTATGCACGGGCGGTCCAAGCACGGGCAGGAGACAAAGGACATTTACTTCGCACCGTATGCTGAATTATTAACGACTAATAATCTGGCTGCCGAAAGCAAGGGCGGTATATCTGAGCAGGTAGATAAGATGATTGCCGAAGGCGCTATGTTCATCATGCGCCATGAGAAGTTCGTTGGGATAGTCGCCGACATACAGGTGCTCGGCGACAACGACATATTCAAGCAGATATTCACTGAGAGCGAGAAGACCCGCGACAAGGCAGAGCGGAGAACTGGCGAGCAGTCGCACTTGAAAAGAGCGGCGCTCTACCTGTTCTTTTCACGCCGGTTTGAGAGCCGCACAATCTCGGTACGCGCCAGGTACGTACCGAAGCTGATATCCGGACTCCCCTGCTTGATTCTGTGCCCAAGGCGGGACTCGGCACCTAACCTCGTCGGTACCATCCAGGCCAAGTACGGCACGCACTTTGTCGGTGTTGTGCAGAAGGTCTCGCACTCTTTCGATGCCAGTGGCGGCGTCGGTACAATGGTGAGCCTGTATAAGTGTCGGACGCATGATGAGGCTCCGGAACTGTTCGGTGGCGATACCTGGGATGAGGTAGACAAGCGGTACGTAAAGAAGACTAGAAAGCTTCGTCCGCCTACCGGGTACGAGTTCCAGATGCAGTACGCTGGAGCCGACGAGAATGGGTTCGCCATCATCGACGACATGATAAAAGAAGACGCGCAGTACAATGTGCTCAATCTTCGTCCTGTCAAGGGCCGTACTTACGAAATAAGGACTAAAGACTACTCGGCCATCTCTATGGCGGCTGGGCTAACAGGATTTGATGAGCTAGGATTTGCCGACCCAGAGATATCCGGAGACCCGACAGGTACGGGAATTTTTAATGCGGCGCCAGACGGCCACGTTGTAGTCAATCCTACCGTCGCTAATGGCGAGCTTAGCGCGGCCGCGGCATCTGGAATGGTAACGGCAGACCCGGCCGCCGTGCCCCTGATACCTGTAGAGATTACAGAGACCAGTGTCAGCGCCCTGTACAATAAATCAAAGGCGTCATTCGAGTCATCGACGCCCCCGTGGTTTGACCCCATCTTCGGGCCCGGCCTGATAGGGCCTAAGTTCTACTCACCGCTGCTAGGGTGCGATTCTGTTCTGGACGCTACAGAAGTACAGGCTGCTGATAACGCGGACCTTTTCGCGGCCGACAGTATCTATGCGGCAATCGGACAGTCTAGCGGCACGGTGTTCCAGGCTGCAGAAGCGCTTGCGCTTGCGTGGCTAAACATTACAGAGGCCGGCGGAAACGTCTCTATGTTTATAGAGGGGTACTGCCACAGAAGCTACGCGTCTATGCAGGACATAATGGGGACGCTGAACCCGCACCTAGAGCAGAGACTGCAAAACGGCGGATTACCCACAGCGGCTCCGGACATACCAGGTTTCCATGGCAACGCGTACGGAAACTATGCTAATATGAAGGACGTAAATGGAGAAGACATGGTCCCGCCAGGGAGTGTTGACGTAAACGTTGACCCTAGAGCGGCGAGATATAAGGTGGTGAGAGAGTATGTCGACAATGTCGCGGGAACAGCTGGTAGGGTGGTTAACAAACCTTCTTGATAGGGCCGGGCATGGTGAGCAGCTTGTGCCTCCACCACCAACACCGCCAGCTCCACCAGAGGACGTTACAGTCGTAGATGATGAGGAGAACATATACAGCGCCATAGAAGATGAGGATGACACAGGGGTATTATTAACGAGTAATAATACCAATGTGCTGTTCTCACAAAGCGAAGTGCCTGTAATAGAAAATGGGTTTGCAAAAGGTGCAAATCCTGTTAAAATGATAGTCACTCGGGGCCTGACGCTGAATGAGTTAGCGGAGCTGGCCAAGTAACTCGAACGGAGAAACATGATGCTTAGCCAAGATAGACAGAGAGCGATTCTTGAGAAGGTGGCATCCACTGCCAGCTCCGCAGAGGCACTTTTGCGGCAGGCCGAGAAGGCGAGCCGCGTTGCGGAGAGCGCAGGAACGACGGCTGAGCATGCTACGGCCCGCGACATTGCCGCCAAGCTGCGCGGGCAGGCACAGATGCCGGTGAAGGACGGCCCTGCCTCCGGTTTCGCGCGTGTTTCGGAGCTGCTCGGGGGCAGCCGGCTGAAGACGCTGCGCGCGCGTGAGGCGCTTGTACGTGAAAACGGCGGCGGTGTCCCAAGCCGCGAACTACTTGAGCCAGCTGCTAACGCTGCCCGCAGTGAGCGCAACAAGGTGTTCGGCGCCCGTGCTGGCGCAGGCGCTGCGGGTGCTGCCGCTCTAGCAGGGCTCGGGCTGGGCGCACGCGCGCTAGTTCGCCGCAGTAGAAGTGGGCTGTCCGGTAAACAGATGGCCGGTATCGGTGCGGGCGCTCTCGGTGCCGGCGGCTTGGCCGCCATGCTCGCTGGCCGTGACAAGAAGTCCAGCGTGGAAGATATCTCGCAGTATCTGACGCCTGGGTCGCTGGCTCGCTAATACAAAGTTGCTAACACAAGGTTGATACTAAAGGGGCGCTTCGGCGCCCCTTTTTATTTGTGTCGTAATTATTAGTCATTAATACCGGCCGCTCAATCCGCTCCCAATCCAACCTCCTGTGTGCTAGAATAGTGTTGTTATTAGCAGCAGGTGCCATGAACCCAATTCAACAATACCTAAAGCTTGCGCGTGCAGTGCACGTAAAGGCGCATATCCGACATGAGGCCGATGGCGACATTGTCGAGGTAGACGCGCACGAGCGCGATATAGACGACGTTGCTGCTGAGCCCATTGCCGGCGCCGAAACCGAGGTAGTCGTACCGGAGGCAGCCAGCCTCATCGCGCCCGACGAGTTAGCAGAGGAGCCGCCGCCCCCTGAGCCCCCTGTGGCCATCCGAGAACACGAGATGGCAATGTGGCGCGAGTGGAACGATTCCGGTAGAGACCCGGAAAAGCTGCAGCCGCTACTGGACAGCTTTGCCCCACTGATTAGACTCAAGATGTCTCCGTACCTAGGGCGAGTGAAGCTTATCCCTGACTCTGCCATAGAGACCGAGTTTAAGCTGAAGTTTGCCGAGGCTCTGCGCACGTACAACCCTGAGAAGAGTTCTTTATCGACACATGTATTCCGGTACTTGGATAAAGCCAAGCGCTTCATAGCTGAGAAGCAGAACGTTGGCCGGATTCCGGAGAACCGCATCTACAAGATAAAGCAGTACCAGACCGCGGTAGAGGGGCTGAAGGAAGAGCTAGACGCCTCTCCAACGCCAGCGCAGATAGCGGAGAAGCTTGGCTGGTCCCTACCTGAGACCAAACGCATGGCGTCCGAACTTCGGGCTGACTTAACATCCCAGGCCTTCGAGGAAGACCCGTACAACATAATGCCGTCGAGAGCCGAAGAGGTGCTCCGGCTATTCCAGTACGAGCTATCCGGAAACGAGCTGAGCGTTTACCAGTATCTAACTGGCTACGGCAAGCCCCGCAAGAAGTCGACGGGTGACATTGCTAAAGAGCTAGGAATACCTGATTACCAGGTGAGTCGATACAAAGCTTCCATAGAAAAGAAGCTCCGCGATCATCTGGATAATTAATCATTAATACTCGGAGGCGGCATGGTTGGTGTTAGACGACTATTAACGGACGGCCTGGGCATTGCCCTGCCCGGCATTACTGGCTACAACGCCGGCGGCTCGCTTCACAGCGCGATGCTTCTCAAAGGGCTTGAGGCGCAGGGCCTGTATAACCCAGATAAGTTCAAAGCGCTCGCTGGCAGAAAAGCCAATTCAGGTGACTTTGCATTGCTTCTTCGCAGCGCAGAGGCCGACGGTCTGCTCCCGCCTGGGGCAAATATCGACAAGACGATAGCGCTCAATCAGGCAGGCGGGACTAAGTTCAAGGCAGTCGGCGGCGCGCTAGGCGCAGGCCTTGGGCTTGCACGAGTCATACGTGGCAGGAAGGCCGACGCCAAGGCCGCCACTAAAGAACGAATGAGAACACTTGCCCTGCTTGCTGGCGGCGGAGCCGTGGCAGGTGCCGCCACTGGAGTAGGTATGAACGAGTACAACAAGAGAAAACACGCTAGCCGCGTAGCCGAAAACGCCGCACTTGGCGCGGCAGCCGTTGGTCTACCTGCGACCATATCAGCGCTTTTAGGTAAGAGAAACGCTGTGTTTGAGGGATTGGTTGGTACAGCAGTTGGCGGGTTTGGCATGGGAGGTGCTACTGCTGCCAGGGAGGCGCTTGAGCGACACGCTGTTAAGCGCAAGGCTACTTCTGCAGCCAAGATGATTGGAGCAACTGGCCTAGTCGGCGGCGGCGCGTATGGGGTGCATAAGTTGCTTAAGGATAGGCAGACGCAGCAAGAGAAGACCGCCGGCTGGCTTGGTGAAGCTGCCCGCATAGTAGCTGGTCCTAGCCTAATGGGCGCCGCAGGTGCCGGTGCAGGTGCCGGCCTGCTCGGCGGCTTATTTAATGCGGGCCGCAAGGTGTCTAAGATACACGCGGCTGCACAGCCTGGCGCTGCGGCACTGGCGACCGCCAACGTGGCCAAGGCCGAGAAGGCAGTAGCTAGCCAGGGCGCGGCGCGTAGAGCCCGTGTGACCACCATGCGCGCCGACCCAAACATGGCCGCACATCTAGAGAACACAGCCATAAAGAACAGAGACAGGCTACAGCAGGCCGCGAAATCCGCCTCAGATCCTGCGGAGAAGGCAAGACTGCAGCGTGGCGCCGACATGTGGGAGGCCAAGCGCTCTGGGTATCGCGGCGATGTCCCCGCTAACGCGTCCACCCCGATTGCGCCGCTTCTACCCAAAAACCCCTCGGCGGTCCCGACAGCTCCCTCTCGGGTGCGGACCCACGGCGAAGCAGCTGCGCGAGTAAACAAGGCGGACAGAGCAGTAAATATCGGCGTGCCTCTCCCGAACGCCATGGGCGGTGGTAGAGCCGGTGTTAACGTCCCGCTTATGAGAAAGGGTGACGCAGCTGCTGGCGCCATAGCCGCTAACCGTGGAACTGTGAAGGCAGAGCTAAACGCGGCGCTACCCGGTAGGCAGGCCGCTATGGCTCAGCAGAAAGCAGCTAGGGGGCACAAGGGATTCGTCGATAGAGTAGACGCAGTCCGGGCAGCCAATGGCGGGACGCTGCCCAACCGTGCTATTTTCGACGAGTTTAGTGGCGACGTGCTGAACGCCGGTCTGCGCGGTGCGGCTCCCGCTGCTGCGGTAGGCGCCGGCGGTAAGTATGCCCTGGACATGTACAAGCACAAGAAGTTCTGGGGCGGCGTCAAGAAGTGGACCCCTCCAGCCGCAATCGGCCTCGGCGGCTACGCGCTGCTAAAGGATTAATATTAATGAATAATAATCTGATAAAGCTGGCGGCTCTCGGGGATATCTTTTCCTCCATCGCGGATAGAAACAGCCGCCTCAGCGATGAGACCGCAGGCACTACGGGACGTGCGCGACAGGCACTACGGCACTCTGCCAACATCGGCAGTAACATGCTAGCGGATAGGATAGACCCGGCGGGCAATAGGACCGGAGGGTATATTCGTGATAACTTCATGCGCCCCGTAGGCGGTTCCACTGCTCCAGCGTCAGTTCCGCCCGCCCAGGCCGCACAGTCTGTTTCGCCGGCCCCGGTGTCTCAAGCTGTTCCTCAGGCACCTGCGGCCCAGTACAAGAGAGATAGTCTGGGAACACGCGCAGAAAACCAGGCGCGCGCTGTTCGTAAAGAATTCGGCGGTGCAGTAGGCATGCGCAACTCGCCTACTGCAAGTGCGCGTAGCGCGCAGCAGCCTGCCAAAACGACTAGCGCTTCACAGAGCGGCGGACAGCAGCGGTTCTCGTCGTACTCGCAGATGGCTAAGGCGTACAGAGACAGCAATGGCGGGAACGTAACCGGCAGCCAGCTTGCCAACATGTTTGGTAACCGCATGATCCACAAGAACACTACGTTCGACATGGGCCTAGTCGGAAATGCCATAAAGGGCGGGATGAAGTCGGACCAGCTAAACGGTGCGGCTACAAACATCGGTAGGGCTGGTTCAGCCTCGGCCATGTTCGCTAAGCAGCGCGGTGGCAAGGCGCCCGCCACAGCACCGGCTGTGGCGTTCAAGGATGGAGCGACAAACGTTCCGAATATAAAGAATGTTGTTATCGCGCCCGGTGCGCGTGGCGAGGCTGTACCGCGCCCCACACCTAATATCTCCGGCGGCGAGCCGGACCTGTCCCGCGCGTTGGTTGACGTCAGCGGCGTAAGCGGGCCGACGATGAGTTGGTCGAACGCACTTACCAGTACTACCCGTACACCGCAGCCGGCGGTACAACAGCTTGCCCAGGGTGCAAGAGTGCCGCAAGCCCCGGCAACGCCAGCCGCGAGTCCCAGAGTAACCGTTACGCCGCCTTTTGACCAGAAGATAACCGTCACGAAGGTGCCGCAGCGGGCGACACCGATTGCTGCTCGCAGCGCTGTCCCGTCACCGGCAAAGAAGCCGGGCTAATATTAATCATTAATAACGGAGAATGACGAAATGGCTATTTTTCTTACGCACTTGACAGAAGGCCTCTTCGAGAAGCTCTCATACGCGGCCGGCCCGGAGCATGAGTCCCGTATTGACGCGGCGCAGCAGATGGGTAAGAGCAATAATCCGCGCATACGCGCACTCGCAAACACTGCGCCGACAGTTCCAGCGAGACTCTACCCTGCCAACGGGGGCGGTGCCAATCCTGCCATGCTATCAGCACTCGGCATGAACTTTGGCGCGCCGCGCACTCCGTTCAAGCGTAGCGCTAACGCGCCCATGAACCTAACTACGGCCGAGACGGGCGCGGCTATGCGCGCCGGCGGACATCCGTTCAAGCGTAGCGCTAACGCGTTGTCTGGTCCTGGGACACGCGTACCTCGCCCAGTATCGGCAGATCCGGCCTTTAACGCGCTAGATGGTGCAGCAGCGTCGCCGCCGTGGCGTGGCCCGCTGGCGGCGGCAGGCCCAGCTTCTACGGTACGGGGGAGCAGGGGCTTCGCAGCGGCCGCCTCACCGACCGTGCCCAGGGCCCCTGGCGCGGCTGTTGCCAGGGCGCCGGTTGACGCTAAGTTAAATAATAGTTTTGATTCAGCACTCGCAGCGTTACCGAGCAGAGTCCCGACTGCCATCGCCTCTAACAGTTCGCGCGGTCCTCGAAACATGCAGATGAACAAGGACTAGACAATGTCAGTGAACACGGCCTTTCTAAAAAAGTTGGGTGAGGCCGTAGACGCGTACGTTGACCGGAGAAAGGCAGAGCTTGTCGCAGAGCGCACCTTTCTCCGGCACATTTCAGCCTCTGCAGACCTGCCTAACAAACGCGCCAACGAGCTTCTGTACGAGAAGGTCGCTAGCGACATCGCAAAAGCTGTCCTAGGGCAGCAGTAATCACCACAGGAGAAACAGATGTCCCGCGTCATGTGCCAAGTCGGCACGCCGATATCGTTGCTACTTCTAAACATGACCGGCGAGGGCATGGATTCAGGGTTGCTGTCTGTCGCCGTAGATGGCGGTGACGCCATCCCGCTGAATCAGAGTTCTACCGTTCCGGAACTATTCATTGCCGACGCACTCACAATCGACGAGATTAGGGAGAGCGTCGTCCGGTGGACGTACGAAGGCGTGCTTGTACAGGTAGACAACTTGTCTGTCGTCCCGTACGCTCCCAGGACGGCACTTAACGACAGCACGTTTACATACACGCACCTGAATGCGGACGCCGCACTGGACCTTTCAGTTAGGCTGTTCGACATAGACGGCGCAGCTGTTGGAGCAGCGGAAGACCTAGCTTACGCAGATGGCGCTTACTCTGTGGAGATAAGCACACCGGCAGATGCAGGTAACTACTTTGCAGTTGTTCTACAGGATGGCGTTACGCCTATCTCCGCGGAGTACCTGTTTATAGGGCCGCACGTAGGGTCCGAGCGATGCTTTTTAATCCTGGCAAAGGTAGACGGCGCGATAACTACTGCAGTCACGTCTGCAGACTTGGTTATCTCTAAGCCAGATGGAACGTTTGTTATAAGGCATACGACGGACGACTCAGGCGAAGTCGGTTGTGAGCTGCTTCTCGGGGACTACGTAGTGACGGCTATTAAGAGCCCGTATGTGTTCTCAACTAACAACTGGCCAGTAACTGTCTCCGCTAAGTCGTCTGAGGTGGCTAACAACAACTTCCACCTAGTTACCGAGTGGTTCACGCCAGCGGCCTACCCGGCGTCGGCACTGTCACTGTGCTCACTGTACGGAGTGCTCACCAACCTGCGCGGCGGGCCGATAGCCAACGCTGTGATTCTAGTAGAGCCGAGGAGTGTTGTGCAGATGGTAGGAGGCTCCGCAGTCGTAGGCCCGGCGTTCAAGGTCCTGTCAGACGCGCTTGGCAAGTTCTCGTTCAGAATATCTCAGGGTATATCTGTAACAGTCACCGTAAGTGCGCTAGGGCTTCGTAGGACATTAACAGTCCCGTCCGGTGACGATGCATTATTACCCGTTAATATATTTGAACTTATGAGCGACATACGCGACCCGTTTGACATACTGCGACCAAATATCGCTACAGCGCCAAGGAGAGTGTGATGTTCGATGAAGTAGGAGCGCAACTTTATCTGGCGGCGATTCGCGGCGAACTCAAAGAAAAGATAGCTGGGATGCGCAACCCTCTGCCGCCACCGGCCACCAGTGTTAGAGCAGCGGCACTCGGGGGCCTTGGAAACAAGACGATATCCTCGGCGTTGCCAAGGCAGCGGCCACCCGGAACCGGCTCTATAGCATCCTCAGTCCCTCCCGCCCCCAAGCCAGCCCAGGACTTCGCAACAGTCTAGCCTGCGCAGCCATTCTCGTGTACAATTAGACAATTGTTAAACGAGAGGTACGCATGGCCACAGTCCTCGTCTCGACACGAACGGCATACATGCCAGCGGGTGCCCCAGTAGAGGGCATAACCGTGTCGCTCTTCAACTCACTATCTGAATTTCTTCAATCAGACGAAACCGATGAGGACGGCGTAGCGCATCTCGGTATACGCGCTGACGACACTTACGAGGTCCGTGTGTCGTTCCCGGCCGGCGGCAGGGTAGTCGGCAGGCAGTCTCGGTTTGAGATAACCGTCCCCGATACCGACGAGGATGTTATCTTTGATGTTCTGGTAGAAGTATCGGCGCTGCCAACATCTAACGACTCCAGGCTGTGCAAGTGCAGCGGCACATTCTCAGACATGTCAGGCACCCCGCTCGTAGGCGTGATTGTGGCGTTTACTGAGCATGAGACTACGCCGCACGTGCTTGTGCACGCCGGCTCCGGTTCTGTAACCGGCATAATACCTAACCATGTGTATGCAAAGACTGGCCGAGACGGCTCTGCCAGTGTAGACCTTGTTAGAGGTACCCGGTACAACGTTGAGGTATCTGGGTATGCTGGTCTAGTATGGGTAGTGCAGATACCTGACGCCGCTGCCGCACCCCTCCCAGACGTGGTATTCCCTGTTCAGGAGCTGATTGAGTACTATGAGGGTGACGACCTTCTAGCTCCGTCGGCAACCCCTGAGCTGCTGGTCAATCAGGGCACCACAGTAAGCATAAAGGCCGTTACAGTATTCAGGAGCGGTCTGCGTCTTCAGGGACTGCGCGGTGTTGCGCTGCAGCCGTCTGCCGCCGGGTATATCAACGGCGTGATGGTCGATGGCTACTTGGAAATAACCGGCCTCGCTCCTGGGACAGTAACGTTGACCCCTGAGTACCACTCTTACGGAGATGGCTATGGATTCAAAGCGTGGCCAACAGCGGCACTCTCTGGGGCCTTGGTTATCACCGTAATCGACGACCCCGACATAGAAGACCCGGCTATCCCAGAGCCCCCTGTTGGGGGCAATCCCCCGCTGATTCTAGACGGAGGTGTAATCTAATGGCCGCGTCACCGTCACGCGGAGTTGAACTACGGTTCCTTCGCGGCACATGGGCAGACATCGTAACCAAGGCGTACGTGCCAAACGACGGAGAACCCTTATGGGTTATAGATAAGAGAAGGCTAAACGTAGGCGACGGCGAAACAGTTGGCGGCGTACCGGTAGCCTTCTACCGGACTCCAGAGGTATTTTTAGACTTTCTCGAAGATGGCTCTGCGAGGTCTGTGACGCTAGCCGCTGCCCCAGACATGGACTCACTTGAAGTGTACCTCAACGGGCTAAAGCTGCACGAAGGGGATGAGAACGACTTCGTTGTTGCCGGGGCAGTATTAACCATTAATTATTCTGTATTTCAGGGCGACAGACTAGAAGTCTTTTCAAACGCAGCTTAGTGTTCCACACTCACGGCTCGCACTGTATAATATAGATGTAGCGACAAGCGCTACTCCGGTAAACCATCTGACAGGGAGAATTTAGAGTGGCAGTAACAAAGGTTAGAGCGAGTACACAGCTTGTCGCCGATTCGGCGACATTCACAGCGCTGGCGGTATCCGCCACAGCGTCGGCTTCTACAGACGTAGTGAACCTAGGAACTCTGGAGCAGAAGATTACGCAGGGCCGCACGTGGAAGGAGGCAATCCTTCACTCGGACCAGCTGGTAGATGGCGTAGCTGGCGGTATTCGCTCGGCAGTGGCAATCTGGGGCACCGGCCTCCCGCTGAATAACGATACGCTAGTTCTAAAGAACGATACCGTAACAGAGACGTTTACGTTCAAGGACGCCCCGGCTGTCGGGTTTGACGTCCAGATTGGTGCGGACATCGCGGCAACCCTGGCGTCTCTGGTTGCAGAAATCAACGCAAGCTCCGACGCCACAGACGGTTTCGAGGCCGTTATGGCCACGGACCTCGCGTCCTTCTCCGCCTCCGTGGCCGTAGTGTACGAAACCAAGTGCACCGGCGGGATGACAAGCCGCGCGTACAATACTGTCGGTTCGGCGCTGCGCTACTCCGATTACACCGACGCGTACGATTATCGCAAGCCGGCTGGCGCGGCTACGCTGCCCGTCGCTGACCCGGCTGTGCGTACGTTCGGATTTGCGCGTGGCAGCTCCGGCCTCGCCGGTGGCGAGGCTCACAACGTTCTAGACGGCACGGATGCTCCGCAGATTTGGGACGCAGATGGTGCAGCGTGGTCCCTGCTGTCCGGTGCGATGATCCAGGGCAACGGTATCACTATCACAGGCGCGACCATCGCGGTAAACCCCGATACTACGGGCGGCGCCAATCTAGCCCGCGCGGTTAGCGTAGTGGCGAACGGTGTCGCGATAAAGATCGATGACTCTACCATCGGCGAGGCCGCGGGCACTTACCAGCTGTTCGTAAAGGACGGCGGTGTCGCTGCGACGCAGCTCGCTTCCAACGCTGTTACGACAATCAAGATCAATGCCAACGCCGTCACAGCGGCGAAGGTCTCCCGCACCGTCGAGGAGTTCACCGGCGCCGACCTAACAGGGGGCAGCTCCGATACGCTGACACTGGCAAGCACCCCTGCAAGCTCGGCGTTCCTGCAGATATTCGTCGGCGGCATCCTGCAGCGCCCGGGTGCGCTGAACGACTACACGCTGGCCGCCAACGTGGTCACGTTCCTCGCCATCCCGGCATCGGCAGACAATATCACGGCGATACTCTGGACCTAAGTTACTAGTATTAGTCATTAATAAACCCGTCAGTGGAAATCCGCTGGCGGGTTTTTTGTTTCTGGAGTAGTATTACTCATTAATAAAACGTACTGGAGTTGGTCATGTCATTCCTAAGTAAGCTAGGCGGATTGTTCCGAGCTAAGCCGCCAGTTACGGCCATCGAGTTCCCGTTCCAGGTGGAGATACCGCCAAAGCAGCTAACCGCCGTATACGCAGCAATGGACAACATGACGGCCCTTAAGCAAAAGTTTATGCAGTATATGGCTGAGTCGGAGATAATACGGCACAACCTAATGCACGACATGCTAGATGGTGAGAAAGCGGTCACAGAAGCCGTCAGAGAGGCGCGCGTAAAGGCCGGGATATCTGACGAGCCCGGTTGCCCAGAGTACCTTCTGGATCTACCGGGCGATAGGGCGGCAGCAGCTATGTTGACGAAGTTACCGCCTACTAGCAAGGCTGGGTGACAGAACGTGCGGCCTGGACGACACGCAGACTTGCTCGCCGCTGGCTCACCTAGTCAGCGCGTACCTGCGCACGTCCAGGTGTGGGCAGCTGTGCTTAGGAAAGCAGTCGTTGACTGCGTGCTGTACACTAACTGTTCAAATCCGCGTCTGAAAAAGATAGGCAAAGAAGCTGAACGCTGGCTATTCTCAGGAGACGCTGAGCTGTTTAACTCCGTAGACAACGTATGCCTATACCTAAACATAGATGTTAGTCAAATCAGGGCTAGTGTCCTGAATATTGACTCTGCCGCCGTGCGCCGTTTGCGCGGCATGGGGTTTGACGAGTAATGAGCAGCAATAGACAGGCTACCCCTGCCGAACACGTAAACACCGTTCTGCCGGACAGGCCGGTAATAGCCTCAGGCGTCTCCTCGTCTACGGCGTTCGTCAACGCAATAAAGGCCGAGATAGCCGCTACCGTCTGTGGTGACTATGACGCTACGCAGTGCTTGGTTCTCCAGGGCGCGAAAGACTTACAGGCGGCGCTGCTCGCGGCCGATGAGTACGTCACGTTCTTCTCCGCCGGTCCATCTGAGATGGCCCCTGTTCAACTGCAGGCGTCCTCTATAGGCGCGGCGTACGATGCGGCTACTAGAGTGGTGGAGAGCCCTTCCTCCGAGTCGGCCAAGGCCGAGCTACGACGAGCAGCGGAGGCGTTGTCTACTGAGTCGGCTCGGTCGGCGTCAACCGCGTCTAGCACTAAACTGCGCCTAAATGCTGGGGCCGGTGCGCAAGTAGTACTCTCGGCTGTCGGCAGGCTACTTTCTTTCAGTGACAACGTCCGTAATCTTAGGGCGGCCTTGCCGTCCTTCCTCTCTAGCGTCGATAACAGTTCGGACGTGGCAAATAAGCTACGCCAGCAACTAGCCGCGGCGGCGTCCAGTGACTCTTACGGATATGATATAGCGGCCGTGTCCCTCGCCGCTGTATCTGTAATAGAGGCCAAGAGAACGTCGCCGCCATTCCTGGGATTGAAGTACTCTGGGACGGTTGTTCCGACTTACGGCCCACCTTCAGCAGCTACCGACTTCCTGCCCGCTGTTGTCTCTTCTGCCATAGAGGCTACGTGCGACGGTGGAAGCATAACGGTGCCGGCGTCGACAAGAGCTTACGTAGACATAGATTGTGCAGTCCTGACTAGGACGGTAACTAAGCAGTACATGGGCCTTTGGCCTGACCTGCAGTCATTCAGAGCCGGGTACACTGACTACTACTGGGCCATGTTTACCATTGTCGGTGCCGTTGAGCCCGGCTCCCCCGTGGTCTACACTCTCGTGGCCGACTCTCTCGGCGCGTCAGATATCGCGCCGACGCCTGGAATGGCCATCTACGGCACGTACACGTACAAGACGCTCAATCATCTTGATAACTCGTACAATACTCTAAGAGTATTAATCGATAATACTCACGTAGATTACGTGCTCGACGCGGCTACGCCTACAACAGCAGCTGGGCTCGCACTTGCGCTTATAGCCGAGGGCGCTGACGCCGTATCCGTCTCTGGGCACGTCCGCATCTACTCGGCCGGAGCAAGGTCCGTGCGGTTGGCAGACCCGGATGCGCTAGCGGTCATTAGCCGGGGCAGCTTTGGCCCCCTGTGGCAGACTGCCCCCCTATCCATCAATGCGGTGCTAAAAGCCTTTAGCGCGCCGCTAACGAATGTATTAGGTTCTGTTACTGCCCCGGAGAGCGTGACTAGCGCTTCTGCGTTATTAACCATTAATAATACGCAACCTGTTACGCTTACCGGACTCGTAGACTATGACGACGCCGCTGTGTTTACAGCGACTGGTGTCGGCGCTGTTTCGGTAGGGTCTGTGGCGGTTGTTCTGCAGACAGGGCAGGTACTCAGAGTCTCTGCTATCGAGGAAGACACGGTCACTTTATCCGGCTCTGTCTACCTTGGACGAACAAGCTGGGATTTGCCGGCCGGTGCTATCTCCCTACGAGTAAGGTTCTACGAGGCGGCTTTAGTCGTTACTGGCTCTGGGAGCAGCATGACGGCCACAGATACCGGAGCACTCGGCATAGACGGGACGTACAGGCGCACATTGTCGTCATTCACTCTTCCGCAAGATGCTCCAGTGTGGGCGATAGTGCGCAAGGGCGACGTAGTGGTCTCCGGTGACGCAGAGTTCTTAGTGGGCGCTACGGAAGAGAACGGCGTTGTGCACGTGTCGCTTCTATCCGGAGCAGCTGCCGATGTAGGTACTGTCACTGTGCGCTCTGCGGCCGATTCGGTCCTAACGGCCTACACAGATTCACTGTGCCTGGCAGCCACCACCTTCCGCGAGGCGCTCTCACAGTTGCCGCCAGGAAGAAGCGCAGCCGACATATTAATAGGGTACAGCGAGAATCACGCGGAGTTCAAAAGTGCACGCGTTGTTTTGGACGCAGTTTCCTCGCTAATTTCTGCTCACACAGCCGCAATGGCTGCTGCCGTAGTCGTGCACTGCCCCAATGTTTACCAGCTGCTGACATTCCTGCAGACTGAAAAGATGGACTATGTGCTTATGAAGCTACTGCGCGCCGACTTCCAGGCGCTCAGAGAGTTGACCGTAGACACGTTGTCGCTATCGTCTGCCATAGAATCAATGCTACTAGACGCCGTCACCGCGTAAGCCTGATACCCTCCAAGCGCCAACACTGCTATAATGTACGCGGAGGTTGGCAGTGTCCGACAACAACAAAAAAGATAGCCTGAAGGCCGCAATACAGGTGCTTGCATCTGCGGCTATTACGCTCAGAGCGCGGGACAGGGTCGACTACTTCGTCGGCATGTCTATGTCCGATATTGCTAAGCAGCGGGCCGACGCCATTGGAGAAGACAGCAGCTTTGACGCTGGAAATCCGTCGACAGAGCTTGGTGCTTTGGCGCAGCTTAAGAATAGCGTCGCCGGCGCTATTGAGCTTGCAAAAGCTTCTCTGGAGGAGTGATGCTGGACATAAAGGTTCTCCGGGTACGTAACATCGCCGCGATAAAGAACTACGACTTTGTCACAACAATCTTGGTAAACAACGTTGATGGGATTCTGTCTATTCGCGGCGTGCAGGTAAACAACGAGCCAGTCGGTTACGTTGTCGCGTCGGCGGACGAGCTAATCGTCATGCTTCCTACGGGCATAAGTAAGCTGGACGACGTTTACTCAGTAGTCCTCGAAAGAGAAGCCACCGACGGCAATATACGAGAAGTATTACTGGTTAATACTTCTCAGCTTGACAAGACGGGCGGTAGCCGTGTGTCCCCGCTGCACTCTACGCTATATCTGTATGGCGAGAGTTTCAGTGGGGCCGAAGAGGTCTGGGTAAATGGGAAGCGGCAACCGTTCTCACTACTGTCAGGCAGCCGCATCATCTGCGGCTTTCCTAACACGGACAGTACAATCGATTCGATAGACGTAATCACCGCTGGGAACAAGACGAACCACAGGTCTATCTTCTCGTACCTACTCGGTAAGCTGGAGAAGACCTACGGCCCTATAAAGGCCACGCAGCAGTTTGTATCTTGCATGCTGTCAGACCCGGATTCCGACGCGTTCGACGACCCAGGCACGATGGTCGGGCTAAAGAACTGGCTGTCAAAAAATGTGTCTTCTAGCAATCCGCAGGTGCTGCACGCACAGATAGTTGTGGCGGTGCAGGTGACAGCGGTTCGCATAATAGCGCAGCAAGCGTCTAGCAGCCTGCCACCGGACGAACGAATCATATCGGTGCAGGTTGTTGGCATCGATTCTCCGCAAGAAAACCCGACCGCTATCAACCTGCTGCTGCGCATTCAAACGCTAGATAAGCAGACCCTGGCGGTGAACTCCCTACTAAACATAGCTAACCAGCTACGCTCACTCTGAGGAACGCATGGCAACTGAATCTGAAATCAGAGCGTTTATCGCCGAAAAGCTGTCAGCGTTCGACCCAGCGATAGACACGTCTACGGGGTCCTCGGTGTACGCGGCTGTCGTCGACCCAATCGTGAAAAGATTCTACACTGACCCGACATCGCGCGATATAGAATCGCTGATAATCGCGCTGATGCGTCAGAACTACCCGGGCATCGACGTATCGTCGCCGGGCGGCGGGCTAAGGGACCTGCTTGTTAAACCGCTGATACTTATGCTTGAACCATTCAAGCGTGAGATAGCCTCGCTTCGGAATCAGCAGACATTCGCAGACGCGGCGACCCTTACCGCTGAGGAGGCTCGAGCGCTTGCTACCAACCTCGCGCTAGACGAGCGGCTTGGCGACTACGCGTTTGGGAATGTACAGGTCTTCTACTCCACCACCAGGCCTGTGGGCGTTGACCCGTCGATTGTGTTCTCCACCGACGATGGCATAGCGTTTGTGCCGCAGGAGACCCGTGTATACGGGCAGCTGGACTTCAAGCGCTCAGCATCTACGTACTTCATAAACGTACCGGTACGGTCGCAAAAGCAATCAGCCGTCTCTGTGCCCCGTGGCGCTATCCGGAATGTATCCGGTCTAGACGGCGTGCTGCGCGTCTACAACAATATAGCGATATCTGGTGGTACAGCGGCTGACACGGCCAAGTCCATACAGAATCGTGCCATTACGGCGCTTTCTGAGCGTTCCCTCAACACCAAGCGCGGCATAGAGTCTGCCGTGTTCTCTAGGTTTGATGGTGTAGTCTCTGTCCACGTCTCAGGGTATGGGGACGTAGACATGGACCGTGATTTATTAGTCATTAATACTTCAGCCAGCGCGGAGTCGACGGTTGGAAAGCTGACCGCTGTAGGCTCTGATTGGTACACACTACCGATAACGACCGAGTCCTACAACGGCTCATGCACCATCCCGTTCTCAAACGCGATTAGGGTTGTAGCGCCATCGGCGGCCACTTCTGAGAAGATAAAGGCAGCCGCTTTCCTGCGACTGGCTGCCCCTGACGCGCTGGCCTTCAACACGGAGCTGCTGGGGCGACCTAGGCGAGTACTACGGGTTGACGAGGATGGCGATGACCTAGTCGTTGTTGTGGACGACTTCGAGACGTTCCCGGCGCAGGATTCCTCATATAGGTTACCTAGCAGCAACATAGTGCATAACTCTGAGAAGTACAGCGGACTTAACCGCTATGCTTTCCAGGGCGAGCGCTTCAGACTCGTTTCTGACTATAATGGCGTGGATGTTGTAACTGGCGCGGTCGTTCCGATAAATGACTGGCTAGACGTTTCCGTGATGACTGCGCTTCCAGGGGCTTCAATAGCTGGTAGGGACTTCGTAGTGATGTGCGATCCCGGCACAGCCTATGACGGAAGAGTGTATCACCCTGTGGAGCTGGTCGCGCCCCCGGCCAGTATTTTGTGCTGGCCTGTGGCAGAGTACGTCCGTAATCGCCGTGTCAGGGTAGGCCGTGCGGACTCATTTACTATTTCGGCTGATAGAGTATCTTCTACATACGACGGTGACGTAACGACCGCTAACGCTATGCTGAGTAACGGTCTGCAGATACTGTGTAAGGGCACCCCTGCGTACAGCATATACGCAAGCAGGTACGACGGAGTCACCGTAGACCCATACAGCGATGGCCCCGGAGTGGACGTAACATTTGTTGACACAGATAACCTAGACGCACTGACTGTGGCGGAGGTGGGCACTGTAGTCAAATACTGCAAAGTAACACTACACCCGTCTGTTGCTGGGTGGTCTTCGCGCGGCGTTAGCCTTGGCGATATGGTAGCGCTTTCGTTGTTCAGAGATGACGGCGTAGAAAGTGGGGATAACGTATTTGATGGGACGGCGCTAAAGCTCGATCTACTGTCATGGTCCGCTTCTGGTCGCGCCGTACTCATGCCGGAGGACAACGTTCTTATTCTGGCCGGACTTTACCCGGCCGGTCTATTTGTATTGCCGGATAACCTTATCGCCGGCTTTGACAACACTACCGGGCTATTTCCGGCCGACTCATACAGGGTAGCGTGGACTGCGTACAGAGGGCACGAGGACGCTAGCAATAGCGTGACGACATCGAGAGGTTTCGCTGATTTCGCCTTCCCGCCATCCGGTATAAGCACTACGTACTACATGCCTGCGCCGAGAGCAGCCGGGTATGCGAGTACCGCAGGTTTTGTATCTATAAACAGCTTTGCAAAAGCCGCAGATTACGGAAACCTATCGAACAACTCGATATGGATTAGGCTCGGTAAGTCTATGTTCGATGTCGAGCCGGGAACAGCCGTAACTACGGCAGCAGCTTTATTAACCAATAATATTGTTGATCTAGACAGTGCCCCCGGCTACTACGGCGATTACGAGGTTGTAGGCCCTGAGTACGCCGCGGCAAGGTATACAGGTGAAGCCGAGGTAAGCATAACCGGTGGCGCCGCGCGTACTGTTTTAGCACAGCGTGTATCGCTGCCAATTGTCGACGGTGGAAATGCTGTAACCGATATCGACGGCGTTATAACCGTGGACGCTACGACTAGCGCGTATAACTTTAAGGGGCTGTCGGGCTTCCTTATGCCGTTCCCAGCCGGCCCTGGATTTGCTGCATACTGGAAAGCGCGGTGGGGAGATGGTATAACGCAGTCCGAGGCGGCCGTTGAGGCAGCGCTCGCCCCTGATGGTCATCCTACATTACTGTTCTTTGCTGCAGCGGATACGTCAGCCGAGGAGATAGTGTCGTCAACGCATATAGGTGGCGCAACGGACGTATTCGTGCAGGCCGCCGTAGTCAAGGACAAGCTGCCGCGGTTACGTCTAACGCACGACGACCTATCTTTGGCCGACTGCGCCGGGTCCGACGGAAGGCTGGACTTCTCTACACCGAACCTGTTTTACAGCGATTCGCTGATGGCGTACTTGGAGGGAATCGTAGAGGATTCCGCATACCCCGAATCGCTGTGCGACTACGTTCTCCAGTTAGAGTACGCCGGAGGTGTAGCGGTTACTCCTGTCGCGCTGAGACTGGCGTACATCGACCCAGACAACTCGGCCATAAAACTGGATGGCGAGTTCGATGGCGGTAGCGGAATAATCCGCAACGTTAGGTACCGTCTCTGTCGCACAGTCGCTACGTCGATGACCGCCCCTGCCGTTGTGTACCGGCAGGGCGAAGACCTAATAACAACAGCCGGCTCGTTTGGTGTGAGAATTCCTTCTGGAACGGAGCTATACGTAGACCCGGCCGTCGCTGTAATAGCTCTTGAGATTCTAGACGGGGACAACGAGGGCACGTACGATATCGAAGAGGCTACGGCCAACGCCTTGACACTTGCCGTACCAATGGCAAAGTCCGGAACGCTCCAGGGCTACCGAATTATAGCGAAGCAGACAGGAAAGATGATAACTCCGGTGGGTAGAGTTACATCCGTAGCGCTAGCCGGTGGTGTGGATAGCGGTGTGCGCGTCCCATACAAGAGAATTCTTAACGCAGCCATTATTGGCTACTCATCGACATCTAATAACGTGATAACTCACGATACCACTGAGCTTGGCGAACTCACTTGCGCTGTAGGTGAGTTGGCCGAATTCACGGTAGTCGGGGCGGTGTGGTCGTCGTTAGGCGCCGCTGCGTTGGATGTTCTTAGGGTCCAAAACGCTGACGATGCGTATGCGTACTTCTATGTAACAGCGGTGAGCGGAGATACGCTCATACTTGATAGAAATATCTCGGTAGCGCGGCAATCGTCGGTTCGGTTCGAGCTAGGTAGGCCCACTGTCGCGACTGTAAGACTGGCGTTCAAAGACAAGACGTATGCGGAGTTTACGGATGCTACCGAATTGTCCGTAGAGGTTGATGGTGTTGCTAGACTGTTTAGGCCATCGGTAGACGAGCAGGCCGTTATAGTGGCGCGTAACACGACGCGCTACTCTGCGACCGTTTCTCTTTTTGGCGACCCAGATGTAGGTAGGTTGTCGTTTCAGTCCAGCCACCTGGACCCTGTCGCCGCCGGCGTAAAGATTGGCGACGTTGTCTCCGTCCTGTCCTCGGTTCTTGAGGGTACAACGGTATTAACCGATAATACTACGTATGCGCTTAACGGGCGGATTCTGAACCTGCTTGTAGAGTCCAGCGTTCGTTCGGTAGTGTTCGCGGGCGCGGAGCCAATGAGCGCCACCGCCGTAGCCGATAACATAAATAGGCAGCTTGGCTCGCTAATGTTCGCCACAGCGGTTGTCGGCGAAAAGCTGCGTATATACAGCGCTAAGCCAATAACTGTTTTGGACACGGGTTCGTCTGGCGTCTTAGGTGTCATCGGTCTCGACTTGGACAACAAGACAAACTACACACCTGAGACTGTGTACAGGAACTACGTAATATCTGGGCTTCACAGCGTAGATGGTGGCGTGGAGCTTGAAGTCCTCGCCAAAACAAGCGCCGGCGGTACGGAAGCGGCTACCGCTCTGGCAGAGCTTGGTGCTGGCTGCAGAGTGTTTGTCGAGATTATACGTCAAGGCGTACAGCGCGTGTACCCGGCCGACATGCGCACAAGTTTGGAGGGGTTCTACTACGCGGACATAGCGATGACGTCTAAGGCGCCGTACACGCTAGCAACGGACATACGAGTAAAAAATGGCACGATGTCCGGGTACACCAGCCTTGGTTATGAAGTATTAACCAATAATACTTCTCTGTCGTTCAGCCCGCTAGAAGAGATACGGTTGAGTGTCACCGGCACGATGTTGTATGACACGGCTACCGACGCTTCTATTCCGCTGGCCCTTGTCGGCGCATTTGTTGATGTTGCATATGAGAGGTCTAATACCGTAGCCGCGCTAGACGCGTACCTTAAGCAGCCATCGGCAAGAGTCGTCTGCAACAGTCCGCTGGGTCGGATGTTTAGGCCCGCTGTGCCGGTCATATCGATTAACTTCACTGGGTCAACGGCACCTAGAATAATAACGGACGCTATTGCCGCGTATATTCGCAGCAAGTACCCGAACATGCCAGCAACGGTATTTGACATAGTAGGTCTGGTGTCCAGACTCTCTGCACAGACTATGGAGATGCCTGTCAGCATCGGTGCGCTGGATATCGGCTTCGACCGAGTCGAGCGCCTGATAATGGCGGAAAATGTCCTTGCCCTTGGAAACACGGCGCATTACGCAGATGACGCCTCCTTCATCAGCGTGAACAGGTAATCAAATGACGATCCCCACAGCGACGATATTTGACCTGGCTGATTGGAATCCCAGGGCGCTGCTAGCCGCCGACGGCTCTGCGCTAACGACTAACACTACGTCCGGGCTCCTGTTTAACGCCAATGTTAAGAGCGGGCATGTATCCGCTAGCGCCAAGGGGGCAACTCTCCTGTCACTTGGCGGCGTTACTCCAGGTGGCCGGGCGCTGCTTGGTATAGAGGAAATCAGTGTTCCAGACATACTGACGCTGGAATTCTCCGCTAATCTCGCGGTAGTTATCGAGGGGGTTCGCGCGGCTCCGAAGAGTAATGCAGCGGATAACTTCGCGTCACTAAGCATAGCTTCTGTGAACAGGCAGCAGATAAGCCTGAAGCTTACGGATGCCGGCATCTTTGTATGCAAGAGCGAACTAGACACCGGTGGCCTGCTGGTCCCTAATTCTGCGGCCCTCGTGTCGTCCGGAACAGACTTCACAGTGCGGGTAATAGTAGACTTCGAGCTTTCGGTTCTAACCCTCTACGCGGGCGCTACTACCAACGTGTACGTGCAGGGTAGCGGTGACTGGTGGGCGTCACCGAATCTAGACAAGCTTCTTACAATGTCCCTCCCGCAGGACGGCAAACCAGCTAAAAGCCCAGGCATCTACTTTGAGGTGCGCACTGCTGGAGAAGGCGCTGACTGCGTTCTAGAGGTGACGTCTCTTCGCATGTCCAGCGCCAAGGTGCCGCCGAGAGACAAGCCGGTTGCGGTAATAACCGCAGTAGATTTTGAAGTTGTAGGCGCTACGATAAATGTATTCGGTAGCCGTAGCCACGACCAGAATAGCCTCCCTCTTACGTACGAGTGGGACATGCTAGCTAAGCCAGCCGGGGCGATAGTGAAAACAACCGGCGCAGAAAAGGCCACTGCGACCATAACATGCCAAGACGGTCCGGCGCTTACCCTGCGGTTCAAAGAACCCTCGACTGTTGGCAACGACTGGTCTGTGGCCCTGTCCGCGCCGGCCGGGAACTCCGAAATAGTATTAACCATTAATACTCGCCTAAAGCGCATAGGTGTTGTCGCACAGGCAGATGAATTTGGAAACGTACTAACGACGGCTGAGACGTTACACGCCGCCATAAGCATGCGCGGTACGTCCGGGTTTAATGAGGACGTTAGCGAGCTAGTGTACTCTGAGATCATCGACGACTTCGACTTGTACACGCCACTAGATAAAGGAACGTTCAGATTCTCAGGTGGGGCGCTATCTACACACGATAACTTCGTGCTATCGGTAAGTGCCCCGGGGCCCTACTTGCTAGGGCTACGCGTTTTCAACGGTGTCATGTATTCCGACCCCGTTATGAAAACTGTAGTAGTACAGCTGTCAGACCAGGCGGTAGGCAGAGTTCCGGCTACTGGATTTATCTTCGACTACATACGCGACTTCTGGGACGTGGTCCCCGACAAAGAAGTAATTGAAACGTTCTGGGATGGAGCAGTGCGGTGCGTAGCAGCCGATTTATCGGAGCTGTGGCAAGTAGACCTGTGTAAGTCGATAAAGGACATACCGCGTACGTTTCAGAAGAAGTGGTTGTCGTACTCCGGTACGCTGACAAGCGACGACTTCTCCTCGCAAAAGGTAGTGATAGTCGACGAGATACAGCCCATCCGCGCTGTGCCTAGTCAGTCTTCCCCGCTCGTACCGTTAACGGATGAACTTGTAGTCGAGCAGTCGGAGCGCTTCACAGTCGGCGCACGGGTGTTGGTGTACAGCTCTATCGGAGCACCGGTGTCCGCCGTTGTTCTGGCGGGCACAGACACAGGAATAATACTCGACTCCGCGTGCGTCCCTGTCCTGACCAGAGCGGCCGTATCTAACGTCCTACTGTCCAACGGTGGTGGGGTGTTTTCACCGGCAAACGCGCTAGCTTCCGCCAAGGTCGGGGAGAAGCTTGTAATCACCGACCCAACAACGTCGGTGGAGTATCTTAGTACATTAACCGCTGTGGCGGTTGACGGAGATACCAGGAGTGTCACGGTCTCCGGTGGTCCGCCCGTGATAGATGGAATACTCTTCCCAAGCCAGCTGGCCATCGTAAACACGCTGTCAATTATCGCGCCACAGACCTACATAGAGGTGGTGAGTAACAAGTCTGGAAAGTTCTGCGTCGGCGACGTTGCGGAAGTTCAACTAGAGGACCCAATAAGTCTCTCTACTGTGACAGTCATGGTGCCGGTCCTGGCGTTCGACGGCAGCAACCTATTTATAGACTGGTCCGTGGTGTCGGACGGCATGTTGGCAGCAGCGCGGCTTACGTCCGCTGTAGAAGCCAACCTACCACCATGGGAGTTATCGCCGCGGTTAGTCTCGCTGCGTTCGTCCTCCGTGCTTGTCGGGATAGAAGACCTTGTCAGCGTGCCAACACTTGCTCCAACGCCAGATGGGGCTAGGATGCAGGAGGGCATCGACTACTCCGTAGGAACAGACGGGATAGTTTTATTCGATAGGGTGTATGGTGAGGCTAGCGCTACCGCTGGCGACGACACAGTATTATTCATTAATAAGTCGTTGTTTAGCCCTGGGTGGTCAAAGCACAATCTTGCCGACGACACAACCAGTGCGAGAGTGCTGGTGGTAACCGAAGGGCTCAATGCCGGCACGTACCAGCTAGCGCGCTTTAACGGTAGAAGAGCAGCGCTGGTCAAACCGCTCCAGTTCTCCGGAGACGTGCGCTTTAGAATCCCGGCGTTTGACTATGCGATGCCGCCGGCGGAAACGCTGTGGGCAGAGATAAGCCACTTTAGCAACGACAAGGCCGTTAACAATAACTTCGGCATACTTGCTGGCGTCACACGCGACGAGTACACGGCGTCGGCTATCCGAACGCCCTACATAGACGTTGTACGCGGCACGTGGATGGGGCTCATCAACGGCCCGCAGATAAGCAACATCGCCGCCGCAGTCGATGTAATCGCGGGAATGCCTTACACACGGGAGGCTGGAGTAATAGTAGAGATACGTGAGCCAATCCTGCCAGAGGACATAGGCATCATTCGTGTGCTTGGAAACGACGGAGACGCCCGCACGTATAGATTTCCATTTGGAATTGCCGTGGGCGCTAATCCCGTTACCAATAGGCCGTTTAAGGCTGTAGCAGCTGACACGCCGGTTGAGTCGCGCGGGGAGGACTGGGAGGATGCGCAGGTTGGCGTGTTCACTCCACTGGTGTCAATGTCTTCTGTGGAAGACTACATATCGGACGAGCTATTTTCAGATAAATATTACGACTCTTTGCTTGAGTACAAAAAGTTTCATGCGTTTGTAGTGCGTATTCCCGTAAGTCGCCTAGGCACTACGCAGGCGTTCTCGCTAATAAGAGCGGCCATAGATAAGGCAAAGCCGGCGTATACCCATGTAATCGTGCTAGGCTACGTCGAAATCACTGAGAACACAGCCACTACTGCAGTAATGCGTTCTCGGTTCACGTCGCATCTGTACGACTCTGGTTACTCATCAAACATGTCTGGCGGTTCAGAGGAAGTTGCCGATGGGCTCACTACCGTACAGGTGGTGGCGACCGGCTGTTATCCAACGGAGGAAACGCTTAATAGACACGGTGATGATTGGGGCAGCGCCGACGTAGACGAAAGGTTTGAATCCGGATACTGCTCCGGAGTCATGGACAACTACTCCGGAGATGGCGCGTATAACGCCAGTCGTCACGTAGTTGACATGGCTAACCGCTTTGACTCCGACGTAGACACTACAAACTCTTTACTATGGGTTCCCATTTTGAAGAGTGCTGACAATATTGAGTTTGTAGTCGGCGAGTTCCTAGTATTAATGAGTAATAGTGTTGCTGTGGCAGACCACACGTGGGCGTCGTCTAAGCCTATTCTGGCGTACGTGGGCTGCGGAACGCACCCCAAGATACCGTTCAGTGTGTACTCCCCGCAGCTACAGCACCCGCACACGTATTTAGTGCTTAAGTTCTCTGAGCCGGACCCCGCTACCGGCATTTGCATAGCGGACATAGCGCGCCTGAACGGGTTGGCGAGGTTGGCGGGGACAATAACGCTGGTAGGAGCCACAAGCGGGGCGGAAGCTACGGTCACGTACCTTCCGGATTTAGACGAGGCTGACGACGCCCGCTACTTTAGAGTAGCGCACATACTGGCTAACGATGTCGCGCTGGACATGTCTCCAGAAACAGTGTTGAGAACGCTGGTAAGCACTTACATTCCGGCCGGCGGAATTACGTACGAGGACTTACGTGCGCGTAACGACATGTTTGACGCCGACCATAGGTATAAGTTCCAGCAGCAAGTATCGCCGTACTACGCAGGCATGGCAGCCGACATATCTTCCGGCAAAGTAAACGTTCCCGCACCTGCCCGTGGAATGTTCGTCTGGCCAGATAACAAGGTAGTCTCCGACTTGTTTGTTTACGACTACGCGTTTAGCGGTAGCGTGTGGGACACGCCGGTAGATCAATTTGATTTTCTTGCGGCCGACCAAGACCCGGTGGAAAACCTGCATCTAGGCGTGTTGACAAACAGTGAGCGCCGCGAGCATTTTTCGCATGGCAATGACGAGGGCTCGAATATACCGACACCGGTAGTCACGGGCGTTTTCGTGACGTCCACGTCTGCAAGAGTAGAGGGGCATTACTTTACGGACGATGACCCTACTAGGTCTACCGTTCCTTCGAGCACTACGTATGACGGCGACCTTGGCGGTTCGTGGGTGTTCTTTAGGCCGACTGGCTCAGCAGTGGAGTACGCGGCGTACTCTGTTGTATTTGAAACTGGTAAGGCGGCTGAAGGTACGCGGTCTGTCAATGGCATCGACGGCAGTATCCGTAGCAGCACAGGCAGGGTACTTATTGCCGCTATACCGTTAGAAGCCGGCTCTGGCGACTTTGACGTGGTGGTCCGTAACTACAGAAAATACAAGCTGACCGCTGCGTCGGAGATAGCTCTCCACTACGAAGAGTTTATCTATTCAAATGCACTTAGTGTAAGTGCCAGCATCTTTCCGAACAACTCATCTGGCGTTGGCGGCTCAATTGCTGGCAGTGAGTCAGCCGGCGGGTAGTTTTATTAATGAGTAATATATGCTAGAATATGTCTACTCATTTTGGAGTTAGCAATGTCCGAGTTCGACGCACTCTCCCCAACGCCCGACCCGTACGCCGTCGCTGCGCAGGCAACCGCACCTAGCAGAAGCAGGCGTGATTGGATAGCGGCTCTTCCTGCGCTAGGCGCGTTGCTCGGCGGTGTGCATGGGCACAGGGCTAGGAAGAAGATGATGGAACTCACTGGCGAGTATGTGTCCCGCCGGAAGATTCTTGACGAAGGGCTCTATGGCGCAACACTTGGTTGGATGCCCATGGTGCTACGAGACGCAAAACGCGGTTTAACAGGAGAATCCGGAATGAATAAGTCAGCAGGAGTCGGCACTGGCGCTGGTCTAGGTTACATGATAGCGGGCCCGGCCGGGGCGGGGATAGGCGCAAGAATAGGACGCGACGACTACGACAAGCGGTACCACGGGTCTCCAGGGTGGCGAGCATTCGGTGGTGGTATTGCTGGCGGAATGGCCGGCTTCGGGGCAGGGACACTAGCCGCTGCCATGTCCGAGGCGTCGCACCGCGGCTCAAGAAGAGCAGCGCATGTAGGGCTGGTCCTGGGCGGCTTGGCGGGCTCGATACTTGGTGCCAAGTCTGTTGAGACTTCTATGCGATCCAAGCACAGCGCATATACGGCGGCGTTCGCAATGAGCAACGTCGCCGCAGTTCACGAGAGAAGTCAGTGGCAGGACTAAGCCTATCCATCGGCGGGGCGCCACCTACAGCCGGAGTCTTGAAGCTACAGGACGCCAATGCCGTAGTAACGGTATCGCTCAGCGCTGGCGACTGGGGCGACTACTCCATCGCTGATGGCAGCAATGACGGCTGGTACATATACGGCCCACAACACCATATAGCGGCACTGGCACTATCAGGCTCCGCTACAGCGCTGGAGAATAAGACATTTACTCCGGACGTGTCTGGTCACTACGTCATAGTCCTTTTAGTCCATAACTCTGCCGATGAGCAGGTAAGGCTATCGGCGTTGTTCGAGGTAGGCACTGCTTACGCTGACATCGCTATCTTAGCCCCACAGGAGCGTGACGAGTATGAGTACGCGGCTGGGTGGGCCAAGCAGCTACAAGAGACAGCGCTGTCGGTACACAAACTACTAGGCGGAAGAAAGCTAGTTCGCTACAAGAATACTGGCGCTGAGCTGCTGCACGGAAGGGTTATAGCAGTTGACGGCTATCTAAGGGCGTACGGCGCAGCTGGAGACACATCTCCTTCTTATAGTTTCCTTACTGATGTAGTGGCCCGCGGCTATGGGGTAGACGCTACAGCCGACCTGTCTTTGAACATATTAGCCATTAATATTGGCACTACTGCCGCTGGTGGTTTCGGGACGGCTCTGATAGACGGCCCGCTCCCGATGGACACTACCGGCATGACGGCCGGTCAGGATCTATACGTCACTGACGCCGGAATCATAGGCAACGCTGCCGGCACCAACGAGCGTAAGTGCGGCCTAGTGCAATACGTTGCCAACGCACTAGTCGCTACGAGCCCATCGGGCGCCATCATGTTCGCAGGTGCCCCTGTGGTCGCAACGGCAGCGCCGGCTGCTGTAAACGCGCCGTGGGTAGTCTTGTCCTCCTATGCGCATCCGTCTCTTTCGCTAAATGTTGATCCTTGGGCCGGGTCTATCGATGAAGCGATTGCTACATACACGGAACTGCTGCTGTTTGTTGTCACACCGTCTGGCCATGTTTTAACGGCCACTATCCCGACTAGTAGCCCCGGCCTCGACTCGTTAACAGCGGCTACATTTTTGTTGCGGCACACCGGGGCGGATTATATAGAGGTCTCATTTGCAAACTTCACCGCCGCCTCTGGCTCAGTTGGCGGTACAATCGTACCAACGTCATGCGTTTTATTCGGCAGACTGACCGACGTACGCTAGTCGTTAAGCCTCTCTACTAGTCTGCACCGCTCTTCCCCGCCTATTTTCCCTCCCAAGTTCGCTCTCCTTGTGGCATAATGTTATTGCATAATGCGCCACGAGGTAACATGTCCATAGACACACACACCGAGGTCAACGTACGTATTGAGGTCCGCGTCCGCGGAAAGCTCGTACACGCCGACGCCTCGCACAATGTATTCACCAATACCGGCAGAGTTTGGCAGGCGCAGTTATACTGCGCCTCAGACTTCGCCGCTGACCCGCCTACCCCTTTCCTAACAACGCGACCGAAGTACGTCGGTGTCGGCGTCGGCGGCGCTCTACAGACGGATACTAGGTTCTCGCGCAGGCAGGCCGAGACACGCCTTGTAACGCACCTTGAAGACCCTGTCCCGATTACTATCTCTGGCAATGCGCGGACGTACCTCAAGCGCGTGTATAACCAGAGCAGTAATAACACGCTGTTCTTGCCATCTCCGTACCGGCCATCCTTCGTAGTGGACTTCGCCGAGGGAGAGATAGCGTTTGTCGGTAATACATCTAGAACCACAGGTGTTACGGTAGACACGTCGGTGCCGGTCTCTGAGTTTGGCCTGTACCTGTCCGACGCCGGGACAGTGTTTACGCACCCAGCTGGCCTCATAGATGAGGTAGACCCATTAACGGCTAATGGGATGATCGCGTACAACATACAGGAACCAGTAATAATAACACCTGAGTGTTCCCTCAGAGTAATTTGGGAGTTGCGCGTATGAGCTTCAAGTACCTGGGGCGGCTAGCTGGTAAGACAAGCGCCTTCGACGCGCTAACGCTAACGTCGCCTGCCAGTACTCGTCTACCGTTCGTGGCTCCTACACCTGGGACAAAGCTTCTGCCGCACGGTGAAAACGTGACAGCAGAGGCGTTCAACCGCGCGTTGGCATCTCTTCAGGACAACATCGAGCACGTAGCCGGAATTCTAAATTCCGCCGCCTCGCGGTCAACTGTGCTGGAGCCGTACACAGCGGAGGATCTGCCGACCGGGAGATACGGGTTTCAGGCACTGACCGGGGTTGTGTGTGGGCAGGAGGCAATAGGGCTCGCAGAGTTCCATGCGCCGACTGTTTGGATGTTTCATGGCGTGCATAAGCAGTCGGTGGCAGGGCTTGTTCGGCTAGTAAACTCCGAGATGGTCGAGGACTCCGCCGTTCACGGTGCCGTGGACGTGTGCGCCCCCGTCGACATTCGAGAGACAGTAGCCGGTGATAGCATATTTCCTGTTTTCAGCCCAGCGGGCGGAAGCAGCATAAATTCCCCAGCTTCGGCCATAGTCCCTATAAGGAGAGTCGTAGCAGACAATTTTCCTTACTCTGGTGGGACAGCTTCCGGCGCCATAGCCACGTTTGACACAGACGGCGTCATAGTTGGCGCAGGCGGTTATTCAGCTAGAGTACTGCGGGCGCAGGCCGGTGTATTCGTAGAGCTTTCCGGCGCTGATGAGATGCCTGGTGTTTCGGATTGTGACGGCCTGTACAGGGTAGAGCTTATCGCCGATTCTGCATCTGGCGAAAAGCTGGTTTTGTCGTCCGGTGGACTTACAAAGATACGCGTAGATGATGCATCTACCTTCTCCGCCGGCCTGCTTGTTCGCTGGGCCCCGTACCCAGACCACGCGGCGGTTATCGAGAACGCAGAGAACAATTCAAACCTAGGGTACGTCGTGTATAAGGTCGGAAACGACCTGTACATGGCTAGCGTAGGCGCCATTCCGGATGTAAGAGGGTATGGCTCTGGCTTTACGGAGGTTCTTTCCAGCATCGACAACTTTGGCTCTGTCGGGCTGGTCGACCACGAGGACTCCTCGACAGCGAACCACGTTATGCCGGCTGGCACGGTTCTGTGGTGTGCTGGCGGCAGTGCCGCGGTAGTCTCTGTGCGCGCAGCGTCAGAGCCATTAAGCTTCCCAATCGGTGCGGCTGACGGTGTTAATTTCTACGTGTGCACGCCGCTTGGCTATAGCCTGAACCCCATCGTAGATTTCCCCGCTGGGTTAATACACGGCGGTGACTACTACATGGAGTGCAGAGTATTAACGACTAATACTGATAAAGTATTAATGAATAATACTCTAGCCACCGTGGCTGGCGATACCGACAACAGGTTCACTTTCTCCGACTACGAGGTTGCCGGGCTAAAGAAGTATCTGCGCGAGCTTCGCCAGGGCGACTCGGCGCATGGGGCGGCCGTTCTGCCGTCGCTATACACTGCCCCGGCTGCGACAGTGCTAGGAAGCGCCCTGTGGGTACTAACGGTTCTGAACGGGACAAACCCTGGCGACGAGGCGCATTACGCAGACCAGTACCTGTCACCCGGCGACATCATCCAGTTTGACTCGATAACTGCGCACGGAACAGACACAAGTTCTAAGGCGGTTGTCATAAGCGTTAGCGGTAACACTGTATTTCTACTGGGCACCACGAGGGCCTTTTGGAGTACAAGACGTAATCTAACGCTAGCCCCGATAGTAGCGGGCAGCACCTTCACAGTTAGCGCTAATGCCTTTACTGTCGATAGCATAGTTGCGTCGCCGGCAATAGTGGACAGCGCTGGTGGAAGCTACTACAGAGGCGAGGGGCTGCAGGCAGCCTACGACAACGACATGTCGGCTAGCGCAGTGTCCCGCGGGCTAGGCGCCGGTAGGACAATCGAGATTCGTGATGGCAAGCCCATTACGCTACTCACAAGTGCAACCGAGGGCGTAATCCCTTACGTGCACAAGGTGCACAGCGATGCTCTTCGGCAGTCCCTGCTATCATCGTGGAGCAGAGACGAGGCCTCGCCTACTAAGCACGTCGAGTTTCTACTAAACAGGACAGAAGGTGCCGCGGAGTTATTCTCGACGTCAAGCGAACTTAGGTTCGTCACTACCGCTGGGGTACTCCGGGGCCGACTACGCTGGACCACAGTTGGCCTGTCGTTTTCTGACTCCAATACTACCGACTACATACGCCTATCTGGTGCCGGGGAGTTTGGAGCGCTACCGCTGCTGCTTGAGGACGACAGCGTAATCGGCGTGTTGCACGCGCTGAGCACGAGCCACGTAGGCGCTACTGAGGTGGCGTCCAAACACGCGCGGACTCCTCTGGGGACCGGTGTCCTGTACTCCCCAGATGAATTCAATATTGGGTTTGCCGATGCCACACTTGGCGGTTCTGAGCTTACTGTAAATATAGCAGGGACCATCCTGACTATGACCATACCCGGTGACGTGTCTGGAATAGCTGGTGGTGACGTGGTAGCTCTGCCATATCAAGACGTGACAACCGGCGCGGTCACGGTGCACTACGCCACCATAAGCGATGTGTCTGGCGCGGCTATCACAATAGACCCGGCGTATCCTGAAGCCAGCGCTGTAATACCGAAGGATACTTGGTACTTCGGAAACCTGATGTCCGTACAGATCCAGGCCAGTGACGTGCTTGTTGTCGGCAGGAAGTTCACCGTTCCAAAGACCGTGCTCGCAGACGCCGCGGCTAACTATCACGGCTATATCACGTATGACACTGTGGCGAACTCGGTTCAGTGGTCCCCAACGGCTAGGGGGGATACAATCGGCGAGGTGACTATCGCAGTGCTCGCGGAGATAACTACTGGCGACTTGGCCGTCACTAGCATTAGGCCGGCATCTTTGCAGGCGATGGCCGCGTTGGGCACTACTGAGCTGATTGTTGGCCATGTGTTAGACAACGGAAACGCTGACGGGACATACGCCAGAAACAACACACACTTCAGCTCCATAGCCGCGGCGTTCCAGTACATAACAGCACAGGAGTCGATGGAGGTCGTGCCGGTTGCTCGGACATGGAAGATACGCGTTGTATCTAACGTCTCCGAAACAGACTCGCCTCTGTACGGAATTTCGTTGCCGCTGAAGGTGCCTGCTGACGGCATAGTAATAGAGTGCGGGGAGAATGCGGTAGTGTCGTGGAGCAGGCCTACGCACCTGTTCGACTTGAATGGGAAGAGCGGCTTTACGCTACGTGGCGGCTCGTATGACTACACAGGCGCAGCCTCGTTCGCTAGCCTATACGACTACACTGGGAATGGCCCAAGGGTGTCTGTTGTGTGTACTGGAGCGCAGGCCTCCGGCGTGCAGCAGTGCTACGCTTTTACGCTAGAGAACGTGCTTGTCACCGACGCCTCCGCGTTGTGCTCTATATACGACACCGGCTCCTTCGGGCGAGTCCGCGTCACTAACTGCCGCGCAGTTGGAGTCATCTGCGGCGTGTATGTACGGGGTGCAGACACCGATGGCCAGACAACCAATGTTGTTGTTGATGGGCTGTACTGTTCTTCGGACATTACAAGGGCCGGCACACCATGGGATGAGGACGCACCCCGCTACGCAGTATACGTGAAGGGCTGCGGAGCTGGCGCCTCCATCAGCAACATAGAGACTACCGGATTCATCGGAACTGTATTCTCAGACGTAGTGTCTCCATTAATGATTAATAATGTGCGGACGTGTACAGGCGCGGGATGCCCTGCTGGTATACCGCTAATGTCACTGACGCAGTCTGTTGCTATAAGCTATTCGGTGGCGTCGCTGTCCTGCATAGCACTGCTTGCTGACGCGGATAGCACGGATACCTGCCTGTACGTAAACGGGTACCAGACAACCACAATAACCGGCCTTACGACTAACCTCGGTAACTACGGTCTTCGTATTGACACTGGCGCTGACATGGTAACGCTAGACGGAGCAGAGATTTCCGGCTGTATAACCGCCGGCATCTACGCTAATGGCTCAAATACAAAGTGCTCAATAAACGCTGCTAGTGTGTTCGATACCCCTATACCACTAAAGGTCTCCAACCGGCACGCTACTGCCGCTGGGTCTACTTTTACTGTCGGTACTCTACAGGGTACCGCGGAGTTACCGGCCTCTCCCGCGGAGTTCTGCGCAGCGCTTATCTCTGGCAATGCCGAAGTTATGTTTACGCATTGCACGTTGAACGCCGTGATAACATACTTGGCGGCAGATCACGGCAAAGCCCTTTACGTTGATAATACGCCAGGCTCCCAGGCCGCAGTGTACGCCACGGAATCTTCGTTTACAGGTGGCCGGTCTGCAGTCTATAGCGAGGACCCTGTCTTTTTCACTGATTGCTCGTTCGGTAAAACGGCAGCCGAGTCTGGCAACAACTTGCTGTCCGTGGCAGGGGCAACCAGCCGTTTCCTGCGGTGCACCATAGGAGACTCCGCCGTAGACTACGCAAGCGGTGGATTGTACATAACAGGCGCGTCCGCTGTCGTAGACACATGTGAGTTCGCCGGATTCACGACGAACAACAAGTATTCCATTAACCTATCGGCAGACGCCGACTGGACCAAAGTAACCGGCAATTCGTTTACAAACTGCCGGCACCCCATATTCGCCAACGGCTGCGACAGCGTAGTATTAATCAATAATACCGTGGTAGGCGGGTGCGACACCGCGGCAATTAGAGCTGCATCGTGCAATAGCCTTCTAGTCAACGGATTGATCTGCACTGATATAGGGTCGGGGCCTGGCGCAGGAACTTACGAGTCTGGAGCAATCCTGCTGGATACGTGCGTGAATTCGCTTGTATCTAACGTAGTAGTCAACGGCCTTGACTCGGACAGCACTACCGCTGCTATTCGTTTGCGCAGTTGCGAGAATACCCGTCTAACGGCACTCACACTACTAGAAGTAATCTCGGGCGGCACCGATATCTACGACGCCGGGACTGCGTATACGTATGGAGTAGTGAATCTGTCGGATTGCACTTTATGCACAGTTGACGGGCTTGACGTAAGGCACGCGGCCGGCGACACAAGTGACTCAGTAGTGTTCTGTGGCGGAAGTAATAACAAGCTATCTGGAAGCTTGCTGGTTCCTAGGGTTAGACTGATATCCGAGGACGTAGCGTTAATAGAGGGCTGCGCAGTCACTGCTACATTTGAAACAGAGTCTGCGGGCAGTACCGTACTGTCTAACTGTGACCTGCACGCCGGCACGGCGGCTATCGGTGGCGGCACGGTCACGTTTAGGGGCTGCGCGCTTCCAGACACGACCCTAACATTGGGCTCTGCAAGCACGGCGTATGTAGACTCCTGTCGGACGCTATCTACGGCGTCTCTGCGCTGCACAGCAGTTACGCTGCTTGACATAAAAAGTAGCGAGCTAGGTGATATCGGCGTAGTTGGAGGTAACCCCCTCGCTGCCACTACGGACAGAGTGGGTATACTGAAGATTAGGAACTCCGGTGTTACAAACCTAAAGCTAGAGCGCGGGACAAGCATATCTGTCCTAAATTCCAGAGTCGGTAGACTAAATATAATCGAGGAGACTGTCGGAGGAGCGGTTACCACTGAAGGGCATATATCAAACTGCAAGATAAACGAGTTTGTAGTAACTCTGGCGCTCGCGTACAATACAGCCCCGCTTCAGCCTGCGCCAGACTCCACTATGACTACGCGCATCAAGGCTATCAATTGTGACTTCACCGGCGAGTGGATTGGGTATGATGACCCGGACTGCCTCACAGGCTACTCAGGTGTTATCAACTGCACTAGCGGTGTGACTATCTACAACTCAGTAGTTGTAAGTCTTGCGGAGTCGCAAGTAGCAGAGCTTGAGGACCCTGGATTCCCTGGGATACCGATATACTTCAGGCTCGACAACTTCCCACAGTGGGGCAACATAGAGCTTGACGATACCTATACTCCGTAAGAGTATTAGTCATTAATAAAAAAAGAAGAGAGGGGTTTTTGGCCCGCTCTCTTCTTGCTGGCCATCCCGGCCAGAGGTTTAGACGAAGGACATGCTCAGACCCTGAGCACGTCCCGCCGCCCGTGCCGCTGTGACGGTCGCGGTCTTGACCTTGGCCTTGGCCGCCACGACCGCAGCCGCCGCCTTGGCCATCGCCGCGCCGGCCTTCGCCGCCGCCGAGGGGGTCGTCGCCGCGATGACCGCCGCCGTCGCATCGGCTTCCGACGACTCCGCCTCCGCGAGGGCCTCGTAGGCCTCCTGGAGCGCGCTCGCCGCGACCGCGGCGCCCTCCAACGACCCCGCCGCCCGCTCCCGGGCGGTGTTGTCGGACGAATCGCAGCAGACGTACACCGTGGCGGCGACGCCAACGACGACCAGGCCGGCGACGACAGAGATGACCACGATGTCCTGGGTGTCCATGCGTCCCGTGAGGGACTTCATGAGGCTCATAACAACTCCTCCCGCCGTCAGGCGGTAAGGTAGTGGGAATCAACGCTCGAATACCGAACCACCGGCATAGCGTCTTTCCCCATTCATTATTATTATACCCAAAAACAGCCCATATTTGCAGTTTTGGCCTGTATTAACCATTAATACGGCCATACCGCCATGTATCTTCCGTTATATGCGCTAATACGCTACAATTAGCAGTACAACCGCTTTATGGGGTGCATGATGGATGAACTGGATAAGAAGAAGGCATTTGCTGCTCTTACGACTGCGATAGCCGCTGGCGTACTGGCCGGGTGGAACGCTATCTCCTCGGCGTCCACAGAAACAGCTAAGGCTAGTTATGACACACTGGCTGCGGCTAATAACGAGCAGTCTGTGCGAATCAAGCGGCTAGAGTCAGTAGTCTCCATACTGCTCATCAAGAGCGGACAGGACACTTCAGACGTGTCTGAGCTACTTGGCGACCCAGACGGCACCATAAAGATATTCAAGCTGCTAGACGGAACGTCTATGCATGCTCCAGTATCTGAGTCTATCAATGTCGCCGACGCCGGCGTCCCGCTAGCAGAGGTAGCTGCTGACCTAGCCGAGGCGGCCGCTGCCCCCGCAGCCAACCTCCCGTCATTTGAAGCGCTGTCTTCACAGAAAGATCTAGAGCTGTGATAAAAGAAGCCTTTTCACTAGGTAGTGTGTCTAAAGCGCTGCACCGTAAGAACGTCGCGCTGAACGCCCTCGGAGGCGCAGGGCTTGGGGCTGTCGGCGGTGGTATCGCTCTGGAGAACGCGCACGTAAGAAAGCTCGTGAGCTACGCGTTAAAAGATGGTGCGCTGGTTGGTGGTGGCATTGGAGGTGGCATTGGCATGCTCTCGGGCGCGTCGCGGGCGCATACTAATAACGTTTTGAGGTCTGAGCGCATAGCCGGAACAGTAGCCGGAACAGCGCTAGGAGCCGGCGGGCTAGCTGCAATATTAATGAATAATAAAAAGAAGAAATAAAAGACTGCGCCCTGTGAAGAGCATTGGAGGGCACGCCCGGTTAGGGCGACCTGGGCGTACCCGCATCTTTCTCTCGCACGCTGGACATTGCGTGTCTTAATACCGGCCGTGAATGAAGCTGGGCAAGCGTTCACGTAGGAGTGGCCGGTACGAGATAGGATGTTCCACTGCTCATCGCAGGGCGCAGGAAGAAGATACTACATGCGTAGTTCCTCCTTCACTGCTCTTATACCAAATACTCCATTGTATTTGCATTGACTTCACGTAACAGTCGAAAGGACTTCAGACATGTCATCTCCGTTCAGTCCAGAAGTAGTTTACTCGGCAATGGAAAAAGTTGCGAACCTTACAGCCAGCCGTGGAAGCGCGGCAGCAGGCGCAGGCCTCGGCAGCTTGCTGGGGCTCATGTCGCCGCTGCCTGGCGGCTCGGCACTCGGCGGCTACCTAGGCTCCAGAATCGGAGGTAAGGGTCTGCTCACGCGCACCACTGGCGGGGCAGGAGCCGTCGGCGGCCTGTTGGGTCCTGCTGGCGCAGCTGTAGGTGGTGCTGTCGGCAGAACTGAACTTACCGCGTAC
>Ga0209518_1000387_pt1 | contig 58037 bp, 58 predicted proteins | sample RifGroB1_FD_183993 | JGI IMG/M metagenome (GOLD analysis project Ga0209518, IMG submission 183993) | Groundwater microbial communities from Rifle, Colorado, USA - Groundwater B1 (SPAdes) (version 2) | ecosystem: Environmental > Aquatic > Deep subsurface > Groundwater | place: Rifle, Colorado...
ACTGTGGATAACTTTTTAATTTATTATTTTTACTTCAGGCTCGATGATAATTTTTAATTTGTCTTGCACAAGCTCCGCGACTTTTTTGGCAAGCCCCGCAACGTCGCTGGCGCTTGCTGTGCGCGATGCGGCAATGCAGAGCGGCTGTTTCTCGTACAGCCGAGCTCCTCCCACCGACAACCCTTTGACATGCAAAACATTGTCTAACAGCCACGCCAGCGATACTTTTCGCCCATTTTCCGCCGGAAAGTTGGGCAAATTAGGATATTTTTCCAGCAATTCCGCGGCTTTTTGCGCGGATACCACCGGATTGAGGAAGAACGAGCCCGCGGTCCCCTCTTTTTTCAAATCAGGGAATTTGCCCGCGCGCACCGCGAGCACCTTTGCCCGTATCTCAGCGAGGTTCGACCTTGCTGTATCCGCCAAATCTTTGTACGAGGTGTTCGGCGCGCCATTTTGTTTGAGCGCAAACGCCGCGCGCAAAATTACAAATCGCCCCGGCTCTTTTTTAAACCGGCTGGTGCGGTAGCCAAATCCGCACTCGCTGTTTTGCAGGCGGACAACTTGCCCGCTTTGCGTATCAAAAGCTTCGACCCACGCGAGAGTGTCTTTAACCTCCGCGCCGTACGCGCCGATGTTTTGCACAGGCGCGGCGCCCACGGTGCCGGGGATGCCTGATAAGTTTTCTATCCCCCACAACCCCTCTCTTACCGCGCGCTCAACCAGCGCGTCCCAATTTTCGCCCGCGCCCGCTATCAACAACTCTCCCTCTTTTTCTACTCCTGTCATTTCTATTTTAATAACCAGACCGTCAAAACCCGCATCACTCACCAAAACATTCGACCCTCCACCCAAAATCAGCATAGCCAGATTTTTGTCCCGAGCGTAGTCGAGGGACTGTTTTAACTCTTCAACTGTTTTGACACTAACAAGATAGCGTGCAGGCCCGCCAATACAAAAAGTAGTCAGCGGAGCCAGCAAAACCATTTCTTCTATCTGCATGGCAACTATGGTAGCACAATGAAGCTCCTCGCCGTGGTGGTTGCATTCCCCGCCGCGTCGGTCGCCGTCACCGCAAAGGAGCGCGCGCCGGGCGCCGTCGAAAAACTGTACGGGTTGGTGCACGTGGAGGAACCGCCGCCGTCCAGCGCGCAAGTGTATGCAAGCGCGGTCGCGTCCGTCGCCGAAAACTCAAAACTCACGGGAGAGGTCGATGCGACAAGGTCGCCCTCTGCCGGCCCGCCGGTTATGCCGAGCACGGGATAGGTCGTATCAACGATAAATGTCCAGTTGTGAACTACTTGGTTGTTATATTGGTCGGTGCTCGTTGCAATAACCGGGTATACGCCCTCGGCAATCTCACTGCCCGGCTGTACGGCAAACGACCAAAGACCGTCCGGAGAACTGAAGGAATACTGGATAGCATTCAGTAACAATGCAATGGCAGCCGATGTAAAAGACGACGTACCCGACACGGTAGGCAGTGTTTGATTGGAAGCCGATGCATCGAGCGTCAGTACCGGCCCCGCGGTATCTGCAATGAATCTATAAGTGGTCGTCGCCATCACTTCGCCGGAACTATCTTGTGCGCCGGCGACACGGAAGAACCAAAATATCGCCGCCTCAATGCCGGCTGGTGGAACGTAGGTAAAGCAAAAAGTCTTCGCGTCGCTGTCACCACAATCACCAACCGTTTGTTCCGTGCCATTGGTAAAATCAAAGAAAAGCTCAGTGCCGTCTTTTACGGTTGGCGCGACAGCGCTGTCTTCGGTAAAAGTAATGATTGCGTTCCAAACGGTTGTGGTGGTTGCTACGGGCGTGGTCGCAAACGGCGTAGTTGTGGCAAGCGCTGTCCCGTTTATTGTCAGAGTGGTCACGCTTGGTGGCGTTCCGTCTGGGACAATAGGTTCCGGCTCGGGAGGAGGTGGCGGAGGATCCGGAGGAGGATCAGAGAGAGTGCTGGTTGCGGTATCTTCCGTAGCAACCGCGACAGCCGCAGGCGAACCTCCGCCTCCGCCAAACCCCGGCGACGAAAGCGCCGCGCCTTTTGGTTGAGGTATGAGCGACTCTTGCTGCGCAGTTTGGTCGGGCTTTTCTTCTGTCTGCACACCCTTTACATCGCCACCGCTTGCAACCGCCAGCACAACCGCCCCGCCTTGGCTTGTGCCGAGTAATTCCTGCAGCTGCGCTTCGTTTGCGCTCGACCCGTAGAGCGCTCTAACAACATTGAAACTACCGGGCAAGTTTGTCGTCCGCGGAGTCGGAGTGACCGCGTTAAAAAAAGCGCCGGCCGAAGCGGCAAAATTGGCGGGGACTTTTGTTCCGACATCAGCAACAAAGTCCCGTGCAAAAGCAAGCGCAGGCCCGGCATTTGTCGCGACAAAATCCATAACACCAAGACCGGCCTTTCCGGTTTTGTACGAAATACCTTCAGAAGGTTTGGCAAAGCAATCGCCGTTAAAATCCGCTGTCGCGGAGAGTCCGGAAAGGTCATTACTTATGGTCGAAACAATAGTGGCTGGGGCATTTTCCAGATATACATTACTAAAAGAATGGCCTCCATTTTCATTTGCTTGCTCTTCCGGGCTTAAAACAAAGGAGGTGTTGGCGGTCAAAGTATCTTTTGGCATTGTCTGCGGGACAGTGGCAAGAGCCGCGCCCGCGCCGAACGACTCTTTGGACGGCGCGTGCTTCAAAGCTTCCCGCACTCTATTAATTACTTTGTCAGTTGCAGAAGTAAGATACTGGCCGCCTCCGGCGACAAAACTCGCCGGGGTCGCGATGTTATAGACCGCGATTGAGTTTTGCGAGACTCCGTGGCCCGTCAAGTATTTATACAGGTCGTTTGTATAATAAGTGCCTTGCGAGTGCCCCACCAAAATAAGCTTCTGCGTTGTTACTTGCGGGTGGATTTGCAGCAAAATGGTGGTCAGGTCGGTGTCCGCGACAAAAGACTCCTCATTCTGATACGCCTGTACAATGGATTTATAAAGATCCCCACCTCCAGCAATATGCGAAGGGTTGTATCCAACAATAAATTTTGTTCGACTATCTTGTGTTTTGTCTTGATACTCTTTTTTTAACTTAGCCAAGTCGTCGTCAGCATCTGCACGACTTGTGAGTATTCCGTTTACATATACAACGGTTGCACCACTTGTAGTACACATTGCTAAAACAGTGCTTGGCAACAACAAAACAGCTAAACTAAAAAATGATATCGCAATCTTCTCCATTTAGTAATGTATAAGAAACCATATATTTACGACGTATGTCTTCTCGAAACTGTTTTCGTACTTCTGTATTAAAAACCAAGTCTTTTACTACTTTTTCATTTCCATACACACAACCAAACCCTCTCCCCTCCTCCTGTATAACTGCCACCAGCGTCTCCGAATTTCGGACCTCGGTAAACTCCATCTGCAGTTCTTTTGCGTACTGCAAGGCCGCTATCGCCACGCGCTTATTGTCTTTATATTTTAAGTAGATAGCCCGCTCGACATCGTCGCGGATGCCGTTCTGGTTAGAGTCAACACCGACCAGAGTCGCGTTATTTTCTGTTGGGTCCGGCTCGGGCGGCAGGGTGCCGTTGATATCATTCCAAACAAGTTTTGTGGCATGGATGCGCGCAACATCCACTTTTGTCTGTTCATCTCCTGCCAAAACCTGCATGCGCCAAAATAAAAGAACAATAAATACGAGCGCAAGCGCCAAAAGTACCAAAAGCGGCCATTTAATCCACCGCCAAACCGCGCGCAAAAACTCCTTCATATTCCGCATCCTACCCACAAGCTTACAGAGAACGGTTCTCTGCACCTGTGGATAACTTTTTTAGAAGCTCTCCACTCTTATACCACCTAACCAAATCGGCAAAATCATTGGACGACTTGAGAAAATCTGGAGCAGAGTCATAGGCTAAGATAGACCTCTCGGGTCGCTTATCTATTACATAATCAAAAAAACTTGAATACGGATACTCGTAAAGGAATTTTTTCGTACTAGCTCTACCCGAAAGCCCATTCTCCCTCCACCCCGGTTCAATTAAATCTAGGGGGTTTAAATGCAAGTAAGCAAAGATATACAGAAAGTACGGTTCGTTATCAATATGGCGGCTTTTCGTCGGACCCTGGAATACCGTCCCACTATGCTTTTTCGAAAGATTAAAATACATCGAATAACCTATCATAAATCTCTTTAGAAATTGAGTAATGCCATTTTCAGACTTTTGTCTCAAAACTAAATGAAAATGGTTAGGCATTAAAGAATAAGCGAGCACATCAACCAGTCCCTTATCAGGAACTTCCTCTTCGAAAATATCAAGCAGGGGGCTTCCTTTGTATTGTTTTAACACTTTCCTAACCACTATGTTCTCGACGTTGTTTCCAAGATGTAGAAGTAGCTGAAAACGAGCATAATCTTTATCGTTTAAAAAAATATTGTTTTTATGCGCACCCCTGTTGAACAAATGGTAAAACTCTCCGGTAACAAAAGGTGCGTCTCTCTGCATCTCTATAGAATAGAACTTTACAGAGAACGGTTCTCTGCACCTGTGGATAACTTTTTATTGTCTACCTCTACCCCACTACTGGCCGCACTTTAGGGTGCCGTTTTCTATCTGCTTTTGGAGCTGTGCCATTTCGGCGGCGGCGGCGGGCTGGAGTTTGGAGATAGTTTTAAGTTCCGCAAACACATCCTGGTTTCTGCATGCCGCAAAGTATGCAGACGCAAGGCCAAGATGCTGTTGCACGTCGCTGGGGCTCGCCGCAACGCGCAGCTTCCACACCGCGATGGCGCGGTCGTAGAGCTTGAGGTTCATGTACATTTGCATGAGCTGAGCATTGTCGATTACCGCGGAGCCGAAGCGCTCCGTCAAAAGCGCGTCTGCCGCGGCGTACTGCCCTGCGTAGTAGAGCCCTGTCGCGTAGAAGACAAGCGCCGAGGTGTTGTCGGTAGCGGCTTCGTATGCTTGCTTAAGGTACACCAGTCCCTCCTGTGCGTTGCCCGCCTGTATGAGAGTGAGTCCAAGCTGGATTTGTATCTGCTGTTTGCGGGGCGAGTACTCGAGCGCTTTGGCAAGGTGCTCTAAAGCGGCGGAGTTCTGACCGAATTGCGAGAGGAATGTCGCCGCAAAGAGCTCGAGGCGCGCGTCGCCGGGACGCGACAGCAAGAGAGTGCTTATCGCGTCTACCGCCGTTCCAAAAATATCGATCTTGGTCTGTGGGTCTACGGAAGACTGTCCTCCTATTGATGATGCGTACTGCAACAGTTGTTCCGTTGTTTCCTGCATGCCTATAGGGTTGCCAGGCCACTGCGCCGGCCCAAGCGCCTCTTTAAAGCTCACAAGATTCTTTTTAGGGTCCTTTTGCACGCCGATAACAACGCCGGCGCTGTTGCGGCCGGCCTCCTGCGTTTGTATCGCGTCAACAAGTACGCCCGCGCGCGCGAGCCCAGGCGCGTTGAGCGCCCATCCGCCGAGCAAGACAACCGCCGCCAAAACAGGCGCCGCCATTGCAAGGGATTGATCCCCCATCGGCCGCGAGAGAGTGAGCGATGGCGACTGCCTGCTCGATAGAGAGTGCAGGTATGCAAGCAGTAAGAAGAAATACATTGCGCTTACCAAGTTGTCGAACACAAAGATGTTGTTGAAGGCAAAGCCTGCCAAAAGCCCCAAGAGCGACGCGCGCTCCCCCGCCGAGAGCTCGCGCGCGCGGAATATCGCCAACATCATCAACACGTAGAGCGCGAGGTAGAGCGCAAACGCCGGGACGCCGCCGGCAACGAGCCAATCGAGAAACTGATTGTGCGCGCGGTCAAACCAAGACTCTTGATTGTACATGCCCGGCTGATAATTTTTATTGAAGACAAAGCTAAAGTTCTCTTGACCCCACCCAGCAACCGGACGCTCCATGGCGCCTTGTACCGCCATCGGCCAAATGTATTTGAGGCGTGATGTAACGGTAGACTCGGTAAGAGATATCGAGGCGAGGCGTCGGAATGCCGGAACTTCTTTGATGAAAGCTGTGTCGCGCACGGCATATATTGCTCCAGCAAAAACAACGACGAATGCCGCCGCGCCTACTGCAATGTTGCGCAAGGCGCGCGACTCTTTGCTACGCTCGAAGAACAGCAAGTACACCGCCGCGACAACAAGGCCGACGCCGAGGCCCAAAATTGCGCCGCGCGTCTCTGTAAAAAAGATGCCGGATAACTGCAGTACCAGCGCTATACCGTAGAGTGTCTGCAGGGTCGTTTTGTTGTGCGAGTCCTTGGTACGCGCCAGCATGTAGAGCGTCAAAAAGAAGTTGATGAGCAGGTACACCGCCAAGTAGGTTGCGTTGCCAAATGTGGTATCGGCGCGCGCGCCGCTCTGGCTTGATATCGTGGCGTAGCCCATCACTTGCATAAGCGCCCATCCGCCCTGTACCGACGCTGCGGCTATAGAGGTGTTTAGGAACGCATTCCAAAGCTTGTCGGCAGAGAGTATCGCGCCCGCGACGATAAACCAGGCGAACATGTGGAGCAAGCCCACATAGCCCTCCATGCGCTCAAAGTTGCTCCAAAAACTTTTGACCGGGTCGACAGAAAAAAAAGTAGCTACCGCCATCCACGCGACGAAAGCCAAAACGGTCCACATAATGCTGGATACGCGCGGGCGGTACTTCGGGTCCCTAAGCGCCAACAGCGCGTAACAAAGGAACGCCGCCTCAACCAATATGCGGAACGCGAAGTTTTTGCCGGTAATAAAAGGGAAGAAAAGGTTAGGCCAGAACCCGCCGACCGCGACGATAAAAGGAACAAATAACGCTAAAAAGAGTGCTGAGAGAGCGCCCCAGCGCAGATAATCGGTATATTTCATACCCGCAGAATATACCACACTACGAACTGTGCTGCATCTTGTAGAAGTACGACTTTGTGTTTTTTAACAATTCGGCCGGCGTCCCCTCCTCGACAATGCGCCCGCCGCCGAGCACCAGTATCCTATCCGCGTCTGCAACTGTCGACGGCCTGTGCGCAATAATAAAGACCGTCACCGAGCCGCGAAGTTTGGATATCGCCTCTTGTATAAGTTTTTCCGATTCGTGGTCGAGCGCGCTCGTCGCCTCGTCGAGTATAAGTAGTGTTGGTTTGCCCGCAAGCGCGCGGGCCAAAACGATGCGCTGGCGCTGGCCGCCGGAGAGCAGTATGCCGCGGTCCCCCACGACCGTTTGGTATCCATTGGGCAGCCCTGAGATAAATTCGTGTATGTTAGCCTGCTTGGCCGCCGAATGAATGTCTTCCGTCGTCAGCGTTTCGTTATAAAAACGGATATTCTCTTCAACCGTGCTGTGGAGCAGAAACGCGTCCTGCGGAACATAGCCGATATTTTTGCGCCAAGAATCAAGCGCTATATCCTCGACAGGCGCGCCGTCCACCATGAGCGTGCCAGAGGTCGTATTAAAGAGCCGCAGCAGCAGGTCGGCGACCGAGGTCTTGCCGGCACCGGAGGGTCCGATGAGTCCGACGGTCTCGCCCGCCTTCACCTCAAAGTCCACACCAGCAAGAACCGGCTTGCCTTCGCCGTACGCAAAGGACGCTCCATTACATTTTAGCGTGTCCTTAAAAGAAAAAAGGTTTTCGCCGCTCTTGGCCGCTTCGCGGTGTATGTCGAGCTGACGCTTAAACCCGGAAATATTTTGAGCATAAGGCACGAGTTCATTGACGGCCTGCAGAGCGTTTTGTCCTGACTCCAGGTAGGTAAAAATCTTTTGTATGAGGTAGAGCGTGGCTCCAAACGAAATGATGCTGAAGTCCGGCGTACGATAGGTCATAATAAACAGCACCACCACCAGTATCAGGCTCGCCGGCTGAAATACGCTGCTGCTGACCGAGCGTACAATCGTCTGGCGGATTGAGAGCGTGCGCAAAAATCCGATTTGTCTGACCCCTTCGTGTATGGCGGCTCCTTCCGCTCCCGACGCCTTGATGGATTTTATACCGATGATGTGCTCGCTTAAAAATTGGGAAAACTGCTTCTCGGCGAGAGCAACACGCTCGGCGATGCCACGAGTGCGGCGCAGGAGCGGCCGCACTACGAAAAGCAACATTGCTCCCCCGCCGAGTGTGTAGAGCGTCATCGTTGATGATATGTTGAGCGCCACCAGCAAATACATCAGAAAACCGCTGAATGACTGGATGACCTGACCCAAAACGCCCAAGAGGCTACCGGTGCATTGGATGTCGCGCACCAGCGTATTGTGCATGGTGCCTATTTTTTGTTTAAGCAGAAACGGCCAGGAGGCGCGCATTGTGCGGCGGAGGACATCCTCGCTCTCTTTACCAAGAAAGTCGGCGCTGATCCATCCGCGGATGTAGCCGAACACCACCATCGAAACGGCACGCAGGATAAAGAGTCCAAGTATAAAACCGAGCAAATAGCGGAAGGTGAACGGCATGCCAAAGATACCGAAGAGACTCCGTATAGCGTTGGAAATGAAGTCGGTGGCCGAACCGTCCCCGCCGTTAAAGAAGGATAAAAGCGGGATAACCGCATTTATCCCGATACCCTCAAGTATCGCGCTGAGAAATCCCGAAGCGGCGAGCGCCAACAGGTGCCAGCGGTACCGCTTAAAGATACGCCAAAGAGTCAGTATTGTAGACTTCATTTGTTTTTAAGCCGCTGTTCCACTTTTGCAAAATCCTCGGGGTAATCGACGTCGATATTTTCATCCGGAGACATAACGAGTAACTCCGCATAATCGGCCACTAATTGCCGTGGGATGATTGATGTGCGCGTCAGATATAAAGCGCCGTTTTCCACAAAAAGCGGCTTTTGGTACTGGCTGATGACTATCTCTACCGGATAGAGGCGTTTCCATCCGCCAGCATCCTCTACCCAATAGTGACCCTTGTCGTAGCAGCCACTGATGACAGAGTCGGCGTTCTTCTCAACCGCAAGCGCAATAGCCTGCTCGATACGCTCGCGTTTAAGCAGCGGAGAAGTCGGATAGAGCAAGAGTACATAGTCCGGCTCGTACCCGTCGAGTTTTTTGAGCTCATCAAGCGCGTGCACGAGCACCTCCTGCGAAGTTACCGCGTCTCCGGTGAGCGCCGCGGGTCGCATAAAAGGAACCTCAGCACCGTACTGCAATGCAATTTTTTTTACTTCATCGGATTCGGTCGAGACTACGACCCGACTCACTCCGCGCGCGCCGATGGCGGCAAGGATTGGATAGGCCATCATCGGCTTGCCGCAGAGGTCCTTTATATTCTTGCCCGGCAGGCGGGTTGAACGCGCCTTAACGGGGATAATGACAGCGACGGTGGGCATATCCATACAGATATATTACGCTATCAGCGCATGGCGCATTGGTGTCGCACGCTTGATGTCTTTTGCGGCGCGCTTGCCAAGGACAAAGCGGTAAAATTTAGGCGCCATGCCGTTGCCGGGGCGGATGGAGCGAATATTTTCTTTGGTAAAGCGCTCCCATTTTTTTATGTCTTTGACTACAAAAAGAGATTTCCTGAAATGAAGGTTTTCCTTTTCCCCGCCGGAAAGTGCGTACGAGGGCTCGCCCACAGCTGCCTCGGTAGCACGGACAGATGCGACAAGCGCTTTAAACTCGTGCGGTTCCATCGAGAAGGACGCGTCCGGGCCGCCATCGCTGCGCTTGAGCGTCAGATGTTTTTCGATTACGACGGCTCCGAGTGCCACCGCTGCTACCGCAACATCGTTGCTCTGCGTGTGGTCAGAGAGTCCTGCCGCGACCTTAAACTGCTTGCGCAGGTCGGAGATGTTGGCGAGATGCATGTCGCCAGGCTTTGCCGGGTAGGCGCTGACGCACTGTAAGAGCACTATGTCTTTTGTGCCGAACTTGCGCAACGTTTTTATCGCAAGCGCGAGCTCGGCTTTTGTGGACATGCCGCGCGACATAATCACTGGCTTGCGCGTCTTGCCGATTGCCTCCAACAGCGGAATATCAACTACTTCAAACGAAGCGACCTTGTAAATCGGGTTTCCGAGCTTTTGGAGAAAAACGACTGCAGTCGTATCAAAAGGGCTTGAAAAACAGACGAGCCCTCTCCGCTTTGCGTGCGCGTAGAGGCGGCGATGCCACTGCCACGGCGTATATGCCTCGCCATAGAGCTCATAGAGCGTCTTGTCACGCCACGCTTTGTTACTCGACTTGATGACAAACTCCGGGCGATTGGAGTTTATCGTAATGGTGTCTGGAGTATATGTTTGAAGCTTAACAGCGTCTGCACCAGCATCTGCCGCGGCATCAATAATGCGCAAAGCATGCTTAATATCCCCGTTATGATTGCCGGAGAGCTCCGCTACGATAAAGACAGGACCACCCTGCCCGATGCGTTTTTTGCCCGCTTTCATATACTGCATACTATAGCAACATTATCTTAAACTCTGTGGCTGGTAAAAAAGAAACCCCGCGGCAGGACCGCGGGGTCAGGAAACCCATTCAACCAGTATCCGTCCGTCCGGATCCGCAGGGGCCTCCACGAATGGGTGCAATCCGATGGTCCGAGCAATCTTCTCCGATTGAATGTTTCCTTTGTAGATGTACGCCTTGACCGATACGGCCGAAAGATACTGCCTTACGAAGGTCTCGACCATCGCGAGACCGTACCCTTGTCCGCGCGACTGAGGAGCTACAACATATGAGATCTCATAGAACTCAGAGTGTTTGTCCGTGTAGACAAGCCCGATCAGCGTTTCCTCGTGTACTGCTATATACAACCTTCGATCAGATTGCTCAGCGCAGAAACGCTCCAGCCATTCTTCGGGAGGCCCCTCAATCCGCGCCTTACGGCGCGAATTGCGGCGGGTCTCCTCGTCGTTGCGCCACGCCACCAGCATGACGGCATCTGTCTTCCGCACGGGGCGGAATGTAATGAGCGCACAACTGTTCATGAATACTCCTGTTTACTTGCCGTGTACAATAATGCCACGAAAGCTACGCTATTGCAAGTGGTCCTCCGCGGCTGCGAGTATCGCAAGGGAGGTTGGAACCACAACCTCGCGGTTCGAATTTATGAACTCATTTAGCTCATTATACGGAACACATATAAGACCCTCATATTCCTCACTTAGCTTCGCCAGTTTCTGAAACTCCTCTTTACGTATGGAAAGTTCCACTCGGCAGCCGATATCGTACACCCGTTCTTGCGGATCATATACAAGCACGAATCCGCGCACCGCGGATACCAAGTCTGCAGATATGCCAACCTCTTCCGACAACTCAGCGAGTATTTGCTTATCATAGGCGACACTCCCTGCAGTGCCAACCTCTACAGGGTCAATACCACCGGATGGGACTAACTCAACATATCCGGGCAATTGTGTAACCTCTTTGCGTCGCGCGAAGACCACATACAGAACCTCATTTGCGTCGCGTACCACAAGCACTCCACTCACCGCAACAGGCCTGATACCGAACCGAATGGCACGATCCTCGCGCCCTGCCATAAATTCTTTGTAATCGCTTACATAAGCGCATACCTCTAAGTGTCCGTGTGTGTAGAAAGATGAATAGAAGGCCAGAAGGCCGCCATTATGCAAGGATCGTACCCGGATTGCTTCCTTCCATAGTTCTTCAATCCTCGAAGCGCTTTGTGCACGTTTTTTTACCACAGCAGGAGGAGGAGGCACTACATGCAAAACAATATCGTTTGCCGAAATAAGCCGGTACCGCTCGTTCTTCCATGCCGTCAATATTCCACGGATATCCCGGAGTTCCGACACTACTTCGTCTGCGCCAGCAGCACAGAGCGCTACAGTAGTAGCTGCTGATGCAAGTCCGATGGTGCGGATACCTGCGTGCGTGGCGGCGGCAACTCCTTGCACACTATCCTCAACAACAACGATCTCCTCCGGTATGTCGCCCGACAGTTCGATGGCGCGGATATAGAGATCCGGGTCAGGTTTTGCGGCGGCGACTTCATCACCGTACGTATTAACGGTAAAGAGTGCTTCCCAGCCTTGTCTGCGTATAAATGCTTCCGCCAAACTCCGCGGCGCGGATGTGACCAAGCCTAAGACATAACCTTGCAAAGCCAGAGTACGCACCAGCTCGTCTGCGCCAGTCCGTGCAGACACTTTCGTGTATGCCGTATCCACCGTATTTCGATAACTCGCAACAAGATCAGACTCGCTCTCTGCCAGCGCGTGTCTGTTTTTCAACACATGCACAATCTCTGATAGATTCTTGCCGATGAGCCCTTCAAATTCCCCTGTACTACCACTCACGCCAATCGCAGAAAGAAAATCGGTATATGCGTCGCGCAACACTGGCACACTGTCCGCAAGAGTGCCATCTAAATCAAAAAAAATACTCTTAATAATCATCTTTAGGTATAATCCTGATACCGCTTGATAAGGTTACCCTCACTGTCGAACTTTAAATTACCCATTTCATCAGTCTCAAACAGAGCCCGGTCGGTAAAGGAATCGACGATTTTATCGAACTCTTCCTCTGACATTCCAGAGTATTTCAAAAATTCCGCTATAGCTTTACGCGGTCGCTTGCCGTCGTACTCTTTGACCAGTCGCACGCCCTCCTCCCGCGTGATGCGGTCATTGCGTATGTCGAGGCACGCGTGGTCGGTGGCGCGGCTGAAGCCAAATTTCACAAATTTCATCAGATCGTGTACGGCGTAGGTCGCTTCGTCCAAATTTTCGTAATTAAGGTATGTACACTCCACCGGCCCGTCTTCTTTGACGGAAAATCCGTGCTTTCGCACCAGCTCGACCTGTGGTCGCGCATCCCACTTAAAGTAATAGCCCATAAAGGCGCCGCGGATACCTGCGGCCTTAAGCTCCTCCTCGCTTGGGTAGCGGTACGGCAGTAAATCCTCTTTGGTAATACCATCAATACCAACCATATCGTCGACACGTAGACCCAGTAAGCCACCGAACTCCTCCAGCCAGCGTCGGTCGAGCGCGTCTTTCATCCGCGCGGCTTTGGGACCACCATACTCCAGCTGCGAATTTTCCCCCCAAAGTATAAGTGGAATCTTATATGCGACCGCCAACCGCACCGGGAAGGTAAATATTCCAACATGATTCGGCCATTCGTGGTCGCCGACGCTTTTAAAACCATTGATTACCATTTTTTTGTAGACCTCGGGATTTTTCTTCAGCTCAATGAGGTCGCCAAACTGACGTATGTTTTCGAGGTTTTTGCGCCCCAGCTCGGTGCGCACAGTCGGCTCAAAATGCACCAACAGCGGATTGAGTCCGTATTGACGCGCTAGATAAGCTTGATATGTGCTGTCTTTACCGCCCGAGACTGGAATTATGCAGTCGTAGCGGGAACTGTCTTTGCTTTTGTAGACGTCAATTATCTCTCTAAACTGCGCTTCACGCTCCTTCCAGTCAATCGTGTTTTTAAGCTCGGCCGAGCGGCACGCGTCGCAGACGCCCTCCGCATCGAAGGAGAGGTCTGGCTTCGTGTCTGGCATGACGCACTTTTTGCAGTAGCGCATGAAGTTATAGTACTAAACCCGCGCCGGAAAACCAGCATCGACAAGCGCTTTTTTTATTGTCTGCGGCGTCGTCTGCGTATATTGAAAAATACTCGCAGCGGCCACCGCGGAAGCGCCAATGCGCACCGCCGCCACGCAGTGTGCGGGTACGCCCGCGCCGCCGCAGGCTATGACGGGTATGCGCACCGCCCCGGAAACGGCGGCGATAAGCGGAAGGTCATACCCTTCCATCACGCCGTCATGTTCGACAGAGGTCAGGAGTATCTCTCCGGCACCGCGCACTTCGGCATCCTTCGCGCGCAAGAGTGCGTCATCTCCATGCCGTATGTCGATGGAAACCACGACGCACTGGCTCCCGAAGCGCCGGGCGGCTTCTTCTATCAGCTCCGGTGTTTCCACGGCGGCAGTGTTTATTGAAACTTTGTCCGCTCCGCAGTTGAGTAATGTTTGTATATCTTCAAGCGACCGCACGCCACCGCCCAGCGTCACCGGCATAAAACATTCCTTGGTAACCTCGCGCAGAAGTTCCGGTCTTATTCCCCGCACGCTTGCATCGAGATCAAGAAAGATAAGTTCATCCACGTCGCGGGAGTTGAAGACGCGCACTGCGGCGATATAGGAACCGATGTTGCGATGATCGGCAAAGCGCACGCTCTTGACGAGGCGTTCGTTCTTGATTGTCAGCACCGGGATGACGCGGGTTTTAAGCATTGAGGTTAATAAAATTATGCAGCACGGCGAGGCCGCTTTTTTGACTCTTCTCCGGATGGAATTGCACGCCGAATATGTTGTCTTTTTGTACTGCGGCGGCAAAGGTTTCGCCGTACGTGCAGGTCGCGGCGGTCGCTCCCATGTCCGACGGCTCCACTACATAACTGTGCACAAAATAGAAATCGCGTGACTCAATACCGGAAAAAAGCGGACACTGCGGCACAATCGAGATATCATTCCACCCGATATGCGGCAGGCGCAACCCATCGGCCTTAAGCAGGCGCGTGCGTCCGGGAATAAATCCAAACCCCTTTGTTTCTCCGCCCTCCTCGCCGGTGGAAGCCAGGAGCTGCATCCCGAGACAAATACCCAAAAAAGGCTTCTTCTTTTCGAGCACTTCCTTTTCCAGCAGCGGAATAAGCCCGCGTTCGCGGACTTCGCGCATGCCGTCGCTAAATGCTCCTACGCCAGGAAAGATTATATGCGTCGCGCGCTCAAGGTCTTCCGAACGCGCAGTCACCACTCCCTCTGCGCCGAGAAGTGCGAGTGCGTTGCGTACCGATGTGACATTCCCCATTCCGTAATCGACGATTGCTATCATACTGTGGGCTTGTATTATACCCAATACTTTCATATTGTTACAGGGCAACCGTACTATGGAGCTCCGACTCAACCAAAAAGTAGCCTTGGTGTGCGCCTCGAGCGCCGGTATCGGCAAGGCAATCGCCTGCGGGTTGGCTGCAGAAGGAGTGCATGTCTCAATATTTTCCCGTACAAAAGAGGCGGTAGAGTCAACAGCGAAAGAAATCGGGAAGACCGCAACTGGGCGCGTTATACACCAGGTGTGCGACTTATCTAATCCGCAAGATATAAAACGGGTAGTCGAGTATACGCAACGCGAGCTTGGACCTATCGACATTTTAATTAATAACCAAGGAGGACCCGAAGCGGGTACTCTCCCGGACATCACTGATGCACAGCTGGAATCAGCTCTTGCGGTCAACATTCGTGCGGTATTTCAGCTTACCAAGCTATGCCTACCATCTATGAAAAAGCGCGGGTTCGGGCGCGTCATTAACATCCTCTCTACCTCCGCCAAAGAACCTCTGCCAAATATGTTGCTTTCAAACACGGTGCGACCGGCAATTCTTGGTTTTGCAAAGTCCCTCGCCAAGGAATATGCGCCGTTCGGAGTTACTATCAACTCGATATTACCGCACGCTGTTCTCACGGAGCGCGCCTATTCTTTGCTCGAGGAAAGGGCGCGGCAGGAGAAGAAGGATTTCGATACCACACTGGCAAACGCCGCAAAATCCATACCTATCGGCCGCCTCGCATCCCCGGAGGAGTGCGCGGAACTTGCGGTATTTTTATGCAGTCCGCGGGCATCATACATCACCGGTGCGGCTATACCTGTCGACGGAGGAGCAACACACGGACTCTTCTAATAATTTTAGTATGGACCTTTTCCAAAAGGACAACCATGCATCGGACGCTCCGAGTTATACCCCGGCACATCCTCTGGACACCAAGTTGGTGCACACACTACTGCGTCTGTATTACCCGCACGTGCCGCCGGCGGAAGTGTTTACTATCGGAAAAATAAACATTAACGCAAAAAATTTCCGTGTCGGACGGTATTACGTAAAACTGGTGCCAGCAACTCCAGGCTCAGCACTGATATTACAAGTGCCACTTTTACAAAAGCTAATGCAGTCAAAAGGAATACCAGTGGCGGAATTTGTGACTTCTAGCACCAAAGAGTTTGTCATAACTGTCCCTGCTGAAGGAGAGCAAGGCGCACTGTACATGTACGTGCAACACTTTATACACGCGCATTTTTATACGGGTATCCAAACAGAGTTAGAAATCGGATTTGAGCTTCTAAAAAAGCAGAAAGATCTTTTTTCCTCCCTGTCCACAGGAGATTGGCCAAAAAAACCATACCTCTCGTGGCGACCACAGGCTCTCCTTGCGGAGATAGAAAACATGCAAAGCGACGGCGGCACCTTTGATACTGATGTCCGCGCCGCTCTCCCGAACCTCCATGTCATTGCTGATTTGTTTACACGCATGCGCCCTGCACTTGCCTTTAACGAGTGCCATCACTTTGATCTTCATCCGCACAATCTGCTATTTGATGATACAGGGCTAAGATGTGTGTTGGACCTTGAAAGTGTCGTGGTAGTACCTTATGAAATTGCAACCACCTTCAATTGTTTTAAACTTGCCCGAAAGACTGTCGCGATGGGCTACCTGCCGCTTAAAGACATGCACACCATGGTTGCACGCTATTTTGATGTTGCAACTCTATATCCATTTGCACAATTCGAACTGCTGCGACGAATAACGGTAATACTGCAGCTGCACTATAAAGAACACAACACCAAATGGGACCAAGACCTGCATAAACATCTAGCAGGACTGAAAGAGGTTGAGAAGCTGTTTGGGCCTCATTTTATATAGCAGGTGTTACTCCAGTGGCAGTGCTGGCGGGCGATAAAACCCAAGCACCCGATTATACGTAATCAGGTCTTTTACATATTTGGTGGACTCCGGCATCACCCGTTCTACCATTGGCATGAGATGCATCTCTATTTCGTTCAAATATTCCGCTCGTATAGCGGAGTCCGGATTAATACAAAGTACAAACAAGTTGTCTATCTTATCTAAAACTTTCAATGCCTGCACCCAACTTGGCGCCTCGGCAAGCTCGGCATAATACCTCCTTTTTCCGTCTTCCGTTTCCATCGCGATACGGTCGGGAGTAATACCTGCTATAGCGGCACTTGCTGATGTGCCGTAATGCTCGGTGAGATAGGCGGGAGTCATCACTTGTTTTTCTATGACGTTATGTAGGAGAGCTGCCGCCAACACCGCTGGCAAGGGTTCAGTAATCTCTCCTCGATGCGTCTCACACCACCGCGCTAAAAATCGCGCCACTCGTATCGGGTGAGCGACATAGTACCTGTCCACCGCCCGATCGCCGTATCGTTGCGCGATAGCTGTTTTGTATACTGCATTTAAGTATGAGTAATCCTCCGCGGCGAGAGCGAGCGCGCTGGATGCGAGGAGAAATCTTTTCCACTCCTGCTCAACACAATCCGAATACAGAGTGGTTAGTTTTTCTTGCCGTTCAGTTTCGATATTTCTAAACATGACGCTTCTTTAGTATTTTTTGAATCGTATCCGCAACGAATTTTTGTTGTGCCACCGTTATCGCCGGAAACAGCGGTATTGATATTTCGGACTCAAAAAAATGCTCTGCATTTGGGCAGGAACCTTTTTTATAGCCGAGATGCCGGTAATACGGATGCGTATGAACAGGGATATGGTGCACCTGCACGCCGATACCTTGCGCCCGTAGATGGTCGAAGACTGCGCGGCGTTTTTTTTGGTCGATGCGCACCGGGTAGAGATGCCAGGCCGAGCGGTTGGCGGCGGAGTCCTGCGGAGGGAGCATTAGGCCGGGGATATTTTTAAGCAGTTTGTCGTAGCGCCGGGCCGCCGCGGCGCGTTTGGCAATAAAAGACTTCAGGCGCTTTAGCTGGCTGCCGCCGAGCGACGCATTGATGTCGGGCATCCGGTAGTTAAACCCGAGTGAGTGCTGCTCCATGTACCAGCCCCCCTCTTTTTTGTTTTTAAGGTATGCGGCGTCTTTGATGATACCGTGGCTGCGGAAAAGCTTGACCAGCCGCGCGTACTCGGGGTTATCGGTTACCACCGCCCCGCCCTCGCCGGTCGTAATCGATTTGACGGGATGAAAGCTGTAGATGCTCATGTCGGCAATGCACCCGGCGGGTTTGCCATGATACATCGCACCGAGGCTCTGCGCCGCGTCAGAAATAAAAACAAGTTTGTGTTTGCGCGCGAGCTTTTTAAAAGCCGAGAGGTCGGCGGGCCGTCCGGCATAGTCGACAGGCACTATGGCTTTTGTTTTTTTATTTATTTTTTTAAGCGTATTTGTGACACTCATGTTGCCGGTCCGCGTGTCGATGTCGGCAAAAACCGGCACTGCTCCCAAATATAAAGCGGCATTTCCCGTAGCTGCAAAGGTGAGCGCGGGCACCACCACCTCGTCCCCTTTTTTAACACCTGCGGCAAAATATGCCGCATGCAATGCAGCCGTGCCGGAGTTAAGTGCGACCGCATATTTGGTGCCGGCAGCTTTGGCGAGTGCCGCTTCAAACTGTTCCACCCCAGGCCCCTGGGTAAGCCATCCAGAGCGCAGGGTCTTTATTACCGCCCGCACATCAGCATCGTTTATGTCTTGCGTTGAGTACGGAATCATACTCTCTACTATACCCCGAGCTCTTCAAGAATCTTTGTCATCTTTTTTGCTGAGATGTACTCTTTGTTGTCGTAGCTGTTGTATTCGAACCCTTCTTTGACTTTTTTGTAGCGGGTGTACAGCGACTGGTCCACCTCCCACTCGCGCGAGGCAGAGAGCACTATGTAGCGGTCTTTCATCTCGCGGATAAGCGGACTCTCCTCGATGGTGGTCAGCGACTCGTGGAGCTTCTCGCCGGGGCGGATGCCTATCACTTTAATTTTTGCCTTGGGCGCAACCGTCTTGGCGAGGTCGGTAATCTTCATGCTTGGGATTTTGGGCACGAAAACTTCTCCGCCCTGCATCATCTCAAAACTTGAGAGAACAAAGTCTACCGCGTGCGGGAGCGTAATCCAAAAGCGCGTCATGCGCGGATCGGTGACGGTGATGGTGCCGCTCTCGGCCTGCTTGCGGAACAGCGGGATGACGCTGCCGCGGCTTGCCATTACATTGCCGTATCGCACCACCGAGAAGCGAGTCTGCCGCACCGGCCCGGCGTAGCTGTTTGACTGTACAAAAAGGCGGTCCGAACACAGTTTTGTCGCGCCGTAGATATTGACAGGATTGACCGCCTTGTCGGTAGAGAGAGCGATGACCTTTTTGACATTTGTGTCGAGCGCGGCATTGATTACATTGATAGCGCCGTCGACGTTGGTACGCACCGCCTCAACCGGGTTGTACTCGCAGGCTGGCACATGTTTTAGAGCGGCTGCGTGGATGACATAATCGACGCCCTCAAAAGCTCTTTTTAGACGAGCGGCGTCGCGCACGTCGCCGATAAGAAAGCGTACCCGCGGGTCGTTGATCTCCCGCGCCATCTCCCACTGCTTGAGCTCGTCGCGGCTATAAATGCGTATAGCAGTCGGATCGTGAGCCTCCAAAAGACGTTTAACACAAGCTTTACCGAACGAGCCGGTGCCCCCCGTTATAAGGATTATTTTGCCCTTGAATATAGACATAGCCGGCACACTCTACAACTATCCTGCCTATAAGGCAAGTTACTGACACGTTTTTACTTTTTAGCAAGAGGTACGGCGACCGATTAGATTACTTACCCCTTCCTTAACACGAGCGATGGTTGCCGCGCATGTGGAACGTATTCCGTGCGGTAGGACGATTTTGTACCGGCAAGAAATTCTCTGACAGCGACCGTCTCCCCCGGATAGGTTTCGTCATTGTACTCATCTAATACAAACACACCACCTTGCGCTAGGCGCTCGTCCATCTGTTCGAGAATAATTTTAGTTGGCTCGTACAGGTCGACATCGCAGTAGATGAAAGAGAACGTGAGTTCCGGCTGAGCGGCAAGTAAATGAGGAAGCGTGTCCTGCACTAGCCCTTTGTGTATAAGGACATCATCATTCATGTCGTACAAATCAATTACCTCAAGAAGTTCCTGATACGAGCCTTTGTATCGCCCGCGCTCGCCTTCGGCGGCCCCGTCCTGCGGAGCAAAGGTCGACAGCCCCTCGAAGCTCTCGAAACAGTGAACTTGTTTGGAACCGAGTGAATCAAATATACGGAGCAGTTTTGCAAGGTAGAGCAGATTTGCACCACGCCATGAGCCAAACTCTGCAACGTGCCCTGGTACGTGGAGCGTGGAGCGCAAAATATCTCCTATGGCGACTTGTCGTGCCAGGTTGGATATGCCGCAATATAAAGGCCAGTGGTCAATGACCGACCAGAGCTCGCGTTCCCCGTATTTCGCCGAAAATGCCTTTCGACGCTCGAGATACTCTTTGTCAGTTTTTGAAAACTTCATAGCGTCATACATAGTATCACTAGAATTGGAAGTAGATAAAGGGGTTTGTCGCAAATACTCCAAACAGGATTATCGCAAGCATGAGCGAAGAATAGAGAAAGGCCCGTGTTGCCACCGAGCGTTCCTGCAACCATACCCCGATGGGTCTTTCCATCTCGATACGCTCAACAGTAAGCATAACCGTAATACAAGCCACTACAACAAAGAGTACGCTGCGGCTGATTCCAAGCGCAAAAAACGGATAGAGTACATATGTGTCAACATATTGCATGGGTGTTATACCCCACCCGGAACCCAAGTGCCCTAAAAACGATAGAGCAGTAGCCAAGTCCGGCGAGCGGAAAAAGACCCAACTCACGCAGACAAGCGCAAAGGTGCACAATATTTGGAGCGCGTGGCGCACGCGCGGTACGCGCAGAAGCCCGAGTTGCGCCGCAACCCGCTCCCGACATTTTTTTGTAAACTGACCTACCAGAATATACGCGCCGTGCAAAGCACCCAAAATGATAAACGTCCAGCCGGCGCCGTGCCACAGCCCCATCAGCAGGAATGTGAGCATGGTGCCGGCATAGATGCGCACGGGAGTGATGCGCTTTGCCCCGGATATAAACGGGTAATAAAGGTAATCGCGGAACCAGCTCGAAAGCGAAATATGCCATCGCCGCCAAAACTCACTGATAGATGCAGAGAAATATGGCTGCTTAAAATTGATCACGATATCGATGCCAAGCACGCGCGCCGAGCCGCGCGCAATGTCAGAGTATCCTGAAAAGTCGGCGTAGAGCTGAAATGCGAACGCAACCGCCGCAAATGCAACCGCAGGGCCTGAGGTGTTGTCGATGGCGCCGTAAATATAATCGACTGACTGCGCTAGTGCGTCCGCGATGACCAGTTTTTTGAAGAACCCCCACGCCATGAGACGCAGGCCGGAGAAGACGCGCGCGCTGTTGAATCGCGCTTGCAGGTTCCTCAGCTGCGGGAGTAGGTGTCCAGGACGCTCGATTGGGCCGGCGATAAGCTGCGGAAAGAAGAAGACGTACAGAGCATAGACACCCAGGTGCCGCTCGGCCTTGTACGTGCCGCGGTATACCTCGGTCACATAGCTGATGCTCTGGAAGGTATGAAACGAAAGTCCGAGAGGCAACGCCAACCGTAGTGTTTCGATAGAGTAATTCCAGTTTATAAGATCCGCGAGCGCGGTCATATTTTCGTTAAAGAAGTTGAAGTATTTGAATACAAACAACATACCAATATTGGCGATAAGACTGCCTACAAAATAGGCGCGCCGCGCCGAACCGGTAGCGCCCTCTATTTTTTTTGCAAATAGGAAGTCAATGAGCACCAAAAATAACAAAATAAAAAGATACTTCGGTACAAACGCCGCATAAAAATAGCAGCTACCCAGTAGTAGCACCGACCAGCGAAATCGCTTCGGGCACAGATAAAACGCCGAGACGATGACCGCAAAAAAGAACAGAAATGCGATGGAGGTAAAAGTCATCGTGTTATAAGCGCCGGGTGCGCTTTGAGATACTCGTACAGCGCGTCCGCCGCATACCGGTTGCCGGCGACGCTCCAATGCCCTTCGCACGGCGAGAGGGTTGCGGACTCACCCTCTGCGGTTTCTAAGTCGGTCATGCGGGGCTGCAAGTCGACATACGGCGCGCCTGCGCGGGCGGCGAGGCTCGCAGAGCGCGCTACAAGCTCCCCATGGGTAACGGTAGGGGCAGCCTCTGGTGCGTATGCGGTGGCCAGCAGAAATTTGGCGCGGTCTTCGGCAACTTTGTTGGCTAACGCAAGCGTGGATGCCTCCTGCTTTTGCAAGTGCACAGCAGGTTCTTTAGCCATCTGCTCCTCGCTTTGCGGGAGGACTACGGCGCTCTCCGGCAAAAAGAATAGCGGACGTGCAAGATACCCCGAGACATTGTCCTTAAACAACAGGTAGCGATTGTAGAGATTTACCAGCAGTTTTGAACGTCGGAGCGTATCCCGTACGAGCGCTCTGGTCGGGTTCTCATTTATTTTTGGAACCTCCAGGATTGCCTTCCCCTCCGCGTCTAAGTCAGCCTCCGGCCCGTCGAAATGGGAAAGTTCCCACTGCGTTTGAAAATTTATGACGAGGTCTGGCTTGAGCGGACTGCCATATAAAAGGTAGTACAAGGCATTATAAAAGGGTTTGTTGCCGTTGATGGCTACCGGGATAACTTCGTACGTATACTTCCGACCGTTGTCTGCGTTCAGTTTTTGTTGGAGCACGGTCGAGAACATTTCCTCGACCTGCACCTGGACGGCCGCGATGAAGGAGCCTCCGAGGATAATGATGCGGTATACGTTTTCGCCTTTTTGCTCCGGCACGTCTTGCCCGTGAAAGCCGAGGTTGTTTATCTTGACCGTATTTTCAAAACAGCCTCCCAAGACAAAGAAGGAGCCGTTCTTGTTGTAGAGCTTCAGGCCGGTCGCAGGGTCTGTATGAGTATACCCGTAGTCGTTGGTGTCGGTGACCTGAACTATCATCCCGAATAGAAACACCGCAAGCAGAGCGCCGAGACCGATTAAGAGGAGGCGTCTCATACTATTGTTACAGCGGGCTTACTGCAAGCGACGGATACGCGACGGATGATCCTGCCGGAAACGCGGCGCCGCCGATGCACAGTTTTTGCACCAGGGCTCCGAGTTCTTGCGCCGACTCGGCGTTCGTGCCGCTCTTGCTCGCGAAGAAATCCTGCATCTGTTGCGGCAGGTCGCGATTGAGCCCGCCGGGGAGGAATCCGGGCGCAACGGCATACACTCGGACACCGGTATTTTTTGTTTCGGCGGAGAGTGCGCGCAAAAAACCGCGCAAAGCGTATTTGGCCGGTAGATACGCACCTGAGGGTTGCACCGCACCAGGCTCAATTGCCTGCGTCGTAATACCGATGAACGCGGAATCCTTTGGCATGAGGGGTATCGCCTCCTTAGCCAAAAGGAAGGCGGCGCGAACACTCGTGTCCATGGCAGAATCAAAGGAACCGGCTGATATTGTGTGTACAGGTAACCGCTCTAGAGGAGCAGCGGCCGCATGGATGCAGGCGCGTATCGTACCTCGAGCGGCAATAGTCGCAATCGCCGCGCGCACAGCTTTCTCATCCGTGACGTCGCAGACATATGACCCTTCCGATGCGCTCCTGGAGAGGGCCACCGCTTCCCAACCTGCCGTGGTAAGTGCCTCTACAATAGCCGAGCCGATATAGCCGGTACCACCGGAGATTACTGCAATAGGCCGATGTGTGTTTGTATTTTCCATCATTCAGTGCGCACCATAACGCGCGCTTGGCCTGCGGCGACTATGATGCCCTTAACGGTGATACTAACACCGAGCTCAATAATGCGGGTGGAGGCGCTGGTGCGCACTATTATCCCCTCGACCAGCACTGTGTCACCGACATGTACCGGCTTTTTAAATTCGAGCGACTCGCTCATGAGCAGAGCGCGCTTGCCCGGCAGCCGCATGCCTACCAACTGCGACACGAGCGCGCCGAGGAACATCCCGTGTACTACCCTGCCGCCATAAGATGCGGAGACCGCATACGAGCTATCAACATGCAAGGGGTTCTGGTCCCCGCTTAGGTGCGCAAAAGTGTCGACATCGAGCTGTGTAATCGTACGCTCAAAAGATGCCGTCTCTCCGGCCTGCATGGATTCGAATGATCGGTCTTCCGCAATACTCATAGGTCAATCGATTTTTGCCGCAGCATCACTCTGACATCTCCCAAGGTCTGCGCGCCAAGCACTTCATCCATGCTGAAGGAAACGTTATACTCCTTTTCGACATCGGCGATGAAGAGAAGATAATTCATGGAGTCCCACTCGGGTATATCCTTTGCGCTCAGCGTATCCTGCACCTCGCTCGCCGTTATCTTAAAATGCTCGTATACGAGCGTGTTGAAGTCTTTCATACAACTGTCACCCATTTAGGCGTCTGGAATTGTAGCACAGGGGCTTCGAGTGCATCGCCAAAGAGCCGCTCGACAAACGTGCGCGCCGGCCCGTTTTTATCCGACGGTTTAAAGGTGATACGAAGCGATGTAGCGCCCTTCTCCCGTGCCCGGCGCGCTATCACCGCGACGAATGCATCCTCGATGCCGCGGTTGATGACCCGACAGCTCATCAACAACGACTCGATGTGCCAGCACTCGGCATCTTTGCGCACCAAGGCGAAGGCAACAATGCCGTGGTCGCCGAACTGGTCTATCGCGCGCGCGTGGAATACCGCGTATTTTCCGTCGTGCATGAACGCCCCGATCTCCCGCTCGCTGAGCGGCCGTTTTAGCACGTTAAATTGGTTCGTCTTTTCGGTCATCTGCGCAAGCCGCGCAAGCGCCGATGGGTCGTCCTCGAAGACCTCGAGCCCAGTACCCAAACTCTGCAGGAAGTCCTCGCGGCTCTCGAATGACTTTTCCGCCTCACGGCGCAACCGCTCGGTGACATACATGTTTCCGCGCATTTTGTCTTCGTCGGTAATAGCATCGGCCTTAAAATACGGAAGAGAATGGAGGAACTTAGTGTATTGCGACGGATCGGCAGGCAGCTCCGGAGTCTCCACCTCCGGCAGGAAGGTGCGCATCGACTCCCGATTGAGCGGATTGTCGTCGAGGAATACCATCGAGTCGAGTCCGATATTTAGCTCTTGCGCGAGCTCGCGCATGTTGGCAACTTTGTCGTTCCAATTGATGCGGGCGGCGGCAAAGTGAGGCTCCTTGAGTATCATGTTCGGGTGCGTGCGTATGACCCCAAGCGCGTCGTCGGAATTGTTGCTGCTGTTGATGGCAAGAATGACGCCTCGGTCATAGAGGTCGCGCAGCGCCTGCTGAAACGCTATAAAGCTGGCTCCCGGCGGAGCGAGCGAAAGCGCGAGGTTCTCGGCTCCGTCCTCACCGACGACTCCGCCCCAAAGCGTATTATCCAAATCGAGTACGATGCACTTTTTCATGACCGGGTATTGCAAGCGATGCTTATCGCGACAGTTTTTGTATGGGTGATAGAGGTAAGGAGCGTGGCTGAGCGCTTGCCATTGATCCAAATCTCCGGCTTGCCCGACGCGCGACGGCGCACTTCGATCTGCGCGAGCGCCATCGGCTTATCGCCGTATATTTTGCGCACCGCTTCCTTTGCCGCAAAGGTGCCTGCCAGATGCGGAGCCGGGTCGCGATACGAAAAGCAGTAGTCCTGCTCGTGTTTGCTGAAAATATTGCTGACAAACCGCTCGCCGCGGCGCATATTCGATGTCCGAAAGCGGCCTATCTCCGCAACGTCGATTCCTATACCGCCAAGTTGCATGGACATATAGTAGCTAAATTATTCTTATTCCTCAATGAGCAAGTCATGCGACTTCAAAAGCTTTAGAAGCGTCTCAATATAATTCTCCGGCAATCCCAGGACTTCCGCAATGTCCGCGGGAAGCCTGGTCCCGTCCGCATAGGCAAGAATATCGAGAAGCTGTTGACTGGAATAGGTAACCGATGCTTTTTGGCTGAGCGTTGGATAGAGCCCGCGCCGGCCCAACTGCGGCTCACCGGTCTGTGCCGAACGGTACAGCTTACCCGCCTCAAGATGTTCAAAGCATGCAACATGCAGATTGTAACTCCCCTGCAACCCTTGAGGGGTTACCACGCTCAAATCGTCGAGAGAAGTGTGGTACTCGGGATATGTATCGTACTTGCTGCGCATGAGAGAGACTACAGGCAGGTCGACACCAGGGCTGCAGTATTGGCGCTCATCACTGCCGCGCTTAAGGAACGAGTGCGACTGAAAATCCGGATACTGCTCTCTCAGTACGCGCAGCGCAACCCGGTCCGCGAGCGTATTACCGAGCCGCGACGGCAGGTACGAGTAGGTACGATCATCGCCTTCGCAGGTAAGCACAAACCCCGCCACTACCCGCTCGCGCAAATAATCCATGTGCTTCGAGAGATATACAAGCGCTCCGATGGTCTCGGGTATAAAAATAATACGATACGTATATTCACGGGGCTTTTGAGCAACCCATCGCGCCAAAGCAACCGCTAAGACAATGCCGGAAATATTGTCATTGGCCATCGAAGGGTGGCACAGATAAGTGGAAATAAAAATCTCTTTTTCTTTCTTGCCTGGTATGACAAGCTCGCCGTAGGTGAGCGAGCCGTTGGTATGGCGCGCATCTATGTGAACGCGGTAGCTGCCTTCTGTAAGACTTCGGCGCTGTCGGTCGGTTATACAAAATCCCCATCGCTTTGCGTAATAGGAAGTGACATATGGTATCGCGTCCGGCTGCTCCGTTAATGAGTGCAAATGTTCTTGGAGCTCGCTAAGCGACACGGTCGCGTCTATGGATGTCGAATATCCGACCAAGTGCAGCGTATTAACCGCGTAGTCGGCAATCCGTGAGCCGTCGGGCGCGACAATGTACGCCTCCGACACGTTCCACTCTTCCGGCACCGTCCAATCAAAAACGGCTGTGCCGCTTGAAACTTCGTGGATGGTCAGCGGTACGGACTCTTGGATAATCTTAAGTGTTTCGCGAACGCCGTTGCCCGTTAAGCTCCGCCCTATGGGGAAGAGGCGCGTAGCGAGCTCGTACATGCGAGTTCCTTCGGTGATATTCATATGGTGCGCCGCGTGGTGAAGCCGAGCGGATCAGTATCAAGCAGACGCATCCCCACAGCATACAACGGTTGAGCAGAAACGCTCATGATACGGCCCCCACCAAGCAGTGCCTCATGCAAAAGGCCTTTACTTCGCAGTAGCGGCTCGACGACCTGGAAGTCGTTCTCCCCAGACCCATCCAGGTTGCGTACAAAGAAGGTGTATGCATCGTGATACTGCAACTCGCCATCGATGATAGTCCCATCAAATGTCTTGAAATACCGATATGGCACCTGGTGTATCTGCTCAAGGTGATGCAAAAAAGAGCAGGTATCAAACTGCGTGCCCAAGAGCACCAATTTTCCCCCGAGGCGCCGCAGCGTCTCGAAGGCCGTCCCATCGCCGAAGGAATCTTTTGAGATACGCATAAATTCATCCGCATGCGCGCCCCATGCGGCGACCGAAAAGATCGGGTGTACCGAGCGCCGCACACCACTCTCGGTACGAAAAAAATCCGTGAGAGAGCCAACGGTTGAGCGCGTATGGTTGACATCAAACGGCTCATTTTTACAAAAACTAAAAGTGAAAGTGGGCATCACCACCGTGCCATCCGTACCGACACTTCTCTTGAGCGTCTCTACGAGCGAGTGTAGCAGCATTGTTTTGTCGGTCAGTGCTATCTTTCCGAACATTTTAATATCCGAGTGGACAAAAATAGTATCGCCATCCTGTATCCCAACTTGCCGCAGTGTGTGGAGTAAATCTTTGTCGGTGACATCTACTCCGTTGTGCCTATATAGTATCTGCATGGTGCAATAGTATCATTTTCACTTTTCTGCTGCGGCGCGTTTATTATCAATCAAAGAGCGGATGAACGCGGCAGTGCGTTCGCTCGCGTGGCCATCAAAAGAATACTCTCGCTTTAAAAAAGCGGCCGCCTGCCCCGACAGGCGCGCGCGCGTATCCGGGCTTTGCGCAAGTTCATCAATCACTCCGATAAGCTCGTCCTTGCTGACCGCTATGCGTATGGCGCCCGCCTCTTGGTATTGAGTAAAGTGATCAAGCCCCATCATGCGCTCCTCAGGAGAGAGTCCAAGAAACACCAACGGCCTGCCAAACTGCAAGGCTTCGAGTACTGCAGTCGAATAGCCAGAAATCACTACGTCCGTGGCGCGGCACAGCTCTGCAAGTGGCTCCGCTTGAGCGATGGTATGCGGAACACCAGCAAAGCACGATGCCAACACCTGGCGTATAAAAACATCCCGATGATATCCGGGACGCAATTTTATCACCACTTTCGCGTTCGGGACCCGGCGTATCGCGGCTGCGACCGCATCAAAATAATCCTCGGTTTTATACGTATCGAGGCCCCCGCACGGATCCACTGTTGGCGCGATGCACAGGAATGATAGCTCATTAGTATCTCTGGTGTCTGCCGCCTTGGAAAACGCACTATAGGCATCAAAACGGGGCGAACCGATAATGACCGGGATGGTGGTCTTATTTCCGGCCTTCTCCATTTCCCTCCGCGACAGCGCTCCATACACACCTGTATACTGTGCGCTATGTGTACGGGACTGCGACCCGGGGCCGCAATATTCAAGTCCGTGCTGCAACTCCATAGACGGAATGCCAAGCGTCCGCGCAACGTGCGCCAGGATGATGAAATGCGTCTGTGTGCTCCCAGTGACGCGTAATAGAACCATCTGCGGTTTGATTCGCTCCAAAAGCGCGTACGCATTGTCGATGGTACTGAGCGTCTTACCGGCCGCCTCAGCAACCACCATATCAAGCGCGCGCATGCACAGTGGGCGTAGGGATATACCCCGAAGTTCAAACGCAGGCAACATCGAGGAATCTTTAAGCGATTGCCACTGGCGAGAAATACGCTCGCTCTCTTTGGCGCGCATAGTGAAGGCCTTCACGGGAAAGGCATTAAGATTTAAAAAACGCATACGGTGCTTCCATATGTTCCAAAGCCCAGCGTTAAATGCTTCAGTACGGTCTATGAGTACCACTTCCATTGAGTCAAATAGGGTGAGGTACGGCTCAATATTTGACCAGTAGTCGCTTGCCAGAACGCGCAGGCGCTGCGGGCGGCGCAGTAGCATCACGAGCATGTTAAGAAAGCCGATTCCTATACAAAAAAGTCTTCGTTTTTGCGCGATGGATAATGCGCGCTTAGGCGCGTCAGCGGATGGCATGGGTATGACAATAGTTTTTTTGCCGTTCCGTTTTGAGAGATACTCGACCACGTCGACAATCACTTTCATTTGCGGAACCACAAGCGTGCTACCCCTATAGGGGCTTCGCTCCGCCGTGGAGAAAACCACCACGCGTTTTGCCGAAACGAATGCATTTAGCGCGTTTGACACCATATCAGCGTAATAAAGCACGTGAGAAAAATACCACTGCACCGGCAAAAAGTAGAGCCCGCCGAGCGATACGCCACGGTAGGAAAAGAACGACCAGTGGGCGCTGTTAAAAACAGAGGCGGTAAATTCTTCGCTCGGGACCATGTGGGTAAAGCCGAGAGTTTGAAATGACCTCCCCGAGGTAAATGGAATCCCCTTCCGGGTAAGCTCGTGTTCAATCTCTAAATCAAGCGGTATTAAGCAAAATTCCTCTGTTCGCACTTCAGAATGTGATGCCAAAAAACTCTCAAGTACACTAATGTGCTTTAGTTCGGAAATAAATATGACAGTGCCTGCGCTTTGGTGGATTGGCATGGGATAAAGATACTACTACAACCCGCCCTAGCGCCACTCAGTTTCAATATATTCCTTGAGTGCTTCCTGCCACGGACGCATAAGAGGCGAGAGCGGCATACTCTCGTTTGCTCCGCTGCCGTATGCGCCGGGAAAATCGGATGATACTGCAGGAATAACGACCGCCTTCGACCCCACGAGCGCGAGCGCTTCGCGCGCGATGTCGAAGCGCGTGGCATTACCGCCGCCCACATGCACGACTCCGCGCGCGCCCTCTTCAATAAGTTTTTTGAGAGCACGCGATAGGTCTTTGGCGTAGGTCGGCGAGCCGCGCTTATCCGTGACGGCTCTCACCTCCCCCTCTCCAGCCTGTGCCAATATCTTGCCGACGAACTTATTGTCTTTTTGCTTCCCGCCGCCGAATATCCACGAAGTGCGCACAATGATGTAGTCGGTGAGTATGCCCGCAACCGCAAGCTCGCCGAGATACTTTGAGTGTCCGTATATATTTACGGGGTTCGGCGTATCTTCCGGCAGATACGGCTCAGTCTTTGTGCCGTCGAACACGCCCGAGGTCGAAACGTAGACGAGCCGTGCTCCAACCGCGCGCGCGGCAAGCGCCACATGGTAGGTACCCGCGGTATTTACAAGATATGCATACGCCGGCTCCTTTTCGCAGCGAGCCAAGTCGGTCGCCGCAGCAAGATGCACGATGACGCCCGGCATGTGTTCTTTGCACACAGCCATAACCTTTGCGGAATCCGTAACATCGAGGGTGGCAAGATCAGTGCGTATGCCGAAATCTATGTACGAACCGACTACCCCGTCTCCTCCTGTTATTAAAATTTTCTCCCTGTTCATGAAGTAAACGTCTTCCAATTAAAAGAGAGTGTTATTTCTTCTCGTTGAGCTCCTCTACGTAAGCCGCAAAGATGAGCTTGAGAGCCTCGCGCATATTGACCTTTGCCTTCCAATTTAGGTCGCGCTGTGTATTACGGACATACGGCGTCCGGTTAATCATGTCCTGATATCCTTCGCCGTAGTGCTTGTTTGATGTAGTGCTGACAATGCGTACATCTTTTGCCCGGTCACGGAAGTGCTTATATGACGGAGCGAGTTTGAGCATCATCTCGGCGACTTCTCTAATAGAGTGGTTATTCTTTGGATTACCGATGTTATATATCTTGCCCCTGGTAATACCTTTTTTATTCTCAATTATTTTAATTAGTGCGTCGATACAGTCGCTAATGTAGGAAAAGGAGCGTCGATTTGCTCCACCGTCTACCAGCTTTAAATTTTCGCCGCGCAAAATATTGCCGAGAAATTGCGTTATGAGACGCGAATTTCCCTCAGTATCATGAATGTTGTCCTGTCCATGCCCGATCCAGTTGAACGGCCTGAAAAGAGTAAAATCGAGTCCTTTGTCGCGTCCGTAGGCAAACACGACCCGGTCCATCAGCTGCTTGCCGGCCGCATATATCCACCGCATCTTGTTGATTGGTCCCATCACCAGATTTGACGTCTCGGGATGAAATTCGCGGTCGGTGCTCATTCCGTATACCTCGGAGGTCGAGGGCCAGATGACCCGCTTCTTTTTTTCCACGCATGTGCGCACAATCGCGAGGTTTGCCTCAAAATCAATCTCAAACACCCGCAAAGGGTCGAGGATGTAGGTCCTCGGCGTCGCGATGCCTGCAAGCGGGACGACGACATCGGCACGGGAGACCAATTTATTTGCAAGCTTTGTATTAAGGATATTGCCCTTGTGAAATTCAAAACGCGGATTGCCGCGAAATTCGCGGAGCATATTGTCCCTCAGGTCATTAGCTATCACGTGCCAGTCCTTTTTAGTGTTGAGGATGCCGCGCACGAGGTGCTGGCCGATAAAGCCGTTGGCGCCAAATACGAGTATGGTATGTTTGTGCCGCATAATTAGGTCAGCATAACGCAGGTCGCGCGTGGAAACAAGATTACGGCAGTATATGCGGCTCCGGAGTCGGCATTATAAAGTGTCCGCCGTTGTCCTTGAACTGACGATGCTTCTGCATAATCGGGCCGGAAAAGTTCCACGCCAGTATGAGGCAGTAGTCCGGATTGTCGCTGTAGAGCATATCGGACGATTTGATTGGGATATGCGTGCCTGGCATATAGAGCCCTTGCTTGAGCGGAGCGTCGTCAACAATGTAGTCTAGATGACTCGCGTCGATGCCCAGCGCATAGCACAGTGTAGTTGCTTTGGCGGGCGCGCCGTAGCCTACTACCCGCTTACCAGTCGCGCGCAAACTTTCTAAAATCCCTCTCAGCGTCTCGCCGTTTTTCGTTATGCGCGCTGCGAACGAGCGGTAGGTCGATACTTCGTTAAGTGGCGCTTCCTTTTGCAGCATCTCGCCGACTCTGCCGGTCGTCCGGTGAGTTGCTTGGTCGCGGCAGACATACACCCTGAGTGAGCCGCCGTGCGTCGGCACATGCTCAACGTCGAAGAGCCGCATCCCAAGACGCTTAAAAAATGGCACCAGCGGCGTCAGGTGGTAGTAGCACAAATGCTCGTGATACACGATATCAAACAGATTTTGCTCGACGAGGTCTTTCAAATACTGCGCCTCAAAAACAAAAACGCCATCATCTGCCAACAGTTCCTTGACCGCCTGCACGAAGCCTGTGACATCGTCGGTGTGCGCGAAAACATTGTTAGCCGTAATAACCGAAGCCGTGCCGTGCTGCGTTGCAACGTCGCGTGCTACGCCTGGTGTAAAAAATGCCGCCAGGGTGGGAATGCCGTTCTTGGTCGCCTCGGCGGCGATGTTTTCCGCAGGGTCGATGCCGAGGATCCGCGTACCGAGCCTTTTGAACTGCAAAAGTAATGTCCCGTCATTGCTGCCGATGTCGACTGCAAGCGACTTATTGGTGAGGCCGAACCGCTCAACAAGCGTTTGTGCGTAGTCGGCAAAATGCGCCACAAACGACGGCGAAGTGCCGGAGACATACAGATACCGGCTGAAGAGCGTTTTTGGGTCAACAACATCGCGCAACTGGACGAGCTTACAATTGTTGCAGAAGTTTACGGTGAGCGGCGCAAAGATCTCTGGTGAATCAAGGTCTTGTTTGGAGAGATATGCATTGGCCGGAGGCGTCTCGCCGAATGAAAACGCCTCTACGATGTCGCTGCTGCCACACAAACGACAGTCCGTTCTGGAGAGGATGTATGACTGTAGATTGGTCATAGTGATTCAATCACTTGTACCACTTGCGGAATGGTCGCGTCAAACGAGTAGCGCTCCTCCACCGTTCGTTGACCCGCGAGGCCTATTGTTTTTCGCAGAGTGCTGTTGCACAGAAGGAGCGATATCTTTTCAACCCACTCGTCAGTCGAGGAGCAGATAAAGCCGTTGACGCCATTCACAAAGACATACGGCATCTCGCCGAAGTTGCTTACCACTGTGGGCACCCCGCATGCCATATACTCAAGGTGCTTCATAGAAGTCTTTGCCTTGTCCCACTGGCTTTCGCTCAGGTGCGGAACGATACCTATATCAAACTTATTTATCTCTTTTGGTGCGCTTTCGGGGTCGGTGTAGTTTAGTTTGTCGATGAAATTGACGTCCAACCCTTGTATATCCTGAAACATTTTGTATACCTTAGGGTCTTTAAACGCGCCGATGAACGTAAAACTAAAAGATTTTCCCTGCTTGAGCAGCTCGGTAAACACCGGCACGATGACACTGAGATTGTAGATATGTTCTAGGCCGGTACCTATCCAACCGATGACCGGTTTTTTGACGTTCATACGGTGATCCTTTGCAAATTTCTGGTACGGAGCCACGTCTAGTGAAATGTGAATGACGCGGACGTTCTGGTTGAATTGTTTAGCCCACTCCATCTGTGCGTGCGTGCAGGTGATTACCGCGTCGGCAATCTTGCAAAACATTTTCGTCTTAAACCGGCTGTGCACATATACCGGGTCGTCGAAGTCAAATATGGTCCTGCGGCGAAAGAGTGTTAGGTAGCATACCATAATACCGAAGAAGTACTTGCTATAGACCGTACGCTGCAAAAATATAATATCGCCTTTTTTTATGCTCAAGAGCGAGCGCAGGAGTTGAACGATCATGGATGCTTTTTTTGGCCAGGGAGTGATCGCAAGCCCCAGCGAGGTTGGCAGGTGGATGCGAACGGAATAGCCTTTTTTCTCTAGCTCTTCGGCAACATAAAAAGCCCGCTGTCTTGACGAGGGGGCAACACGATCGCTATAGGTATAAAAATGGATGGTCATACGAACAGTGCGCGTGCGCGTGCGGCAACCTCACCAAAGTCGATTATGTCCAGGCATTGTGCGTAGCCGGAGTAGTCGTGACCGCCCTTACAAACATCAATGCGCTCAAAGAGAGCGGTTGGTACGCTTTCTCCATACATATCCTTGTTCCACCATTGCACCCCTACGCAACTGCTGAGTACCACCAGAGGTTTCCGCAGGTGCGCGGCGATATGCGCCGCGCCGGTGTCCAGAGACACCATCCCCGCACTGTGGTCGATGAGGTGCGCGAGCTCTTGGAGCGAAGTCTCTACGGAGAGTGCGTTAGGCGGCAGCGTACCCAAGCTTGCGGTTTCTTTAGCGCTACCTGTTACAACAAGAGTGAGCGGAAGAAGTGCTAGCGCCTCAATGAGCGCGCGTTTGCGCTCCGGTGAGAGCCCTCGCGCGTTACTGCCGGAGAATAAATGCAATACGACATACTTCCTATCCAACAGTTTCAAACGCGGCAACAGTTCAGGTTGCGGAAGATATTTAAAAGAAGGTTGCGCAGTAGAAACAGGAATGCCCGCCGCCGCTAGAGCATCGCACTCGAGCAGCCTGGGCGCACGCGAGCGACCCACGAGCGGAATTATTTTATTGTACAAAAAACGGTTGAACGGAGAGCGGTCAGAAAATCCTATTAATTTTTTACCGAGCAAACGGGCAAACAGTTTTGTCCGGAGCGGAAAAACCCCGCCGGTGTACGGTGTAACTACGAGGTCGCGGCGTGGAGGTCTGAGAAACTTTGTCTGTACAACCTCAATCCACGGGTAGGCGGCAAGCAGGTCGCGCACCATTGTCACTCTGGTCGGCACCGCCAAGGTAGCACGCAAGGCCGGGTCAGCTGCACGCACCTGCTCCAAAAAATACTTCGCCATAAGGCAGTCACCAATGGAGCCGGGGCGGAAGGTCAAGACCTTCTTATTGTTCATAGGAGAAAATGTACCGTATATCGGAGAGATGCGTCTGATAGTCTCTGCGCGCGCGTTCGCGGAACGGAATAAACCGACGCGCCTGATTGTGATAGTCCGCGAAGCACTGTTTTATCTTCTTTCTGACCCGGTACACGGTGAGCCAGTCGATAAAAATGTTCTGAGAAAACTTGTAGTCGGACGGAATCGGTACGTCGTCGAAGTAACCGGCAGTGCCGCGCTTGCCGGTTATCACGCAACAGCCAAGTAGCGCCGTTTCCTTAGGGAAGCGGTCCCCGCCCGGATGGTTGCCGAAATCGATATACACTTTTGCGCGTTTTATCAACGCGATTTTTTCGTCCTCACTCATACGCGGTATAGACGACGTCGGCATAAAGGTGATGTCCGGCGAGGCCGCTATGAGCCGTTTGGTAAAGCGGTACCCTTTTACCGGATTGTACAAAACGATGTCCTCTTTAATCGACTCGTCTATTTCGTATGTTGTAAAGATAGGATTTACGTGGTCAATTAGATACGTAATGTTCGGTATTTTTTTACGCTTGAGATGCTCGTAAAAGCGGCGATTTTGCACGAAATTCCATTTAATCTTCCTGAGATCTTTATTGAAAAAGAAAAACCACTGCAAGTTAAAGCGGCGGAGCATCACGCTATTAAACCACCGCTTGTTATATGAGAGACCGTTCGACGTATAGTAGCCGTCAACGCCCAGCCACCAGATCGCTTTTTTTATACGCGTACATTCCTCCAGTTGGGTTGTATAACACTCCGGTAAAATCAAAACATTTTCCTCACTATCTTCTATAATCTGGGCGCGCTCGATGCCAAAATGTTCGTACTCGGGTGCGACCGGGTTTGTTACGCCTCTGCGCGCGATGTAATACATGTAGACATGAATGCCCGGGTACAGCTTACGCAGGCTGGAAGCGAGTTCGTACAGGTCCTCAGGCCCGCCGGTGACGACCCCCGCCGGACACACGACATACACCTTTGAGTTCTTCTGTAAAGGGAGCTTCGTGACCATGAGTGGCTCTATCATATCGTATGGCTATGTGGCTTGCAATTCTATGAATACATGAGGTAATATCGCGAGGTCATGAAAATAGGAATTATCGGAGTTGGAATGGTGGGAAATACCGTGCGCCACGGGCTCTCGCGCATAGGCCACGACATACGGGTGTTTGACACTAAGCTTCCTGAAACATCGCTCAGCGATGTTACCTCATCCGAGCTGGTGTTTATTTCGGTACCCACGCCTAAAAACCCGGACGGCACCTGCAACACCTCCATTGTCGAGAAAGTGGTCGGAGAGCTTGCAGATGCACAATACAAAGGCCTGGTGACCATCAAATCGACGGTTGAACCTGGAACGACAGACAAGTTGCGCGTACGGCATCCAAATTTACGCTTTGCATTTTGCCCGGAGTTCCTGCGGGAGAAGGCGACCTTCACCGATTTTGTCGAGCAACACGATGTATGCGTCATCGGCGCTTACACTGACCAAGATTTCCAGCTGGTAAAAAAAGCACACGAACCTCTGCCGCGCCAATATGCACAAGTAACACCGCTTGAGGCGGAGTTCTGCAAGTACTTCCTCAATGTCTTTAACGCACTCCGTATCGTATACGCAAACCAGTTTTACGATGTAACCAAAGCGGCAGGCGCCGATTATCAAAAGATAAAAGACGCTATCACCAAACACCGCGTGGTACCGCCGGTATATCTCGACTGCAACGAAAACTTCCGCGGTTTCGGCGGATCATGCCTGCCCAAGGACACGAGCGCATTCGCGCACTACGCACGCCGGATGCTGGGCGACACAGGGAACCTCTCGCTGTTTGAAGGCATCGTCGAGATAAACAAGCAATACAAAACGACGGTGCTATAGTACGGAAATGAAGAATAAAATCCTCATTACCGGCGGAGCGGGGTTTATCGGCTACCATCTTGCCAAACGGCTCGCAGTACAAGGGCACACAATTACGCTCGCGGATAACTTTTTTCGCGGCAAGCGCAATGCGGATTTTGAGTCACTGTTACAAAAGCCTAACGTGCGGTTTATCAAAACAGACCTTACGAAGCTTAAAAACTGGGACAAGCTCGGCGCAGGTTTTGACCAGGTGTATCATCTTGTAGGCATCAACGGCACAAAACTTTTCTACAGCATCCCGCACGAAGTACTGCGCATTGGCGTCTCAACCACCATGAATGCGCTCGAATGGTTCCGCACTAAAAATAAAAAGAAAAACGCAAAAATTCTCTATACCTCCAGCAACGAGGCGTATGCGAGCGCTCTTGAAGCATTCGGCAAGCTGCCCCTCCCTACCCCCGAAACAATGCCGCTAGTTATCTCCGACCCATACAACCCACGCTGGTCCTATGGGGGGCAAAAGCTCATCGGCGAGCTGTTTTTTATCCACTACAGCAAAGCGTACCGCTTTAGGATGTCGATTGTACGGCCGCACAACTTTTACGGGCCGCGCGCCGGTTACGACCATGTAATCCCCGAGATAATCGGACGGGTTGCGGCAAAGACAGAACCATTTACAATTTTTGGCTCGGATGATACGCGCTCGTTTTGCTATATAGACGACGCCGTCCTGGCCATACAAAAAGTAATGGAGTCAAAAAAAACGGACGGCGGCACCTACCACATCGGCACAAAAGAGGAGACAAAAATCAAAGCCCTTGTCGGGCAGATATTCGCGCTTATGGGATGGAAACCGAAAAAAATAATCACAAAAAAGTCGCCAAAGGGCAGCGTCAAACGCCGACTTGCCGACGTGTCAAAGATAAAAAAAGATACCGGCTGGAGCGCAAAAACTCCGCTTACGAAAGGCTTGAAAAAAACAATCGAATGGTATCTGAAAAATCCTAAATCCTAGACGCGACGGAAGTCTCGCCGTCTTTGACCAAAATAATATCGCCGCTCTTGTAGCTGCCTGTGCCGTTTACTAGCTGAGCGATTACCTCTGCAACGACCACCGGGCTTTGATGTTTGGACGCGTCATGGAAAACTTGTTCGCGCATTGCCGTGTTAGTGGCACCCGGACACACACTGTAGAAACTAAGGTTAGGCTTATTACGCGCGAGCGCTTGGGAAAACGCGTTCACTGCCGCTTTGGATGCCGAGTAGGCGGCAATCCGACCGTTGGGCTCGACTCCTGCGGCCGAGGAGACAAAAATAATACCTCCGCCCTCCCGCAACGACGGCAACAAAAGTTGCGTAAGGTAGATACAAGAAAGTGTATTAATATCAAAAGTCATCTTTATTTCTTCGTATCTTTGCTTCTCAAATTCTGTCTCAGTGCTGATAAATCCGTGCGCAAACACGAGCCAGTCGAACCGAGTGTCGTCTTTTTCAGCCAACTTTTTGATGTCCGCGTAGGAGGCGAGGTCAGCATCATCTCGATCAATGCCTATAACCTCCGCGCCAGCGGCAAGGAGCGCTGACGCTGTCGCGCTCCCTATCCCGCCCTTTGCCCCCGTGAGCAGTATTGTCTTCATCTGTATATTGTGGCATATTCCCTGGGTAGTATGCCAGTCTCCTCTTGCCCCCTATGTTCCTCATCTGAGCTTGCGCTCATCATCGACCTGGGTCTCCACCCCTTGGCGGATCGCTTCTTGCACGAAGAGCAACTAACAAAACCAGCGCCGCGCTACCCGCTCCAGGTACTGCTCTGCAAGGAGTGCGGCCACGCGATGAACTCATATGTAGTACCCGCCGTACAGCGTTATCAGGAGTATAACTACAGCTATGATTCGAGCAACTCAAAAGTATCCATAGAGCACTTTAAAGAAGTGGCGAGAGAGGCTATAGAAAAAGTCGGTGTTGGTACGGACGACCTGGCGGTCGACATCGGCGGCAACGTGGGCACCCTGCTGGAGGCATTCCGCACCCAAGCGGGAGCAACGGTCCTTAACATAGAGCCAGCTGGAAACATCGCCGACATTGCACAAGGCAAAAATATTGAAACCGTACGCGACTTTTTCGGCAAAGAAATCGCACAAATGATAGCGCAACGAGGCGGCGCCAAGGTCATTACGATGACGAACGCTTTTAACCACGTCGAGTACCTCGATGAATTCATGCGAAGCATCCTAGCGGCACTGCGAGAAGACGGCGCGTTTATTATCGAGGTGCCTTATCTGCTGCATTTGGTAGACAAGCTGGCTTTCGACACCGTGTATCTTGAGCACGTTTCTTACTTCGCAATGCGCCAACTGCGGGCATATTTTAAAAAGTTCGGGCTCGTCATAGCGGACGCCTCGGAAAACGAATACATGGGCGGATCGATGCGCCTGTATGTCCGCAAGGGCGGGCCGGAATTCGCCGGCATCGCCGATATGATTGCCCGCGAAGAAGCGGCGCGCATTTTTGATCCGCTTATGTACAAGGACTTTATGCATAAAGTAGAGGCGTTCAAACACTCTTTGATGAAAGATCTGACGGAAGCAAAAGCGGCGGGCGGACGCATCGTGGGCATCGGCGCCGCGACCAAGGGCAACACACTACTCAACTACTGCGGTATCGACTCCACTTTGCTGGAATTTGTCACCGACGCCTCGCCGCTCAAAATCGGCAAATATACTCCGGGGAGCAACATCCCCATTAGACCAGACGAAGCTATTCATCCAGAAATAACCCACGCACTCATACTGCCCTGGAATCTCAGCGGCTTTTTGCGGGGCAAACTTGCTCCAAAATTTCCTAATCTTGTCTTTATCACGCCTCATATGGAATAATGGCACTATCATGAAAATCGAGCATAAAAAAATAAACTTTGAAGATGCGCGCGGCACCATCCGTGATATTTTTGTCGCAGAACCCAAGGAACATTGCACGATTATTACCACCACCAAGGGCAGCGTGCGCGGCAACCACTACCACAAGGTTTCGCGCCAACACGACTATGTCGTCTCGGGCAGGATGAAAATCTACGGGCAAAAAGTCGGCGAAAAGAATATCACGCAAGCCGAAATAGGACCGGGCGACCTGGTGGTCTGGGAGCCAAATGAGGCGCACGAGTTTGTGGCGCTCGAAGATGTTATCTTTATCACCTTTGTAGACGGCGTGCGCGGTGGGGATGATTACGAAAAGGATACCTACCGCCTAGAGACACCTCTCCATACTTTAGCGTAAAGCCTCCAACTCCCATGTGAGGCACTCGGTCGGCAAAAGGAGCGATAGATACTGGTCGTAAAAGACCGGATACTTGTGCATTATTTTTTTGAACACCCGCCGGATTGGGTTTGATGAGCGGTGCGGCCAGCCGTACCAGAATCCTTTTTTAAGAAACAGCTTGTCGGTGTATTTGTATTTTGAAAGCCCGCTGTCTTTAACAAAATAATCAAGTGTGTTTGAAGTAAAAAAATGCGTATGTGTCGGGTCATTGTAGGCATCTGCGCAACGGAAGTACGGCACCTGTATCACTACCCTGCCGCCTGGCTTAAGCACGCGATGGATTTCGTTCATCACTGCAACTACGTCGCCCACATGCTCGAGCGCATGATTTAAAAATACGAGGTCAAAGCTATGGTCGGCAAACGGCCACGGCACTTGGTTGAAGCTGTGTACTGTGTCAACACCGGGGAGCTTCAGTATGTCCATGCCGACAGAGCCGGGCAGTTTGCGCCCGCCGCAGCCTACATCAAGAGCTTTTGCTCCATCGAGTATGTCGATTTTGGCAAAGCCTTTAAGGCTAAATATCTTGGGTGCCCAGAGATGGTGGTTCATATGGTGGTATCCATAAAGTACCTTATTTTTTGTGCGCGCGCCTCCCAGCTATGTAAAGCCGCGAGGCGCTTCCCCGCCTCCGGACGTTCCGACCCATCATTGAGGGCCTTGACGATTGTTTCTGCAAAACTCTTAGGATCGTCCGGCTTTGCAAAGAGTACCTCGCGCTCGGAGACTATCTCCCGTATCGAGGGTAGGTCGGAGGCCACAATAGGGGTACCCGAAGAGAGGTACTCAAAGAGCTTAACGGGCGAGGTCTCTACGCGCGATGCCTCCTCTTTGGCGGTATTTGGCAGCACCAGCACATCGGCAGAGCGCAGATACATCGGCACACGATCAGGGGTCTGGTGCGCGATAAAGTGTATCCGCGACAATCGCCGCTTTGCAATGTACGCCTGCAAAGCGCCACGATCTTCTTCAGTGCCTCCGAGAAAATAGATATCCACGTCCTGCGGCAAAAAAGCGGCCGCATCAGCAAGGGTGTGCACCCCTTTCCACGAAAAGAGATGCCCGGCGTATAGCGCCACCTTGGTGTCCTCCGGCAGATTGAGCATTGCGCGCGCTTCCGCACGCGTCTCGCGAACATCATACAGAGACGCGTCTACCGCGTTGGGTTGACGCAACATCCGCTCGCGCGGAACCCCCCACCGTTTTGCAAGGTGCTCTATCTTGTAGGTATTGGTAACAATAAGCCCGCGCGCACGCCCAAATACAAACCGGTTCAAAAAACCAACCGAGGTTTCATAAAAGTCGTGTATCTCAACAAAAGTCGGCAACCCGCGCAGGATAGGCAGTATCACATCACGCATATCGTGGGTGTAGACGATTGCCTTCTCGTTGTGCAAGCGCCACCAACACGATAGGTTAAAGCTCAACAAAAGGAGTATAAAACCAAGAGGTCCAAGTGGCTGCATGAGGTCGAGAGCCCAGACTCGGCGCACCGTAAAACGCGGGGACAGTTTATAGAGTGCAAACAGATCGGCCTGCGCATGGTAGTCGTTGCGTCGACGCGGCGCCCAGAGCTCCACCTCGTAACCCAACCGCGCAAAGTGCGCGCAGGTGCGCAAAATAAGCGGAGTCATAGTCTTCTCCGATGGAAAGCGCCAGTGCGACAGATATATGAGTTTCATATTAGCCGTGCCGGATCTTATCGAGCACAAGGACTATAATCGCGCTCAAGCCGTCGCGGTAACGGATCTTCTTGCCATCCTCCGCGTCGCGCGGATGGTAGCTTATAGGCGCCTCAGCAAAGCGGTAGCCACGCCGCGTCAGTGCCGCGGTAAAGAGCAATTCAGACTCGAAGCGCCCCGGCGCAAAATCCGCCCCGGCCTCGCGCGGAAAGAGCTTGTAGCAAGTCCACACATCGGTGAGCGACAGCCCCCACAGAACATTGATGAGCTTGGTGAGGAACCATACGCCAGCCCTCGGTATCCATGCGCCACGGCGCTCCCGCGGGCGCAGGTTGCGCGAGCCGTAAACAACCTGTGCCTCTCCCTTGTCGATGACAGCGAGCAGTGACGCGATGTCACGCGGTTCGTACTCGAGGTCGGCATCTTGTAGAAGGATATACTCTCCTGTTGCATGCAGAAGCCCGCGCCGGACCGCGCTCCCCTTGCCGGCATTTTGCGCCAAGTATATTACCGTGGCGCGGCTCTCAAAACCGCGCAGTATCTCGCGCGTGCCGTCTGTCGACGCGTCGTCGATGATGATTACCTCTTTTTTCCAGCCTGGAGTCGGCGCATCCAGCACCTTTTGGAGCAAGAGGCCGGCCGTGCGCTCCTCGTTGTAGCACGGCACGATAATGGATAGTGTACGCCCTGTCATGAAAGAGTTTTGTGCCGAAGGCGTTCAAAAAGAGGCGCCGCGCCGTAGAGCGCGACCGCTGCGACCAATGCGTTAACCGGCAGGCGGTAGCGCGCGGTCAGGCCGAAACCTGTAATGAGCGAGGTAAGCAAAAAGTACGCGACCACGAGGAGCGCGAGGACACTGTGCATGTTTGCGTTAGCGCGCAGATACCGCCACGCGCCCACCACAAACGCCACCGTGATGGCAATCCACATGAGCCGTGCAAGTACAATCCACCCCACTACTCCGGCGATGTTGCGGTATAGATATCCGATGACCGCGCCGGGGTCGGAAAATAGTGCAATAACCGACGGCTTGCCTATCACCTCGGCGGGGCGGATATCTACGCGCCTAAAGAAGTCGTACATCCCATCAAGCACGAAGAAGCTCCATGTTGAGTTGAGTGCGGAATAGAGCAAGGCTTTTGGATGTTGGAGCAGCAGAGGGACAGCGAGCGCCATATCCTTGCTCCCATCAGTAATGCTCGCATCGTTGGGGCCCAAGATGCCGGCCGCGCGCTGGGCGGCAAACTCCTGCTGGAAAGTGGTTCCGCGATCGATCGAGTACACCGTGGGCAAGAGCGTCGTATAGAGGTTGACGCCCGTTTGCGGGCTTAATCCCGCCACGCCGAACACTATGTAGTTGCGCACCAGCCACGGAGAGAGTACCGCGATGAATATCGCCGCATACAACACTACAGGGAGCAGTGTCCGCCGGGAAAAAAGCTCTTTGCGCCGCATCCACAAAAATACGGCAACAAACAGAAGAGGCAAAAACTGTGCGGTCGGCCGAGTAAGAGTGGCAAGTCCAAGAAGCAGCGCCGATGCAACTAGGAATCTGGTTATTGAACCGACCCATCTCATATACTCAAAAAACGCCCATACTCCGGAGAGGAGCAGCACCGTAAATAACGTCTCGCTGTAAAAGAATGTGGAATACAAAATGCCCGACGGTTCGAGCGCCAAAAACACACCGAGCGCCCCCAGCATGCTACGGCCGCGCAAAAAGTACGACGCCGCCTTCATGCCAAGCAGCGGTACTAGGCTTCCGAGCAGCATCTGAAGCACTATCACACCCCAGAAGCCGCCGAGCGCAAAGTAACTTCCCACTATAAAAAAATGATAAAGCGGCGGGCGGAATGAGTACGGCACATACGGCTCCGCGGATGAGTTCGAGAAGCCGTGACCCTCTATAATATTTTTGCTGACGACCGTGTAACCGTCGGGGCCGCCTATCGTGTCGGCGAGGTTGCCACCGTTGCTATGCAGGCCCGCACCAAAAAAGAGCAGCCGCGCAACAAGCGCTAACGCAAAGATAAAAAGTTCCAGACGGTAGGTCTTAAAAAATTGCATCATAGGCGGTAGATTTCGTAGCGTCCGTCGCCCCACACCTTGCGCGCACCGAGTGTCTGCGGCGTCCAGGTAGGATTCATGTTGGTGTCTGTGATTATATACGACACGTGATATTTTTGCAGATAGGTTTTTATGTGCGGGCGGATGTCGTCTGTAAACTTCTTTTCAAGCCCTGAAAAAAATGCTTCTCCCATGAGTCCGATCGACGTAGGAGGTACTCCGCAACTGCGCGCCTTATCGAAGTAAAAAATGATGCGACAAATTTTAATGCCGCGCTCAATGGTCTTGGCGTGATGATACGCGTCCTGTCGCCCGACATACTCCGCGAGGTGTGCTTTCAGATAGGCGACAGATGGATTGTTAAAGTAGTTTGTGACAAGGTAGCGTTCCTGCAGCTCCGTATTAGGTACGAGCGTAAACAGCGCTCCCGGCGAGTACAACACGTAGTCGCGGCTCAGCATCGGCAGGTAGCTGTTGACCCCGTCGTTCTGGCTCCATACCACCACCGGCTCATCCTGCTGAGCATCTATCCATCGCAGAGGCGCCGCGTAGCCCTGAGCCTCGCGCCAACTCTCGGCAAACCTCCCGGCATCAACGTAGTGATAGAAATATTGTCCGACAAAAACGGAAGTTGCATAGCCAAGAGCCAACACACCGACGACGACGGCAGTTTTGCTCCACACCGTTAACTCCAGGCGGTTGCGCCACAAAACCCACAGCACGGGGGCTCCTGCAAGTGCAAGCCACGGCCCTATAAAGGGACGGATATGTTCGCCGGTCTCAAGCAGCTTGCCGGTGATCAGGTTGCTCCCCTGCATGATCCAAAGCCCCAGACCAGATACGGCGACAAACACCACCAAGACGCCGAAAGCGTGCGCCTGCCTAAGCGACGGAAGCCGCCACAACACAAAACCCACAACTAGGAGCATGAGCCCTATCCATCCTCCGGAGTACACAACCTCGGCCATCGGCAAATGCGTATCTACCAGCCCAAAACGCGCTATACTCTCCAAAAAATACTGGTAGGTTTTGGAGAGATAGAACATATACAAGAGAGGAGGCAGCCCCAGTACACCGCCGATCGCGGAGGCAAGTAAGGTGGAGCGCAGAAGCGACCATGCACGCATGTACAGCGCGTAAAGCGCCAGGAGTCCGAGCGTAATGACCACAGTCTGCCAAAGGTAGCTGAAGACATAAAAGGTGGCGCCGACTGCAAGACCCAAAAAAATAATTGAAGAGCGTTTGTACGGCTCTTTGATAAACCGCGTGAGTGCAATGTAAAAAAGGAGGAAGAACGGATATACCTCCTGCCGTGAGCTCGGCCGGAGCATAAGTCCGTAGCAGGTGAGGTAGGAGAGAAGCGACCCGGCCGCGCTCCAGAGTTTCGGGAGCGAGAGCTCGCGCAGTAGCCAAAAGCCGAGCAGAACGAATATGATGCTCCACAAGACGTCGTTGAAGTACATCGCCGGCACAAACGGCATGCCGAGCCAGAGCGGTATGGCGGCGAGCCAGTGTCCCGCAAAAATAACCGATGGAGGGCCGCCGGCATGCTCGATCAGATATTGATTGCCGTACCAAAAGTGTCCGTCAGCTATCTCGTGTATCTGATTGTAGTAGAGTCCCTCATCTCCGTAACCCGGTATGACACCCTGCCAATCACTGCCGACAAAGCGCACGATATTAAACACAGGCAAAAGTGCCAACAATACCGCAACGGCGCACAATGCCAGTACTGTACGGTGTTTTTTAATCCAAATCATAGTGTTTAGTCTACCTTGCAGGAACGAGATTAAACCAGTAGGTGGTAAAAAACGCATACAAAACCCACCTCAGGTACGCTGGCAGCCATCGCACGATGCGGAAGCGGCTTTGGCCTTGCTTGCGCTCAAACCAATGCGCCGGCACCTCGTCTATGCGCCACCGCCTGCGGTGAGTTTTGACCAACAGTTCGATACTGTAACAGAAACCTTCGGTCGACTCAATCGGGATTTCTGTGATGACCCTGCGGGAAAAGAGGCGGAAGCCGTTCGTGGCGTCGCGCGTGGGCACCCGCGCAAGGTAGTACAGCGCACCGTTGCCAACCCGTACGAGCAGTGCTTTTAAAAAAGGACAGCCTACCATGGAGCCGCCGGGCATAAACCGGCTGGCGCACACCACCTCGGCGCCCGCCTTGGCGCGCTCGACCATACGGTCAAGTATCGCCGCATTGTAGTCGTCATCCGCCGGGTACATAAGCACGTATGGAGAGCTGCTCGCGGCAAAGCCGCTCATGACCGCGGCATGCGCGCCACGGATGCGATTCCGTACAAATTCGACCGTAAGAGCGCGGTACGCGTCGGCGCCCGCTTTGACAGCCGGTAGGGTGTCGTCGTCGTCGAAGTCGTAGCAGATAAGCACGCGGCACGGCGTGCGCACTTCGCGGGCTATGGCAGTAAGCGTAGCCGCGATGTTCCGCCCCTCGTTGTATACGGGGATTATGATGTCGAGCTCGGACACAGGTCGTCATTATATGGCATGAAGCATGAGCGCGGTAGAGGCGGCGGGGCGCAAAATACCGTACAATAGCGGGAAATGGAGACGATTCACATGCTCTACAGGCACCTACGATACTCCCGCATCATGCGGGTGGCGTTTTTTGGCGGGTTCGGTGTTGTAGTTCAAACCATTGTTTTTGAGATCGTTGGTATTTGGCTCGGGCTCCTACGCCCGTCGCTCGCCACTTTGTTGGGAGCCGAGTTCGGCATTATCACGAACTTCTTTCTCAATAACCGCTTCTCGTTTAACGACCGTACACACGCGCCGCTACCACGGCGGCTGCTGCGATTTCATGCAGTAGTATCCGGTTCGCTTTTTATACAGTGGCTGTGCGTGTTTACCGCGGAGTCGCTTACATCAAATATTTGGGTGATACACGGCGCCTATGCGGGGGGTATTTTACTCGGGTTTATCTCCAACTACACCGGCTACCGGCTATGGGTGTGGAAGCATCACGAAGAGCCTCCGGTGTAAAAAGAAAAACCTCTCCGCCTAGGCGGAGAGGGATGCTTCAGTTTGAACGCTGCTGCGGAGTATCCGCGGAGGCAAGCTGGTCTGCCCCATCGAATGCTCGTACAGCTGCGACGAGGAGCTCGGGTTGAACGGGATGCCTAGGTGCTCGCGCACCTGTGCTTCCAGAGCGTCGCGCTCGCGCACGAGGTCCTCGGCCGATAGAGCGTCTGTCCAGACGTGGCTGACGTAGCGCCCTGGAACGCCTTTGTAGCAGTCGGTTTCGACCGTGTAGTCGATTTCCTGCTGGTAGAGGAAATCCCCGTTGGCTTCGTATACCCATCGCCCGGGCGCAACTTCCTCCGCTTGGTCGTAGTACGGAGAGCCAGGATACGGCGTGATGACGGTAACGTCGAAGTCCGATGGTTTGGCTTCGAGCAACCATGCACGCGTATCCGCAACCGTCCGCGGCTACTCGCCCGGATGTCCGATGGACATCAGAGCTTTTACTTTGAGCCCTGCCGCATGCGCGATGGCAACACAACGCGTATTGTCTTCACGGGTGGCTTTTTTATTGATGTTCCCGAGTATCCGGGGAGACCCGGACTCGAAGCCCACCAATATCTGCCTGAATCCGGCGCGGTGCATCGCCTCGGCTTGCTCTTGTGTAAAGAGCTCCGACTTGATGAAGCCGCGCAGACGGAACTCGACGCCAAACCTGCGCTGCAGTGCCGTAATCGCCTCCATCAACTCGACCATAGTTTTGGAAACGTTGAGCTCATCGTCGTAGAACATAAAGCCGGTGTGCCCGTATGCGCGGTGCACCTGCTCGATTTCCTCCACGATGCTCCCGGTCGTGCGGGTGCGGATGTGGCGCAACATCGGACTAAGCCGACCTGCGCAAAACCCGCACTCGAACGGACACCCAAGCTGCGCGATAAGCGACGTCGCAGAGACGCCGTCTATCGTGTAGTGATAGCTCGGCAGGTCGATTAAGTGCCTTGCCGGAAAGGCAGAGGCATTCAATCGCGCGTTGTCGAGGAAGAGGTCTTTGCGTGGAGACTTGCGTCCATCCGCATCGATGAGCCTTGGCGCGCCGTCCTGCGCAGCAAGAAGAACAGTCTCCTCCCCGTCGCCCGCGACGATGGTGTCAAAGTAGGGCAGGAGGCGGTCAAACGCGCGATGCGCCCTGCCGACAGTGCCCTGCTTCTTTTCGTAGTTGAGCGCCGCCACTGTAAGCGTGGCGTGCGTGCCGCCGAGTATGGTGCGCGCATTACTGCGCGTTTGCCGTATGGCGTCCGCAATCTCAACCGCTGCCGGCAGCTGCGGCGTTGTAGCCGTGATGCCGAACACGCGCGCCGTAGTTGAGGTCGCGTGCTCGCGCACGATGTCGGCGAAGTTTTTATAGCCCGAGAGGTCAAGAACTTCGACAGGCACCCCGGCGGCTTCCAAAGCGGCCGCCACTTTAAGCGGCCCGAGGAATGGGAAAACCCGCTCGTCCAGTAGGAACGGGGACGGCGGTATTACGATGCAGATTTTCTGCGCGTCCATGCTGCTCCTCCTGTGAGTTTGTGTTGGTAGAACGTCTGCGTGAGACTATAGCACTTTTGGCAGCTGAAGCACAATCTGATGCATTTGTGCATCGATACGGAAGTATTTGACAAATGCTTCGCGCGCTTTGCGCTGCATTGCTTCATATTTTTCGGGAGATATATTTTTATGAAACTCGGCTATTTTTTCCGGAAGTTTTTGTATATCACGGAAGCCGACAATTAGGCAAAACTCACTGTAGTTTAGGATGTCGCTGTTGGGAAAATTGCGCTCGGTATCCACAATCACCGGAATGCGACCAAGCGACAGTATTTCAAAAAGTCTTGTCGAGTCGTTGGCGTCGCCGCGCACGTCGAGCGCATAATCGCTATTCAGTACGGTATCCACAAAATCTTGGCGCAGGGCGCGCATATCTTTTTCCGCCGTTTTTGCAGTACCTGAAAACGAGTTGCGCACTTTGAGATTGAGAGCGACCAGCGGTGAGCGTTTGAGTATACCTATAGATTTTGCACGCCACAGCACACCCTTCCGTACGGCGCAATATCGGCTGTCAAAGATTCCGAGAACGCGAACACGCAGCTCTTTTATCACCGTGCGCAGCGTCTGCAGCGGCGTGAGCTTGGCCCAACCGGCAAAACCGACTACGGGCTTCCCTACCCCTTTTTTCCGTATCTGCAGTGTACCGCAGCAGCAACGCTCCAGCAGGTCGTCCGATGCCGGAGGAATCTGTATTCGGCCTTTTTCTGGGATAAAGCGGTAGCCACCGATTCGCAGGACGTAGGCGTTTTCTATATCGAGAGGAAATTCCACATCCCCCACGCCGTCGATAAGCAAGGGTAAGCCGGCCGTACGGGCAGTGCGTACGCACTCATCAAGCAGTGCTCTATCGTGCCTCAAGAACCACACGTGCCGGTACGGCGGCAGGACCATGTCGGCTTTAGCAATGTCATCGGTGATAGTGTAGAGGGAAGTGTCGAACGAGTAAGCGTCGAACATCTCTTTGGCAAAGAGAGATTCCTCTGTATTTGTGTTGCCCCAAAAAGGATAGAGAAGAGGGCTATGGAGACCTTCGCGCCTCCACGCGGGATTGATATAGAGCGTAAGCTTACTTTCCATAGTGTTCAATGAGTGCCAAAAATTCGCCCGCGGCTTTTTGCCACGAAAAGTTTTTGGCGCGCTCCAACCCTTTGGCGATAAGACCTGCACATAGAGCTTGATCCGTAAGCGCCAGCTCCATCGCGCGGGCGATGTCTTGCGGATTGTGCGGGTCGACCAGCAGCGCCGCATCCCCGGCAGCCTCCGCCATTGAGGAAATGTTTGAAGTAATGACAGGCGTACCCACGCTCATCGCCTCGATAATCGGCATACCAAAACCCTCATTGAGAGACGGAAATGTTACTGCTACCGCGTTTTTATAATACGCATAGAGTTCTGAGGCATTGATATAACCTATAAAAAATACATCTTTTTCTACGCCACCATCGCGCAGAATATGTATGATGCGCTCATAGTACTCGCCACCGTAGTCGCCCGCAATGACCAGCTTACATTCAGGGTGATGTTTCTTCAAATCGACAAACGCTTTAGCCAAACCGTGTACGTTCTTGCGGGGTTTTACCTTTCCTGCAAAAAAGAAATACGGCTTCATATTTTCTTCTATCGCCGGAGCTCTGGCGGCATAGCGGGTGAGATCCTGATAGCCGTCGTATATGACTACGACTTTTTCCGGAGCAATCCTATAAAAATGCAATAGGTCTTGGCGCGTTGCCTCCGATGCTGCCGCCACCACATCTGCGCGCTTCAAACACAGCGGCATAAGCATGCGGTCGCGTACAAAAGCATACAGTGCCTCCCGGCCTTCAGGTTTTATTTTTTGGCTTCCCAACTCCTGGCAAATAATGATGGAACGGATGCCTCTGCGCAGTATGAGCGGCAACAATGGCGCCACAAACAACAGCACATCCACCTCGTCCGGCATGCGCCAAAACCACCACAGTTTTTTAAGCAATCCTTTCGGCACCGGCGCGGTGCGGTATGCACCGGGGATAAATGTTTTGCTGACTGGCAAATTTGAGTAGACCACAAACTCGTGACCTTTTCCCTGCTGCATCAAATTCTTTAAAAGTTCGGAGACGACAAATCCCATGCCAGAGGCATTGTGTTCTTCGTACGGCTCGGCAACGAAGCCTATTATCATGAGTTAAACGGCGCTTCCCAGCAGGGACTTGTTCGCCTCAATCCACTCTAGCATTGCTTCAAACCCTTCGTTAAAACCAACACTCGGAATCCAACCAAGTTTCCTTTTAGCTTTACTTATGTCGGATATATAAACTTTTTGGTCACCCGGGCGCCAATCACTGAAGCTCACCTCGAGTTTTTTGTTGAGCCGCTTCTGTAAAAAATCCAAGAATTCCAAAAGAGACAGCGAGTTTGAGGGGCCGCCGCCGATTGTAAATATCTCTCCGCGGCTCTGCTCCGGACGCTCGATAGCAGCATCAAACGCACGGACCAGGTCGGATACAAACAGGATGTCTCGAACCTGTTTACCGTCGCCGTATATCGTGATTGGTTTGCCGAAGACGCCGAGCATGGTGAGATATGCCACCCATCCCTGGTCGACCATGCCGAATTGGTGCCCGCCGTAGATGCATGATTGTCGAAAGACCGCCGTATTGAGCCCGTAGATGCGCGCGTAATCGCGGACATACTGGTCTGCCGCGCCCTTGCTGCAGCCGTACGGCGAGTGGAAGTCAAGATTATACTCTTCACTGATTCCGTCAGGAGCGTCGAGGAGCTTGTAACGAGTCCCCGAATCGGTCGCGCGCAAACGCTCGAGCGCGCCATACACTTTATTGGTCGAAGTAAAGAGAAAAAAGGCTTTTGGATTTTTGCCGTGGCGCAGAGCCTCAAGCAAGTTTAGCGTCCCTTGCACATTGACGGCATGGTCCATCAGCGGGTCGGCAACAGAGGTTGTAACAGCCACCTGCGCGGCGCAGTGCAATACCGCATCGAATGCGTGCTCTTTAAAGAGTTTGTCCATCAATGCTTTGTCGCGGATATCGCCGTGTATAAACGACATACCCGGCATAGACAGTGAGTGTAAAAAGGCAGAGTTGTGCTCGCTGCCCTGGCGCGATAGATTGTCCAGCAATGTAACCCGCCAGCCTTTGGCGGTAAAGTCCTGGGCGGCGTTAGTGCCTATAAAGCCGGCTCCGCCGGTAATGAGGATGTGTCTTTGCACGTTGGTGAGTATACAAAATTACCCGATTTTTACAACAAAAAAATGGTGGTATGGGTTACCGAATGGGATGAAGTCGCGGACAATGTCTCCGTGAACGGAGAGTTTTTGGCGTATTAGTGAAGCCGTATAACCCCGTTTACCCAACTCCCAATAGTGCTGGCCGTTAAAGGCGTGGCGTTTATGGAACGGAATTTTAAACGCAAAACGAATTTGGGGCAGTAATGGAACCTTAAGCGAGAACGAGAACATGGGGCCGAAGTGAGGAATACTGATGGCCACGTGCGTACGTGCCACACGCACAAGCTCAGTGAGTGCTTTGTCAAACTGTTCAAACGGCAGGTGTTCGAGCACCTCGAACGCGCACACGACTTCATGCGATTTGTCGGTAAACGGCAGTGAAAGCACACTCCCTACGACATCCGGATGTAAGTCCTCCGCGATGTCGACGCAGGCATACTGCACAGTGGTGTTGTTTTTAATAAAATTGCCAAAAACACGGTCACCGGCGCCGACTTCTAAAACCGAGAGTGGCTGAAGCGCGAGAACTTCTTTGAGCTGCCAGTAATAGCTTACAAACCGGCCTTCAAAAGCATAGCGCTCAAATGCATAATGGGACTTGTCTACTTGTGGATCTGTCATGAAAGTTCTTTTAGTATTGCAGGAATAAGATTTTTGAGCGAGTGGTGTTCGCGGATATATTCGGGGTTTGATTGCTCCAGATGCTTGAGCGCCGGGTCGTTGGTTTTGACGGGGCAGCCGCAGGCGAGTGCCTCGAGTACTACTTTGTCCAACGAGCCTGTTTCGCTTGTATGCAGCAAATACGCGGCTTTGCGGTACTCGTCGCGCAGTTGCGCTTGCGTGAGTCCGTCCAAAAAATACACGGTAGCGCCGAGCTCTTTAGCAAGAGATTCCAGATTTTTACGCTCCGGTCCTTCGCCTGCTATCCGCAGTTCGCGGTGCTCGCGCAACGCGGCCCGTATTGCCAAGTCGTGACGCTTTGATTTCATAAGCCTCCCGACAGAAAGTATTGCATTACCGCGAATTACGCTCGGGTCCGTAGTAAAAAAGTCGGTATCGATGCCGTGACCCATCACGCGCACTTTTTTACTTGGCAGGCGAAAGCTTTCTTTCGATGCAGTCAAAATAACATCAGCAAACCGCTCGGCAATACGCAATTTGAGGTCGACGCTCTTATGCGTGTACCACAGCGCGATTTTTTTGCCGCGCAACTTCCAGAGCCATCCGGCAGCCACCAAATACTCTGGGTTCATATGCACAAACACCGCGTCGTACTTCCTTGTCGATGCGAGTCTCACGAGCCGCAGCGCGCGCATAACCTTACCGCCGCGGCCGAGGGTTTTGAGCGAAATAACTTCCACATCGCAATGTTTTTTAAACTCCTCAATCCACCGGACAAAAAACCCGAGGACAGGGTCGTTTTTATCCACCACTTGTGTGCAAATAAGAATCTTCATGCGTACTTAGTATAGACGCCCCGCAGCAAATCGAGGTCTTTTTTTGAAGCTCGCAGAAGTTCGATGTTTTTTGCGACTGCCGCATCGATGAGCGCCGACCCTTTTTTATTTTTTGTTGCTGTCCGGTAAAACTCCGCGAGCGCGGCAACGTCTTTGACAAAGCACACACCGCCGGCTCCGCGCCCACTCTTTGCTCCCTTGTGTCCGCTGTCGTGCATGACAGAGAGATGGGAAGGGCCGATGCGCGGGTCGGCCGCGACGGCCGTGCGCACCACTTCGTACTCGGCGCCTATAGCCTCCGCTGTTTCGTACATAAGGTTCGCGTACAGCACTTTGAGATACAGAAAGAAATTACCCGCGTATTTGACGAGCTCCGCTTCCTTGGCGCCGCAGATGAGCTCGAATGGAGCCTTCGGCAGCACCTTCAGCGTCTGTTTGGCCTTTGCGCGGAAGGTGGCAGTGTCGCGCGGGATGCCTATAATGTTGCGCAACGGCCGCGCGGCATCCTCGGCCGCATTCTTGAGTACCAAAAACTCCGGCGAGTGCATGACAAACAGCTTAGGGAACTTTTTTTGAAGCTTTGCGGTCGTCCCGGGCAGTATAGTCGATTTGATGACAGCCGTTTTGCCCGCCCCTACAAGGGTAAGTGCCGACTCGACTATAGAGTAGTCAAAACCTTCCGGCGTCGTCGGCGTGGGAACCGCGATAAATACGATACCGCAGGCGCGTATCTTATCCTTGTTGCGCGCGTACGGCTCCTCAAGCGCGTAGCGTACGACAGAGTGGCCGCGGCGCTCCAAATCGTCGGCATAGCTCTTGCCGATGAACCCTTGTCCTACAAATCCTATTTTCATATTATTAGTTCAGTGATGATTTCCACTGCCGCGCCCATTCCTGCGCACCAGGCAGATTCAGTTTCAACTCGCCTCGCCGACCGCTCTTAAGTACTTCGATTGTTTTTTGAGCAAGGTCTGACCTTCCCACAACAACGGCGCCGGCTTCGCGCGCTATGCCTACATCCGGAGCTACTACGGGCACGCCTGCGGCAAGCGCCTCTATCATACTGGCTCCCCAGCTTTCGTGTTTGGAGGTGCAAAGCACCACATCGGCTTGCGCAAGATATGCGGTAGGGTCCTGCCATCCGGGGAACTCCACCGGCAAACCTGCCACATGAGCCCGCGCCTTAAGCCTAGACGCGATGCTCCCCACACCGAGCATGACAAGGCGGGCGTCCATTCCGGAGCGCAGAACTGCTTGCAGTATCGATATAGCGAGAGCCGGGTTCTTCTCATTCTCAAAACGCCCTATCCACAGTATGGTTTTTTGACTATGCGGCTGCCTGACAATATTACGAAATTTCGATATATCAATATATACAGGCAACACATGCACCGGAGCTTTAACGCCGATACTCTCCACTTGTTTTTTAAATATCTGCGACACTACCCTTATGGAGTCTGCTCTACGTAAAACAAATTTACCGAGAATATTCAGGACGCTGGTATGCACTTGTATATTCAGTTTTGCACCCATGCGGCGGGCTACTCTCCACGCAAAGAGCCCCCGCCAAAAGGGGTCCTGTGCCGTCACAACATCAAACGCGCCCGCGGGAATTTTGGGCCACACGCTCCCCTTGCCCATGTACACCAACTCAAGCTTCTCCATTTGTGTAGCCTGCAGGGCAAAGCGCGGACTGGAGGAAAAGTTCTTGTCGCCGGTAATCATTAGTACTCTCATAGTGTTTTTATCAGCGCGACCAACCGGTCGATTGTTTTATTAATTGAAAATTCTTTGGCTCTCTCCATGGCGGAGTGCCCGCGTGCAAGCGCGGCCCCATTGTCTTGCTCTATTTTTTTGAGAGCGGAGTACAATGCCTCGTCATCATGTGCGGGGATAAGCAATCCATCCACGCCGTCGCGTATAAGCTCCGGATTGCCGCCGACCGACGTGGCGACTATTGGCGTACCAAGAAACATTACTTCTATCAGCGTATGTGAAAGCCCTTCATAACTCGAGTTGAGCACGAAGACGTCGGCCGTTTTTGCCCACCCGAGCGCTTGAGCGCGCGGCAAGGTATCGGCGACAAACAAAGACCATCCTTTCTCCCTTGCCACGACACGCTCAAGGCGGTCTACTCCTTTCCACGGGACGCGCCGCGCCGAAGTGACTACCAAAAATCCTTCGGGGCGCTCCGGCGGCAGAGTGACCGGCAGCGGAAACTCGATTCCGTTGTATATCCTGACAACGCGCTTGGGGTCCGCACCCCAGAGAATCGTCAATGAGCGGAGATACTCGCTCGGCGCTATGACGCGCAGGGCGCGCCGTACGACAAACTTTTGCACCGCGCGCAAAAACGCGACGCGCACGCCGAAATAATGACTTTGAAATTTGTCTATAGGCACCGTTGCGCCGAAACGCTGGCTCCCCTGCTCCCATGCGTAGTCGCCCGGGACGCGCACCAAAAACTTTTTGCGGGCAACCAGCGCCGCAAGCGCAGAAGGCAGGCCTACCGAGACGGTGTCCTGCGCCAAAATAATATCCGCGCCGCGCGCCATCCGTAGGCACTTCCAAAAATACGCCGCGTGGCGGAATATTTTAGGCAAGTGCCGTACTTTGCTGAATGGAAGCACCGACACCTCAAACCCCAACGCGGGCAGGCGCTCTTCGAGCAATTTGGCGTACGTGGCTGGACCGCCGCTTTCGGGAGGATACACGCCGGTTGCAATAAGAATTTTCTTTGTCATTAAAAAAGGCGGGCAAACACTTTCTCCCGCATGTCGCGCGCAATCAGGCTCCAATCGTATTTTTTTACAACCAGATTGTATGCACTCTCTATAACCCTCCGCGCTTCCTCCGGGTTACCCAAAATAGCCTTAATTTGCAACGTTATTTGGCGAGGGTTGTCTTTTTCTACAATCCAAGCCGTCTCTTTTGAAATAAAATCTTTGAGTCCGCCCTCTTGCGTACTGATAACAGGCAGCTTCGCGGCAAAAGCTTCGACAAACGAGATGCCCATGCCCTCGGAGCGGCTCGGGCGGATAAAAATATCCGCTGCGTGCAAAAGCGCCGGCAGCCGTGCGTGGTCGACATAGCCCAAAAATTCGACGCGTCCTACGACTCCTAACTTTTGTGCAAGCTGTTTTAAATTTTTTTCCTCAGGGCCGCTCCCAGCAACTACCAGTCGTACATCCTGCGGCAAATCGGCAAGCGCGCGGATAATATCGTCGACCGCGTTTTTATGCACGAGCCGCGATGAAGTTATGAGTACAGTGCCCTCGTGCGATATTTTCTCTCCCGAAAACTTTTGTACATTCGCGCCGTTAGGAATTATTTCAAGTGGCCCCTTAAACCCGCGCTTGCGCGCCCATCCGCCCAAGTATGTCGAGATAGCCTGCACAACTTTTGCATTGCGAAAACCGCTGTTAATAAACGGCAGGAAAGGGAGTATGCGTGCGCGGGCAAACATGTGCCCGTAGGTGTCGCCCTCCTGCAGGGTCAGTGTGTACGGCAAATGCAAAAATACGAGCGGTAGTGTCATGTAGCTCATCATCGCCCATGCACCGTCAAATTTTTCTGCACGCCCCAGTTGACGCGCTTTTAACATTGCGCGCGGAATAAAAAGCATCTTAGAAAAATAAGAATCATCGCCTCCAACGCGATGCACAAATACATTTCCTATCTTTTCTTCGGCTTTGTCTGCGCTCGAAAACCGAAGCGTCACCATATGAAACTCGACGTCAAAAATACGGTCGGTAATCTCTTTGATAGCCACCTCTGCTCCGCCCACCTGCGGGTAATATGCCAAGCTAAATATAAGGATTTTCTTCACATTCATAAGCGTACCCCACCTGTAACCAAAGAAAAAGGCCGCCCGTTGCGGGCGGCCTTGGCTTTAGTGTTCGATTGACTTGAAGTACTCGATTGTCCTCTTCAAGCCTTCTGTAAGCTGGATGTGCGGATGCCACCCGAGTACAGTCCATGCCTTGGATATGTCGGGCTGGCGCTGACGAGGGTCGTCTTCAGGAAGCGGCTGATAGATGATTGAAGAGCGGCTTCCGGTCAGCTCGATGACCTGATTCGCGAGTTCAAGCATCGTGAACTCGCGCGGATTGCCGATGTTAATTGGTCCGGTAGTATCAGGACCAGTCGACATCATGCAAACCATGGCCTCGATAAGGTCGTCAACATAGCAGAAGCTGCGAGACTGCTTTCCATCGCCGTAGATGGTTATATCTTTGCCGCGCAGCGCCTGCACGATGAAGTTGCTTACGACTCTCCCGTCCTTTGGATCCATGCGCGGGCCGTAGGTGTTAAAGATGCGCACCACCTTGATTGGCATCTTGTGCTGTCGGTAGTAGTCGAAGAACAGCGTTTCCGCGCACCGTTTGCCCTCGTCGTAGCAGCTGCGGGGTCCTATCGGATTGACATTGCCCCAATAGCTTTCGGTCTGCGGGTGTACAGATGGGTCGCCGTAAACTTCGCTCGTCGAAGCCTGAAGGATTTTGGCGCCGATACGCTTGGCGAGTCCGAGCATGTTGATAGCGCCTATAACATTAACCTTGGTTGTCTGCACAGGATCGTGCTGATAGTGGACAGGCGATGCCGGACAGGCGAGATTGTATATCTCGTCGACCTTTTCCACGCCGTACAGCGGGATGGTAATATCGTGGCGGATCAACTCAAACTTCTTATTATCGAGCATGTGCTCGACATTGCGCTTGTTGCCGGTATAGAAGTTGTCCACGCAGATAACCTCGTGACCATCCCTAAGAAGCCACTCGCATAGGTGCGAGCCGAGAAAACCGGCTCCGCCGGTTACCAAGATTCGTTTCATTGCCTATTTTCCTCCCGATTAGGAACAAATACTCACTCTTCTATATCAAACTTACCGGAATAAGCAATGGTTTCAGTACTTTTGGCAGAAAGCCCGAGATAATAAACCGCTACCGCCCCGCCCGCAAGTAAAACCGTAAGCGCGCCGAGTGAGAGCCACAGCGACGAAGACGTTTTGGCGTCTGCGGGAGTTGGCTCGGATGTGCTGGTTCCT
>Ga0209518_1000388_pt1 | contig 58028 bp, 76 predicted proteins | sample RifGroB1_FD_183993 | JGI IMG/M metagenome (GOLD analysis project Ga0209518, IMG submission 183993) | Groundwater microbial communities from Rifle, Colorado, USA - Groundwater B1 (SPAdes) (version 2) | ecosystem: Environmental > Aquatic > Deep subsurface > Groundwater | place: Rifle, Colorado...
TGCTGAGAAATTTACTCCTGTTACTGTTGGGAGGGTAAAGATTACCAAGACCCCTGGTTTTTATCTTTGGGGAGAAAAATAATGAATGAGACCGATTTCTTACAAGGAGAAACAAATACAAGGGAAAGACAGAAAAAGAAAGAAAAACTTATCTTTTACTCCCTAAAAGTTCTTCTCCCAAAATTAGAATACTTAGCAGAACATTCTGGAAACGGCTCTATAATCCACGATGCTAACGTAGCAATTTGTATTATTAGCGGAAACGCTATGATGCTAGAAAAGAATAAAGACGCCGATGAAAGAGAATTTTCAAGAACTCGTCTTTACCAACACCGAGCAGAAAAATTCCTAGAAGAACAGGCTACTCGGTGGGACTCTATTTCTGTAAAAGATTTTAAAGAGGAAAAATATATGAGGAATTAATTTCACACGCAGAACAACTAGATATTTTATTTAATTCTTGGTATGAAAGATCCACTCTTTTTCATTCCCCTTGTAGGGATGATATTGATAGAAGTTTACCAAGAAATAATTTCATACAACCAAACGGAGGAATAAAAAGAGAATGTATAAACTCTGTTATGTTTCTAATGATGTATTATATTTTACCAATAAAGAATTATCTGAGCAATGGGGAGATGATTGGAATGATCATCCCTATGAACATAATGCTGGAGAACCTTATTCAGATTCTCCGGAGCAAATTAAAAAGTTTATGTTTTACGGGAATTTTGCTATGCCCCATGAAAAATATCAGTATAATTCTCCCTACTCAGTTCAGGAAATAAATCAAAAAGTTGTACCCTGGCTTTGGAAAAACCAGTCTTGGGGTAATCTACCTAACATTTATATTTTCGCTGGGGATAGTATAAGCACTGTCATGCGGAAAATTATTAATGGCGGAGGAGAATTCTTTCTCCCCGCTAGCTTCTTTAAAGATGATGACTTAACAAAACTTATGGAGGAATTAGAATGAAATATTTATTTATTCTCTATGATATTATTGGAAATAACGACTTCCAATTTTATTTATTATTGGATGTAAAAGAAGATTGCTCAGAAGGATTGGAAAAGGCAGATAAAATCTTTCTTGAACATTATGTAGGAAAGGAAAACATGAATAAGATTTCCGTTAAGAACACCAGAAACGATAATAAAAAAATGGTAACTTTAGAAGAAGAGGTTTTTTTCTTTTACCGGAGTTTACGAGAAATAACTGTTGGGGAACTTTTGGAGATTTAATAAAATGAAAATCTACTTATCGGAATATGAATATACTATTCTAAAATATAAATTCTTTGAGATTATCTGGCAACATGGTAGGCCACAAGACTGGGTTACAATTTCAACCAAATATCTACAGCTAAACTACGAAATATTCTCTAAGAAATACCGTAAAAGCTGGGAATTTAGTGTTGGACTTGGATACTCGAGTTACGGTAAATATTTATTTTTCCGGTTAAATTTATTCTGGTGGTGTTTTGAAATCAGACTCGGGAAAAATAAAGAGTACCCGTTTAAGGAATTTATTACAGGTGAGGAAAACTAAATGGCTTGGTTAGCAGTAAATAAAGAAGGTGAAGAAGTTGTCTTTGAAGATAAACCAATACGAGAAAAACATATGATGGGAAATAGAATGATGTCTTTGTTTTGGGTTTGTTATTTCCCAACCAGCAATAGCTACTACACAGATTTTGGATTAGAATTAACGCATGGGATTTCTGAGAAACTACTTGGACATAAGATGACCTGGGAAGATAATCCCATAGAAATATAGGAAAATAAAATGATATATAAACTTTGTTTAATTCTTAATGATGTTGCTTATTTTACCCCTAAATCTTTATCCAAACAAAAAGGAAGAGGTTGGGATAAAAAACCCTATGAGCATAACGCCTACCCGCCAACAGAAGATTTCCCTGGGCAGGTAAAAAAGCTAAAGTTTTCTGGGGAATATTTCACTCCCAAAGATTTAGGAACTTCCTATTCTGTTGGCGAAATTAATGCCAGAAAATTTAATCCGGGATGGTTAGTCCGGACTACAAATGGAATAATATCTAGGATTCATTCTGGAACTTCAATAAGAACTTTTATTTCTTATATAAAAATTAGTGGTGGTGAGGCTTACTACCCCTCCAAAATGTTTGATCCAGAAACAGAAAATATTGCTTTAAGTATTTGGACGGAATAATAAACTATGGAAACCTATGATGATGGTTGGTATCTCGCTTATGGGTGGAATACTTTTTGGAATATGCCCTGGTATTCAACACTCTACATAAAAGACTCTACAATATATTTTCCAATGGATTACGGTTCTTTGGAAGATTTTATTTCTGGTGAAATGCCGGACTGTGAGAATATTGTTTTAAATAAGCTTGTTCATAAACCCTAAAGGATAAAATAAATGACCAGAAAGAAAATTAAAAACTATAGTTCTAATGAGTCTGCAAATATTTCCGAGCAGGTTTATGTAATTGTTCTTAACCAAAGTGATAATATCACACAATTTATATCGGGGAGTATGGAAGTTCCTGTAGGAAGTGTATATATTCCGTGGGTTATTCATCCTTTACTAGCTAAAATATTCTGGAAGAAAGAGGATGCCCAGAAATTTATTAGGGAAAAAGAAATAGCTGGGGTACAGATAAAAAAGATATCTATTACAACACATTTAGAGGGTTCATAAAGTGACCTACCCTTACCACAATATAATTATTGTCCCACTAAATCAAAGTGTAAAACTTTCAGGAAATACTTTTCCCTACTTGAGAAAGGGATTCTTAGGTGCTATAGAAACCAGAGGAAGCCCGCAAGAAATAAGAATTTGGAACCACAAAGTAAACAGGTTTTTAACTTTCTGGGGAGCATGTAATTTTACAATAGGAACACATAAACTTTCTTTTCTTGCACACAGATATGTTAAAAATAAAAACGGAGAACACTGCGAAACGTATAGCATATTTTTATATTTCTAACAATTAAATAACCGCCTCAGGTTTACGAGAACTAAAATACCCCGGACACGTGTCCGGGGTATTTTCGATTTAACCTACTTTCAAATTTCCGCTATTCTTTTTTCTGCTAGGGAAAAAACCTCTGGATTATTTTCTATTCCAATAACAGCCCGGTTATTTTTCTTAGCCCAAACTGCTGTAGTACCACTCCCCAGGTATGGGTCTAAAATTACATCCCCCTCGTCAGTAATGGGCAGCAAAAGTCTTTGGACTAATTTCAAGGATTTTTGCCATTGAATATTTTTACCGTTTAGTTTTACCCTTTCCTTACTCATGGTTGAGAAATTCCCGAGGTCATAAAAATTATCACAAGGAATTTTCATACCACCATTTTTATCAAAGGCAGTTCCAGCGGTCTTTTTAGGGATTTTAATTCTATCGCCATAGAATTTATAATCCACATTTCCTTTGTAGTACATAAGAATATCATCATGCTTCTTCCCGAAGCATCTCCGACTTCTCCCTCCCCAATCCTCTAAAGTTACAATCCAGTTAATCATATTCTTTTTCCCGAAAATAAAATCCAAAAAGATTTTCATTTCGGCAACAAGTTTTTGATCTAACTGCACATAAAAAACTCCACCATCCCGTAGGAGTTTATAGCAAAGACTTACCCAAGAAAAATTTGGGTCCTCGTAAATCATGTCCGCATATACACAATCTACAATTTCCCCATTCTCTAATAAATCTTGCATAACCCTTACATTGTCCCCACAGTATAACCTCTCAGTCATGGATAAAAATCCTACCTTTTCCCTGTAAAGGGCTCATTTACTTTCAGGAATTTTTCAGCCTGATTTCAGATTCCACAAACTCCACCAACACAATCTTCATTAGCCTCAAAAATCACACCTTTCCGCTGTCTGGCATATTCAAAATCAACCTGGGTAAGTGGCTGCCCGCCTCTCGCACCATCCGGGTATGCAGTAATTCCTCTTAATTGGGGTAAATACTTATACAAAATTTTTCCAAAATATTCCGGATTATCATTACCAACAGTGCCAAATGCAGGGAGATTCACTGTAGAGGAAATAGAATTATCCACATACTTTTGAACAAAGCTCTGAAAAGCTACCCTCCGCTCTACATCTAAAGAAAGAGAATAAGCATCCTCGATATCATTAGGATTAATCCCCTGCTCTACTAATCTTTCTGCGACAAAATCCACCACGTATTGCTTTTTCCACCCGTCAGGAGTTAGATATCTTCTTTGATATGCTGTAGAAAAAATAGGCTCAATCCCAGAGGTAGTCATCCCACCAGCAATTGCTGTAGAACCATTTGGAGCAATTGCACGAATTGCTACAGGGGTATTATAAGAAAGCTGACCCGCCCATTTTCTAGCAGATAGATCAGACGTGGATTTCCAGGTAGCAAGCCATGAAGCAAGCTCCTCACTTTCACCATAAGGTTTCCCCCTAAGAACCATCCACTCATGCATCCCCATTAAACCTAATCCAAGCCTTCTCTGTCTCCGTTGGACTTCTTTTGCCTTTGATGTAGGAACATCGGAATATTCTGTACCGACTAAAAGAAATAAAGTTGCTAAATCAGTAACCCACGACAGCTCTTCTATCGTAGAAATCCTACCGAGATTTAAGCTACCCAAGCAACATACATCTGAATCCTCAGAAGATACAACCTCTGTGCAATTATGCGCAACAACCCCTTCAACAACTCCCCAATGATATTCTGGTAGGGTAAAGTCATATACATCCTCATTAAAAGTAGGCGTTATTGATTTAACAAACGGTGCTCCTTTAGTTAGTAATTCTGTAAGTTTCTCCACTTTGTACAATTGATAGAAATTTATTTTATTATAGAAATTTGTCCGACTTTCGAAATCAGAAATATTTAAATCATAGCTCTCTTTTACTGTATAGGTACCATTTTTAAAAACAACCTCATGGGATTTATTCGTAGTTACATAAGAAGAGATAGAAAAACTGTCTTCTAGCAACTCTTGAAGTTGTTTTATAAACCTAATACTCGTTGCTTTATAACAAATACGCCCATAATTATTAATAGTACCATTAGCAGAAAAACACCCCCTTAAAAAAGAAGCAAGTTTATTAGTATCCCAAGTTTCAATGTTACTAGGAAACTCCCTTTCCGGAAGCTTTTTATTATCAAAACCTAGGGCAAGTAGGTCCTCTTTTATATCTTGTAAATAAATAGACCGCTTCCCCGTGGTATACTTTCTGCCCTCTAGTAGTTTCAGAATATCTGAGTCCTTAGCTCCAATATTAACCTCAACACCACGATGTTGGTCAGATTTTAATCTACCAAGATCCCCATCTCCCTGAATAAACCCTAACAAGGTATAATAACCATCTAATACCGGATATCGAAGATAGGGCATAAGCTGGGTTCCTTTGGCATTTCCAGCTTTAATTTCATTTCCGGAAGTATCTCGAAAAAGGTGGTCTTCTGTACAGCGTATTTTTTTATTCGTCGACAGATTTAATATCACAACCGGTTTATTTCCGGTTTTTCGGACAACCCCAAGAACTTTGTTTCCTAAGGCATCGACGAGCTCTTGTTCACCCAGTTTAAACAAGTTTTCTAGGGAAACATAGCCGTTCGGAGTAAGGATTCTCATATCTCCAGTAAAACAAGCGTTCCGGAGTGATTCTTCCCGATTACTATAGTCTACAGAAAAACCGGGTTCTCCGGTCTTTACCATCCTGTTAATTACACGCCAGTAGATTTGCTGTGCCTGGGAATACTTGGGATTATTCTCATCCTCAAAAGCCTCGAAAAAATCTTTGGTTAAGATTACAGAGATATTGGTCATATCCATTGCTGCCGGAAAATCAAAATCCTTTTCTTTTAATTTACGAACATCAGGACTCCAATTTTTCATCTCAATAAAATCAAGAATATCGGGATGTGCCCAGTTTAGCCCGGCCCAAATTGCCGAACGACGCTTACCACCAGACATAACTCCTCTACCAATCTCATTAATTACATTCATAAGTGGAAGGGGGCCAGAGGATTCTCCACCGCTTCTTTTAAGTTTTGCTCCCCTCTCCCGAATCCTAGAGTAATCTATTCCAATCCCCCCTCCGGACATTAGCATAACCGTCGATTTACTCGCTAAGTCGCCCCAGCCTTCACGGGAATCTTCTGCACGTAAAAGATAGCAATTGTTTACCTGGTGGTATTCTCTCCCAGCCTGGGCTAAAAACCTTCCACCAGGAATAAATTTTCGTTCTGAAATAATGAGTTTAATTGCATCTCGAATATCCTTACTAATAGAAGGAGCCACAAAAAAAACACTGTCTACAACCCTGCTTGCAATCTCTTCCCAAGTTTCGAAACTCCCACCTGTTTTTGGGTGGGAGTATCTTAATTGCATAATACTATTAGCGAAATCTGTCAGCACTTATTAATCCTCAACTAGCAGAAAGCAACGATGCCAGATTCATCCCCTGCTACTGGAATGTCATCAGCGATAATAAAACAACCTGTATTATTAACAGAAAAAGTATACAGTGGGAGGTAGCCCCCCTCACTAATACTGACAACTTTGTGGTTCTTCTTAAAGAATCCTTTAGCTTTTCTAAACGGGTAGTGTACTCGATTATGGTCAGCTACGGAAAGTAATTCAAGATTATCCAGATTATTATTAATCTCTTGGAAATCCTTGTGGTGGATAATCATTCCTTCCGGAACCTTCCCGTGATAATACTCCCAGATAAGGCGAGCAATATACCGGTGCTGTACTCGACCATTAGCCCAACCATAAATTCTCCAATGCCCATCTCTATGTATGGAAGCGGAGAATGCCTTTACGGACATACCCGGTCTTAAATCTAATGCCTGGATTGAATCTCCACGAAAAGCTGTAAAATGGAAATCTTTCTTTACCGAAATTTTCAGCCCACTATCAAACTCAACTTGTACAGTGGGAAACTCTCCCACTGCTTGTACACCCTCAATTTCCCCAACACCCGGTAATCTGGTTTCTGGATTCCACGAATAGACTAAAACTCCCTCTGTATTTTCGAGGGAGCTAATCTCCACCGCCTTTTTATAAACGGTATGAATTTTTGTATTTCCTGCAATCATTTCATAATCCTTTAGTTGTTATTAAAATACAGATATAAAGCACGTAAGAAAATAACCATTCCATTAGTCATAGCTCCGCCAGTGACAACATCAGCAGCGATACTAAAGGCGGTAATTGCTCCAATAGCAATTTCAGCACGATAACCGTCACGACGATAAACTTCATGCAGTACCGAAGTGGGAACGTTACTATCTTTTCTTTTCCAAAGTGTCATATTATTCTCCTATACAAAACAATAACCTGTTTCACAAGTCTCATCTTCTACTTCCGTAGAAGCCGTTTTTAGTTCCTCTACAGGAATACCTTTCCCAGTTAAATATAAATCTTCTGTGAATCCCCTGGAAACCATTTGATTTGTAGGTTTTCTAATCCTGTTATCAAACTCTACCAACTTTTTCCACTCCTCCGGAAAGGCTTCTTTAAAATAAAGAAACCTACTAACCGGGGAATAAGGACAGCAAACACAAGCAGATTTCGGAGGAACCGGTAAAGAGTTTTTAATTAGAAAATCTACGCAACCCTGTCTAGTGATCTTCATATCCACTCGTGGATATGAATTTTCTATCCAAGCTAGGCGAGAGGTTTTCATTCTATAAAACTCATCAAAAGAAATCCCTAAAGACATCTTTATAACCCCTACAGGAATTCTTCCCCCTCTTGGGTGGGTATGCCCAAGATATGCCCGGAGCCACTTATTAATTGGATCTATCTTATACTCGTTTGTACACTGTCTTCTTAGAGGTATGCTTTTACTTCCATATCTAGCTGGAATATACAAGGAGTGTTTATTTACCTCATCCTCATAAATATTCCCATTACCAACCGTTTGAATAGTAGATTTAACCCTGCTTCCTAACCACTCAAAATAGAAATCTCGTATTTTATAAGTAATCGGAGATTCCCACCCGGGGTCAGAAAACAGAATAATATCAAACTCCGGTATCTCCCCCAAAGCAGACATCACTGCTAGGGTGGTTGACTGCACACCCATTCCCAAAGACAGTACCCTTTTTGGCTCTCGGATAATATCCTTTCTAGGCTTTGTCATTATAGCTTTTATACTTCTGTAGAGTGTCTGCTAAACATTTTTCACAATAAACTGACCACCATCCACCTACCCGTTCTAATTGTCCAGAGGCCCCACATCCCTCACAAGTATCCTCAGCAAGAGTTTCATACTTCTGGATTACATCATCTATTTCTTCTGTAACATAGGAAGTATAAATTCTTAATCCTCCCCACTTCTCTTTAATTTGTAGTATGCTAAAATCTGGCGAAAGATTTAGTTTCGCCAGATCAAACAAGCATTTTACAACTAGAGACATCCACCCGTTCCCAACAGAACAGCTAAGAACGGGGAAGGGTACCTCTTTAATCTCCGGTTTCTGGTAATCCTTCATCATCTTCATTAACCTCCGGATGTGTCAACGTTACAATCATGGTACTAGAGCCCTCTCCGAATTTGAAGTTAGCCGCAATACCAGAAGCTACAAGAGCTTCAAACTCTTCAATACCAACCTCAAAAGTAGAGATGTCAAACCGATCCATTACAAAAGCCAAAATCTGGGATAGTTGGGCACGTTCCTTACGGAAGAAATCATAAGCTTCAACCATATTTAGAAGCTCTGCATTCATAGTCTTAAAGACTTTATCCCTACCCATGATAGTTTTCCAGTCATCAGGTGTTAGTTGATCAAGATCGTTCATTATCGTGGGCTCCCTTTATCCAAAGTAATCCTAATATCCCCATCTGGAAAAGTCTCAACATTTAATTTATAACGAGATAATTCCCCGTTGTAAAACTGATCCATAAACTCCGGGCTTAGATAAACACTATCCCCATTATCCTTAAGAAAGAAAGCGAGAAGCGCAACAAAAAACCGATTCCGCTCCCAAACCAGGGATTCAATCTGATTTGTCAAACTATCCGTCTTACTTACACTAAACAAACCTGTCTCCATAGTATCTCCTTTAAAACGCAATCCGAATTAGACCTAACAAAGAAATTAAAAGTACCAAAGAAATTACACCCCCCAATAAGAAACCTACTAAAACACTTGGCGGTTTAATCTTCTTAATCTCCACACCAATAATCATCAAAAAGATGAGTAGAAATGTGAAAAATGCCGCCAAATAACTTCCATAAATCAAACCTTGTTCCTCAGATAACATACCTATCTCCTTAGCTTGGGTTCTCCAGTTGGGTAACAATTCCACCACTCGATCCCCTAGCAGTCCTTGTTTTGTGAATAGATTCCAAAGGAACCTCTACAAACTCGAACTTGAAAAATGGTAGCACAATCATCTGTGCAATTGCGGTTCCTACTGGGATTCTCAAGACATCCCCAGAAGTATTCATAACTTTTACAAGCAACTCACCCTGGTATCCTCCATCCACAATTCCACCACCAACTAGATAATTACGAGAACTCTTATTTGCAATCCAGACAAAAAAACCATCCGGAACTTCTACAGTAACCCCTGTTCTCACAATTCCAATACCGCCGTCCGGGATTTCACTATACTCTAAAGCATATAAATCCATCCCAGCATCTGTTGGAGTTTTCCTAGTGGGTAACTTTGCTGACTTATCCATCTTAGCATACTTTGCCATAAATTTATACTCCATCCTTCTTATCCTCCTGTGACAAGGCCAGACCTGCCGCAAAAATAAACAAAGAAAATAAAAATACTTCCCAGTTATTACACACAACTGCTAGAAAGCACGCCACCGCGGAAAGCACCAACATAAGACTACAAATAATAAACTTACTTCTTAGCACTAGGCTCTCCATTCTGAAAGATTTGACTCAACTGGTAACTAGCAAACCAATGTCCCTGTAAATCAGAGAGCTCCTGTATATAAAGAGAATGATTATAAATCTTCTTAACCTGGGAATCAATCTCACTCTTATGTGCATCACAATATTCTTCAAACGTCACTTCGAACTCCTTTGATATAAATACATCGAATGCTCCTCTATAAGAGCTTCGAGCTCCTTTACATTTCCACCCGCATTAAAGAAATCTACAAGATCGAACTTATCATCGTAACCGGGAAATGTAAAAATTTTTGTTCTGTATTGTCCTAAACACGAGGCTACAATTCCTACTCCATGTTTACCTGCTCGATCATTATCATAAATAACAACGATCTCTTTCTGCCGCATAAAATAAATAAACCACTCAGTAAGCCAACCACCAGAACCGGCATTCCCACTAACGGCAGGTAATCCCTCTTGTGTCAACCTCAGACAATCTGTCAACCCCTCTGTAACATAGACTTTATCCGTAAACTTTAGAATATCGGAATTGAATAAAACTGGTCCGACATTCTTATAGTAATTCGTAATTGACCTCTTACCATTTATATTATCCGATCTCAGTTGGAATTGCCTGAGTGCGTTATCCATAAAGATCGGAACTGTATTGTAATTATTGTACCACCCCAATCTAAATCTGTCAATGGTTGAATCACTAATCCCCCTATTATACCAATACTGCCTCTTATCCTTCTCCTGACCATACTCAAAGAATACATCTACAAGCTTGGGATAAACATAGACATCACCAACTTTTGTATTTACAGTAAGAGTAAATGTATCTTCATACTCATAATTAGCAAGGTATTTCTTAGCTTCGGGGAAAGATAACTTTCTTACTCCCATTAAGTATGAAATTGCCCCGCCAGATAGCTCTTTACTATTCCAGAAAAAGATTCCTTTTTCCTTGTCTAAAACAAGGCTATCGTGGTCGGTGGCTTTGCCCCACCGAGAATTCTCCTTTGTTTCAAACCCAAAATCTTCATCAATTAACTTTGCTAGAATTTCGGCATTTCTAACCATGCTGCCTCCTATTCTTCTTCAAGTAATTTTTCTTTCTCTTCTCGGCGCTTTTTAATTTCCTCAGATCGCTTTTTCTGTAGTCTCGGATAGTCTTTAGTCCCTGAGCCATCTACCACCATACCATAACGACGACGCTGGATTTTCCGTTCTCGACGTACAGCTTTATCTAGTTTCATATTGTTCTTTCAAATACTCCATTTTTGAAAATAACTCTATTCTATTTTCCACCCGGTTTTCTCTCCGACTCTCTGGATAATTTCCGGGTCGAAAACAATCTCTAATTCCCCATTTTCTAGGGTGTACACTGTTTTACAGAAATTACAGACTAGGTACTTATTCGGACTTAGAGTAACGATTCGGAGACAGGATCTACAAACCCCACACTTAGCCATTTCTATTTTTCTTAAAGATAGCTGAAATAGTCATTATAGCAACCGCAAAAATTGCTGCAACAACTGCTACCTGTAAGCCCTCCTTTGGGAGATCGTTCCCAAAAAGAATAAGCACCAATAAGATTAATAACGCCCCGGTTGCAATATCCATCATTATGCTCCACTTGTCATAACATGATCTGGATCAATATAAGGTAACGGTGGTAATTCAGTTGTATACACGTAGATAACTTTATGTTCCTCTTTAAGGATAGAAATTACCTCTAACAAGAAATCCACCGCATCCCTTTCAAAAACATAAGTACCATTATCAACCATTCGTTGAATATTTCGTAAACGACTTTCATCATGTTCTGCTAAAATCATTTTATCAATCTCCTTTGAGCTCCTGAAGTGACTCGAACACTCATGAATCCATTAACCTTTCCACTAGTTAGAAACAAGGGGGTATACAGGAGCATACAGCACCTGGGGTAGGATTCGAACCTACAACAAGGCCGTCGCCCGTCTCGCCATTCGACTACCCAGGTATAACACATAGTCGTAAGGGGGATTCGAACCCTCATTTCACTGTAAACACGGTGGTCTTCCCAAGTTAGACGATTACGACTACAAAAAAAAAAGGAGAAAATCTCCAGCAGGCTACCACCCCTGCTGAATAGTGCCCTCGGGGAAAATCGAATTCCCATGAACAGATTGAAGGTCTGCTATACTAAGCCATTATATGACGAGGGCAAAACTGTGCTCCCGGAGAAACTCGAATTCTCATGAGTAGATTGAGAATCTACTATACTAGGCCGTTTATATGACGGGAGCGCATGTGTATTATTTAGTTATTAATGTTCTATACTTCTATTATACACTAACCCCTCGTCTTGTCAAGAGTGAATATCTGTATAGCCGGTTTGGGGATCGAACCCAACTTATAACGAACTTATGGAGATCGCAAGACACCAAGCCTTCCACCGGCAACAAACTAACCCCTACTTAGATCATCAATGTAAGACTGTAGACGAAACATTGCCGCTACAATCGCTACACCAATGAGTACAAATACAATACTCAGATAATCCTGATGCTTTGCATACGAGATAATTAGGGGTACTCCTAAAATAATACTAGTAATAATCCCTACCATAATAAATACAAAACTCATCCCTCGTAATAAATTTGGCATTTTAACCTACTCAGGCAGACTTTCACTGTATGCTTTATACTTCTTAAGGCTGGTTTCATAGTAGGCTACTGATAGAGTAGCATTCAAAGTTACTAAGATAACTTCTTTCAGAAAAAGCATAAAATCAGTAGGAATCTGATATTCACCAATTCCCAGCCAAGCAAGTAGAGGTCGAACCAAGACACCCAGGGCAGCTAAGAAGATAAAATAGAATTTATCATTAAAGTTTACGCCGGGTTCGCCCATCCAGCGGCGAAGTAACCACTTCAACCCCTCAAGCAACAACATTGATACTGCCGGAGCAGTAACCACTAACTCAATCTCATTCATCGTAACTCCTTATCATAAATTATACTAAGAGCACCTTTTGCTCTTTCTTTTAATTCTACCATAGATCGTGCATCATTGTCAATACGGAAATCATACCAATCATCATCTGTTAAAGAAGTTTCCGATGGGTGGTTGTAGAACTCTGTACTCCAAAGAGCCTCATGTTTTGGTGCGTTCACACGAACACTATAAACGTAAAATCCCCGGTCTTTTAGATACTCGTACTCATTTGGGTAGCGCCAATCATCAATGATAACACACCCGGTACGCCAAACCATATCAGAAATTAGGACACCTATTTTAGAAATCCAGATGTCGGGATTATAGTCTCTACCCATCTGCCCAATATTTTGTAAGAGGGCTCTTCCTTTATCATCTTTTACACCATTCCACCCAAACTCTTCCCTAGCACACTCCTTTACAGGATAGGCAACCGGAACAATGTTTGTTAGAATTCCATTTGATACAAGAACCTCAGACATTACCTGAGCAACAGTAGATTTCCCAGTTCCTGCTTTACCACTAACTAGGATTATCTGAAATCTAGCGGGTAAATTTCCCCACCGCTTCTGGTCCGTCCTCATCAAGAAATTCATAATATTCTGATAAAATCTCCTCTAAAATTTTAATACTGATGTATTCATTAAATACTAGAAATTTCAATATAGCTGCAAGAGTAGAAATAGAGATAATAACTCTAGTATTTGTAGCAATGAAAAATCTATCCCCCTCATCTTGCCTAAAAACTAAGCTATTAACTCCTTCTAACCTATTGACTCGTATCATCAGGGGCCTCCGGAAGATTGAAAAGATCTCCGCGAACAGCATACAAATACATCAGAATCTCATTAGAGGTTTTCTTAACCCCCTCTTCTTCAGACTCAGCAACATCAGAAACCTCTAAAACCTGCTGCTCCCAATTCTCCAAATCAGAAGACCTACGATGCACAACCTGATGGGTAATATCATACTTACCATCTTCCCGCTGAATAGACCGAATAATTGTCATCATTTCTTTACCGTGCATTTTAAATCTCCTTTACACACTACGCTTATTCCACTGCCGAGTAAACTCTAACCGATCATGCAATTCTTCAAGAATATCAACATCCCCTAAATTATGATCAAGAACGTACTTCAAAGAAGCGGGATCACCGTACTTTGCTTTTCTCCACGCATCCTTACTAATCGGGGTTTTACCAACAATACCCAAGTAATCACAAGCATTATCAAGCGATTTACGAGAAATTTTCAACTTGGATTTTACAGTGTAGTAAACATCCCAATGGTATAAATCACCATACCCAGGAAATGGGATATTATAATGCAAAGCTTTTGCACGCATATATGGAAAATCGAAGCCGGTAGAATAATATCCGCAAATAATATCATAATTACTAAGGGCGGCAACGAACTCTTCGACAAGACGTCGATCCTGCGTACCATTAAACAACTCTTCTTTAGTAACTACGGCACAATCATACCTTTTCTCACCCTTTGATTTAATTACCCAAGATAATACAGTACCAAAATCCGCATTCAAATTATCAGTTTCAATATCAAAATAACCAACCCGAGTGCCGGGAACCTTGTACCAGGGAATACCTGTCTTCTTCTCAAACTGTTTGGCGTCTAAACGCCCACCGCCGTTCTTGATCTTAATAAGACCACGAGCAAAACAACTCTTGTGATCCGGCCAACGATGACGATGAATACACGTAACATCTCCATAAGTCTCAATTACTTTTTGAATCTCACTCTCAGAATACATATTATCTCCTTACAACCTTATCCTTTAATGTTGATTGCATGTATTGCCTAGCAATCTCTACTTGTTCATCTGTTAAATTGTGATCTTCTTGTAGTCTACGAAGAAACTCATCATCACAAAAAATATAACCCGTATAATAAGATATTAAAGCACACAATGCCCTAAAACGAAATACTGCTGTTTTATTTACAACTCCTAAACGTTTACCAACTTCTCGAAATGAAAATCCAGCACCAATTAAAGAGAGGAATTCCACATCTTTATTTTTTATTATACCAAGATTTACCAATTCCGCTATCTTTTTCTCTATCAAGAGTAGATCATTATAAGAGTCTGAATCCAGATTGAATGCAGATTCATAGCTATCATGATCAGTATCTGCAATACTTTTTTCAGGTGAAGAAACAGCGTTATGAATCTCGTCACTTCTCCTAAGTAGGTACTCTATATACCAAGACATTACTCACCCTCCCGCCTGCACATTTCATAATGAGCACAATTCTTACAGGCACCACTTATTCTACCAATACCATTATAACCAAATAACCCTTGTCGAATAAAACTTTTTGTTTTAATAATTCTAATTACATCCGGAATAATAGAACTAAAAAGCTCTTCTTCTAACTGTTTATCATAATCAAACTTTACAATTCTACCCTTTGTAAGGGAAGCAAACCCTACAAACTCAGCCGGAACACTGAACAATCTACGGAATGCATAGTTATAAATAATAAACTGCGGGTCGTTCGCAACAGAAAACGGTGTTGAGGCTGAAGTTTTCCAGTCTATAACCATTTTATTTTCCACACTTACACGATCCATTTTCCCTACTAAGAAAAGATCTTCTCCAATTTCGAGACGAAAATACTTTTCAACAAGATCATTTTCATTAAGAAGATAGTAAAAGTTTCCAAAGAAACTCTCTAACATTCTAACACATTTATCCTTCTCTGGACCTTGCAAATTTGTAAGGTTTACATATTCGTAAGCAGCTCTCTCATCCCGCCAGTAATCCTCGATCACCTTATGGACTACAGAACCTACTAATTGTTCTGTAGTTTGTATAGCTTGTTCCGGATAATTGATTCTAAAATCAGCCCGTTTAGAACATACCAGAACATCTTTAATCATGGAAGCACTGATGTTCATACCACACTTGCTCTAGCATTTGCACTATCAGTAATATAAATATCAATCATCCCACGCATAACCTGGAAACGGAGCTTTGCTCCCTCTAGGGCGGCTTTTACTTCCGCTAATTTCATTCTTTTATCAAAAAGGTTTCCGTCTAAACCACGAATCTGATAGGTTGATTTTACTAGCTCCATAGACGGAGCCTTACCGTTGACAAAGTAATTTGGGTTGGTTGTGACTTCTGTGGTGGTCTTAGCCACTTCTTCATCAATCACAGCCTCCATCTTCTCTACCTTCTCATACAACTCACGAATTAAATCAGTAAGTTGCATCATATCATCAAAATCAGGTGGGGCAAATCGTTTATCTGACATTGCTATTAACTTCCTTTTGTATTTTTTCTAATTCTCGGCAATTTTTATATGCCTGTAAAAATAATTTATTATCCATAATAGAACTGATGGTAAAGACTACGGATCGAGTATAAGACATATCTCCACCCAGAGTGCGGTACATCTGCCACATATCCACATCCAATTCCCGCTCCCATCCTGGGAACGAAAAATATTTCTTTACTACGTCATCTACATACTCTACCTCAGCAGCTATGGTATCTGCAACCATCTGATTAGTTTGCCCGCTTGCTACCCGTTCAAGGATATCTAATACAGCATACTTTTCAACCACATCAGCCCGGATACCAAAGTTTTTCTGGTAAAGAAAAAGAAAATAATCCCATAAAGTTTCGTATTTAGTCATCTTCTTCACCATTAATCATAGTGATGTAATTCATAATTTCAATAAAATCCTCCAGGGAAAGAACAACAAAATGTTTTACCCCGGATCGAGCATCACTAAACTTACAGAATAAAGCCGGAAGAGATTGGGTGTTAGCAGCCTCTTCATGGATTTTATCAATCCACTCCTTTTTTACGGTTAATTGTTTTGATCCCCCATACCCAACTTTTGCTTCGCCCCGAATCTTTTTAGGGAACCCCGCAATCTTTCCACTAATATCCCCGGTGAGTAGACCTTCTCCCATAATTGTTCCTATTGCACCACTTCCAGGAATTCTTTTGAATGTAGCTTTATCTAAATGTTTATTTAGAAGATCCACTACGAGATTCTCCCAAGCAGTCCCTTTAACTTTAGCCCGGTTCACCATTCTCTAGTCCTCATAAATAATATTACTTTCATCAATGAATTTCAACATAACAGTTCCTACTGGTCCATTACGTTGTTTTCGGATAATATTTTCAATGATACCCTTATGCTTACTCTCACGATTATAATACTCATCTCGGTAAAGCATAATCACATTATCCGCATCTTCTTCGAGATTACCACTCTGACGTAAATCCGCAAGAGTTGGCCGTTTATCATCCCTGGATTCTAGTGAGCGGTTTAATTGTGATACAACCACACTAGTAATTCCCAACTCATTAGCTAAAAGCTTTACGCCACGAGAGATCCTCCCCAACTCATGGGTTGCTTCTGTACTACGTTCAGCCATCAACTGAATATAATCAAGGTAGGTAACAGACAGGTCGTTATTTTTCTTTAGTTTCCTAACAGTAGATGTGTAGTAGTCAATATCGGCGGAGTAGTTTGAGTCTACAACAATCTTTAAATCTCTTAGACGCTTAGTAGCTTCAAAAATAGCATCTACTTCTTTTTGATTAAGATTGCCAAAACGAATTTTACTAATTGAAATACCAGTCTCTATAGCAAGCATACGTTCGATCAAAACTTTTTTTGGCATCTCTAGTGAGAAGATCGCAACAGAGCTACCAGCTTTTGCTGTTTTTAATGCCGAGTTGCAAATCCATGCGCTCTTTCCCATCGAGGACCTTGCGGCGACAATCCAAACCTCGCCTTTTCCAAAACCGCCCGTAGTCAAATCTAAACTCTGAAAACCAGTAGTCAGACCGGGCATTTTTCCACCGGCAGCAACCCGCTCCTGGATATCTCCATAAGCAGCGGTTAGGATATCACTAAAATCTGTTAGATCTTCTTTACCATGTGCTGTAGCTAAATTATCCAGAGTACGGCGAATTTGTGACAGTGCTAAATCTACCCCACCAGCTTGTACAGTATTTTGTGCATCTGTAGCAGCTTGGATTAGTGATCTTCCGCGATAAGAATCAATAACTAAATTCTCATAGAAACTAATATTATCTTCTGGATAAGAAGCATTATATAAGTAAGTAAGTAATTGTTCTCCACCAACCTGTGGGAGCATCCCCGTACTTTCCATGTAACTTCTCAAGATCGGAAAAGAAGCTGCATTCCCGTCTGCATTAAGATCTGCTATGGATTGGAAAATCATCTCGTAATTCTTAGTTGCAAACATTCCATGCCGTAACCCAGTAAGTTCATAATACTTACTGGGATTCTTTAGTATAATGCTTAGAACAGCGATTTCAGCGTCGTGATTAAAAAGCTCACTCATCTAAATTCCTCATGAATACCTTTTTATTTTTACCGAGGTCTTTTCTTTGTTTGTTGATAAAATCTTCCAGGGTTTCTTGCGGATATGCTTTCATTTTCTCTAAGCGTTTCTTAGCAAAGTAAGAAAGAAGCCCTGCTGGATTTCCTGGACGAACATTATCCATATCTGCTACATCTAGCACTGAAAAATAAATTAACCTAGCTCCATAGATTTTAACTAACTTAGAGAAAATACCCATCAGTTTTCCATCTATGTTTGTATCAGTTAGCTCACCAAACATTCTGGCTAAGTGGGTACCTGCCCGACTAGGTTCATTCTCAAGTAAATCAGCATATTTAGCTGCGAGTCCATCGTCCATTTGTCCACCATTCTCCGCTATCCCAATAGATTGAAATTAAATTTAACTCCGCTTCCCAGTATAATCCAATACTGAATGTTTGTAAATCACCAGTACCTGGATGGAATGACCAAGTAATACAAACAAATGACAACAACCAGATACTTTTAAACGGCGATTTAAAATCCGCAGAATATATTTTATACAGGTTCACAACCGAACCCTTACAGAAACGGGCTGCTCTTTTTGTGCTTCCTTCTGTATCTCAATAAATGCGGGGTGGTCATATCGCCCTTTTCGAGCAGCATCCCACTCGGAGAAATCACTAACACCTAGATCTGTTAACATCTTAATTAAAACCGGGATTGCCCAGTAATGGTTTAAAATTGTATGCAGATTGCTCGAGTTGATCTTAACCTTACTTACAGAACCAACCTCAATCACAATTGAGTCATCTTTTATAACCGTATTCATGTTTATCCTTCTTTCAAGTATTTCGTGGGGTACTGATTTGCACAGTTTTCTTACTACCTTTCCCGCAGCAGCGGTAGGATACGCCTTTTACGCTCCCACTTACTTCTTATTTAGCTACCAAACAGATCCGAAATAGCGTCTTGAATGTCAGACTCTACTTCCTTTGATACTTTCTCAACCTTCGGAAGATCGCTTTGCTTTTCTTCACGACGGGAGAGGAAGATATCCCGCAACTGAGCACCGTTGACCAGATCACCAAGTTCCTGAGCAGTAAGCCGAATGGTTGCAGTTTCCAAATCCCACAACTTATACTCACCGTCCAGAATATCCCGATTCGTTGAGGCCATCGGGGTAATGGCAGTCTTGCCATTAGCACTCTTAGTTACCAGCCAATTTACATCAAAGTTATTGAGACCAATAATATCGTTATTATCATCAAGAGTAGAGTTGTGCAGAGCGAACAAAACGTCTGCATTACTCTGACTGATCCCAAGAATCTTAACTTTGTTAGACTTGGTAACAGGAACCTCAGCTACCATAACATTACACTTGTAGCACATCGGGGAGAACTTCCCATCTGCACCACGCTTTACTTCGGCACCACAGCCCGGGCACACTTTAACCTGAGTACGATCCAAAACATTCATCAAGAAGCGAGTCTGACGAGACATGAATCCCTTCTGCTTATTATAGTCATGAGGAAACTCGACCATCAGGCGTTTGTTTGTCTTACAAATCGGGCAATCCTCACCGGGACAAGCAATCGTCAGCTTACGATCAGGGATGTAGTGAATAAAAACCTTGTGTGGGGTAGCCAACACACGTGTAGTGTGCTGTCCAACCGATAAAGTCAAATACTCCGGTTTTTCAAAAGTTGACCGAGGTTGCTCTTTCTTCTCAAAAATTGAAACATCAAAATCAGCGCCCATATTATTCTTCTCCTGTAGTCTTTAGGTGTCCATTAAGGACTTGTTTTAATTCATCAAATGTTTGTACCTTTGATTTTTCCAAAGCAGCGATCACATCTTCTGATGCAAGACCGGCGGTTTGTTTTACCAAAGATATATATCTCTGAAAACTTATCTCGGTTGTCAGTAACTGCAAATATCGAATTCGATCAATCACTTCTGGATTGAAAGCGATATCTGCGGGAATCTGGGTAATCTCTTCCCCAAATTCTATATTCTTATAATCTCCGAGCCAATACAATCTTTTCACTCTTAGTGTTCTCTCCATATCATCTCCTATAGTATAAATTTACCCCATTTGGGGTTTTACTTTATTTATTATTCAGTTATTAAAGTTCTTCAGCAACTTCGGGAAGCAAATCTTGCAATTCCTTCGTTCGCTCGTTACGCATAATAGTATAGCATGCTTCTACTACCTTGTCAAGTACCTCTTTGTTTTGATTAAGAAATTCTAATGTTTTCCCTAACCCCTGACCAATATTCTCTCCTTCAAAACGATAGTAAGCACCTGCTTTATTTATGACACCAATAACTTCTGCAAGCTCTACAATGTCCCTAGTCCGATCAATCCCAATGCCCCACAGAATAGGGATAAAGTGGGATTTGAAAGGCCGAGCTAGTTTATTCTTCTTAATGCTAAATGTAGTCAAGATACCAATTTCTTCATCACCTACAGTAATACGAGTAGCCTTACTTCCTGTAGAGGCGAGAGAAATTCTCAAACTACACATATGCCGAAGAGCATGTCCACCCGGGCTTTCCAAAGTCGGGACATAAGCTCCGATCTTATCTCGTACTTGATTCACAAACACAAAAGCAGTTTCTGTGTTCCGAATTGCATGACTATTTCTTCGTAAGAACTTAGCAAGATCTTTAGGGATAACTCCCATTGTATCTTTCTCAAACTCGTTCGCTCGTTCTCGTTTTGAAACAAGATTAGCCAGAGAATCTAAGAAGATACAACCAAACTCGCCCGAAGCAATTGCTTGCTCAGATGCTGTAAAAGCATCGTCTGAAAGATCTGTTTGCAGAAGAATAAAATTCTCCTCAGTCGCCTCCGGAGCAATCATTCGAATATAATTATAATCTAATCCATGCTCGGCGTCAATATACAAAACCTTCTTACCAGAGAGGATAACATTCCTTGCTATACTCAAGCAAATGGTTGTCTTCCCGACACTTTCTGGACCATAAATTTCTGTGAACTTTCCAATTGGAATTCCACCAATTCCTGTACAGTAATCTAAACTAAGTGATCCCGTTGAAATTGCACGAACATCTCCGTACATCTCATCTGTAACAACATAGTCAGAATACTGCTCAAGAAAACCCTTCAAGAAATCCTTGCTTTTTGCCATACTTAATCCTTATACCATGAATCAGAAATAAAAACATCTAACACTGCGGGAATTTTTCCCAAAAACCTCTGTTCAACCTCTTCCATAGTTTTCTTCACAAAAGCGGTTGCCTCCTCTACTATTTCTTCTCGTACTTCAAAAACCAGTTCGTCATGGACCTGAAGTAAAATTCTAAACTCATCTCCAAACGGCTGTGTTCTGTCCAAAGTAACCATTGATAATTTAACAATGTCTGCACTTCCTCCTTGAATAATATGATTAATTCCTTCTCGTTTTATAGCGGACGTAAGTTTCTCATACTCAAAAGCATCCTTATATAAAACCTTCGCTTCAAAATTCCGTCTCCTGCCATAAGGTGTAACAGAATAACCTAACTCTAAAATCTTCTTTCCGGCGGCAGGAATAAACCTACCTAAGTTTGGGTATCCGGTGAAATATTTCCGTAGATAATCCCTGCCTGTTTCAATTGGGAGACCAAAATTGTATAGTAAGCCGTACTCAGTTGTTCCGTACACAACAGCAAAATTCAAAGTCTTCCCATCTTTGCGTTGATCCTTTGTAACCTCTTCAACGGGCACACCAAAAAGAAGAGAAGCGGTTTTAATGTGCAAGTCGATTCCATCAATAAAAGCCTGAGACATAACCTCTTCATGACTCACAGCAGCCAACAATCTCAACTCAGCTTGAGAATAATCTGCTGTAATAATCTTATACCCAGAACGAGCTACAAAAGCCGTCCGGTATTCGTTCTTCTTCGGAATATTCTGCATGTTCGGCGTATTTGAAGAAAACCTTCCCGTCTCTGTCCCAAGTTGATTAAGCTCACAATGAATCCTACCATCTACGGGAGAAATATAATCAATAAAATTCTCTCCATAAGTATTCATCTTCTTCTCCAAATCACGATGGGTCAGGAGAAGATTAATAAACTCGTATTCAAACCGAAACTTACCAAGTGTCTTCTTATCAACAGAAGAAAGCCCAGGAATTCCACATAACTGACCAATAATACACCCGATTTGCTTATTTGAGTTAAAATTAACATTAGAACATACTATATGAGCTATATTCTCAGGAACCGTTGTTTCTGATAATTCCTTCTGGAATTTCTTTGTTCCTACTGGTATAGCAAGAAACTCAAATGCCTCAAGAGCATTAGAAAATTCTTTTGTGGCAAACAAAACCCGGAACTCATTATACAAGTCAAACAGCACTTCTTTGTCCTGTTTATCAAGAGTTTCAACCAACCCAAGCCAGGCTTTTTTATCTAAAAGAAGACCGGAATACTCCATTTTCGCCACGGTTGATACTAACTCATTTTCCAAATCCAGGACCCGCTGTTGGCGTTGCTCTTGCAGAGCGACTACCTGTTTTTGATAAATGTCCGGAAGATATTTAACATCCAGAACGGAGTACAGGAGTTGTTCCTGTGTGAAAGAATCAACCTCCGGATTAAATCCTTCAAAAGTTAAACGGACTTCTTTATCAAGGACAACCCCACAATACTTCTCTACGAGAGAAGCGAGGGAGAAGTATTGAGAAGAAAGCCCCTGATTAATTAAAACTTCAGCCAGCATTGTATCATGGACACTCCGCATCCATTCGCCTGTTACGCGATAGATGACCTTCAGGTCGTATTTAGCGTTATGCATGATAGAAAGCTTTCCTGAGTCTATGATTAACTTAATAACATAAGAAGCAAAATTCTTTTGTTTATTAAGATCAATAATAAATAAATCTTCTTCAATGCCAAGTTGAAGAAGAAGTGGTGTACACTCAATTGGATTCTTTGAAGTAGTCTCCGTGTCAATAGAAACCAAATTACTGCCTATCAATTTTTTCACTAACTTATTTTTATTAGTGTTATCTACTAAAGTAAACAATTTATTTTTCCTTTATTTGACTACCAGGTTTTTTCAACCTCTCACTTCCGCAGTGATCGGCGGCTCAATTATTCTGAGCGTCACTTTATCTTTTTATATTATACACGTTTCGAACGTTTTGTCAATAGAATTGGTACCTTACAAATTTGTAAGGTGTTCATATTCAGTTGTTAATGTGCTAGACTCTTATTATACATAGCAAATTAGTTCTGTCAAGAAGCAAATTGCCTATTGACAAATATATTATTCCTGATATACTTTATCTAAAGGAGAATGCGGTGGCTATAAAAGCAAAAGACAAGTGGGCTTGTTCATACTGTGGTAAGCAGTTCAAGAGATCAATGGATGCGGATCTTTGTAGAGATAACCATGATCTAGTGTATGTTATGCTTAGTAAAAATGATCTTAATAGGTTAGTTCAGTTTATTTTTCTTCGGGATGAAGAACTATTAACCCCAACCCTAGTAAAAAGTTTACGATTTTATCTGAAAGGAAATGATAAGAATGATCTGTCCCCAGTGCCAGAAGATTATGGAAAACTATAAATTAGAATTCCTACTTGGAGTAGATAGACCTTATGTGAATATCTATATTCATAAAGAATGCATAAAAATGGTTGGAATTGGGCAATTTGTGGCACAAAACAAAGAAAAACTGTATAATATCTATAGTGAACAGATCAAGTCAAAGGGAGTAAAAAGTGCCAGAGGAAACTGAAAAGCATTACACAGATAAACGATATTCCAAACGGGTCAGAAATCTCAAACAATATAGAGATCTTTCTGACGTAGAATTTGATGAAAAGATGGCCGAGTATGAAATGAATGCTCAACCGTCTATGACGTTAGAAAGACGGATTGATGCCAAGCTTTCCTCTTTCACCGAAGACTATGATCTTACTGATCTTAAGATTAATGATCAATTAGTTCTCCGGGCACTTATTCAGGCCATTCTTCAGCTTGAAGATCTCGAGCAAGTTAACAATAATATTCGTGGTATGGGCGTATCTTTAGATAATATTACCATACTCCGTGAGTTGAATAACATGATGTCTTCTCTACGGAAAGATATTTCCTCCATGCAGGAAGATCTTAAAATCACCCGTAGGCACCGTAAAGGTGATAAAGAGCAGAGTGTTATCAACTATCTTGAGGATCTTAAAATCAAGGCAAAAGAGTTTTACAAATCTCGGATGGCCTACGTTTACTGTCCGGAATGTAAAATGCTTTTAGGTACGGTGTGGTTTAACTACCCAGAAAGTAAGAAGACGGTTTTGAAATTTAAATGTGAACACGATCTCCCGTCTTCTGATGGTAAAGTTACTAAGTGTGGTACATACGTTGAAGTTACCCCGGTAGAATTAATGGAAAAAGGTGGAACAAATATTACCAATGTCCCAGAAACATTCAAATAAGGTTTTATTCGCTGGTGGGGGGAGAAGGGTTGCCCTGTCTAAAAGATTTCTCTCTTCTGGCTTTTCCGTAGAAGGATATGAATTAGATCCACGTTGTCCACTAGCTAATGTTGGAACTGTTCATAAAGGCTACGCTTGGGGAGATCCGCGTTTCAGAGTTGACTTTCTTAATCTCTTGGAAGTTGGTAATTTTGATCTTGTTATCCCACTTCAAGATGCTGCTGTAGCTATGCTCTCTTCTTTTGTCTTACCAAATCTAGTGTGTTCAGAAGAAGAAGCAGCGGAGACTTGCTTGGATAAAGGGAAGTTTGAAGATTTTATGTTACAGAATTTCCCACACATTTATCCAAAAATAGTTCGAAGTAGTTTTCCGGTTATTGCAAAACCGATTCGTGGTTTCGCTTCTCAAGACTTGCATAAGGTCTACAACTATGATGATCTACAGCACTTTTCTAAGAACCCGAACTATGTTATCCAGAATTTTGTATTTGGTACTGAGTATTCGGTAGATTCTTACTTTAGTCCTTTAGGTGTTTGGTATGGTTCTGTACCTCGTATTCGTAGCAGGGTTAGTGGTGGAGAAGTAATCTCAAGTGAGACAGTCTCCTTCCCGGAACTTGTTCACCTTACAAAGAGAGTGAGTACGCTTATGGGACTTACTGGACCAACTAATACCCAGTTTATTGTTTCCCAAGATGGGGAAATCTTTATGACAGAAATCAATGCTCGATTTGGTGGTGGTTGCACTCTTTCAATGGAGGCGGGGTTAGATGTCCTATCCTACTTAAAGATGGATTATTTAGATGGGCCCGAGGTTGATCCCATCTTAGGTGGATATAAAGTAGGTTTAAAATTAGAAAGAAGTCACCGTGACCACTTCTTTAACTAGACCTCTAAAAATTGCTATAGACCTCGACGGAACTGCTTGGAAACATACTTATTTCTTTTCTGAATTTTGTCAAGCAATGGTCAAGCGAGGTCATCAGGTAGGAATTCTAACCGCCCATTCCCCGGACTTTGCAGATTCTGATTATGATCTGTGGAAGAAAAGAGGATTCCCGGAACCAAGTTTTTATATCTGTAATTCAGATAAAGAGTGGATCGGGAATTTAAAAAGAAAAGAAATGATTAAAAATCATATTGATGTTTTATTTGATGATTTTGGTGGGAATAATACCGCTATAGAAGATACCTTCTTCTCTACTGGGGAAATTAATACGGATAAGGTTTTAATTCTAAAGGTTATAGGTAGTGAATAATATTTTAGATTTCTCAAATGCAGAATCTTTTTATCGGTTTGGAAGGGAACAGCCCCACTTACAGATCTTAGATTACTGTCTTAACAAAGAAAAATTTATGGGGCAAATTTTAGAGTTTGGAATTTGGACTGGTATTTCTACTAACCATATTGCTTCAAAGATTAAGCCTAGAATTTTACATGCTTTTGATTCCTTTCGCGGTTTACAAGTAGAATGGCGTGGTTTGGAAAAAGATTACTTTGCTCTTAAGGAACAACCAAAATTAGAAAGTAATGTTAGGTTATATAATGGTTATTTTTCAAGCACCGTCTGGGATTTTCTAAATAATTTAGACACGACTCCTATTTCTTTTATCAATATTGATTGTGACTTATATAGTTCTACTGTAGATTTCCTATTCCCCCTAAACGAACTGATTATTCCGGGGACCATCTTATATTTTGATGAGCTGTATGGTTATACTGGGTATAAAGATCAGGAATATAAGGCACTGGTTGAATTCTGTGATACATATAAAAGAGAGATTCGGACAATAGCATTTAATGATAGTATGGGCGTGGCCGTGGAGGTTTTAAAGTGAGTGATACTTTAGGTAGTTTAATTGATAAATTAAATACAGTAGACATGAAGATGTTTGCTACACAAGATGAATTCTATGTAATTCGGAAATTAAGTTATGAAGAATTTGTAGAACAATTTGCTAGTGACGAAGAAAAACTTAGAAAACTCTATGAAGTATTCCATAGAGGAATTGATTTGAACCTGCAACGCAATAATCTGATCAAGGAAATTGATGAAAAGCTCGTGGAGATGTTTATGTCCTTCGCACGAGGAGAAGATTTGGATTCTGGCAGATTTATTCAGAGACCGTATAAGACCTATGGATAGTAGGATGATATATCATGGGCATGGGGTTCCCCCATTAGATGAGGTGTTATATACCAATTACTTTCATGATATAGTTGGAAGTGAGAACGTAGCTATAGAGTGTGGTGCAGCTAATTTCGGGATATCTACTTATATATTCGAGAAATACTTTGGCTGGGCGTGCATGAATTTGGAAGCATCTAAGTATGCCTTTAAGCAGCTAGAAGAAAATAGAGTTTTAGCTTGTAACTATAATATCGCTCTTTCTAATAAGGATGGTACGGCTATTTTTAGAGATATAGTGTCTGCTCCGGGTGGGGGTAATGACAATGGTTCTCTTACACACACAGAGGCCCACCTAAAGGAGTTAAAAGGGTATGGCTGTGTGTTTGATGAGTATGCCGTTACGACTGTAACCTATAAGACCCTAATCTCGATGCCTGTTAGATTACTTGTGCTTGATATAGAAGGACATGAATTACAAGCTATATGGGGGATGTCCGGCTCTGCTTTTCTCCCACAGGTCGTGTGTGTAGAGTACCCCATAAGTGGTTTTGATAATATATTTAATGCTATGACTTCATTAGGATATAAATATAATTTTACAAGTTGCAATAATGCTTATTACTCATTTATAGAAAAGGATAGCTGGTTTGGGGCAACAGAAAGAATGAAGGACATACAATGATCCCCGTTTATAAACCATACTTTTATGGAAATGAAAAGAAATATGTTACCCAAGCGATTGAATCCTCTTGGGTTTCTTCCTCTGGGTATTTCCTCGACAAGGCCGAAGAAATTCTCAAAGATTATTTAGGTGTTAAATACCTACTCCTGACATCAAACGGAACCACTGCTATGCACTTGGTTGCCCTTGCTCTCCGCGATAAAACGGGTGCTACTGAAATTATTGCCCCGAATAGCGTTTATGTAGCTGCATGGAATAGCTTACGGTTTACTACACCCTTTTTGATGTACGTTACAGATACAGACTTAGATACCTGGAACTACCCAGAAGAAGAACTCCGACAAAATATCTACCGAGCAAATGCTTGCTTAGTAGTACATAATCTAGGAAACATAGTCAACGTTCCTGAACTAAAACGAAAGTATCCACATATAACCTTTATTGAGGACAGTTGTGAAGGCTTTGGGGGAACCTATGAAGGAAAAAAAGCAGGTACGGAATCTCTAGCTTCTGCCTATTCGTGGTATGCAAACAAATCCATTACCTCAGGGGAGGGTGGAGCATTTGTTACTAATGATGAGAAGTTATACATTTTAGCAAAGAAACGCCGGGGACAGGGCCAGTCTGAGACTCGTTTTGTACATGATATTCTAGGGTTTAATTACCGCCTTACAAACTTACAGGCTGCTTTATTAGTAGCTCAATTAGAGCAGCTTAGTAAAATCCAGGTACTCAAAGAATCTCGATACTTAAACTATAAGGATCTTATCGAATCTATTGGTAATCCTAAATTGGTTATTCAGAAAACAGCGGAGAATACTACCCATTCCAATTGGATGTTTGGTATAAGAGTTATTGGTAACCCAGGTTATCATGTTGCTGAGAAGTTCTTCCTTGACCGGGATATAGAAACAAGACCCTTCTTTTATCCTATAAGCTCTCACAAACACCTGAGAGGGTCTGCTAATAACTCCCCAAAAGCAAGTCTTCTACAAAAAGAAATTATTATTTTACCGTCCTACCCAGAACTTACTTTTAGGGAACAGCAGTATGTAACCTCAGTCTTAGAAGAGTATGTAGATAAACATGTACCGTGAAATTTGTTTTTATCAGTATTATGGTAACGGTGATTATCATAATTCAAAAGAATTTGTTCGGGAACTTGTACAAGCTTTTCCAGAAACGGGTTTCTTCTATGCTCATTTACATAGTCCATATTTAACAGAAGACCTGGATAGAATCCGTTATGCACAACCACAAGAATGGATAATGGAACCATCAAAAGCCTATGTTAAAGGGCAGGCAAGTGACCTGTATTTTAATACGTGGCTTGGTTTAGATAGTAGAAACATCTTACCTGGAATTGGGTTAAGTTTAGAAAACTATAGGAAGTATTATGAATATATACTTAGATCCGCAGGTATCAGTTATAAGTTCTCTGATAATCTTACTAAATATATTCCTCGGATTAACTTTAGTAGACTATACCAGAAATCTATTGTGGATGCGTTTGTTGACGGGAGAAAGAATATTGTTCTGGTGGCTACCGGGGATGTTTTTTCTGGGCAGGCTAGAAATTTTCCGATGTTACCATTAGTAGAGAGATTAGCAGTTCAATTTCCCGATAAAGATTTTGTAGTCACTACTCCAATTCAGAATAAATACCCCAATCTTTATAGTACAGTAGATATTTTTGATAGGGCATTTGATCTAAATGCTATTGGGTATCTTAGTACCTACTGTGAAACAATTATAGGTAGGGCTTCCGGTCCTTATGTATTTACTCAAATTTATAATAATTTATTTAATCCGGATAAAAAATTCTTAGCAATAACAAACCACCGGAACAGTTCACAGATAACGATTGGGCTGACAGTACCAGCTATGCAGTTTTGGCAGAGCGATTCCGAAGATCCCTACAAAGAGATGGAGACGGTTGTATCAATATGAAAAAGACAGTTATTGGTATTGTTACTTTTGGAAATTTAGAGTTCACACAGTTAGCGGTACAATCAGTTTGGGATACTGTAAAATCTCCGTATAAATTGTGTATTATTGTAGGGAAACCTGGGGATGGTGATACCGCTGGTTGGTGTGCTCGAAATGATATTCCTCATATTGTACACAATCAGAACTACGGGTTCCCCTATTCTTTAAATGATCTTTATGATTTTACTTGGGAACACTGGAAATATGATAATCTAGTAACAATGGGAAACGACGTCATTGCTTACCCATATGCAATTGATTCCCTAATATCTGTAGAGGAGAAGATAGGCTATGATTGGTTATGTTCACAAGAATATAATGTCAAAGCTTTAGTAAAAGATTTCCCTGAAGTAAGACCTCTTTTTAATGGGGAAGATCTAAAATTTGCTTCGTGGAAAGAAAAGCCGTGGGAGCGATTTACAGGTTGGAGTGATCAAGTCGGATATGATGTTGGAGGGGGAATGAGTGATACACATAACTTAGCGTTATATACTCGATCTTTCTTCGATCAGGTGGGTTATATTGACGTAAATCACTACCCGGCTTATTTTGAAGACAACGATTTAGCACGACGGGCAATCCTTGCTGGAACCAAATCTGCAAAAGTTACAAATTCTTATTACTTTCATTTTTGGAGTAGAACTATCAAGCAAGGAAGTGGTGGATCTAATAATAAATTCTTCAACCTAAACCGGAATTACTATATCCGTAAATGGGGAGGAGATTTTATGAAGGAAAGATTCTCAGTTCCCTTTAATGGGGCTGAAACGGAGATTGGTGGGGTTCGTTTACCAAACTCATATAAAATTGATAGTCGAGAAGGGGAAGATAAAATCATTGCTTATTGGAGAAGTAAAGCCTAATGGCAATTAAGGAACTAGTATCTCAAGAAGATTTAGTATTCTATGAGATTATGAAAAACCCGGTCTTGTTTGGTGAGTTTGTATATAACATGGACCGGTTAGATAGAGAAGAGAAATTTGCTTTTACTGTATACCAAAAGGAATTTCTTCTTGATGTTAGTAACTACCAATCATTAGCCTGTGGTAGGGCAGTTGGAAAGTGCGTCCACGAGTCTGCTATGATTATGAACCCGGACACGGGAGAGTATCTTTCTGCTAAGGAATGGTATGAGTCCACGAGATTGCATAATATATTATCTATTAACCAAGATTGGAAGCAGGAAGTAAATGAGTGCTTTGTTGAATATAATGGGACACAAGATTGCTATGAAATTGAAACTGATAAGGGTCTCAAAACAGTAGTAACCAAAGAACATCCGTTCCTAACAAATAGTGGGTTTGTTAACGCCGATAGGCTAGAGGTAGGTAACTACTTGGCCGTGGCTAAAAATACCCCATATTTTGGGGTTGAGTCCGCAGATGATATAGAATATATAACTCTGGCACATTTTATTGCCGAGGGGACATATTACTGCGGATCTATAACTACGACAGAGCCGGAAGTTTTCGAAGATCTTAAGAAAATCGCGGAGTATTTTGGGTGTAACTTGCGTGTAAAGGATATAACATACTTTATCTCAAAAAAAGACCCGAAAATAAAAAACCAATACCTTAGCTTCTTATCTACTCATGGACTAAGATCATGTCATTCCTATGATAAGTTTGTACCAGAACTGGTTTTTAAATCAAAAAAAGGAAAAGTAGCATTATTCCTCAATAGGTTGTTTGGGGATGACGGTTGGTGCACAGCTAATGAGGTGGGCTACTGCTCTACTTCAGAAAGATTAGCACGGGATGTACAACATCTTCTATTCAGGTTTGGGGTGTTCGCTTCATTAGCTTATAAAAAGAACCCCTATCTTGGTGCTTGGTGCCTTTCGATAAAAGGTGTGGAGAATGTTCAACTTTTCCGTGAAAATATTGGTATTTTTACAAAACGAAAATCTAAAAAGTTAGAAGAGCTTTTACAGTGGTATCTTACAGAAAAACCACATAACCAGGCAAAAGTATACCCAATACTGTCTTATAGAGCTTATAGAAAAACTCGATCACGGTCAACGGGGCACCTTAAATATTTTCCAACGGACGAAACCATTAATAAGGTTGTAAATGTTGATGCTGAGCTTTCTAAGTTTATAAACGCTGATATAAACTGGGTGCGGGTAAAAAACATAAGGCTTGTGGAAAAACAAGAAACTTATTCTATAACCGTTCCCCATAATAGTACACATCTAATTGATAATATTTGGTCACATAATACGGTCAGCCTATCAACGCTGATGATTTGGTATCTTGTATTTAATGTATTTCCAAACGATTATATCCTATATACAGTTCCTTCTAAGGTTCATCTGGAACCTGTGTTTACTAATCTTATTCGGTTATTCAGAAGTAATTCTTTTCTAAAACAATTCATTGAACCTCGGGGTGGTATTAACGGGTCAGATTATACAGTCAAACTGTTGAATCAAGCTACTCTTTTATGTCGTATTGCAGGACAAAGTGGAACCGGTGCTAATGTAATTGGTTTACATACCCCGGTTATATTGTTAGATGAGAGTGGCTACTACGCCCACAGAGTTTTTCAGGAATTACAGCCCTCTTTGAATACTTTTACTCCTGGATTTAAACTTCTAACTTCAGGCGTACCTACTGGCCTACGAGAAGGAAATGTTCTTTACCATACCGATCAAGAAAACTCAAGCTACTCTAAGCACAGGGTTTCCGCCCTTCAAAATCCACGTTTTTCTGAAGAAGATAGACAACGTGCTCTTGAACAATATGGTGGGGAAGATTCTGAAGATTACATTCATTTTGTTCTCGGGTTGCATGGAAAACCTGTATTTTCTCTCTTTGATCGTGGAGCTTTTGAGATTATTAATAACCCGGTTTATAAATTGGTTATTAATGGGTGGGAAATTTCTGAGAACATTGATGATTATATCACCCGTGCAAACTTAATCCCACAAATCCCAGACAAGTCTTATAAATGCATTATAGGGATTGACTTAGGTTATACGGAACCAACAGCAATTATTATTCTATATCAAGATGGCTACGGAAGAATTAAATTCCACGCTCGTATTACCCTAAATAAAGTATCCTACACCATTCAGGATCGGTTTATTGACCTTCTTGATTCTAAGTTTAAACCCTATATTATTGGTATAGATGAGGGTGGTGTTGGTAAGCCGGTTGTCCAAAGATTGAAAGAATCCTTAGACTATGCCCATAAGGATTATCATAAAAGACTGATACCGATCAATTTCTCTACTGCTATTGTTATGGGAACAAACTCAGATGGTGAGGAGATTAAAACTAAAACAAAACCCCTAGCTGTTTCAGTATTACAAGAATACGCTAATAACCATAAAGTCGTATTTTCTAGTACAGATTTTGAAATGGTTACGGAACTTGAGAGAATGACTTATTCTAAAACAGTAACTGGGGAAATTGTTTATAAAACGCTCACCGAGCGAGGAGGTAAGAAAGGCGAAGACCACTTCACAGCAGCCCTCCTATGTGCGATACTAGCCTACTATCTAGTCCATGAAACTATGGACTTCACAAAAAAGCGACAGAAGCTAATGAAAAGCTCTTGGTTCGCAGGATAACAAATTATGGAACGAATAGAAAAAAGTCAGTTAGCTAAGGCACAATATAGCTTCATGACGTCTCCCAGCTCTACTCCGTGGGGTCCTCAAGACATAGATAAAATGGATTCGGCTCCGCACAAAAACTACGGAGAGGTAGTAAAGGAGTGCAGGTTCTTTTACAGAAAAGATCCAATTGCTGGTACAGTTGTAGATAAACTAATTGAAATTGGTATTACGGATTTGGTCATCAGCAAGGGAAAACTTTCCCCGAATGAACTGAAAATCTTTACGGCTGTAAAGGATAAGCTACAAGAGTTTGCTGAGACCTGTGCTGTTGAATATCTTTTAACCGGTTTAGTTTATCCCGAAGTAAAATTTGCAAGCCTTCCAACCTCTGATTTCAGAGAATACGGGATTAAGAAGATGTCTACCATCTCCGTCCCTGTTTCTATGTGGGTCAGAGACTCTTCGACAATTAAAATCAATTCCCCAGAACAATCAGATATGCTGTCCTACTATCTAGTTGTTCCCGATAAGACCATCTTCTTTATTACAAATAAAGGTATGTATCCGGATGGTACTACAGATGTACCTTTGTACGAAAAATGGTTAAAATACTATCCAGTATTTGTAGCTGAGGTTCGTAAGGGAACTAAAGAATTCAAGCTAGAACCTGAATATACTGTATCTCGAAGAAAACCGCTGGCAGATAGTAGCTACCCAACGCCCTATCTCCATGCTGCACTTGAGAGTCTAAAACATAAACGAAACCTAAAAAGACTGGACTACTCCCTGGCAGCTAGGGCGATTGGTGCTATTCAGCAGTTCAAAGTTGGTAGTGATGATTTTCCAGTAACGGAAGACGAGTCGGAAACATTCCAGAGTCTGAAAGATCAGATGACCTATAGAAATTCTGGTGGACGCGATCTCGAGCGGATTTTCCAGTTGTTCACAAACCATACTGTAGAAATCAAGTGGGTCTATCCCCCATTGGAACCCATCCTAGATGATAAGAAATATATTGGTGTGAACGAAGATATTTTCTATTCTCTTGGATTTCCTCGGATTCTGACCACTGGCGAATCACAAAGATCTGGTACCTCAGAACCGGAATATGCTACTCTCTCTCCTGTAAAAACTATGAACAATATGCAGAGAAAGATTTTACAGATTATTAAAGATATTGTCAAAAGAATTGCTACCGAGAATAATCTTAGTGATTATCCGGAAGTTAGATTCAAACCCATTTCTCTGCATAGCTTTGTAAACTTTATCGAAGGTCTCCGTAATCTCTATGATACTGGAAACCTGAGCCGCTCGACTTATGTTGATGCTTTCGGCTATGTTTTCGAAGATGAAGCAAAGCAATTGAGTGATGATAAAGATACTATGAAAAGCTACGGGTTGGATGATTTCGCACCGAAACCATACTCCAATCAACCCGGAGCACCTAAACAACCAGAAACGCCGCAAGATAAGCCAAAAACGGCTGAAAACACTAATAAAACGGCTGGAGTGAGCAATGAATAGAGCAATTTTTACCACAAAACAGCTAGAATTGGTACAATATAAACTAGAGGGAGAAGAGAGTACAGATGGCGAAGCTGTCGCCGCTCTGTCTTTGAATCCATCCTATATGTGGGCAAAGTTTATCCTTACGGATGACAAACCCAATGAAAACAAGCAACGGGTTCCTAAAGAGGAATTCGCCAATTTAATAAAGTCGGGTATCTTTGCACCTGTCAAGATGATGTTTGGACGGATCAATGAGACCCACGATGAGGCCCATCCTCTAGGTGTTATTACCCATCTTCGGGACATTGGGGATAAGATTGAAGGGATTGCCGCATTGTGGACTCGAGAACGAGAAGAGGACGTTGCCCTCATCAAAGATCTAGTTGAAACCGGACAATACCCGCAACTCTCTTGGGAAATCATGTTTGATAATTCCCAAACCGAGGAAGATGGAATTGAGACTCTAAAAGATACTACCTTGCGTGGTATCACACTGGTTTCAATGCCAGCTTATGCAGGAAGAACTCCAATCTTTGCTGCGGCTTCGAAAAATTCTGCTGTGGAGGATATAAGAGTGGAAGAACTAGAACTTCTGAAGAAACAGCTAGAAGATACTAATGTAGGTCTAGCTGAAAAAGATGCGAAGGTTTCCGAACTCTCCGCCGCCCTGGAAGTAAAGGATAGTGAGTTGATCGAACTGCGTGAGTTTAAGGCCAGCGTTGTGAAAGAACGCGAAGAATCTGAAAAACTCGCTGCTATCAAAACTCGCTTTTCTGAAGCTGGTCTGAACAAAGACGAGAGCTTCTTCAGTGAGAAGAAATCACTGCTTTTAGGTCTGACGGAGGAAGCGTTGGATTTCATGGTACAAGAGATGATCTCCTTTGCGTCCGTAACCAAAGAAACAAAAGCGTCTACAAAAATCGAACTGCCTAATCTGAGTAATTTAGAAGATAATGCTCAGTATGACGATCCCAAAGCTTTGGGCCTGGCTCTTCGAGAAAAATACATCAAGTAAGAGGTAGAAACAATGGAAATTAATCATTTTGGTAACACTGTTCTTGGTGTTGTTCCTACTGCCGATGTGGTTGAAGGTCGCATGGTCGTACTGACCAGCCAAACTTTTAGCTACGATTTTGGTAGTCGCTCTGACCTGCCTGGTTGTAAGGTTCCGGCTACCGCCGCTGAATCTACCCGGGCTCGTTATTGCGTTACCTGGGCGCAGGACAATCGCCAGACCCCGATTTACCAGCCTGTTCCCTCCTATACCTATGCTTTACGCAATGGATGGGATCAGACTAGTAACGTTCCGTTTTCCGCGACTGTGTACCTCACCCAGCCCGGTCATCAGGAAGGCTTGACCATTCCAAGTGGTGTGCCTTCTCTGGCTTTTGGTGAGGGTATCTACACTGTACCGTCTGGTGCCTATGTTTATAGTGCTGAAGTGGAAATTCCTGGCAGCCCCCTGGCTGCTTGTAACACCGCCGAAGACGTTGCTGGTACCGAAGGTATGCTGAAGTATTCTTTAACCAATCCTGTTGCTGAAGTTTACCAGTACGAATCTGCGACTGGCAAGCTGACCTTCAAGATTTTACACTAATCGGAGGATTCCTCAATGGAAGACACTAAATTAAAGGAAGCTTTTGCAGCGGCTGCTAAGGATCGTAATAAACGGGATGCTTTGGCTGCAATTATCACTGAGTTCGTTCAGCCCAACCACATTGCGGTTGACTTTATGAGTATGCTGCTCGACTCTCGCTCTCTGCAACCCGGTGATAGCCTGGTTGTGAAGCAGCGCAAGGGTATGAAAGTTCGGACGCTTGTCCCCGGTTCCATCCATCTTGGTAGTGAGATTACCGTTACGGAACGTATGAACTATGTTCTGGACGGTGCTAATATCAAAGTTGGTTGGGGTGCTTGGGATATGGAATCCGGTGAAATTGGTACCCTGTCCGATATTCGTGGAGAAATGGCTGCGAAGATGCGTGATTATTTTATGAATAAGATTTTCACTGCTTTGACCACAGTCTGGACTGCTGCGAATACTCCTGACAACTTCACCCAGGTTGCTACCGCCGTCACCGCTACCGCCCTGGAAGATGCTATTGACAATATCAATCAGACCGCTGGCGGTGTGAAAGCCGTCGTTGGTATCCGTTCTCTGATGACCCCGATCACCAAGTTCGGTGCTTTCTGGGACAATGGCTCGGGTACTACGGTTGGCGTTGATGGTCAGTTGGCTGAAGTTGTGGCTCGCGGTTCTCTGGGTCGCTATTATGGTGCCCCCTTGATTGCTTTGAATCAGCAATGGGATAACCCTGAAGATCATAACACCCTGCTCCCCACGGATAAGATCCTGGTGATCGGTAACAATGTTGGTGACTTCATTACCTACGGTGATGTTCGCACCAAGATGTGGGATGATATGGCCCCCACTCCCCCGTACACTTGGCTGGAAATGTATCAGCAGTTCGGTCTGTTGATTTCGAAGGCTGAGGGTATTCACGTAATCAAGATTGTCTAAGGACTAAGTTGGGGGAGGGTTTAGGCCCTCCCCCACTAAAATTTTTCTTTGAAAGGATATGTAAATTAATGCAACAGGATATTATTGATTCAGTAGTTTTTTCGAAAATGCAGGTGAATGAACCCTATGCTAGTTACAAGAAAACCACTGTTGGCAAGGTTCATGTTATGGTAATCAACCCGTGGTCGAATAAACCTGAAGGACGTATTCTTAAGGGTGATCCTCGTAAACTCGAGGATGATATGATCGTTGATACCTGGTCAGAACAACAGGATACTTATTTTACTCGGATGAATCGGCAGCTTTTCAATATCGGTGCAATTATCAAATTCAACCGTCCAACCACGGTTCCTGAACGTAGCCCGAATGAGATGACTGACGCAGAAGTTGCAGAAGCCGTAAATTTCCAGTACCTGAAGCTGACCTCCCTGTTGAATAAGATCACCGCCGAAGCTACCGTAAAGCGTCTTCTGGATACAGCAGAAGCTGAAGGTAAATCAGCAAAAATGCAGAAAGCAATTGAAGCACGGCTTGCAGAGATCCAGCGAGCCGAGTTTGGTGAGTAATGCCAATTTCCGTAGCCACGAACTTAGATTACTTAATTGAAGATTTAAGGGTTCAGCTTGGTGATACCGATTCTACAGCGTATCGCTACTTAGATGAGTGGCTTAGAACGTCATTAGTTATGGGTGTTAAAGCCCTCCAACGGTGGTGGAATTATAAGTATCTGATTGACGATACTTATAATATTTATAGGAATCCTGGTGGGACCTATATTTTCCCTAACCCCCCTATTATCGAACCTGGTGATGAAAGACCCATTGTTTTAATGTCCTCAATTGTAACAAAAGAGGGTACATTACAAGGTAGTGCATGGACTGTTGGTAGCTGGAAGGACGCAGAGATTTCTTACTCTAATATTGAAGCATCAAAATTGCGTCAAGCCTCTTTGGCTAAGGACTGGGAAGAGTTAACCTCGATTCTAAAAATCCCACAGAAAAAGTTACTAAACAGTTACAAGTCTACTCTTCCAGGATTTAAGGATAACCCATACGAAGTAAATGGGAAATGAAAGGAATAGGAAGTGAAAAAAGTTTTGATTATTGCGGACAGCCCGTCAACTCCGACAGGCTTTAGTCAAGTTATTCATAATATCTTTAAGAACCTTACAAATAAATACGAGCTAATTCAGTTGGGTGTGAATTACTTTGGTGATCCACATGAAATTGAATGGCCTATCTACCCAGCCTCTATTCGAGGGGATATCTGGGGATTTAGTCGGATTCCGGAGCTCGTAGCGAAAAAGCCGGATTTGATTTTTATTTTGAATGATGTTTGGGTTATTGCCAAATATCTGAAGGAAATCAAGAAGGCATATGATAAACAGATTCTCCCGAACATTGTCGTTTATTTCCCCGTAGACTCGTCAGAATTTGACCCGGAGTGGTTCACCGATTTCGATATTGTGAATAGGGCGGTTGTTTATACAAAGTTCGGTTACGATGTTGTAAGGACAGCAGTTCCTCAAATGGAACTGGATATCGTTCCTCATGGGATCAATAAAAAGCACTTCTGCAAGTTGTTTAGAACTCAAGAAGAAAAGCAAGCCCTGAAGAAGATTCTGTACCCAGATCGGGAAGACTTTTACAACTCTTTTATTGTACTGAATCGTAACCGAAACCAGCCTAGAAAGAAGATTGATGCTACTATTGAGGGCTTTGCACAATTTGCAAAGAATAAACCTGAGAATGTAAAACTCCATCTTCATATGGGACTAAAGGATGCAGGATGGGATATCGCCAAACTTTGTAGACGTTTTGGTGTTGAAGAGCGTCTCATTGTAACAAACGGGACTCGACAAATACAAACCGTCCCTGTTGCTAAACTTAACTTAATTGCAAATGCCTCGGACGTGGGTGTTAATACCTCCTTTGGCGAGGGTTGGGGTCTTTGTAATGCTGAAGATGCCTCCGTTGGGATTCCCCAAATTGTTCCAGATAACAGCGCATCTGCTGAATTGTTTAGAGATATTGGTCTACTGATTCCAATCTCTTTATGGACCCGTCAACCGGATACTATGACCCTCGGTGGGTTAGTTTCTGCTGACGGGCTTGCTCAAAATCTTGAGGAACTTTATCAGCAACCGGGGTTATATGCCAATCTGGCACTTCTATCAGAAGAGAAGTTTAATAATCCCATCTATGATTGGGAGAATGTCTCAGCTAGATTTGCTACAATTTTCGATGAGGTATTGTGACCTATATCGTTTTTCCAAGTAATACTGTAGATATTATCGACTCCATTCGTGGAGCTATTGGGAGAATTGCTACATTCAATGTTGTAGCTTCCTCTGTGGCTTGCACTACTTGTGGGGTTGACCCCATTACAGGGGATGCGCTCGATGCTTTTTGTCCTACCTGTTCTGGAGAGGGATATATCTATACCTACAGTGGGACAGAAATCTCAGGACATATTACTTGGGGTGTTTCTGAATTACTTGGATGGGAACGTGGTGGACAAACCGATGTCGGGGATTGTAGAGTTCAAATTAAATATACTGTAGCCAATGAAGCAACTGTAAATGATGCGATATCAGTAACAGTTGATAATAGGACTATGGACATTAAATCGAGAATCTTACGCGGTGTACCCGAGATTAATAGGATTCTCGTGGATTGTGTAGAAAGGGATAAAAACTGATGAGTAATGGTATAATTATTCAAGGTGTGGATGCAGAAGATATCATAAAATTTATTTCCTCAAAGAACAAGAAAATGCAGGCAATTTTCTTAAAACAGCTTGAGGATGCGCTTGGGCCTGAAACCCAAGAATTTAGAGCGGTTAGAAAACTATTTCTTGATTACTCTAATGGATATAAAAGAGCAGTTCTTTCAGCAGTATTTGGTGATGTAGAGCGAGAATAAACATGGCTGATGATAAAGTACAATACAGTGTTCCAGATATATTTGGTACTGTAGATCATTTTTCAGCTGATGATATTTTCAAAGAAGAAGCCAAAATTGTTGAGGATATTGATAGGTCGAGAAGGCTGATTGAGAGTGCCCTAGATGAGCTTCTTGATGGTACTTCAGACCTATCAGATGGTGATAAAGACCATGCTAGTATCCTAGCTTTTGAACAAGCAGCAAATCTTGTAGATGAGGTAGGACTGGGGATTCTTCTAAAGCACGTTAGAAAGGCACTTTATACCAGCGGGGAATTTAATTATGCTGCTTTTGTAAATCAAATGGTTGGTGCCTGTACATTAAAATACCCTGAGATGGTTGATGTTGTTCATGATACTGAGAACAACAAAATCATTACTTCTGTGGATTTTTCTCCTTTAGGTGATATAGAGCTCTATGCTGCTGCCGTAGAAACAGTTAGAGAACAACTACAGAGTGATAAAGAAATGCAGGTTGTAGCAGACCCGGGTATGAGAAGTCATTTCTGGAAAGAGAAGATCTATGGTGCTGGTCGAGAAGGTAGGATGGTACTTCGAAGGAAGTATAACCGGCAAACAAAAGAATATGAAATGGTTGATGTCACTGATAGCTTTGCCGAGAAATATGACAGTACAATTGCTGCCCGGTTAAATCTCTTCAACAATGATGAAGCACCATTTTGGCCCCTTTTGGAGTATGGACATTCTGCTTATGGTGCTGGAGGTGGGGGAACCGCTTACCCGAAGCTAAGGGGACAGCATTTCATCAGTAAAATCGGAAAAGAAATTGATGATGTTTTCAAGAGTGTTTATTACGACCTTCGTGGAAAACTCCGAGAGAAAATTCTCGACAGAAAACAAGCTCTTCTCCGAGACCTAGAACAACAAGATATGGAACAACCAGCGGGTATCCGTGCGGTAAGGGATAACTACGTTCTTGTTGATCAGACTGAAAAAGTTTATGTTGAGGTTTACAGGGGTAAACAAAACAAGGACGTTACAAAATTTCGTTCAAAACGAACAGGACGTTTTACAAAAGAGTCTGGGGATTAACATATGTACAGAGAACGAAAAGAAGATATGGCGGTCTATTATTGGGCAGAGAGTCTTTTTACAGATGTTAATGGAATTACCATTGCAGACGGTTTCCCCGAAACTATTTTGACCCTCCCAACGATTGCTGTAGATAATGATAATCTTTATTTTCAACGTTTTGAACTTGGTAATAGAGATACTAGTACGACTAGAACTTGGTATATTGAAGTATATGCTAAGAATAAAACCCAAAGAGACGAGTTTGCATACCGAATTGCTCACTCTTTAAAAGAGTCAATTCCTGTTTATGACTACGACCTGGGTTTCCCCCCAACGGATTTACCGAAACTGGGAAATCTAGTTACTGATAATATTCAGATCAAATTTGTTAGGATACGTCCCGAACTAACAGAGAAATTATACTGGCGAGCTGAAGTAATGTTCACTGCGACGCTAGATAAACCGTAATTGGAGGATACAACTTAATGGCGAAACGTCTTTCAATTCCTTCTCAGCACGTCGGTCTGCGCTTGATCGGCCCTGCTGACACTTACTTCGCCTCCAGAATTCAGAGAGTCGGTTTAAACACGGATATCCCCGCTACGGATATTGATGAGTTGGGAAATCCCAATAAGGTCGGTATCGTGCGTGATACTCCGAATGTTACTGTGACCTTCTCGGCGTATGATGTTGGTATTAAACTGTGGGCAGCTCTCACGGGTAATAGTTCCTCTTCTTATCCAGCCTTAGGGGTAGCCCTGGGCTCTTTGGATGAGGCTGATGTTGCTATTTACATCCGTGATGAAGATGTCGCAGATTATGCCAAGACTATTCATGGTCGTAGATTACAGGTACGCGATTTCTCATTCAATTATTCTGTTGATGGCGAAGCAACTGAGGACTATACTCTAATCGGTTCTGAGAAGCGGTTGTTAAAGTTTGACGTTGTGGCTGATCGTTATGTGACCGGCACGACTTCCTTTACTCTGACTCAGACCCCGTTGCAATTGAAAAATGGTAACTACCTCTTGTCCGTTATTCTCGATGGAGAATATTTGGAAGAGGTTACGGGTACCCCAGCTACTGGTCAGTATAGTGTCTCTGGCACTACCTTGACCACGTATGATTCCCGTTCAGCACAGTTGATTGCTGTTTACCATGCAAACCCAACCGGAACTAACTGGACGGATATTTCCGACGATTCTCTCCCTGTTGCTATTCGTGGCCGGGATAATATTATCAAGATCTCCGCTAACCAGATTGATCGTGTACAGAGCGTTACGATTAATGGTTCCCTGAATGTCCAGCCTGTAAAGGAAATGGGCAACCGGGCTATTGTAGGCTATCAAAAACAGGTTCCTAGTGTTGAAGGTACGATTACCGTACTTGATACTGATACTGAACTTGTTGACCTGTTAGCTACAGGTTCTATCAACTCCGGTGAATACGAGTTCCAGCTTGGTGAAGGCTGTACCGGCAGTGGTTTGAACCTTGTGGTGGAGATCCTCGATCCTTGTGATACCACGTCTCCCTACACTGTTCTGAAGACCGTTGTCGTGGCTGGACTGACTGTTGTAGGTGATTCGTTTACCTCCAACGTTAACAACAATGCGACTCAGACGTTCAACTGGCGTTCTGAGAGTGGTTTGCTGACCGTCTATTCTGGCGCTGTCTAATAACCTGTAAAGGGCATAAGTTAAAGGTTTTCTAGGAACAAGGGCCAACTGTTTAAAAAGCGGTAGGCCCTTGTTTTAATTTCTCAGAAAGGATAAAAAATGTTACACCCAGAACGAAATGATGTTAATATTACAAAGCTATTTGCTTGGAGTAAGGAATTTGAAATTGAGAATAGGGAAGGTAGTACAAAATACTGGGCCCGATTGCTTCCAGATAGTAGTATGAATCAAGCAAGGATTTATTCTTTGCGTAGAGCTACTGAGTTTAGAAAGAAATTGCGAAACCCGGAATCAGATGAATACGTGGCTTTTATTCCTGATAAGGGTCTACTTGAAAAAGAAAACCTGGTTGAGTTAGCACTACTGTTAAAATCTAATTCTATTTTAAATAATATCGAAGAAGATTTTGATTATCCAATGCCGAAGGAACCAAAAGAAAACGCTACTCAGGAAGAACAAGAACTGTACCAGGCAGAAATTGATGCTTGGGAGGATGGGCGTTCCGCTGCTATCCGTAAACAATTACTCAAAGTAATTGGTAAAGAGCGGGAAAAGATTGCAGACCGCCCCTTTGATATTCTCTATGCAGAATACGCTAAAGAAGTCGAAGACGATCTTTGTCAGAAAGAATTAATTAGAGCGTTCAGGGATGCTTGTGTATATTTTGGTACTTATACAGATCCAGAATTAACCACTCCATTTTTTCATGCCATCGAAGATGTTTTGAATCTTCCTGAAGAAGTTAAAAATACTTTTATTCAGAATTACGTTTCTCTTGAATTATCTACTCAGCAGCTAAAAAAATAGCACGGAGTAATGCTATTGCCGCAGTATGGTCGGTATCTAAAGCATTACATATTCCGCTAGACCCTAAGCTGTCTTCTCTGACAGAAATTCCATACACTATTAGTTTTGTCATCAGAAAATTACAGCAAGTAGATAATCTCAATGAATTACCAAAAGAAAAGCGTCCGCCCGATAAAATTCTTTGGGATGGTAGTTCAAAAGAACTTGAGCAGTGGATTGATAAAGTTTTTGATCGTGATAAAGCACCAGACGGAGTTAATATCGTACTAGGTGAGGTAGAACAATAAATGTCGAAATTAGATGATGCCAATAGAAAACTAGCAGAAATGAAATCCCTTGCCCAAGAAGCGGGAATTTCCCTGAAGCAGCTTGAGGGTGCACTAGAACAAGTAATACGTCGTAGTGCTTATGGAGGTAGTCCAACCTCAGGTGGTACCGAATCCGCCCTATCTAAAATCATGAGTGGTACACAGCAACGAACTGTCCGAGCCGGTGGTGGGTCGTCTGTTTTTGTTTCTAAAGCGGTTGGAGACATTAATCGTGAATTAGACAAGATTTTGACGGATGTTGTACAGGCTCGAGTTAATGATTATATGCGTGAAATGGGGCGGGTAGCGAGAAACTCTCGATACTCCGCTCCCCGTGTTGTTGCCTCTACCTATATTACCCCAGAAGAAGCTAGAATCTTAGGTGTCCCCGCCGGGAAACCCTACACCGCTCCATCTTCTACTACACGCCATACTCAGCAGCAGGTTAACTGGCAGCAGGCTCCTCAAGGTTTACAACCAACAATTCCTGCTGCTACTGTTGCCGCCGCCAATGCTGCTGCTTCTCAAGCCCAGCAGAAAGTACAGCAAGCTGCAAATGCCTTACAACTATGGACTGGAAGGCAGGGACAGGTAGACTCTCTTCGTCAGATGATGGATTGGAAAATCCGAAAAGGCGGAACAGGTGCTAAGGGAGCGGTTGAACAAACCCTAAGGGCCGAAACTAGTATTTTAACTTCGGCAGGATTTAAAGCAGAAAGTATCCAGGGCTTAAGAATTAACGAACTAAAAGACGGGGCCATTAAGGTTAGCGGTAATTTTAAAAACGTAGACAAGGAGCTAAGGGATTTCGCTTATACTATTAGACAAGTAAATGGTGTCTGGGGTGATTTTGGTCCTTCTCCTAAGAGTGGTCGAGGTACTCCTAGAATTACTCCTCAGCAGGCGGCAGCCCAACTCCAGGATAAATCAGGCCAAGCCGCAAGACAAGCCGCCATTAAAGCAGGTTTTGATCCGTATGCAATTGAAGAGGCGCTAGTTAAAGGTGGAGGAAGTACACAACCCTTCGGCCCAAAATCTAATATTACTCGTTATCGTTTTGCACAAGAAGGTCCATCCGGGGAAAGACAGAGCTCTGTTTTTCATGTAACTAAGAATGGAGAGGTACTAGACTCTTTACAGAAACAATATCGTAGTTTTGGTGAAGCTATTAGACGAGACATCTCTGAAGTTACTAAGTGGGGTCTTGCCGTTGGTCTTGTTTATGGTACCTTTCAAAAACTTCAGGAACTTGTTACTCAGGCTATTGAAAATGAGAGTAGACTGTTAGATGTTACAATTGCTTTAGGTAATGCCCAGAAAAGCACAAATCAGATCTTTTCAGAGGCGGCTAGTGTAGCAAGGGCTACCGGTGAATCTATTGATCAAGTATTAGAGGGTTATGTTACTGCTTATAGAGCAGCAGGTCAAATTGCTAACCCGGTAGAACGAGCAACCGCTGCAAATAAACTGCTTGCTGATTCCTTAACTTTATCCAAGCTCGCTGGTATTGAACAAGCAAAGGCTATGGACATTCTTAGTGCTGCTTTGAAACAAACTGCCGGTGAAGAAATGTCTACAACAGAAGCATTATCACGAGGTAATGAGCTTCTCGACAAGTGGGTTGCACTAACCAAAATTGCTAACGTGGATCTCGAAACCCTTGCTACCACATTTTCTATCGTATCTGAACAAGCGGAAAATGCTGGTGTTTCTACCGAAGAACTTAATGCTATTATTGCTATTTTATCAGAAAAACTCGGTGGATTAAGCCCAGAAGAAACCGGTAACAAAGTCAGAGCCGTGTTATCTTCTCTGTATAGTCCGCAAGGGGCAGAGGCACTTCAAAAATTCGGTGTGGCTGTAGAAGATAGCTCAGGCCGGATGAGAAACGCTCTTGATATTGTGGATGATATTAATCGAAGGGTAGCTCTTGGGTTGATTAGTGTCGATCAACTAAACAAGCTTACCTACACTGTTGCGGGTGGGGTTCGTAATCAATCTGCTTTAATGTCTTTAATTACCGGTTCAGATCAAATACCGGGAATGGTTGCTGGACAGATGGGGTCTGCCGGTATTGCCGGTGCTGCTCTTGAAACTAAAATGAGTGGTGCCCAGACTGCTATTACCAACCTTAATACCACCTTTGCTCAATTAGCACAGACTATTGGTGATGAAGGCGGTATCTTAACTATCTTTAAAGACATTACTGTAATTCTCGACTATATGGTTCGTGCTTTAGACGGCGTAACTAAGGCTGCTGGAAGTGCAGGGCCGGCTTTGGCTGCTTCAATCGCGGCTATGGCTTATTTTAGTGGTACAAACGGCGCTGCAAAATTAGGAAGTCTACAAGCCCAGGTATATACTACTATCGCTGGTAAGCGTGGCACTGTAGGATCTTTTAGGGATCGTTTGGGGGCAGGAGTTACGCAATATGGTGGTGGTATTGCGGCTACGGCTCTATCAGCTATCCAGCCTTTTCAAGAGGGTGGAATCAAGAGTCCCGAAGCTTGGGGAACAGTTGCAGGTGGTATTCTAGGCACCGTACTGGGCGGGGGTAATCCGATCTGGGCCGCTGCTGGTGCTGCTTTTGGTAGTGCCGCTGCTCGTACTCTTAAAATTGAATACAATCCTGAAGACTTTCTACCCCCAGCTCCTCCTGATGAGGGGGATGAGCCTTATCAAAACCCAGATGAAAGACTCCGTGCAAATGCCGAGGCTGTTGTAACTTCCGCTGCTTTTAGAAACTTACCTCTAACTGCCATTGCTACATCTAATATACAGGCACTTATTTTCTCAGTAGCAGAAAATATGGGTTTGGATACAAGTAAAATTACGGGGCAACAGGGGGCCCCAACCGCCGGTCAAATCATGAACCGGTTAGCAGAACGAGAGATGACTCCAGAAGAGCTCGCCATTCGAGAAGCCTACAATAGAAGTATAGTAAGAACACAAGCTGCTGAGTCCGGTCCTGTCGGTGCTATTCCGGTTGAATATCAGCAATATGCAGAAAAACTAAGGAGAGATGCTCTCTCTCAGCTTCAACGCGGGACAATGAAATCTAAGGGTTATGCAGATGTTCAGGCAAATGTTGGTGGAGCCTACAGTGGAGCTTATTCAACGAACCAAGTAGTTGGTGATCTATTCGGTTCTACTGTGGGTTTAGAAGAGTCTACAAGTGTTGTCAAAGCTTTAATGGATGTCTTTACTCTTGGGAGTATAGAAGCTTCTACCGAAATTACTAAACTAACTTCTGATCTTAATGCTTTAAATGCGGAAATAAATGATGATTTTGTTAATCCAGAAGTTACCGGGTTTGGTTTAAAATCCGCAGCCGATGAGGGAACCGAGACTGGTCGAGAAGCTTTGCGTGAACAACGTAATATTTTGGAACAACAGCTTTTGGGAACACTGGTAAACTCTTATCGAGATGTTCAAAAGAGTAAAATCATTCCGCCCAGTGTTGTTGATATGACAGATCTCTCTGATCCTGAAGCTAACATGGTTCTGAAAAGAGCTCAGGAAATGCAGTGGAACACCCTACGTTCCACACTTCCGGATACTTTTAATGACTCAGATATTCAGCAATATATTGAGGCTTTCGATCCCTTCTTCATCCAACTGCAAACTAGTTTTCAAGAAGTCTTTAAACTTGATCCTAAATATCTTGAACAAGCTAAGAAGGAACTAGAAAAGCTTGGGAAAATTGCCGCTGCTCAGAATTTAAACTTTGCTAAATATGGTGCAGAGGAATATGCTGCTGCTAAACAATACTACGAGCCGGTTCTACGGCTTTTGGAATCAAAGTTTGGTTATAAACGGAATGAACAACCAACCGTAGTTAGAACGGATGATGGTCAATGGGCATTTGAAATGCAAGACAGTAAAGTCATGCAGATGCTCATGGAAGAGCTTGTAGACCTAAATAGACAACAACTGGATGGTATTTATAACTTACCCGCAAACGGGTCTTTCTATGTTCCTTACTCAGAATCCCTTCGTGGGGCTTCTCAGGGAGGTGGGGGAGGCGTTGATTATGGTGCTCTGGCAGAGTTTTTAGAGAATTTGCAAAATGCAAAAGGTCGAGATAGAGAGTCTACCGTTAATCCTGTAATAGGAACTACAGCCAACCCAATGACTGGTGGGTATTATGATTCTGCTAAATTAAATATGGTGGGCACAACCGCAGCTAGAACTAACCAGAACCCGATGGTAGATGGTTACTATAACTCCGCTCGTTTGAATATGCTGGGAACTCTACAACAGCAATCTCTTATGGGTGGAGGTATCGGAGGGGCTGTTAGTTTAGTAACCAAACCCGGGGGAAGTATTCCGGCGGGATGGGCTGCTGGTATGGCTGGCAAAGATGTTCCTAATTTAGTAACAGGAGATAATTCCCCAAGTACCTTGAGATCTGTAGATCTTAACCTCAGATTGACTTCATCCACCCAAGTAATTGTTGATGGTAAGGTACTAACAGAAACGTTAAAGACCTACTTCGCGGATTCTTTAATTAACTACTCAGGTTCCTCCTCAACCGTTACAAAAACGGTTTCAGTGAAATAAGGTGAATTATGTGGACAATTGATGGTATTAGAATTTATGTTCAAGATCTGGATAATAATGCTAAGCAGATTATTGCAAGACTAAACCCCCTTCAGGGTGGAACAATTCTGCATATCTTTGGGTATGATGAATCTGTTCTAACGGTAAATGCAAAAGTAGTCGGTGAAAGTAATAAGGAGGCTTTAGTAGCTCTTACAACCGATCCCACTACCGTTGTATTTTCAGGGGATCAAGGTGCATTAAATGTCTATGTAAGCTCGGTACGTGCTGGTAGGGATGATAGCTACTGGCAAACTCTTGATATTACTCAAGATTGTACCGCACCCGTTTATACTGTAGCCCTTGAGCTTTATCCAGAATAACTATGAGACAGCTTTACGCAGCAATTCCTGGGGTAACTTCTCCACTTTCAATACGGGTTTCAGAGAGTCACGGTGCAGCAACTGCCACGATGACTTTTGACTGTGAATCCACAACGCTTGATATTGGAGATACTGTATCTGCTGATCTTGGTTATGTGGATGAACATGAGGTTGTTTTCAATGGTTATGTAAAACAAATCGAAAGAAAAGCCCCAGATGATATCATCACTGTTACTGCACAAGATGAGCTTGTAAAATTAGCGGATTATTTTATTGTTTCCTCAACCCCAGATACAGCATTTAAACGTAGAAACATTATCATGGAGACCTTGATCAGTGACTTAGTTGGGCTAATTGGGTTATCATTGTATGAGTATACCCCAACAAGTTTTACAATTGGGGTTAGTACGGATATTGAAATTAATATCATTAGTCTTTATGATATTGTGAAACAACTGTCTGATATTATCACCTGGTCGATCTGGGCTGATCATAACGGTAGGATTTACTTTAAAAACAGGAAACCTTTTGTTATGAAAGGAACTTCAGGACAGCCTGGGGATGTAGCCGATGTAGCAGTAAACGTAGGAAATCCAATTACTGATTTAACAGTTCTGAATATTGCTTACTCCATAGATGAACTTGATCTAAGAAATCGAGTTGTTGTTTATGGTAGGCAGGGAACAGATGCCGAAGAAAGCTCTTCTCTGTCTTATGATCCAAGATCTGATTCAGATGAGCAGATTCTTCCAGTTGGTTTTTATAAAACTATCCTAGCTGCTCTTCCCTATATTGATGAAACCTCCGAAGCCCAAAAAGCAGCCGAGTATAATCTTAATCTATATAATAGATTGACTGATAAGATTAGTATGACCATGACCGGAAGCCCCTCCCTTCATGCACGTTCTGTTTTAGAAATTAGTAGTACATTTATGAGTTTAAGCGGAGACTGGTATATCTTTAGCTTAGACCATAATTGGACCAAATCTGGGTTTACAACTACGTTGGAATTGAGGCGGTAAATGCGAGTTAATTTTCAAGTATTGAAAAGTGGTAATGACATCACAGATACAGTTATCTCTTTAACCAGAGAGGCTAGTATCTGTGAGGGTACTGCTAGTATTGAACTAACAGTAGAGTATAAAACTGGTATTACTTTCTCTCCCTGGGAAGAAGTTCAAGTCTATGAGGACGGTATTAGAAAAGGTATCTTCTACGTAGCTAATGTAGAAAAGAACTCAAATACTGGACAGTTTGTAGTTAATGCCCAAGATGGATCAAAGAAAATTGCAGATTACTTTGTATCTGATGTTGTTTCTGTTACCTCAGTTACAACTGCTAGATATTGGATTACACGTTTCCTGAATGAGGCCACTGTTACTCATGTTTACGATACAGATGACTATGGTGTGTACATTTCTGAAAACACTAGCTTTGGTCCTTCTGGTTTGATGGACATTCTTCTTGGATTGTTACAACAGTCCGGTTGGTATTTATACTTTGATGCAGATGGTGTTTGTAGGATTGGCACTCTTTCAAAAGACCTTAGCAGCCCTGATCTTGAAATTAATGATACTTTTATCAAAACCTATACCCACGATTTTGATGATAATGGGCTTAGAAATAGAGTAGTAGTTTGGGGAAACGGTAATTCCGGGGAGGGGTGGGTATTTGCAGACCAGTCTATAAAGACTGGTTATGAACGTTCCACTCTGGATAAACGTGCAATCCTACTCGCAAATAGTGGGATCCGAACAAACTCCACTGCTCGATCTCTAGCTAATAAGCTTCTTAATGAATACTCCGAAATTAAGCCGGTTAGAACCTTTGAGTTGATCGGATTACAGGACGTAGTTGTCGGTGATGTGGTTCTTTCTTCCTCAGATTACTTTACGGGAAGTGGTCTGGTTACATCTATTTCTGTAAACATCTCTGGATCTGGTGCTTTAACAACCATTGTCTTAGATTTTCAGTGCCCAAGACTTTTAGCATATTACGGGTTTATTAGTCATGTTTATACTGGTACTGAGGGTAGTGGCGTTTATAGAAAAGAACTTGCTACCCCCACTTGGGAAAGCTTTTCTACGGGGCTAGATGAATACAATGTTACCGATCTTATTATTAAGAACAGTTTGTTTGCTTGTATAGCAGGAAATCATTGTTATTTTAATAGGGGCCACTCTGTTGCCAACTGGCAGAAATTTGAAGTCACTACCCTAACGGCTAACGATGACACTGTTTACACAGATTCTGATGTTAGAGCGGTAGCTTGTGATATTGATCAAGCCACAAGCTATATTTATATCGGATATAGACTTACAGAAGAGAAAATTTTGGAATTGGGATATGATCTTTCCTGGGTAGTTATTGCTAAATATAGTAAACAAGTGGTTGATTCTTATCAGGTTACAATCGGTGAATCCTTTGAAGATGTATCTATCACAGACGTAGAAAAATCATCCGGATCTAAAGTTACAGCGGTAGTTGAGGCTCCCGCATCCCTCGGCGTAAATTCCGACGATTTTTGGGGGAGCAGACGAACTTATGGACACAACACCGGTGATGGGGATTCAAAAATCATCAGTGTTCTTCCCTCCGAAGATATCTATGAAGATGGTGTAGTTACCGGTTATAGCTATGCCGCCGGGGCACGTGGTAGATTACATACCCTAAATGAGGGTAGAACTACATATATGCTATCAGACGGAAAATTTGGCTATTGTGCATGGACAGATGATGAACCACAAACTTTTGAAATAGATATAGAATGGCCCGATCATACAGGAGTAACTGTATTTGATAGAGCCATCTATCGTAAGAAAGGTTTGGATACAGACGGCCAAATCAGGGAGAACGATGAACGTCCCTACGAGGTTATCGAAGTCTACAAATCTCAAGAAACTGAGCAGGTTTTTGTATCTCACTTTGTCTATTCTGCACTTATTCCCGGAGTACACCCAACCAGAACGACCTATGCAAGTGCGGCCACAACTGAGAATATAACCCTAAATGGAATCCAAACCGTGGATGGAGTACCACTACAAAGCGGTGATTTAATCCTTGTTAAGGACCAGGATGACCCGACAGAGAACGGTTTGTACAATGTTTTCTTTTCACAATGGTTTCGAATCACCGCTGATTTAGCATGGGGGCAAGTTACTAGAGTAAAGTATGGTACGGTTAATGCAGGAAGAATTTTTCAACTAAGTACAGAAGAAATTACTGTAGGCGTTACTGATATTACTTACGAAGAGGTTCTGGCTTTTTCCTCAGTAAACATTTTAGGGTTAGATAACGAAAGTAGTTTTTCCATTTTTACCCCTGCAATGCTCGTAAACGGGGTATTCTATTATACCTATTCTGGATATATTGAAGGAAACTTAGACGGGGCTGGTGATGGTTTTGACACTTTTCACACAAAATCGGTGTCTTATAACCTAGAATCTGGCGCTTACAGAAACGATGATGACTTTACACTTAGCGTTCCAGTAAGTAGATTTGAACGCAGAATTGTTCAAGTCATGCCAACACCTTTATATATGGCCGGAACAGGTGTATGCTATTTGTTTGGTATATACAAAAAATATACACAAGCCACAGAAAATAATAGTTATGATTATCGAGGTAGTGAGATGACCCTGTATTGTATCTACCTCGATGGTGAAACAGCAATAGTTACAACCAAAAGTCTGTATTCTTTAGAGGCTCAGGATATCCCCTGTTATGGTGGTCTGTACGCAGGTAGTGGCTCAGATCCAGCAGCAAATAACAGTATGAACTACCTCCATTGTGGGTATGCGTTAGATGGTATTGCTTATAGGAGCAATATTAGAATTAAGATCTACTATAAACTATATATTAACTGTACTACATCAGTACGGGACTGTCGTTGTTTAAATCTAGTTACAAAAACAGATGAGTGGCAGGATGTTTATCTACTTAATCTCCCATACTTAGAGGAGGTTGATAAGGTTTCCACACAAAAGATAGTAGTTTGTCTTCCTTATCCAGTTTGTAGTAATACGACTGTTGGGTACATTGACCCAGAGGAAGCTGCATTTAATCCGAGTAGGCATCCACAGAAGAGTTTTATCAGTAAAAACGGTTTGCAATACTTTCTTTTAGACGGTTACCTACTATATGATGGATCAAAGATTAACTCTAGTATGTCTACAAGTGCTATAGCGTCTTTGCCGTCTACCATAAGTACTTCCGTTCTACTTGATGATTTGGATAATTCAATTTATTATCTGGATGGTACTTACCTGGGAAAAATGATCCCAGTCGGAGGTGCCGGGGATACTATCGCACAAATAGAATTAGATACAAGTAGAACGGGAAATTTTATCTATGCTAACCAACTAATTACGGGATTTAGTCGCAGTGATGGTACTAGATCTACGAGTTTTTACGTCGATAAGCTTAAAAATAGTATAATACTAAGTGGAGTAGATTTATCCTACCTACTAGATAAAAGAGAAGATGGTTATACCATCCGTGATTTCGACTTCTTTGCTCTTCGAGAAGAAGAATCCCTCCCATACCCAATTACAACCTATACTGTAGGTAGCGGTTTATTTGTTATGACTATCAACGAGGAAGAAGTTAATATTGCCTCCAATGTTCCTCCACACTTTAAAATCTATAATAACCAGTTTTCTAACGTAACTATTAGTGGTATTGTTTCTGACCTAAGGGTTATGAATTTTGGTGGGGACAATACAATTGGTGGGCGGGTAAGTGAGCTAGACTACGGTAAATATGTTACGTGGTGTGATGATAACAGACTTTTAACCCACACAGCCGATGCCGTATTTAGTCCGAGAACAAACATTGCTGACTTTGTTGGAGCAAATCACATAGAAACCTCTAATAGATACTACCCCCAGTATATGTTTGCTACTATTCCGGAATTAGAATCCTACCCACAAACTTTCTGGCAGAAGTTTCCTTACTATACTACTTCTTTTGTAGATCATTCGGCTGGTATGCCTACGAGTCCTATCACAGTCATCCGTTTAGATGACGGAGTGTAATTATGCGCTTTGAGCAGGTTTTCTATACTTCACTGGACAATGTTGTCAGATACCTAAAGGCCCAGCCACTAAATCTTGGGGGGTATACTACCTCGTCTGGCAGCGGTGGCGGACCACCGGGTGGTTTCATCGGATACCTTCCTCAAACGAGGGTAGCCTATGATGAGGCAGAGCTTTCTTCAGAAGACATACCCGTAAGTGGGGCATCAATCTTAGACAATCTAAATCATATTAGATACAGGATTGATGATATCGAAGCTACTGCTAATGGTATAATTGTTGAGAATAACGATGTAATTGTCTCTTCTGGGGTTACGATTCTTGATTTCTCCACACAATTTACTATTACAGACGTTGGAGATAGACAAGTTACGATTGGGCTAACAACCTCTTCTGGCACTACTCAATCCGGTGTATTTAATGAGGAGCTTGGTATACAAGTACCCGGAACCAGCTTTACAACGCTAAATGAATTCATCCCGGGTACTTTACAAGTTTATTATAATGGTGTAAGACAAGGTCCAGATAAGTACACAGAAACCGGAACAACCGCTTTTACCGTACTATTTGATACTTATGAAGGGGATAATTTATTCGTAGATTACGAGGTAACAGCCTCTGGAAGTATTGGTCATACTCACAGTGATTACGTTACTTATGAGTACCTTTATTCTGGATATTATACACAAGAGGATACAGACCTCTTACTGGCTTTAAAGAGTAATACTGGACACACTCACGTTTTAGCTGATATTGAAGATTACGACTCGGCTAATACTTACTTAAACGGAGTAGCTGTCAGTGGTGTTCCAGAAGACACCCAGGTTTTAGCTTATCAAGAATCTAGTAATACCTGGACCCCGAGATATGTAACAGTAAATCAGCAGTATCTTCTCACCATAGAGGGGGCTTACCTTTCTACTAGCCACGCTGGGATTAAACCGATCCGAATCTACGCTCACGATGTAACCGGAGCGACTGTTGATGAAATCTTTTGTGCAGTAAATACCGCCCCAGCTACATCACTTGTTAGACTCGATGTACTTAAGAACGGTGTATCAATTCTCACCTCTTATTTAGATATTGCGGTTGGAGAATATACAGCCTCAACCACGGATATTGCTACGGCAACTTTTTCAAAAGACGATTATTTTCAGATTCAATTAGTTTCCGGAGATACAGTTGCATCGGATCTTACAGTTCACATTAGATTTTCATGGAAGGCATAAATGCTTAGATTTATAGATTCATTTGATGATAGAGCTACGGCTGCGGTTGGAACAAAATATAATTCCACAACCGGGACATTCAACATCTCCGGTAGTTATGGTAGAAATGGTACCTCTGGGATTTTATCCCCAGGTTCTTCGGGCGCAGGCTTGTTTAAAACACTGGATAATCAGTCTGTATGGGTTATTGGTATGGCTTTTTACCCAACCAGTTTTTCTACCAGAAATGATCTAATCGTAGCAAAAGATGCTGGAACAGACCAGTATTCTCTTCAGCTAAATACAGACGGGACCTTGTCTGTTTATAACGGTTTCGGTACAGGTCAAACTCTTTTAGGAACTACTTCTAATGCTGTAAGTTTGAATACTTGGTACTATATTGAGCTCTATGTTACAGTAAGTGCATCGGTTGGAACGTGTGAAGTTCGAATTAACGGTGTTTCTGGGTTATCCCTTACCGGAGTTAATACAGCTAAGACCGGGAACAGTTATGCCAATAGTTTTGGTTTATTTGGTGCACCTGGCTACTATGATGATCTCTATATCTTTGATGGTTCTGGAACAATTAATAAGGACTTTATTGGGGATGCCAGGGTAGAATGTCTTCGACCTTCTGGTACGGGACTAAAAGCTGAATGGACGCCAGTACCTTCTGGAAGCCAAAACTGGGAAAATGTTGATGATACCACTCCTGATGATGATACTACTTATAATCACACTACAATCTCAGGTTATACTGATCTCTATACATTTTCTGATCTAGTTACTACCTCTGGAAGCATTTATGGAACCCAAGTAAATATTTATGCAAAGAAAGACGATGCTGGTTCCAGAACCGCCGTTCCCGTTTTCTATGTTGAAACCACAGAATATGATGGGTCTAGTTTTTCTCCTGGAGATACCTATACTTTTTCTTGTATCACACAAGAAACAGACCCCTCTACCTCTTCTTGGTGGACAGTTTCTGGTATTAATAATTCTCAATACGGTCTCAAATTGGTGTCTTAATGTCAGTTTTTAATTCTTCTACCTCCATCGAGGCTCTTATAATCCCTGCAACCAGGACAATAAGAAACAGTAGCACCTCATTTGAGGTCTTATCTGTTCCTGAACCCTCGGCTAGGATTAGTGAGCTTAGTTTTGAGGTTTTATATATCTTAGAGAACTATTCTATTTTACACCTCAGCCAAGAAACCCTTGAGGTGTTGATACATAATGCAGGGCAGCTTCGTAGAATCTATGGGCCAGCAGCCCAGGCGGTATAGGTATGACAGCAGAGCTAATAAGAGCAAAATATCAAATACTAGAAGGCAGCATCTCTCCAGCTCTTCTTGAGGTTACAAACAGCCCGGAAGAGGGGTGGGCTGCTATTTATGATGTGGATACGGGGTCTTTCTCTTGGGTATCGGTTGTTACAGGCAGTGGTTCAATGGCTGGTGGGGGAGTAATAGTCACAGGTGGGTTTACCGGGACGTTGCCAGCAGATGGAACACTTGCACTGCTAGAAGAAGAAAATATCTTTACCGCCGCTCAAAAAATCAATCTCGCTTCTGTTTCCGCCATGATAATTGAGCAAAGCGGCGTTGTGGACAACGTTTTGGTGGTGGACACTATCAACGGGCGAGTGGCGATTAACATAGCGCCCACAGTAGGGGCGTTTGCCGTAAATGGCACAAGCTACTTGGGATCAACCGCTAATGCTACTGCCGTAGCTGTCACGGGGAAAACATCTTTCTCCGGACAGGTCACTACCTCGTCTGGAGCGAACGCCGTCAATTTCTTTGATGGGTATGCGTACTCAGGTGCTGGTAGCCAGCACATGAATACGTTTTTTAGAAACTATACTGTTGCTGGTCAATCAACCATACAGGAGTTTGGTTCAATCTACACCGTCCTATATCACTCGGCTGGATTTACTTTGCCCGAATGGAAGGGAATTGAGACTGGCGCAGCGTATGTAAGTGGAGCGGGTTCGGTAATTGACGAGGCATGGGCCATCGATTGTAGTTTGCCAGCGTGTAGTGATGGTGGTACTGTCGGTATTGCAGCAGGTGTGCATATTGGTGCTAGGTCGGTAACAGGGATAACCAGCTCGTATGCAATTTACTCGTTACTGACTAGACCATCTCTTTTCTCAAGTACAATTCAAATTAATGATGGTGTTGGTGTAGGATTTGATATCTGGCGTGATGGTGGGCAAACCTCAAACAGAATAACCGCATATCAAGATTCCGCCACATCGGGAGCAAACACTTATTACAGGTTCGCTAGAGGCTCGTTGGCAACCCCCGCAAGCGTACAATCCAGTGATGTTATTTATAATAATATCGGATATGGATATATTGATGGGGATTTCAGAGAAATAAGCAACATCAGAGCCAGTATATCTGGTACTCCCTCTGCTACAAACTACTCATCGGCCTTACTTTTAAGAATTGTAAAAACCAACGAGATTGCGTTATCTACCGTCCTTAGGTTTGACCCGACAGGCAATGCCACATTTGGATCATCGGCTGGCACGGGCGACTATAGAATTTATATCAGCGGGATCACAAACGCATCTTCCTACACGGGGACTGGGTCCTTTACCGTCACAACAAACGGGGCAAAATTCAACTGCTATGAAGACGACGTAGCGACCGCAGACGCCTATTTCAAGTTGACCAATGCCACCGGTGGGGCTGGATTATTTACCCCTCTATTGACAACAAAAGGGAATCGAACGGGCAGTGCAGCAAACAACCAGTTCGTAGCCGACAGCAATTCCGACCTGGTAACTGACACTGGCGAGGTGCTGAATATCTCACTGCGAGCGGCAAACGTAGCGGTTGCAAACCGCCCCTTGCTAACAATCAGCAACTATACCACGACCCACTTAAGGATGGACGTTGGAGGAAATGTTATTATCGGGGGTGGAGCGGCAGCACCGGCAGCAAAGCTACATTCCCTGGCGATTACTGAGCAATTGCGGTTGGGGTATGACGCTGCAAACTACGCCAGTTTTACGGTGGCAGCAGCGGGTGGGCTGACGATTGCCACAGTT
>Ga0209518_1000389_pt1 | contig 58009 bp, 44 predicted proteins | sample RifGroB1_FD_183993 | JGI IMG/M metagenome (GOLD analysis project Ga0209518, IMG submission 183993) | Groundwater microbial communities from Rifle, Colorado, USA - Groundwater B1 (SPAdes) (version 2) | ecosystem: Environmental > Aquatic > Deep subsurface > Groundwater | place: Rifle, Colorado...
CTAGTCGAGCAAAGCGCTTCAGTGCTACAACAGTCCAGGAAACTCTAGTCCAAGCTTATCCTTGGACTAGAATTTGACTTATGAGGCAACCACCTCGTAGGACTAGATTTTATTATGAGGCAACACGGGGGCGCCGCCGGGCTAGCCGGCCGAACCGGCGGTACCACGCCGCGCCGGCAACCGGAACACCTGGGGGACTACTCCGCCCGGCCCAGTCAGCGTATCGCCGTTCGGATAGTGGACGCTGATCACGGCCTCGTCCGGCCCAATCGACAGCCGCAGGTAATGCAGCGTCTGCTCACCATAGCCGTAACCTAGCCAGCCGGTATCGCCCTGGTAGGCGGCTTCGGCCGGCAGGTGATAGTAATGGCGCCCGTCGCGCAACTGGCCGTAGTCCAGATCGTTCTGATAGTCCAGATAGCGGCCGCTGTCCCAGGCCAGCCGAAAATCGCTGCGCTGCAGCCAGGCGCCGGCGCTGCTGTCATACAGGCGGCGCTGGATGGCCGCAGGGGCGCGCGTCAGCAGACCATAGTCGATCTCCAGGCGGGCGCCGCCGCCGCCGGAGCAGAACCAGTGGATGCTCCGACCGCTCGGCCGGTCAGCCGGGTCAAAGAGCAGGCCTTCGTTGCCGTAGGTCGTTTCCCAATGCTCGTAGTGATGGTCGTGGCCGAAGAATACCGCGTCGACGCCCAGCCGGTCGGCGAAAGGCAGCAGCCAGGCTTCTAATGCACCGCCGCTGCCCGACGTGCCGGTGGTAAGCGGGGTATGGTGTAGGATGATAAAACGATAACTGGCATCGGCCGCCGCCGCCAACGTCGCCTCGGCCCAGGCTTTCTGACGCCGGCCGGCTGACCCGCCCAGCCTGGACGAATCGAGCAGCACGAAACAGGCGCCGGCTAGCTCGAATGACCAATAGCCGCCCGTCGGATCGACATAGGGATACGGAAACAAATCCCGGAAGGCGCGGGCATCGTCGCCGTAGTAATCATGGTTGCCGATCACGCCCACCAGCGGCGTAGCGGCGGCGAAAGCGCTGATGGCCACCAGGGCATCGCGCCAAAAAGGGGCGTAACCGCCAGCCTGGACCACATCACCCAACTGGACGACCAGGTCGGCCCCGCTGGCGGCGATTGCCCGGCTGATCAAGGCGCCGCCCCGCCGGGTGAAATCATCAGCGGCCTGCATGTCCCCGAACAAGACCAGCTCGGCCGACGCGGCGCTGGAGTCTGGCGCGACGAAGGAAAAGGGAGCGCCGGCAACGGTAGCGCCTGCCCCGAAATCGGGAATATAAAAATAACGCCCGCCCGGAGCCAGGCCGCTCAGTTCCACCCGGTGCCGGCGGCCGGCCGCCCCGGCCAGGAGCGGCTGGAGCGCGTCCGGGTCAGGGCCAAAGAACAGCCGCGTGGCAAGCGAATCGGCCGTCAGCCAGGAAACCACCATGGCCGGCTCCGAACCGAAGTACGGCGTCAACCAGGGACCGGCCGACTGGCGCAGGGCATTGGCCACCGACTCGCCCCGCGGCGATCCGGCCAGGAAGCCGGCGCAACCAGACAGCCAGAGCTGGCTAACCAGCGCTACCCCGGCCAGGAGTCTGCGCCGTCCCGGCCTGCGCCGCGCCGGCACGCTCAACCCACCTCCGCTTGGCGGTAAGCCTTGCCGCTGACCGCGTCGATAGTCAGCTTAAGAATGGTAACGGCCCGGTACGATGCGTCGTTCTTGATATTCCTGGCCAGGATCGGCTGCGGGTCGGCCTCCAGATGCTCAAGCAGCGCCAGTAAGCCGTGCTTCTTTTCAGCCAAGTCCTCGACTACCGCCAGCTTCCCGCGGATGACCAGCGAGGCATAGTCGTGGTCGCACTGCCCGGGCAGGTAACCGCGATCCTCGATGATCGTGGCGCAGGCCCGCGGATTGGCGGCGATGAAATCCAGCTTATGCCCGGCGTTGGCGCAATGGAAGTAGAGGCAACGCTTGGCCTGGTCGTAGCCGTAGCTCAAGCTTACCAGGTAAGGTTCGTCGGACCGGCACAGCGCGATGACGGCGAACTTGCCGCCAGTCAGCAAACGCTCTATTTCAGCTTGATCATGGATAACTTTTTCTTTACGCTTGGGGTGATAGTCGCTCATGGATGCTCCTCGGGTTAAAGCTGGAAGGTCAGGCAGACCGTGGTGCCGTTGTCCTGGCCGAAACGGATAGTCCCCTTGAGCTGCTCGATCAGCGTCTGCACCAGCGTCAGGCCAAAACCGGTGGGGCTCTGCCTGTCGGTGGCGGCCGGGAACCCGACGCCGTTGTCCTGAATGACGATGGTAACGGCTTCGCTGCTCTGCTTGGCGCAAACGCTTATAGTTCCCCGGTCGCGGCCGACGAAGGCGTATTTCATGATATTGGTCAGCAGCTCGTTGACGATGATGCCAAGCGATTGCATGATCTTGGCAGACACCTGAAAATCGGCGATGGCCTTAACCACATTCACCAAACGGTTATTCGGAAAATTGGATATGACCTCGTCGACCAGGGTATCAAGATAATCTTTCATCGAAATCTCGCGGTAATCAATGGAGCGGTACAGCTTGTCATAAAGCACCATCATGCTCTGCACCCGGCTCTCGGTGTCCTTGAGGGCTTCGATGGCTGCCGGATCGGTCAGCATGTTAGCCTGGAGGTTAAGCAGGCCCTTAATGGTGTTCATGCTGTTCTTGGTCCGGTGGTGCACTTCCTTGAGGATGATGTCCTTCTCGGCCAGCAGCTTTTGAATCCGGTTCTCGGCCCCCTTGCGCTCGGTAATATCCTCGATCGCCAACAGGATGATCCGTTCCTTGCCCGACGAACGGCGAATCTGCCGGGCGTTGAGCAGCATAGTGCGCAGGCCGATGGTGGCAAAATCGTGCTCGACTTCGTAATTGTCAAAGACCGTCTTGGCGGGCAGGATATTCTCCAAAAGCTCGCGCAATTTGGGAATGTCCCACTGCTTGTTGCCCAGGTCGTAGATCAGGTGCCCTACCGTCTCTTCGGGCTTAACCTTGAAGACCTCGTAAAACGAGCGGCTAACCGTCACCACCCGTAATTCCTGATCCAGCGAAAGCAATGGCTCGCGCACGGTATTGATAACGCTCTCGGCGAATTCGCTGGCCTCGTCGGCCAGCCGCTTGATGGCCGCCAGCTCCTGGCGAGATGTCTCCAGGCCGTTTTCGATGGCCTTGCGCTCGCTGATATCCCGGATGTTGCATTGAATAATCCGTTTGCCGTCGATCTCGTCGAGGTTACTGATAAATTCCACCTCGATGATCTTGCCGTCGGCCGTTTCCAAGGGCAGGTTCTCGTAGCGTACATAGCGGTTCCGCTGCAACTCTGTAAATTTTTCCTTATTGCCGACCGTATCCTTGAGAAACCCGATTTCCCAGATGGCCTTGCCTAAGAATAGCTTGTATGAATAGCCTAGCAAGCTTACCAAGAAGGGGTTAACGTCCAAGATCATGCCGGAATCGGCATCAAGGATGAGAATGCCTTCCTGCGCCATCTCGAACAGCCGGCGATAGCGGTTCTCCGAGGTGTGGAACAGCCCGTCAAGCTTTTTGCGCTCCACCAGCTCCTGCTTGAGCTGGTTGTTGGCGTCGAACAGCTTGAAGGCCATCTTGATCGAGGCATCCAGCACGGTGATGCTCGAATTCTTGACCACGTAGCCGTAAGAGGTAATCTTCTCGGTCTTCTCGACGATATCCGGCTCGGTGTGGCTGGACAGGAAGAGGATCGGAATGTCGCGCTGCGCCAGAATCTGCTCGGCGGCCTGCGTCCCGTCCATACCGTCGCCGAGGTCGATATCCATCAGCACGATATCGATTTCGGCATGGTTCCGGATGGTCTCGATGGCCTTCATGGCCGTATCCACCAGGATGACGCTGTAGCCGAAATTCTCGAGCGGCGCCCGCTTGCTGTCCGGCACCATATCCAGTTTGACGCGAGCCGGATCCGTCATGATCTGGACGGCCTTCTCGCCGGTGTCGATGGTCACCACGTTATAGCCGTATTTCTCGAGGAACAGCTTCTGGTTCATGGCGATAATCGCCTCGTCTTCGACAAGCAGGACCGTCTTCCTGATTTTCTGGTCCATGGTCAATTCCTTCCGCCCACCGTTCCAGCCGGTACTGTCAGCGCGCCGGCCAGCCGGCCAGCGAACGCAAATTACCTGATATTTACCAACTTACAAATTAAGCCAACAGACGACGAAAGGCAAGACCACTGCCTGGCAAAAAAAACCAGGCCTTTGGCCGGTGGCCAGGGCCTGGCGCTATTCAGGTTGCCGTCATGGTCAGCTCTGGTTACGCAGCGTGTCGCGCGCCCGCCGGATAGCCCGGCGCAGCAGCCCAATCCGCCCAAACAGCAGTATCCACAGCCCCATGGCCAGCAGCGCCAGCGGAACGGCGCACAGCAACGCGCCAACCAGGAAAATCAGGCCATCTTCGGCCGCCTCGGCCAGTCCGCTGAACAAGCGGGCCAGTTTCTGGCCCAAGCCATCGCGCGGATACTCCACCGCGGCGGTATACGGGACGCGCAGGCTGACCACGATGGTCGAATAGGCCACCAGGCGCTGCAGAGACGTCCGCTGACCGTCCAGGCCTTCGATCTCGTAAGTCAGGTTGTTCAGCCGGTTTTCGATCTCCAGGATATCCTCCAGCCGGCGGGCGTTGCTCAGGTAGCTGCGGTAGACGGCCAGCAGTTCCCGACGATTGGCGATGCGGTCGCCATAATCGGCTATCTGGTAGGTCACGTCCTGGGCGCTCACCGAGCGGCTCAGCACGCTACCCATACCGGAGGAGCCTTCCAGCGCGGCGTCGAAAGCCGCTTGGGGCACAGACAAGGTAATATTCGCATAATCGCGCGTCTCGTTCTGTTCGGATACGAAGCCGCCCAGGCCCCGGGCCAGGACCACCAGACGGTCGCGCGCCGCGGCGATTGCCGGCACCTCGAGCTCGAGGGCCGCGCTGCGGATGATCTGCCGCTCCGGACTGACCACCGCCGCGTCGGCCAGCCCGCCGTCGATCCGGCCTAGGGCATCGGCGGCGCCTCCGGTAGCCCCCCGACTGGCGGTCGGCGCGGCCGCCGGCTCGTCATAAGACTTGGCGCTGGCCTCGCTGGCCTCGCTGGCGAAGGCCGACCCAGCGGCGCCAAAAGCCATCTGGTCCAGGGCGACCGACGGTGACGCCATATCTCCATAGCGCGGGCCGCCGACCAGGGAGCCAGCCGCCAAGCCCACCACCACCAGGGCGGCGGCGGCGCCGAGGCCGCCGACCACCCGGATCAGCCAGCGCGGTCTTGGGCGCAGTCGGCTAGTACCGCCAATGCCGCCGCCAGCGGTCTGCGTAAAACGCTCCAGCAGCCGCTGTTTCAGTTCCCGTTCAAATCCTTCGTCCAGCTTGGCCCCCGGCCGGTTGGCCAGTAGCTCGCCGATCGCTTTCTTCAAGGCCTCCTCCTCGGCTCGGAGCGCCGGGTCGATGGCGTACAAGTCAGCCAGTATCCGCTCGATGTCCAGGTTCGGGTTCATAGTCGTTCTCCTTCTAGCAGGCGCTGGGCTTGGCCAAGAGCCAGGCCACCAGGCAGAGCAAAGGCATGGACTGGCGCAGCACGTTCAGCGCCCGCGAAAACGCCATCTTGCAGGCGGCCTCCGACTTGCCGGTCAGCTCGGCGATTTGGCGGTAGGGCAGCTCGTCCCATAAACGCAGGATGATGATCTCGCGCGCCTCGGCCGAGAGCGCCGCCAGGTGCGGCTTGAGCCGTTCCCACCGGTCACGCTCCAGCACGTCAAGCGTGAAATCCGCCCCGTCCGCCAGCTCCCACACGTCGCCGTACTCGGCGGCGCCGGCCGTCTCGCCGGCCCCATCCAGCGAGACGGCCGGCCGCTGCCCGCGGAAATGGTCGACCAGAGCGTGGCGGGCAATCCCGTACAGCCAGGCCGGGAAACTGCCGGCTTCCGGCCGGAAAGATAGCAGCTTCTCAAGCGCATTCAGGAAAGCTTCCGCCGCCAAGTCCTCCGCCAGCTCGCGGTTCAGCGTCCGATAGTACAGGTAAGCGTACAGACGCTTGGCGTAGCGGTCGTACAACTCGCCGAAAGCCCGGCGGTTACCGCGGACAGCCTCCCTGACCAATCGTTCCAATTCCATGCCTCGTCTCCTTGCGCACATGCTACAGAGAATACGGCCCCCGCGTCAAAAAGTAACGCGATATTTTTATAAAGCTAAAAGTGAAGGAGAAAACAGCTGGCCGCCAGCCGGCGCCTTTCGGGAAGAGGGCAACTCAGGCGCCTTTGCCGACGGCCGCCAGCGGCCGCCAGCGGCCGCCAGCGGTTAATTTTCCGCCATGCCGGGATTGCCGGGGCTGACAGCGCTGGCCGGCGGCAGGCCAATCGCCATTAGCCGCCGGTTCAGGGTAGCACCGGCCGCTAGGGCCAGCATCAGGCCACCGGTACCCAGCAGCAGCCATTCAATGCGTACCAGCTCGGCCAGGGGGCCGAAGACCAGCATACCCAACGGCATTAACGAGGTGGAGAGCATGGTCAGCACGCTGAACACCCGGCCCAAGTAGGACTCCTCGACGTGCTCCTGGAGCATCACCGCCGAAGGCGTATTGAAGAACGGCATGGCGATGCCGAAGACCACCATGCAGGCGGTATATGGCCAGAACGACGGAATCAGGCCGAGGGCCACCGTGCAGCCGGCCATCACCAGGTTGGAGGCGGCCATGGTACGCATCCGATTACGGAAACCACCCCACAAGGCAATCAGGCCGCCGCCGAGCATCATGCCGCCGGAGAAGGCTATCTCGATGGCGCTCAGGTGCCAGACCTCGGCGCCGAAGTTGCGCGCCACCTGCAGCGGCGTCAGGAAGGCGGCCGGCGTCACCAGAAAAAGCAACACGGCCAGATAGGCGAAGAAGGCCGACAGGTAACGGTGCTCGCGGATGTACTTGAAGCCCAGCCGCATATCATGGAAGTAACTGGTAGTTTGCGGCGCGCTGGCCTTGGCGTGGGGCGGCACCTCAAGGAACAGTCCCAGCACGCCGATAGCCAGGGCAGCGGTAACCACGTCAATCAAGAAGATGGCCTGGATGGGCGCTATGGTTAGCAGGAGGCCGCTCAGGGCCGGCGACAGCAGCATAATCACCGACTGGATGCTGCCGTTGATGCCGTTCACCCGCGTCAGCTGGTCCACCGGCACGATCTGCGGCAGCAGCGCGCCAACGGCCGGTCCCTGCATGGCGCCACCCAGGGCGCGGATGGCCGCCGCCAAGAAGAACAACCACAGCGCCCGCCCGCCGGCCGCAAAGACTGCGGCCAGGGCCAGTGTCACCAAGGCGATGGCCAGATCGGCCAGCATGATGATCTTCTTGCGGTCGTGGCGGTCGGCCCAGACGCCGGCGAAGGGCGAGAGCAGGAAGGTGGGCACGAAGCCGCAGATGATGTACAGCATCATATAGACGCCGGACTTGGTCTCCAGCGTCACATGCCACATCAGGGCGTATTGCACCAGCGCCGACCCAAGCAGCGACAGGGTCTGGCTGGTCATAAAGAGCACGATATCCCGTTTCCAATTGCGCATAATTCCACTATACTGGAAACCGCCTGACTGTTGCCAGCCCGGCTCAGTAGGGTGTTGAAAAACGCGAATGCGGCTTTTCAACACTTCAAAAGCCGGTACAATTACGTAGCATCGCGCAAGCTATGCGAGCGTCAGTACTCTGGCGAAAATTGTTAAGGTTGGTGAAAAAGCAACCGGCTTTTTCGCCAACCTGTCAGTCGCGCCCGGCCGGCGGCGTCCGCTCCGGGCCGAAGTACTTCTCGCTGCGGTAGCGCAACCAGACGCGCAGGGCCTGCGGCACGCCGGCCTTCTGCTCGTCGCTCAAGCGTTCATATAGTCGCAAGGCGCGTTCCCGTTCCGTTCGGCAGGCTAGGTTATTGTGACGGTCCCAGTACAGGCGAGCCAGGCGGATGCGGCGGTTCACTTCCTTGACCAGGGCGGCGCCGGACAGGCTGGCCTCATCGATGGCCTTCTTTTTGGCGGGCATGACTAGAGGCTAGCCCGGAAGACCCAACAACGACAAGAGGCGCAAGTCGCCGCCAGAAGCCAGCGTCATCGGTCGGCTTACAGGAAAACCGGCACCGTAAAGGCGAAACCCAGCTGCCAGTAGGTCAGATTCTCCTGCGGCTCGATGGTCGAATCACTCAAAGCGATATCAAGGTAAACTAACAGGCCCAAGCCGACGATGGCCGGTTTGGGACCGCGGCTGAACACCGCCAGGTCAACGCAGAATTCGGCGCGCAGGCCGATATCCGGGCTGAGCACGGCGTCGGACAGCACGTGGTAGGTACTGGAACCCATGCCTCGGTACTCTCCGCCCAGGCAAGGCGCATAGTAAGCGCCGGCGTTGACGGCCAGGAAACCAGTCTCATTGCGCAGGAAGGGCCAGCTGGCCATGGCGACGATCCTAAGGCGGTTGATGTAATAGTCGTACCCTAATTCCGTATCGAAGGCGTCATGGTAGCCCATGTCCTGGTACTGGTAGCCGACGCTCAGGCACAAGCCCAGCGGCAAGCCGCGGGGGTTCCAGTCGTAAAAGGCCAGACGGCAGCCGGCATGCCAGGAATATGCCGAGTCCCAAGGATCTTCGGCCACCATGGTATCATAGGAATAGTCTTGCCGGCCGAGGCCTAAATCGAGGAACGGTTCAATTACCACTAGCAGGTTGTTGAAAAAGCCGGTTGCTTTCTCAACAACCTTAACAATTCCTCGCATAGCTTGCGCTATGCTGCGTAATTGTACCGGCTTTTGAAGTGTTGAAAAGCCGCATTCGCGTTTTTCAACACCCTGCTAGAGCCTGGGCCGAGACGGTGGCCACCAATGCCAGCAGCAGGGCAGCGCCCGCTACGAACTTTCTCATCATCAGCTCCTTCCCATGGAACACTGGCATCCAGCCAGAACCGGGCGACGGCTCCAAAAAAAAAGCGCCCCTCTACCGGTGCCTTACAACACGGCTGGAGCGCGGTAATCAGGATAGGCCGCCTGGAGGGCAGCCTGCGCCAGACTAGCCTTTCATCGAGGCTTCGGGCCATCCTTCTTCTTGTCAGCGGGTTTGGCGGGGGTAGCGCCTGGCTTGCTGGTTACGCCCGGTTTCTGCGCGGGATTGGCCGGCTTATCTTTCGCTCCACCCTTGCCACTGTCGGCTGGTTTTACTGCCATAGTTCCTCCCATAAAAGAGATATACTATAGTGTATTGCACGGCCGAAAAAGATCAAGCGAAATGCGGTAAAAAAATAAAAATTATTCACTTTTTATGCAAAACCGCCCGGCTGGCGGAAACCAAACCGGGCGGTCGGCTACTGTGGCGGATAATTAGTTAGTGGCCGGTATAGCGGCGGTAGACGCTCTCGTCCACGCGAGCCAGGGTCGGGCCATCGGAGGCGATAATCCAGGTGATGGGAGCATCCACCACATAGCGGTTAATGACGCGAACGATGTCGTCAGCGGTAATGGCGTTGATCTTGTCGATCAGGAATAGGTACTCAGTCGGCCGGCCGTAGGTAACCAGGCTGGAAGCCAGCTGGGCAGCCATCTCGGCGTTAGTCTGCTGATTGCCAAAGAAGCTGTTGATGTACTTGGCCTTGTAGGCCTCGATAGTGTCGGCCAGTGGGGCGTAGTTACCTTCGGCGACGGTAATATTCTTACTATTGCCGGCAGCCAGAACGGCGATGGCTTCATCGATCCAAGCCTTCACGTTCTCAGGCTGATCGGTCTTGAATACCACCAGGGAACCATAGGCCACACGAAAGCCGTGAGCGTTGGACCAAGTCGAATAGCAGGCGCCGTGCTCGGTGCGTAGAATGTCAAACAAAAGCTCGTTGAGCATGGAGTAGGCCAGTTGCAGGGCCACAAAGTCGCGGCTGTTGGCCGGGGCAATGATATAGTTACCGCGGACATAGGCCACGTCCTTGGACGACGCCAAGGGCAGCTGAATGACATCGGTCTGGCCGCGCACCGCCGGAATGGCCGGCTTGGTAACGCCGGTGCGCCCCATGGTGCCGAGGGTGGCTTCAAGGTCAGCCACCAACTCGTCGGCATTGAAATTACCGACAGCCACGATGGCCATCCGGTCGGCGGCCAGCTTCTGGGTATAGTAGTCGCGCACCTGGGCCAAAGTCAGGGCCTGGATGGAGGCAATGGTACCGGCGAAATCGGCTTGGTAGGGGTGGCCGGCAAAGAATTGCTGGTTGAGCTGCTGGACGGCGATGTTGTAGGGGTCGCGCAGCGCGCTCTGCAGCGCGACTACCGTCTCCGACTTGAGCTGGTTGAACTCGTCCTCGCTGAAGGCCGGGCTCATGACGCAAGCCGCGAAGACCGAAAACAGCTCGTCCCAGTACTTGTCGAGGGTATTGAGGTCCAGGCTGGCCCAGTCATAACCGACAGCCGAAGAGCTGATGGCGCTGGACAGCTCATACTCCATCTGGTTGAGCATGGAGTAGCTGTAGTCGGCGGTGCCACGGGTCATCAGGGCCAGCGTAAAGGCCTCGATGCCGGCCTGCTCGGGGGTGGTCATGGCCACGCCGCCATCCCAGATAACTTTGAGGCTAAAGACGCGGTTGGCGTCGTTGTGCTTGATGATTACCGGAACGCCGTTGGACAGGGTATGGACCTCGATGGTCTCCAGGCTGCGTGCCACGAATTCGTGGACTGGTACGGTCGATTCGTCGCCTGCGGCATTCATGCCGGCGCAAGCGGCCAGCGCCAGGAAGACCAGGATCAGGCCGGCCGCCTTGAAGGCGCGGGTACAGGCCCTGGCGGGGAAAAGCTTGTTAGTCAATATCATCGGTTCCTCCACCAGAATGCGTTCTCGGTCGTGACCACCGTGAAGCCAGCAGCCTGCAGATTGGCCAGATCGGCCTCCACGTCGGCCGGGTTGGCCCGGATGGACACGATGGCGACGTTATCGAGTACATACTGTTGCAGGAAGGCGGCAATGTCGGCGTGCTCGATCTGCTGCATGTTCGGTACATAGCCGAAATAGTAATCGGCCGTCGCCACCGCCCACCAGAAGGAGAACGATTCAATGAAGGCTTCCGGCTTCTCCAGGCTGAGGATGTTGCCATCTTCCATTATATTCTTGACCACGGCGGATTCTTCGGCCGAGAAGTAATTCGGTTCGTTGACGATGCGGCGCACCTCGGCCATAACGCCGGGTACATAGCGCTGCATGGCAAACGCGGTCAGCGGGTTGTTGGTAGCGTCGGTGCGGAAGTAGGTGCCAAAGGACACCAGACCACCGTCGCGCTGTGTATAATAATAGGCGCTGATGTAATTTTTGTGGTACATCCCGGCAACGTTACGCATCAGGTTGTTGCGGTACTGGCCGTTCGGGCTGGCAACCAGGGAACCCCAGACGTCGGCGGCGTAGGTGGCCTCCGGGTCATCCATGACGTCCGGACCGCGCATCCGGAGGTCGACATTGGCGATACCCTCGGGTAAAGATTCATCCGGGTAGACCAGATAGACCGGCCGCGGGCCGAAAGGCGTGGCCTGGGCCGGCATACGGGGAGTCCAGGGGTCGTTGCCTTTTTGCCAGTCGCCATAGAGGCGCTCCACCATGGCTAGGACTTCGGTCGGGTCCACGTCGCCGGCCACGAAGATGGCGCCGTTGTTGGGGATGTAATAGCGGGTCTGGATATCGCGCATATTCTGGACGGTGGCGGCGCGCAGGATTTCTTCCGAGCCGCCCACATCGCGGCGCCAAGGGAAGTTGGGGAACAGCGCCCGGTCGACGGCCGCGCTGTTGATCCAGTCCGGCTCGTTGTTGTAGCCATTGATCTCATTGACGACGACGTCGACTTCGATGGCAAACTCCGCCTCGTCAAAGAGCGGACTGCGTACCGCCTGAGCCCAAAAATCAAGACCCTGCTCGGTACGATCCGACGGCACCGTGAAGTAATAGGTGACATACTCGGATGAGGTTCCACCATTCCACTCGGACACGCCCAAGGCGGTCATGGCCGCCGAGAAGTCACGTTCGGTGGCATAGCGGGCGTTTCCCTTAAAAAGCATGTGCTCATACAAGTGAAACAAGCCGGCAGTCTGCGGCGTTTGGGTAAGCGCGCCGCAGCGGAAGGTGATCTGGATGCGTGACAGGGGAACCTGGTGGTTCTCCAACACATACAACTCCAGGCCATTGGCCAGCGTATACCGGGTAAGACCCGGAATCGGCGTGGCTTGGGCAAAGACGAGCGATGCCGTCACCAGCATCAGCATGGTCAATGCCAAGAACAGACGTTTCATATAGCTACCTCCTGCCCAAAACTGGGCTGATCGAGGTGGATTCTAGCCCGGAAAAAGGTGCTTGTCAAAAGAAAATTAAATCTGATCCCCAAACCACTAACTGGAGGCACTATTAATACCACAGGGCGACCCGAAACTCACGGTTGCCTTCGCTGCGCAACACCGGCAACCAGGCCAGTACCTCGGTCGGCAAGGGCGCCAATTCTGACCATCCGGCTACGGGTGCCCATGGCGATGGTGGATATCGGAGACATGAACGTGCTCATGCTCCAGTGCCTGATGCTCATGGTCATGGCTGTGGCCAAACAGCCGGGCCAAAGGCTCCAAGCCGTCGTGCCCCGCCTCGTGTTGACCAAGGTGACCATGCTCATGATGCCCCTCGCCATGCCGGTGCCAGTGCGTGTGGCGGGCGGCAGCGTGTACGTGACCATGTCCATGCCGCTCCGACAAGAGCAGCAGATACGACAGCAGCATCAAGGTCAGCGCCCCGCCCTGGGCCAACGAGAAAGACTCGCCGAGCACCACGAAGGCCAGCAGCAGGCCAAACAACGGCGACGACGAGAAAAACAGTTGAGCGCGCGAGGCGCCCAAGCCTTGAGCGGCGGCGATGTACAGCACGATGCTGGCGCCATAGGACAGCGCTCCAATGCCGAGGGCTAGGCCATACCCCGCCCAGCTGGGCGGGCCACTGCCAGCCACCAGCAGGCCGACAGTCAAGTTGGTGCCACCGGCCACCAGTCCCTTGATAAAGGTGCTTTCCTCCGGTTTAAGGCCGTCGATCAAGGCCGTGCAATGGTTATCGAAGCCCCAGGCCAGACAGGCTGCCGCGATGAGCGCACCGCCGGCCAAACTGGTGCGGCCGCCGTCAAAGGACAGCAGCACGGAGGCTGCCAGAATGCCAGCCGTGGCGCCGGCGCTGGCCCTAGTCATGCGATCTTTAAAGATAAAGTGACCCAACAAAGCGGTAGCCACCAGCTCCAGGTTCAGCCACAACGACACCGAGGCCGACTTGGCCAGGCTCAGGCCGAACAACAGACAGACCGGCCCCAAGATGCCGCCGCCGACGATAGAACCGAAAATATAGCAGACATTGCGCCGGCTGAGCGCGCGCAAGCGGCCAAGCAAGCCGCCATGCAGCGCCCGCGGCGCCAGCGCCAAGGCCGCCCCGCAGTATAAGAGGCCCGCCAATAAAAACGGATTGATGGAACCGAGCAGCAGCTTGCTGAGCGGCGTGGCGGCGCCGAAGAGCAAGGCTGCCACCAGGGCTAGAATGATGGAAACGCGCATGGCCGCTATCGTACCCCAGACTGGCGCCGGCCGGCAACCCGCCGCGCGGCTTCCAGTACAGCCCGCGGCGTAGCTTTTCCAGTACAGCCCGCGGCGTAGCTTTTCGTTGCCAAGCGCGGCCAGCCGGAGTATACTGCCAGCATGCTTACATGGTGGCAGGAACGGGTGGTCTACCAGATATACCCACGCAGTTTCAAGGACAGCAACGGCGACGGCCTGGGCGACCTGGCCGGCATCATCGAGGAACTAGACAACTTGCGCGACCTCGGCATCGGCGTGCTCTGGCTGTCGCCGGTCTACCCCTCGCCGGACGCCGATAACGGCTACGACATCAGCGACTACCGCAACATCGACCCGCGCTATGGCAGCCTGGCCGACATGGACCGCCTGATTGCCGAGGCAGAGCGCCGCGACATCAAGATCATCATGGACCTGGTCATCAACCATACCTCCGACCAGCATCCCTGGTTCCAGGCCAGCCGCGATCCGGCCAGCCCGTACCGCGACTGGTACCTCTGGCGTCCTGGCCGCAAAGGCCGCCAACCGAACAACTGGACCAGCTTCTTCGCCGGCCGCTGTTGGGAATTTGACGAGCGCAGCGGCGAATTTTATCTTCACTTGTTTTCCAAAGAGCAGCCCGACCTCAACTGGCGCAACCCGGCGGTGCTGGCCGAGATCGAGTCCATCATGCGCTTCTGGCTGGACCGGGGCATCGCCGGTTTCCGCTGCGACGTCATCAACGTCATCTACAAGACCAGCCTGGAGAACGGCCGCCAGCGACTGGTCCTAACCGGCAGCGAACACTACCTGTCCCAGCCTGGCGTCCATGAAATACTGCGTACCCTCCGAGCCGACGTCCTGAACCGCTACGACTGCTTCGCCGTCGGCGAGACGGTCTTCGTATCGCCGCTACAAGCCCGCGACCTCTGCCTGCCCGAGCGGCGCGAGCTGGACATGGTCTTCACCTTCAGCCAGATGGAGACCGACCAGCTGTTCGTCAAATGGTTCAAGCGACGCTTCCACGCCGGCCGCTTGGCCCGCAACCTAGCGCGCTGGCAGGCCGACCTACCATGGAACGCCAATTACCTGGAAAACCACGACCAGCCACGCAGCGTCTCGCGCTTCGGCGACGATGGCCGCTACTGGGCCGAGTCGGCCAAGCTGCTGGCCACCCTGCTCTTCAGCCTGCGTGGCACGCCCTTCGTCTACCAGGGCCAAGAAATCGGCATGACCAATTTCGATTTCACATCCATGGACCAGGTGCGGGACGTCGAGTCGCATAGCGTTTACGCCATGGCCGGCAAGCTCGGTATCCCGCGGCCCTGGCGCTGGCTAATGATCCGGTTCAGCTCGCGCGACAACGGCCGCACCCCAATGCAGTGGACGGCCGGCCCCAACGCCGGCTTCAGCCGCGGGACGCCCTGGCTGGGCGTCAACCATAACCACCGCCGCATCAACCTGGCGACGCAACTGGGCGACCCCAGCTCGGTGCGCAGCTGGTACAAGCTGATGATAGCCTTGCGCGCCGCCGAACCAGTGCTGCTGGCCGGCAGTTTCGTGACCGTTAAAACCAGCCGCAGCCTATTCGCCTTCCGGCGCGAGCTGGCTGGCCAGGCGCCGCTACTAGTACTGCTCAACTTTTCCGCCCGCCAGCGGTTCGTACCGTCCACTGGCCACCTGGTCGTTTCCAGCTACGGCAAAACAGGCTACAACGGGCAGCTGGAACCCTGGGAAGCCGCCATCCTGCGCCTGGATGGCTCAAGTTCCAATGCAATAGAAAAGAAACTGCCAACAATTGATACCGCTAGCCAGACCGCATCCAAGGGGATCGCAGAATGAAAAATCAATTCGACCGCAACCTGTACGCCTTCGGCCTCGGCACGGTGGGCCGCGACATGGTCTACTCATTGGTAAGCATGTACCTCATGTTTTACCTGACGGATATCCTCCAGGTCGAAAATTCCATCCTGTGGTGGATCACCGGCATCATGATGGTGGGCCGGGCCTTCGACGCCGTCAACGACCCCTTCATGGGCGTCATCGTGGACAACACCCGCGGCCGCTTCGGCAAGTTCAAACCCTGGATCGCCTTCGGCGCCCTGTTCGCCGGCATCGTCGCCATCCTGCTGTTTACCGACTTCGGCCTGAGCGGCGCCAGCTTCGTGACGCTTTTCGCCGTCCTGTACCTGCTGTGGGACATCGGCTTCACCGCCAACGACATCGCCTACTGGTCGATGATGCCGTCGCTGAGCATCGACCAAAAAGAACGCGAGAAGATCGGCGCCTTCGCCCGTATCTGCGCCAACATCGGCCTGTTTTCGGTGGTAGTGGGCGTGGTGCCGCTGACCAATGCCCTAGGCAAGCTGCTGGGCAGCATGAAGGCGGCCTACCTGGTCTTTGCCATAGCTCTGGTGGCCATCATGTGGCTCGGACAGTTGATTACGCTGTTTGGCGTGCGCGAAAAAGCCGGCCTGTTCCGGGTGGAGGCCAGCACCACCCTACGCGGCATGGCCAGGGCCCTGTTCCGCAACGACCAGCTGGGAGTGGTGGCCATCGCCATGGTCATCTTCACCATCGGCTACGATACCACGGCCAGCTTCGGCATCTATTTCTTCAAGTACGCCTACGGCAACGAAGGCATGTACTCCATCTTCGCCCTAGTGCTGGGCGTCTCGCAGCTCAGCGCCCTGGGCATCTTCCCGCTGGCCAGCAAACGGCTCAACCGGCGCCAACTGTACACCGGCGCCACCATCCTCGTGACGATCGGTTATATAATTTTCTTCTTCTCGCCCATGGACATGCGCTTCATCGGCCTGGCCGGCGTCCTGATCTTCGTGGGCCAAGCCTTCATCCAGTTGCTGATGCTGATGTTCCTGGCCGACAGCATCGAGTACGGCCAGTGGAAGCTCGGCAAGCGCAACGAGAGCGTCACCTTCTCGGTACAGCCCTTCATCAACAAGATGGGCAGCGCCATGGCCGCCGGCACGGTCGGCGTGGTGGTCATCGTCTCCGGCATCAACGAGGCGGCCGGCCCGGCCGACGTCTCCAGCCAAGGTTTGCTGCTCCTTAAAAGCGGCATGTTGGTCTTCCCCCTAGTCTGCATCGTGGCCGGCTTCATCATCTGGCGCCTCTTTTTCCGCATCGACGAAACCTTCTATAAAAAGATCATTAGCGATCTGCGGGAACGAGGCCAGTTGCAGCCGGAAATGGCGGAAAGCCCAGCGCCGTCACAGCCCTGAACCGCGGCTACCACTTGTTGTAGACTTTCTCGGCAAAACCGAGAAAGTCGCGCAGCCGCAACACCCGGCCATCATCCAAGGTGGCCGTGCCGTTGAACAAGCCGAATACCTGGTGCTGGTCGCTACACAGCACGCCCAGCGAAGTCAGGGCGGCCCGATCCAGGATGGGCGTGAAGTCGGCCTCAAAGCGTCCATCCGACGACGAAAAACGCCAGGGTTTCAGAAAATCATCCCGGCCAGCCTGGTCGACCGGAATCTGGAAGGTCACGTCATCCAACTTGTGGGCCAGCCCCTGGTAGAACAGCATGTTTTCGCTGGCGCTCGAAGTATCGCCGAAGCCGTAGCCCAGATTAAAGCCGAAAACCGCACCATCCACCAAACCCTGCCCGGCGCCCCAATACCACGTGTTTTTATAGGTCCAGACGCCACGCCCCCAATCCAGCAGGCCGAAGCTGTCTTCCGGCGAGAAAGCAAACGTCTCGCCTCTATAACGAACTTCGCCACGAGCGCGCATGCCGATGATCTTGCGATTGTAATAGAAGGCCGTCGGCTTTTTCGGAAAAGGCGTGGCTATGACCATCGAGTCGCGCGGTTCGTCGAACAGCTCGATATCCACCGCTACCGGCTGCCCTTTTTCCAGGTTCTTAAACCTGGCCGATAAATGACGCACCGTGCCGACACGCCGGAAAACGACCTCAAACCCCTTCCCTCGGCAGACTACGTCGCCAGTCTCGGAGCTAGCCGGCATTCGAAGCCGTCCCAGCGGCAGCGCCAGCATCGGGCTGACTGTTACTTGACTCCCGGCCCGAAAATCAAGCAAGGTCAGGCTTGCCAGCCCCATGTAGGCATTGTCAGCCACCGTGATGGCCACGCCGTAGTCGCGATTGGTAACCAGATAATAATCCCATTCCTTGATGCGCAACCGGCCAGCCTTGACGGCCTTGCGGTCGTACTGCTTGACGGGAGTAAAGGCGTAGCCTGGCTCGGTTAGTCGCCCCCGCTCGTCGAGCAGGCTGCCCGGCGTCATCTTTTTCTGTTCCATCCCTGCCATCCTTTTTGGTATCCATCTAGCAAATATCGATCTCTGTCTTGAAAGCTATACAAGCATTACCACTGATCTTTACCAGCTCGGCATCCTGATCATTACTGAAAACATGGACTTTCATGTAGCCCTTTCGCTTCATTGCCTCGCCTTGCTTGATTTCAAAGGTATAGCCGGTTTTGCTTTTTTCAATTTTGCCATAATGGGTCAAGTAAGCCCCCAGTGGTCCATTCGCGTTGCCGGTTACCGGATCTTCATCAACACCGATGGCAGGAGCGAACATTCTACCGCTGATCAATATATTTTTTTCCTGAGAATCAAAGGTGAACACATAGTACCCGTTACAGCCGATTTCATTGCTCAACTCGCATAATAACCCTGAGTCTATCGCCATGGAATCCAGCAGTCGCTTTCCCCGTACAGGAATCATCACTTTGGAATGCCCGGTCGATACAATCTGGATCGGTAAATCATCAACAATATCAGCCGAACCAATATTCAAGCCTCTCAATAGCCTTTCCCTTTGCCGGCCTGCAATAATTGCCCCATATTCGATTTTTGCCTGTGTCATTACCACCCGCTTGCCTGCACCATCGTTGACAATTTCTACCGGCAACACCCCGGCCTTGGTCTTTTGAATGATAATGCCGCAATCAATGCCTTTTTCCAGGGCATAGACAAAATGAGCGGCAATGGTAGCGTGTCCGCAAATCGGAACTTCCCTGGTTGGCGTGAAGAAGCGCACCTCGATATCGTAATCATCACCACCTTTATTAATAATGAAAGCCGTTTCCGACTTGTTCATTTCCCGGGCAAGTTGCTGCATCTGCCACTCGCTCAATCCATCGGCGTTTAAGACCACCCCGGCGGGATTACCCTCAAAAAGCGTGGTGGTAAACGAATCGACTTGATAAACAATCAACTTCACGGCCCCTCCATTCGCCATCGTCACAATATGCCATGTACCTTTGGATGCTCCTCTTCTTTCGTATTTTTTTTCAAGAAAATCCATAAATAGACCAGTGCCGCCTGCCAGGGCAAGTCTCCTGGGAAGAATGGATAAGGCAACCACTATTTAGCAAATCATCAATAAAGCCAGGGAATAAAACGTTTTGTTCGCTTTTTATACGCCAAGTATTCATTCCCAAATTTTTCTTCTAGTAGTTTTTCCTCAATCCTTGTTCGCTTCAATAAATACCCAATTATTATTGTATTTGTAAGAACACAGGAGATAAAAGCACAAAGAGAAATGGAATATCCGATAAGCAAACAAATAAAACCTAAATACATTGGATTTCTGATATGCTTATATAACCCCTTATTAATAAGCACATGGTTTTTTTCAATTACCAAACTCGGGGTGCCCATAGTCCCAAGAATCCTTCTGGAGCTAATGACAAGGTAGCCACCCAGTGCTTCCGTGAGAATACCCGGGATAAAAAAAACAAGATCAATCCTTTTCGATCCGCGCAATGCCACTTCAAGATAGGGGCTACCTATGGCAACTGGAAAAATAAAAAAGGATATTAGCAAGGCAATCCGATTAAAATTATCGCGCTCCTTTGACCTTTTTCTAGTAAGAAGATCATAAAACACTATGCCATTAAGAATAACCAACGGAACAATCTCTAAAAACGACGAACCCTTTATCATGAGAACAGAAACAGCCAAGCAATTGAAGAATATAAAAACAATCGGAACCAGAATCAACTTAGCAGGGTGTTGAAAAACGCGAATGCGGCTTTTCAACACTTCAAATGCCGGTACAATTACGCAGCATAGCGCAAGCTATGCGAGGAATTGTTAAGGTTGTTGAGAAAGCAACCGGCTTTTTCAACAACCTGTTAGAGATCAAAGAGTCAGCTTCAATCTTCACAAACCGCCTCCAGTTCGCGCTAATTACTCTTCACACCTGACTGAAGCTACCATCCCACTCCAGCCCCTAACGTACCGACAGTCCATCACAAAGACTTCCCTAGCATTTCCATGAGAAGATTATAGTATTCCAGATTTTTAACCTTGCCAACGCCAATCACGATTGTTTTATTTTGGCTTTTAATCAGAAGCAAAGATTGTTCCATGTTTGAAATATAGACTGAAGCATTTCCAATTTCTGGGTACCGGAAGACACCAATGCTTATTGAACCAAGCCTGACTCCCAGCAACTTCAGCCCGCTTGGCAAATGGTCAATCAGTGATACTTCAGTAATTTCTCTGATTGCCAGGCTAGCGCTAAAAACACCCTGTATCCTGATCTGGTTTTCATCGATTTTCACACTTAAACCAAATATCGAAACCGCAAGCGCCAACACCACAAAAATAAGCACAAGAATAGTAAAGATGTAGTTCGGTTTCCTGTTTTCGCCCAGCATCCAGTTTATCCTTTCAGAAAATAGCGAAGTATAATAAAAACGCCATTTCGCTGCTACTTTGAAACTAGCTCCAAGTTATTTAAATATACATGATTATTACCTTCCGAAATACCATCGCTAAAAAGCGCTAAATTTCGCTTAAACAATGGGCCAGTTACTGTAAAAGTATGGAACTCCCCACCCTCAGCCGATGGATCAATGGCGTCTTTTTCCATTTCTTCAACGCAGTTTAGATCCAATGTCTTTCCCAGATATTTTTCTTGGCATTTTTCTTCCCTGATAGAAATTATCGTGGCTTTATACCCTTTATTGATAAAATCTTCGACAACGTCCTTTCTTTTTTTAGACCATAATGGCATTTCAAATTGCAGCTTCAGTTTTTTCATTACTCTTTCAATCCACTCATGATGAACTTGCAAATCTATATCGCCGAATATCCCTTTTGTCACACCTTTCTTTTTCAATCTTTCAAGTTCAATGCACCAGTTATCTTCATAGTTGCTATCATCAGAATACCCAAAACTTATTTCCAAACCCATTGCGTCGGCTTGCTTCTGCAATAAGCCTTCAGTAATGAAATGTCCATAGGTTTTGCCCAATGATTTTTTTATCATTGTGAGCAAATGAACTTTTGAATTTGGGTTTGTCCTTAAATAGCTATCCAATGCCAAACAGCAATCTTTTCCGCCACTCCATGAACAAAAAATATATTCCTGGTTTTTCATGTATCATATCTCCCCATACGCTGAATACTCATCTATCAAACAGTAGTCAAGCAGTTTTCCGAATACTGACTAAACACATCGACCCTGACAGATGCTACACTTCTTTGATAATCTTATCAAGAAAATTCTATCGCTTCAATAAAAAATTCTCTCTTGCGCCGGCTGTACCCTAGTCTGGCCCGGAATCAGGCTGGCGTCAAGCCAGGTGACCACCAGACAAGGCAGTCGACCCAGAGCTTACCGCAAGGAGGTGCGCCCTGCCAGGCGCGCAAAAAAAGGCCGTCCGGTTGATTGGATCAATCGGACGGCCTTAAAATCCTTTGTGATACTACTCAGGATTAATTCTGGTAGGTATAATCCTCGTCGCCCGTATGGGTAACGGTAATCGCCGCCGCACCGGTCGCGTTCACGAAAACATTGCCGTTGCCGGTATTGGTAACCGTAACAGCTCCTGTACAGGTGCTGTTGATCGTCATGATGCCGTTTCCGGTATTAGTGGCGGTAAGGACAGCGCCGTTGTTGACGATGGCGATGATACCAGTTCCGACCTCGGTTGCCGTTACCACGCCGCCGTTATTCTCGACGTTGATGAAACCGTTGCCCGCTACCGCTACGACCAAATCCGCTGCGCTTCCCGTAATCGTTATGCTGGGCACAACGGTCGGTTCTTCGTTCACGACAACAGGAATCTCCACGGGGATTCCGCTAGCGTTGACTACCGTATTCACCATGGTAACCGCCGCGAACAGGGACAAGGCCCTGCCATTAAGGGTGGTTACCAACGTATTTCCGGCGGTGGAAAAAGTCATTCCGGCCCTTGCCAAGATTGTTCCCGCAAAAGTTCCGCCGCCCGCTCCGTTGATGGTAGCCGCGCTGCCTACCTGCCAATACACATTCTTGGCCTGGGCGCCGTTACTGAGTATAACGCTGCTTGAAGCAAGCGGGGTACCTACCGTAAGGGAGCTGGCCATCTGGAAAACCCAAACGGCGTCAGCGTCACCCTGTGCGTCGAGAGTCAGGTCTGAACCTGTTACAAGGAAGGCACCAGAGGCAGATTTGTAGACACCGGGGATCAAGGTGAGCCCGCCGAGCTGCCCGGCTCCCGGATCCATACCGTCGGGAAGCGAAGCTAGATAATTGAATGCCGCTAACGCGTCATATGCCACCGACCCGGCGACAGCGAAGTCCTCGGGACTTCCCTGTGGGGCGTCTGTATAGACCAATCCGCTCACCGAGCCGACATTAAGCGGTGTTTCGGCGTAACTAAAGGTCGAACTGTGGAATCCGGTGATCATTGTCGATGCTCCAGTGGTTCCCAAATCACCCACTATCATGGTCATTGTGCCCTGATTGGTAACGCCGGCTCCACCGCCGAATACCGCAAAGGTTTCCGCCACGCCAAGATTCGGCGCTGTGGGGCTGGCGATGCCCCGTGACACCAAAGAGTCATCCGTTATGCCGCTACCTTGGGCCAACGGGCTGTTGCATGAAGCCACGAGTGCCGCTAGCAGCAGTACTCCGAGTCCGCTAAAAAGGCTGTTCTTTTGCTTGTTCATATGTACCTCTTGTTAAGAGTATACTTACATATTAATTAAAAATCAAGTAGATTTTTAATTATAATACTAATTAAATATTCTCAATACAGCATTCTTATATGGCATATGGATCTCAAGACATCGTCTCTTGCGGTGATGCGACTGGCGACTGGCTGACTCGTCTTAACAATTATCATTTTTCACTCGGCTAAGCGCTTGTCCTGTTCATAAAATTGATATTGGGCACGCCCCGCTTGCTTGGCTTTATACATTGCGATATCGGCGTTCTTAAGCAGCACCCCCCCATCCATTCCATCATCCGGATAAAGGGCAATTCCGATACTCGCCGTCATCGCCAGTTCATACGCGCCGATGCGGAATGGCGCCCGGAGGCTGTCCGTGAGTTTCTGCGCAATCAGAGCCGCGTCTTCCTTTTCGGCGAGATCGGAAAATATCAGCACAAACTCGTCTCCTCCGAATCGCGCTACGGAATCACCCTTCCGTAGCGTTGAACTCAGCCGTTGCGCCGCCATTTTGAGGAGGATGTCACCTACGTCATGGCCATGGGTGTCGTTGACATCCTTAAAATAATCGAGATCAAGCATCGCGATTCCGGCTTTTCCCTGCTCCCGTTGGGCGTGGATCAAGGCGGCGCGCAGGCGATCGGCATAAAGCGTCCGGTTTGGTAGCCCCGTCAGCGAGTCGTGGGTTGCCATCAGCTCGATCCTTTCCTCCGAGCACCTGCGTTCGGTAATATCCTCGATGGCAAGCAGGATCACCCCGGCCATGCCAGCGGAACCATTAATTTTACGGGCATTCAGCAGCATGATACGCTTCCCGATTATAGCGAAATCGTGCTCCACCTCAAAATTGTCAAAAGCCTTTTCCCCGGGAAGGATATTCTCAAGCAATTCCCGTAATTTGGGGATATTCCACTGCCCATTCCCCAAATCGAATATACGTTGCCCGATCGTCTCTCTGTCGGTAGACTTGAAAACGTTATAAAACGATCCGTTAACTTTCATTATACGCAAATCATGATCAAGCACGATTAATGGCTCGCGCACGGTGTCGATGATGCTCTCGATATATTCCCGGGCGGCATCCGCGGTCGTTTTCGCCTCTTCCAGCTCGATCCGATAATCGCTCATCAAGTCGTGGTAGGCCTTAATTTTAAGGAGAGACCGAACACGCGCCAATAGTTCCTGCCTATCGATCGGCTTAGAGATGAAATCGTCGCAGCCCGCCTCGATCCCCCTCACTCGATCTTTCGTTTCCCGCAGCGCGGTGACAAGAATTATCGGAATTTGCGCGAATGCGGCGTTCAGCCTTACCTTGCGGATTACTTCAAAGCCGTTTATCTCGGGCATCATTACGTCGAGCAGTATCAGATCGATGGCCTTAGCGTAAAGTTTTTCGAGCGCTTCGGCTCCGCTCGTCGCCCTAACGACATCGTATCCCTGGGAAGCGAGGTAAACCTCGAGTAGCTCAAGATTTTGAACCTGGTCGTCGACGATAAGAATTTCAGGCTTGCCTTTCATCCCTTCCCCCGAAGTCGGTTCTCGTTGATCACTCGATGTACTCCCTGACTTCCTTCGCGAATGTACGTGTATTAATCGGCTTACCAATAAAACCCGAGTTGGCAATGTCCTTCAGTTCTTCCTTGCCCTCCGGAAATACGGAAGCGGTCACGAAAATAATAGGGATATCGCTTGTCTCCCTGTCCTGACGCAATATCCTTGCGGCCTCCGAGCCGCGCATATCAGGAAGCCGTACGTCCATAATAATAACGTCCGGTTTTTCCATCCTGGCAATCACTATTCCGCTTGATGCGTTTTCGGCTTCGAAGACCTCAAAGCCAGCCACTTCCAAAAGGTCCTTTTCGAGCATGAGGTTGTTTTTATTGTCATCGATCACCAATGCCTTTTTACCCATCTCACACCGCCTTCCTGGATAGAATCGGCAAAGAAAACCTGACAGCGGTTCCCTTATTCAATCCATCAGATTCCACGAACAGCTCCCCTCCGTGCAGCTCCACCAATTTTCTTGAGAGCGGCAAACCGAGTCCCGTGCCTTCGGTCACCCGGGAATACGGGGTGTCGACGCGAAAAAAACCTTCAAAAATTTTACCCATGTTTTCCTTCGCTATGCCAATCCCTCTATCCCAAACCACTATCTCTATCGAGGATCCTTTCCGTTTTGCCCTCATCCCGATTTTTCCCACGGGGGTGAATTTAACCGCGTTTGAAAGCAAATTATAAAGGATCTCCTTGATCTTTAGCTCATCCGCCTCTATTTCGGGAAGGTCTTCGTCGATTTCAAGCTGCATATCAAGCTGCTTTTTCCCGACCATATCCTCGACCAATAAGGAAATCTCGTACAAAATGTTTTTTATGGGGATAAAGGCCAATGATAATTTCATCTTCCCGGCCTCCACCTTAGCCATGTCCAGTATCTGGTTGATGAGCAGGAGAAGGTGCTTCCCGCTGGTTAGTACGTTAGTGACATATTTTTTCTGCTTCTCGTTGAGTTTTCCAAACGTCTCGTCGTACAACACCTCCGAAAAGCCATTGATTGAATTAAGAGGTGTCCTGAGTTCATGTGACATGTTGGCGAGAAATTCCGATTTGGCCCTCGCGGTGCGTTCCAGCTCGGCTGCCAACACCTCCAACTCCTTATGCGCTTTTTCCAGGCCATCTTCGATTTCCTTGCGCTCGGTAATGTCCTCGATCGCTAACAGGATGAATCTTTCCCTGCCAGACAAACTTTCGATTTGACGGGCATTCAACAGCATGACCCGCCTACCGATTGTGGTAAAATTGTGTACAACCTCATAGTTGTCAAAGGTAGTCTTTTGGGGTAATACGGTTTCCAGAAGATCGCGTAGCTGAGGTATATCCCACTGCTTGTTCCCGAGATCGTAAATAAGCTGCCCCACGGTTTCTTCCGGCTTCACCTTGAAGACCTCATAGAAGGAGCGGCTAACCGAGACAACCCGCAGATCCTGATCCAGGGAAATAAGTGGCTCGCGAATGGTATTAATCACGCTCTCAGCGAATTCGATCGCCTCATCTGCCGATTTTTTTATGATCTCGAGTTCTTTTCGGGTCTTCTCAAAACCAGCCTCTATTTCCCTTCGTTCGGTTATGTCCTCGATTGCCAGGAGTATGATCCGCTCCTTCCCCAATACCCTTTTGATTTGGCGGGCATTCAATAGCATTATCCGCTTGCCTATGGTGGCAAAGTCATGTTCCACCTCGTAATCGTCAAAGGTTGCCTCTTGGGGAAGTATGGTCTCGAGAAGCTCACGTAGCTTGAGAATATCCCACTGCTTGTTTCCTAGGTCATAGATCAGCTGGCCCACTGTCTCTTCGGGCTTTACCTTAAAGACCTCATAGAAGGAGCGACTAACGGAGAGAACCCGCAAATCCTGATCAAGCACGATCAGTGGTTCGCGGATCGTGTCGATGATGCTCTCCGCGTATTCTTGAACATTCGTCGTGGATTCCTTGCTAACCATTTTTTCCCTTTCCGACCGTAGCGCCCCGACCGCATGAACGTTTCACTCGGGCGGTCAGGACCTGTCGAATTTTTGCATGATCCGGATATAGTGGCAACTCGCCTGGTCGTCCGGAAGTTCCTCAAGCGTGGCATTAAAGAATCCCCTGGCCTTCGCGTAGTTATTCGCGTAAAACGCATCGACGCCGCGCTCGAACGGGGCTTTGATCAAATCCTTTTTCCTTTTAAGCGGCTCCGGGTCGCCATCGTACACTTCAAATATTGGAACCGCCTCCCGTCGCCCCTTAACATCCACTTTTCCGATGAAACGGATGTGGTATGCGCACGGATCATCCAGGCTAAGGAGAATGCGCTCGCTTACGGCGACTCCGATCCCGAATTGCTTCGAAATCCCCTCAATCCGGCTCGCGGTGTTTACCGTATCCGAAATCACCGTACCGTCCATGCGTTCATTCTCACCGATGGTGCCAAGCATAAGGCAACCCTCATGAAGCCCAATGCCGATTTGAATTGGATGCCGATTGATGCCTTCAAGGTATAAATTGAAATCGGCAAGCCGAATGTGCATATCAATGGCACAGCGGACGGCGCCTTCAGATGATGAGGGAAAGAGGGCCATAATACCGTCCCCTATGTATTTATCTATAAAACCGCCATGATTCCTGACCGGGGGGCCAAGCCTTGTCAAATACTGATTGATGAACGCGAATGTTTCCTCCGGATTCATCTTTTCCGAAAGAGAGGAGAACTGCCTGATGTCCGCGAACATTACCGTCATATTCAGCGCGGTATGATCTCCTAACTTGACTTCCTCGATGGTCGCCTTCCCGAGCTGTTTTAAAAACTGCTCGGGCACGAAACGCCGCATCGCGGTATTGCTTTCTTTCAAGGCGACCGTCAGGTTATTCAATTCCTCCGTTCTCTTGATCACCTCAGCCTCAAGCTCGTTTCGATAATTGACCATCAAGTCATTGTAGGCCTTGACCTTCAGCAGGGAACGGGATCGCGCCAAAAGCTCCATTTTATCTACGGGCTTTGACAGAAAATCATCGCAGCCGGCCTCGATACCCTTGATTCTATGTTCCGTATCGCGCAGGGCGGTAACGAGGATTATCGGGATTCCATGATATTCAGGATCCTGCCTGATCCAAGCGGTAAGGTCGAAACCGTTCATTCCTGGCATCATGACGTCCAGCAGGATAAGATCGACTTCATTGAGGCCCAGTTTAGCGACCGCTTCCTCGCCGCTCGTTGCCGTGACGATCACGTATCCCTGGGGCAACAGATACGCCTCAAGAAGCTCGATGTTGCTGAGTTGGTCGTCAACTATCAGGATAACCTGTCTGTCTTTCATAATTTATCTCGCTTTGCTTCTCAATTCGGCGATACATCGGAATACCGACGATGCAGAAAGGGGAAAACACCTCGTTAGGGCAAGAAAGTTATTGTATAACTTTCCAAGTTACAAGACAGCCTCAATACAATAAAACCGTTGCTAGATCGTCTATTATAGTATCATGCATAATGCCCTGACCATTCCAATACTTTCGTGAAATTTGTATGGCCACAGGATTCTTTCCGTTTCATCTGCGATTCAAATACCTCAATGACCGTGTATCCGAAACCCAAAAGCGTGGTTCGGACAAATAATTGGCTCCTTCTCCTGAATCCGCGATTATTGCCGGGTATCCATTCCGTTAATGATATATTTAATTATATCCGATATAGCTAATTTAATGAAATATTCGTTGATATTTTCATTATTTTTATGCATATTATTGAGAAAGGAGGCTCTATGCGGGTATTAGTCGTCGAAGATGAAAATAAAATATCAGATTTTATCAAGGCAGGTTTAACGGAGGACGGTTTTATGGTAACGGTCGCGCCGACAGGCGCGCTTGCCGTATCAGAATCAAATTCGCATTCTTTTGACGCTTACATACTCGATCTTATGTTGCCTGATGCTGACGGAATCGAGTTATGTCGTCAGTTTCGCGATGACGGCATAACCGCTCCGATACTTATCTTGACCGCAAAAGGGGATCTTGCCGACAAGGTAAAGGGATTCTCGGCTGGAGCGGACGACTACCTGACCAAACCCTTTGAATACGAGGAACTTTTAGTGCGCCTGCGCGCCTTAATCAGAAAAACCCAAGGATACCCCCGATCAACCATCGTGATCGCTGATCTGACCATCGAGCCGAACGCGAAGACGGTCCATCGAAGCGGGACGCAGATCGATCTTTCAAAAAAGGAATACCAGCTTCTTGAATACCTTGCCCGCCATCATGACCGTTTAGTGACGCGAGAGATGATTTCCAAAGGGGTTTGGGAGTGTGACACCAATACCTACACGAATATCATCGACGTATTCATCAACTATCTCAGAAAGAAAGTCGATGCCGCGTCGGACACAAAATTAATCCATACGATCCGTGGAAAGGGTTTCCTTCTCAGTGAAGTGGCTCCCTCCCCAAAGGCATGAAATTGCGGACGAAACTTTCCATCAAGACCAAGCTGGTTCTGGCTTTTGTCGGATCGAGCGGTGGACTAATTTTCATTCTGACTGTACTCGCCGCGATTTGGTATGGCGGAAACCAGCTTAGGCAAATGGATGTTTTTCTCAATACCGAGGCGAATGGAATTGACACTGCCTTATCAACCTATGTAAACCTTGATGAAAATGGGAGTAACGGCAATCCTGAACCTCTGAAAGACCCGGATTTCTCCAAGTTTCTGTCTTCTTTACTCGTGCGACGAATCGATAGGCCGATTTCCTATCAAACGACCTTGTTGGTAACCGATTCCAAGGATCATCTCATTTCGGTTTCCAATCAAGCACTTAATCTGAATCCTGATTCCCTGATTTCCCACTCCGCGCTGATCTATGCCGAAAAGCATATTGGAAAGGATTCATCGCTCTTTTCCGTGCGCTACGAAAGATGGAATTACCGCGTCCTGCGTACGCCCATTGAACTTAACGGAGCTTTCGTTGGCTCGATATATCTCGCCTGCCTTCTCGATCCGGTTACCCAGGCGTCCAAAGACTTTTCTATATATGCCGCCATGTTATTTCTAGCGTTTCTTCTGATCAACGGTTTCGGTGGAGCCTTTTTCGTTTCGCGAATCCTGGATCCCGTGCGGAAAATGAGTGACGCGATGAACCGCGTTACTGAAAACAACCTAAGCGCGCGCTTGGACATCCTGTCGGAAGACGATGAATTGGGGATGCTAGCGGCGACATTCAATCATACCCTTGACCGGATCGAGAAAGCATATCGATCCCAAGGCCAATTGGTCAGCGACTTGTCGCACCAATTGCGCACTCCGTTGACTTCGATACGCGGCGCTGTGGAATTGGGTATGCAAAAAGCCCGTTCAATCGGGGACTACCAGGCCATCCTCGAAAATAACATCGCCGATATCGATCGCATCACGTCCCTGGTTAATACCATGCTGACTTTTGCCAGGCTTGACGGCCTCGAAAGCCTTCATTACGCCCCTTGCGACCTGTTAAAATTGCTGGAAGAGACTATAGGCGAGCTTGCGCCGCTCTGGGAAGAAAAATCCATTCGCTTTAACTACTGTTACCGCTATTACCAGAACCACCGAATCCAGGAATTTCGCGCGGAGGATACGCTCTCTCCCCGCGTTCCGGAATTACTTTTTGCTCTTTTCATGATTGACGCCGATGCCCCCCGTTTCAAGCAGGCGATCGTTAACATATTAGATAATGCGTACAAACACGTGCCGAAAGGAGGGAAAATTAGCATTGAGCTTTATCGGGAAGTTACGGGAGACGCCAGGATTTGCCGGTTGGTAATCATGAACTCGGGATCTTCCATTCCGGTAGATACCCTGCCGCTTTTATTCACTCCCTTTTTTCAGGGTGAGCCTTCCCAACCGCGTGACAATAATCCCAAAGCAGAATTGGTAGAAGCCAACGTACGGGGGTTCGGCTTGGGACTAAGCATATGCCGTCGGATAGTCGCCATGCATCGCGGTAAAATCCGGGCATTCAATCCGGTTACGGGAGGAGCCGCCTTCGAGATCATTCTGCCGATAACGCAATCGGATAGGATAGTCTACGACCGGAAAGAGCGTTATCAGGCTGACGCGCCTTATGACGGAGATCGTTAACAAGAAAAAACCGGCCGTTTCCGGTAAAATGGATACCGTGAAAACGAGGTCCTGATCGCTTTCCGCTGCGCCTCGCTCCGGGCCGCCGCGCTCGCTGGCGGCGCCTTCCATGGCGCCTCTTCGCCGCTATGCGCGACGCGCTTGCTTGGTTCGAAGCCCCTGTTCTCCCAATAAAAAACCGCCTTGCGGCGGTTTTTGGAGAATAGGGGATTCGAACCCCTGGCCTATAGATTGCGAACCTATCGCTCTACCAACTGAGCTAATTCCCCAGGTTACAGCCGTTACTATAGCCAACTTTGACAATAAAATCAAGCTGGGGTAGATAATGGCAGCCGGTTGCCGGGCTGTGGTCGGCGGGTTATACTTGTCGCCATGAATTCTTCTATCAAGACCGGCCTAGCCAAGTACCGACTTCTTGTACTGGCCGTCAGTCTGCTGTGGAGCACGGTCGCGCTTTCGGCAAACGAGCTGGCTTGGCGGCTGGTACGGGCCTATCCGGAGCGGCTGCGGACCTTTGAGGACGGCCAGATCGTTTGGTGGGACGGCCACCGCATGAGCTACGACGACGGGGTAGTGATAGCCGATTACGAAGATCGTCTGAACCGGGCCAGCCTGGCCGACCAGATGAGTCAAGTTTATCCTGAATCGGACAGCTACTTGCCGCTGGCTGAAAATTTCGACCCCGGCCGCCTGCGTCACGAGGCCTTCTTCCGGCGGATGTACGGCGGCACGCGCCAGACGGTCGAGGCTCAGTTGGTCACCATCGACTGGTTTGGCAGGCCGCTCCAGGTAAGCAGCGTCAACCGCATCGACCAACGACTAGCACGCGTCGCGGCCGAACTGGCCGCCTTCCGCCTGCCAGACTGGCGAGCCATCTACGAGCCCAGTCTGGGAACCTACTCCTGGCGTTTCATCGCTGGAACGCAGCGCTTGAGTATGCACAGTTTCGGCGCGGCCATCGACCTCAACACCAGCGACTACTGGCGCAGCCGGGGCGGCCCCCTACCCTACCGCAATACGGTGCCACTGGAAATCGTGCGCGTCTTCGAGAAATACGGCTTCATCTGGGGCGGCAAGTGGTACCATTACGACACCATGCACTTCGAATACCGGCCCGAGCTGATCAACAGACCCATCGTTGAACCGTAACCGACCAAGGCCAGGTGGCTCAGTTATTCATGGCGACCAAGTGGGCCAGCAAGGCCTGGATGGCCGCCAGTTGCTCGGCGTACTGGGTAAGCCTGTTGGGCAGGCGGCTAAAAATCGAGCTACCGGCCATCAGTTCGACGTCGAGGGCGATGATGCCGTTCTGGCCGGCCCAGTGCAGAAACTCGCCAGGTACCTCGTAGCGGGTCCACCGTTCCAGATACTGGCAATTGGGGCCGGCGGCCTGGGCGTAGATCCGGGCCAGGTCCACCGCCCGGCTATCCACCAGCGCGGTATCGGCTGGGCCGTCATAACTGGGCTGCACCATGCCAGGCCCGGTTGAGTAGACCAGGCCGTGATAGTTGACCACCACCAGCGACTGATAGCTGCGGGTGAGGCTGGACAGGAAGGCTATCAGGGCCTGCACTTCCGGTTCGGACGCTGGGTGGCTGCCGCCGGCGTAGTAGCGGATGTCGTTATTATGGTAGATAATGGTGGAGCGCCAGCTATCGGTCGGCCAGTTACGGTTCAAGTCCACATAACGGGCGTTGAAACGCCACCAGGCCTTGCCTACCTTGCGGTGGTCGCGGTAGCCGCTGCGCGAGTCCTGACTGATGTCGGTCTGGACGAAAAAGCTGTCCGGGTTGATGCATTCCACCAGGTACACGGCCAACGGCAGCTCCTGATCGCCAAAATGGCACGCCAGCTGTTCAACCAGGTCGACGCTTAAGCCCTCATAGCGACCATGGATGCCGCCCATCAGTACCAGGGCGCGGTTGGCGTTAAGGCGGCCGAAGCGGCGGACGATGAGGGGGCGGCCTTGGACGGACTGGCCGATGACCAGGCTGTCGGGCTCCAGGCTGGGATAGGCGGCCAACCAGTCCCCGGACAGGTCGGCGGCACTCGGCGCGATGGCCGGCGGGTCAGCCGTCGTCGGGTCAACGGCCAACGTAGTGGTCTCGGTCAACGCCGGGACGAGGGCCGTGCTGGCGGGGCTGCTTTGGGTAACGGGCAATTCCGCCGGCAGACTGTTACAAGCGGCTAACAGGCCAACCCACGTGTTCAAGGCGACCAGGGCGACCAGCCAGGCCAGGGGGCTGATTGGCCGGGTCGATAGCGGCATGTTTTTACTTCGGACGACTGGCACGCGGCTTTTCCTCTGCCCAGAATAATACCGACCGGGGCTACCCTGTCAAGGTGCCCGATTGACAGAAGTCCGGCCGCTTTATAAATTCAATCGAGGTTTACATGCCCACAGCTCACTTTCGCCGCCTATTACTCGATTTTGGTATGGTTTTAACCCTAGAACAGGACCGGACAGTCTTTTCGCCGCTCCTGGTCAGGCTGGGCATCAACCCGCCAGCCTTTTTCCTGGCCTGGACCCGGCATCGACCGGCCTACGATCTGGGATTACTCAGCGCGCCGGCCTACTGGCAGCTAGTACTGGCTGATTGTCTGCCTTCAGACGCCGACCGCACACTGGGCGCGCTGGCGCAGATAGAATCGGCCACGCTGACGGACTGCGATTTTGAGGCCTTTTGCCGACCGCGACCGCTCATCCACCAGGTGGCCCGCGATAGTCTGAGCAGCGATAGGGCGGTGGGCATCCTGTCCAACATGCCAGCCGGGATGGGTGAGCGCTGGCTGCAAGTCTGGCCCTGGCTGCGCGGCTGCCAGACCTGCCTGTGGAGCGGCCAGGAAGCGGTGGCCAAGCCCGATCCAGCCGTCTACCGGCTGTTCCTGGAACGCTCCGGCTGGCTAGCGGCCGACACCTTGTTCGTGGACGACGTGGCGGCCAACCTGGCCCCAGCCGCCGCCCTGGGCATGGCCACCCACCACTTTTGCAGCGAAGCGGCCGCCAACCTGGTCATCCGGGACTGGCTAGATCTCTAACAGGTTGTTGAAAAAGCCGGTTGCTTTCTCAACAACCTTAACAATTCCTCGCATAGCTTGCGCTATGCTGCGTAATTGTACCGGCTTTTGAAGTGTTGAAAAGCCGCATCCGCGTTTTTCAACACCCTGCTAAAAGAAGTCTGCCGTCCCTTTGACAAATGCCCCGCGCTGCAGCACACTCTATGATATGAAAACGATACGAATGCACTATAGTCAACCTGGCATTCTCTTGCTTGGCTTGTGGCTGGGCGCGCTCGTTAGCCTATTTGGCCAGAACCTGCCGGCCGAGGTCAGCCGAGTCGGTTTCAATACCATCAACAGGACCTTGGCGGCCTTCGAGTTGCCAAACCTGGCCGGCCAACTCGTCAACAACGCGACGCTGCACGACTCCGTCTGCCTGGTGTACCTCTGGTCGCGCCGCCTTGACCCAAACGGCACTGGCCTGGCCACTATCCGGCAGGCCATGTCACAGGTGCCTGGCATACGCTTTCTGGTGGCCATTCTGGAACAACCAGATATAGTGCGCCCCCTAGTGGCGGACCGATCAATGTATCCGTTCATCATCGCCAACGCCCGGGCCTTCCTGCAAGCCGCCGGATCACCGACCGCGCCAGCCTGGCTACTGATGATTCCCGACAATCATATCATCGCCGTGCGTAACGGCAACTTTGATCCGGCCAGCCCGAATGGCCTGGTGGCCCTCGAGGCTCTTGTCCGGCGTTATCCGCCTGCGGCCAGCGCAGCTCCGTCGCCGCCGCCGGCCACGACTGGCAGCGGCACGACCCTAGGCTCGGTTACGCCCGCCGCCGTTCCCGGCACCACGTTGGGCGCGGTCATCGCGCAGCCGGCTGCCACACCGGCTGCCACACCGGCTGCCACACCGGCTGCCATACCGGCTGCTACGCCAACGTCCACGCCGCCGTCAAGCTCGCCAACGCCGGCCAGCGCCACGCCAGCCGCCACCAACGCCCCGACGGTTAACCTTAACGGCGGCCTGACGAACGCATCGTTTGTCAGCCAGCTGGAGCTGGAAGTGGTGGCCGAACTGAACCTAGCCCGAACCAATCCGCGGGCCTATGCCCAGCTATTGCGCGATTACCGCGGCCTGATCCGCGGGAATTTTCTGGAGCGACCCGGCGAGATCCGCATCCAGCTACAGGAAGGCGCGCACGCCGTCGACGAGGCCATCGCCGCCCTGGAACGCCAGACGCCGGTTCCGGCCATGAGCCTGTCGCGCGGGTTAAGTCGGGCAGCCGCCGACCACGCCGCCGATCAGGCGCGTTCCGGCGCCGTCGGCCACACCGGCAGCGACCGCAGCACCATGAGCCAGCGTATCTCCCGCTACGGGCAATGGCAGCGTAGCGCCGGCGAAAACATCGCCTACGGTCCGCACACGGCCCGCGATATCGTCATCCAGCTGATCGTCGACGACGGTGTGCCCAGCCGGGGTCACCGCGAAAACATATTCAACCCGGCCTTCCTGGTAGTCGGCGTGGCCTTCGATAGCCACCAGGTCTACGGCACCGTCTGCGTCCAGGACTTCGCCGGCGGCTATTCGGAACAGTAAGGGAATATTGTTATAATTCGATCATGCTAACCGATTCCGGCCAGCGGTGGCGCCCTCGCCTTTACCGCCAGCCTCGGCCGTCGCCGCTACCGCGACCGCCTGGTCAATCGCGCCACAGATACTCGGGCGCCAGGTAAAGGCAGCCGGTACCCAGCTCCTCCAGATCGCCCAGCACGCGCAGGCCGCGGCTCAGGTCGGCTGGCAGCGACAGGCCGGTCAGCGACCAGATGGCGTCCAGCCGGTTGCCAACCATGAACAGATTTAACAGGCTGAAGTCCGTAGGGGAGCCGGGCAGCAGATCAACAAAGCTCAGCCGGTCGCCCAGCTCGTCACGCATAGCCTGACGCACGGCCTCCAAGCCGCCCAACTCGTCCACCAGGCCGTTCTCCAAGGCCTCGCTACCCAGCCAGACTTGGCCGCGGCCCAGTTCGTCCACCCGGGCCGGGTCTAGTCCGCGACCCTCGGCCACGACGGCCACGAAGCGCCCATAGACGTGCTCGATCCACTCGGCGGTAACAGCCAGATCGCCTTCGTCCACTGGCAGGAAGGGGTTGCCGAAATTGCTGGAGCCGCTCTGCTCGATACTGTCAAAATTGACGCCAAGCTTTTCCAGTAAGCCGGTCGCCGAGTAGCTCAGACCCAAGACGCCGATCGACCCGGTCAGGGTGCCGGGTTCGGCCCAGATGCGCGTGGCCGGCGCGGCGATATAGTAACCGCCGGAAGCGGCGTAGTCGGCCATCGAGACGTAAACCGGCTTGCCGGCGGCCACGGTCAGGCGCACTTCGCGAGCAATGCGGTCGCTAGCCATGACGGCGCCGCCGCCGGAGTCGACGCGCAGGATAATACCGGCCACGGTAGCGTCCTCGCGCAAGCTGGCCAACAGCTCGGCGGCCTGAAATCCGATCGAAGCGCCGGCCACGCCAGGCTGGTCGACGATGTTGCCGCTCAGGTGTACTACGGCCACGGTCCGGGCGAAGGGATCAACGCCCCAGGCCAAGTCAGGCTGGTCAAGGTAGTCGGCGACGCCTTGCAGGCTGTGCCCCGGATGCCGCTCCTCGAGCCAGTCGTCGAACTCCTCGCGGTACAGGAGACCATCCACCAGGCCGGCGTCCAACGCCCGCCCCGGAATCAGATACGGCCCACGGGCAAACAGGGCAGCCGCGCCGTCGGCCAGATCGGGCCGGGCGTTGTCCAGCGCCAAGTAGTACTGTTGGCTGCGGCCACTCAGCAAGCGCTGTTGCATGGCCTGCTCGGCGGCGGTGACGCCATATTCGGTGAAGGGGTTGCCGGCCGTCTTGGTATCATGCGACTTGAGTGAATAAAAATTGATACCGATATTCTCCAGCAGCTGCCGAAAGTAAAAATTACCCCAGGCGGCGTCTGTCAAGCCGAGGCTGCCGTTGGGGTCGAGAACTAGGTAATCGGCCGCGGCGGCCAGATAGCTGTACTGACCGGTTTCCAGGTTGTCGGCGTAGACGTAGACTGGTTTGTCGGCGGCCTGGAAGGCGGCGATGGCCGTGGCCAGTTCCTGCAGGCGGGCCGTGTCGAAGGCCGGTGGGTCCACCAGCACCAAGGCCGCGATGGCCCTGTCCTCGGCCGCCCGGTAGATGGAGCGCACCAGGTCGTCGAAGCTGTAGTCTGACCCGGCCCGGAAGAACGAGGAGCTGGGAGATGGCGTCAGGGCGATAATGTCGCGGCCGTCGACCAGCAGGCAATTGCCGACGCCTACCAGCGGGAACCCAGTGGTAGCGCCAGCATCGGCCGGCGACCCGACCAGCTGGACGCTGCTGCTGACGCGCAAGGCCAACGGCGGGGCGCTAAGTTCGGGCATATCCACCGCAAAGGTGCCCAGTCCGGCGGTAACGGCCAGGCTGAGGCCGAAGCTGTTGCCGGGGAAGGAGTACCAGGAGCGCAGCGACAGGCGGTCATCCCAGCCCAAGCGCACCCCAATCGATTCCATGCTGAAGGCGCCGCCGGAATAGACTGCGTCGGAGCTGACGGTCAGATTATGGCCGCCGGCCGGCCAGAAGGCGGCCAGGGGGCGCAGCGCCAAGCCAAGCCCCAAGACCGCGTCGTCGGCAAAGGGGTCGCTCACGGTAAAGCCGAGGGACAATAGCGAGTTGGGCCGCCACAAGAGGCCGTAGTCAATACGTGAAAACAATTCCTCACTACTGGAAAAGTAAGTACGATAGCCTATGGACAAGCTATCGCCAACCGCCACGACGCTGGTCACGTCGTGCGTCATAGTGCCGTCGGGCAAGCGGCGCAAGTGGTAATTCAGCAACGGGATAGCCAGGATCACCTCGATATCCTGGGCGTCCAAGCTGGCCATATCGGCCGGCAGCTGCCAGCTGATGCGGACGCCGCTGGCGTACCAGGCATCGGAAAGACCCCAGCTGGCGGGGTTGGCGGAATTCTCCCATAGGGCACGAGCGTCGGCCCGCGAGGTGCCGGCGTCCTGGGCGGCCAAAGCCGCCGCCAGGCCGATGGTCAGAATCAAGGCGGTAATACGTTTGAACACAGAGGCTCCTTTCGTCTGCCAGCCGCTTACTTGGTGAGGTAACGCTGCACGAAGTCCCAGTCGGCCGGCGGCGGGGTTAGCAGGAAATCCTGGCAACGCTGCCGGAACATGATGCAGACCGGGTCGTGTGGCTTGGCGGCCAGCACTTTTGAAAAATAATCGATGGCGGTTTGCCAATTACGCAGACGATACATCGCCTGGGCTTTCTTGTACAAGTCGTATTCGGCGTCGCTCAGACTGGGCAGGCCTTCGTCTTCCAGCTGGTAGATGAGGGTCGGCTCCTCCTTGCCTTTAACGATGACTTCTTCGATTTCCCGGAAGCGAACGCCTTCGAGGACATCCTTATGGGCGTCGATGGCCTTGACTATCCGGTCGGAGACGATGATGCGACATAAATATTGCTTGGATAAGCCTTCTAGGCGCGAGGCCAGGTTTACGGTGTCGCCGATGACCGTATAGTCGAACTTGGCCGACGAGCCGATGGTGCCGACAATGGCGTCGCCTAGGTGGACGCCGATGCCGATCTCCAGCCCTTCCGGCGGCAGCTGGATACCAGTGGTGTCGAAGACGGCCAGCGCCCGCGACATGGCCATGGCGGTCTGGACGGCCCGGCGAGCGTTGTCAGGCCAGCTTTTGGGTGCGCCAAAAACGGCCAAAATGGCGTCACCGATGAATTTATCCACCATGCCGCCATGGTCGGTAATGATGTCGCACATCGTTTCCAGATAGCGGTTCAGGAAGGAAACGACGACTTCCGGCGGATTGTTCTCGGACAGGGTGGTAAAGGAACGAATGTCGCTGAACACGATGGCCAGTTCACGCTTCTCTCCGGCCAGCATCGAAGTGTGAGTGCGGCGGGCGATCAAATCGTTGATGATCTCCTGCGGCACGAACTTGGAAAAAATATGCCTGATGTCGCGCTCCATGCTGCTCAACTGGTTAAACAGCATGGCATTATGGATGATGACGCCGGCGTCGCGCACGAAAGCGCCGATATTCTCGAGAATCGATTCGGCGAAGTAATTATTCTTGACATGGCCCAAATGGATAGTCCCGACGCATTCTCCGGCCGATCCAAAAATCGGCGCAGCGTGGTAGGAACAAAGGCGAACCTTGTCGAGGCGCAGTTTATTCCAGTCAGCGCGTTCTTCGAGATTGAAGAATTGCGGCTCGGCCGGCTTGACGCTACTCAGCTGAAACTGTTTATAGAAATCCTCGAAGGCCACCGACAGGAAATCGTCGGCCATAGCCTTGTTGACGGTAGCCTGGGGAAAGACATAAGGCACCGCCTCGCGGCCAATCTTCAGGATGACGGCGGCGATATCACGCTCGCAAGCCAGGTCCAGGAGCTCGAGCACCCGCAGCACCGTACCGGACAGTGATGAGATGCTACGGGCCGCGTCGTTTAGTTGGTTGATGATGGTGGAGTGATAGAGTTCCTTATCGAGGATGTTCGACAGGCTTTCTGCGATGAACTCGCGGTTGATGGACTTGGCGTCTTCCACTATCAGCGCCGTGTCCAGCGGCTCGTAATCGATGAACGAATTCACCTTGTCCACCAACGGGCCGATGTTGCCGTAATCCTTGACCACGAAGGCGCAAGCGCCGGAATTGTACGACCAGAAGCGGTCCTTGTCTTCCGAGTTGCCGGTATGCATGATAATCGGGATATCCTTAACCCCACGCCGGCTTTTAAGCAGCCGACTAGCCTGGTAGCCTTTCAGCAGCGGCATGTCGATATCCATTATCACCAGATCCGGTATCACCCGGTAGCACTGCTCGATAGCCTCGTAGCCATCGCGAGCCCGCACCACCTCAAACCCACCGTCACGCAGCGCTTCGCCGATCACCTCGGCCACCAAATCAGAATCATCTACCAGTAATATTTTTTTCATAAGCGTGGTTCCTTGAGGGCGGCCAGGAGCTGCCTGACCGAGCTGATCAGGTTGTCCTGCTCGAAGCTTGATTTGAGGATGTACTTACTCACCCCCAGCGCCTCGGCCCTGGCCTTGGTGGCCGCCTCGTCAACCGTGGTAACCAGGATTACCGGCGTAGCCTTGGTAGCCTCGTCGTTGCGGATGTTCTCAAGGAGCTTCATCCCGTCCATGCGCGGCATATTAAGGTCAGAGACGATAAGGTCGAAACGCATGGCGTGAATTTTCTCCAGCGCATCGACGCCGTCTACCGCCCCTATGACATCGTAGCCTTCCAGCGACAGCATTGACACCTCGATCTCTCGCGTGCTGATCGAATCGTCGACTACCAGGATGCTCGGCCGATCCAGCTGGCTGGCCGATGAGAAGCGCTTGTGCGTGTCCATGAGGCGTACCGAGCGCAGCCTGTCCAGCACCGCCCACATGTTGAGAATGGGAATAATGTCAAAGGCCGAATCGAAAACAACGCCCTGGATGAGGGTATTGCGGCGCAAACTGGCAGGCAGCGACTGGTAGACAAGCGAATCGTAGCCCAATATCTTGTCGACGCGCAGCCCGACCAGATCGCTCGCGCCCCGCACCAGCAGCACGGCGACCTTACCGGCCTTCTCCGGCCGACGGTCCAGCTGCAAGCAGACGGACAGGTCACTGATGGCGATGTTTAGGCCATCGAGCGCGAACATTTCCTTCTGCCTTATATGGAATACATCAGTCGAATCAAGCAGCAGGGTGCGGGTTATGGCCGATGAAGGTATATAATATTTACTACCGGCCGCCAGCACGAACATGCCGTCCATGGTGGAAGCCGAAACCGGCAGCAACAAGGTGAAGGTACAGCCCACGCCAGCCGCGGAGTCCAGCTGGATCTGGCCTTTGGCAGCCTCGATGTTCGTCTTGACGATATCCAAACCGATCCCCCGTCCGGATAGGGTGGTACTGCTAGAGCGGGTGGAGAATCCAGCCCTAAACAGGAAGCGTACCAGTTCGTCATTTCCCATCAGCTTGATATCCGGGGCGTTCTCTGGCCACAGGCTGATGGCCTTCTGACGGATGGACTCGTAGTCCAGGCCGCGGCCATCGTCGCGAATCGTTACCGAGATACGGTTACCTTCGGTTCGGCAATCGATCTCGACCAGCCCCCAAGCCGGCTTGCCGGCGCGGGACCGCTCCTCGGGGCTTTCGATACCATGGTCGATAGCGTTGCGCACCAAGTGAATAAGCGGGTCGGATAACTTGGAGAGCACGGTCCGGTCCAGGTGCACCGAGTCGCCGCGAATGGCGATGCGCACGTCCTTCCCCAAGGCCTCGGCGGCCTCCTCGACCATGCGCGGCAGGTGCTCAAGCACGGTGGATAGCGGCAGCATCCGCATGCTGATGACCGCGTCGCGTAATTCGTGCGTGCCATGCTCAATCTCAAAGAGCTGGTCAGAGTAAAGATTCCTGTACTGGCGCAACTGACGGGAGACGCCGCTGATTTTCTTGCGCAGTGCACGCAGATCCTCACCCTGGCGAACGGCTTCATCCAAATGCCGCTCGAGGCTCTCCAGTTGGCTAACGCCGGAGCGCAGGCGCAACTGGCGCACGGTCAGGGTATTGACTAGGCTGATAGATCGGTCGATGGTGGCGGCGTCAACCCTGATGCTGGCGTCGATCGCCTGGTTTGACAAGCCGCTCCCGGCCGAGAAGACAGCCGAAGCGGCCGGACCAGCCAGTGGCGCGACCGCCGCCTGCGCAGCCGCAAGGGGGCCGGCCGCGGCGACTACGGCCGGGGTAACGGCCGGCAACGGCTCCAGCGCCATGACATCGAAAGCCTCGTTGGCGCTAATCTTTTCACAGGCCTCCAGCAGGCCTTCCAGGCCGGGTAGCTCCTCGCCGCGACCTTCCTGGATTGCGGCGGCGGCAAAACGCAGATGATCCAGGCCGATGAAGAAAAAACGAGCCAGCCGCGCGTCGATGGCATAGCGTCCCTCGCGGACGCCTTTGAAGACATTTTCCAGCCCGTGTACCAGCCGCTCGATGCGGCCGAACTGCAACAGCCGCGCCGCGCCTTTAATAGTGTGCAAGGTACGCAGTAGCAAGGCCAGCGCGTCGCTGTTGCCCTGGTCATTCTTGAGGACGATGATCTGGTTCTCCGCTGCCAGCAAATTTTCGCGAAACTCGTCGAGGAACAAGGCCATGAATTTTTCTTTGGAAACAGCCATTATACATCCATCCTTTCGGAGCAGGTCAAAGCGCGAACTTCTCCAGCATGCGCAGCGCCATGTGCCGGTAATATGAAATATCGAACCCATCGAGCAAGATACGATAGCGGCTGCCATGCTGGCGGCCATCGATGGCCGCCAGGCACTCGCGGAGCAAGTCGGCGCCTCGGTCATTGCCGCTGGCCGCCAGGGTAGCGCCGGCCTGGAAGGTCGCCGGCCAGAAGCCGGACTCGTACAGCCTGGCACGCTCCCAGCGGTCCAGAGCCTCGGTCAATCGCCCCTGGTGCTTGAATACCAGGCCGATCAGGTAGTGGTTGAGGAAATTATCACCCGCTGCCTTCTCCAATTCCCCGAGCTGCTGCAGGGCGTAGCCGAAACGGTTCTCCTGGATAGCGGCGACGATCCGGACTACCAGGGCGGCAACGGCTTGGACAGGCTCGCTGCCGGCCGGCGCGGCCGGTTGGCCCTCCGACGCCAGCTGCAACGCGCTACGCAGCTCAGCCTGACTCAGCTGCCGGGTACCGGGTACGCGGAGGCGCGCCGGGCGGGACGCTGACTGGCTCGCGGGCTGAACGCTGGCTGCGACAGTGCCTGGCCCGGGCGCGCTTCCAGCCGGCGGCTGCCTGGGACCGACACGGCTGGTTGCAGGCTTGGCGACGGCCGGAGCGGCGGCCGTTCGTTTGCGGTAAAAGAAAGCGCCGTCGCGTTCCAACACTTCCAGTTCGGCATGGCGCACCGTAGGCACCTCGGGCGAGGCCAGAAACAGAAAACCGCCCGGCCGCAACGTGCCAACCAGCCGGCCGACAATGCAGTCCTTTTGCTCCTGCTTCATGTATACCAGCGTATTGCGGAAGAAGATCAGGTCCATGGAGGCGGCCGCCGGCAGTTGGCCGGATAAGACGTTGACATGCTGAATGGTCACTTGGTCCAGCACGCCTGGACGAAGTACCCAGACGCCTTCTTGTCGTTCGCCCAGGCGTCGCAGTAAATCGTGCCAGCGTCGGCCATCGGTTCGGAACGATGACAGCGAATAGACGCCGCGCCGCAGCGCCTCCAGGGCATTGCGATTAATGTCGCTGGCCAGAAGGGTCCAGCTGCCGGCGCTGCCCAGCGTCGCCTTGACTTCCTCCAGCAAGGCCAGCAGCGACAGGGCTTCTTCGCCGGTGGCACAGGTTACGGACCAGATCCGCAGCCGTAAAACTTCGCGGAACAACTGCGGCAGCACAAAGCTGGCCAAGGCTGCGAACTGCTTCTCGTCGCGGAAAAAATAAGTCTCGCCTATCATGATATCGTCGAGGAAGCGGGCTTTCTCCTCGCTGTCGGTCTGCAAGATGCTGGCGTAGCAATCCGGCGCCAAGCCCAGCTGCCGGCAATGCAAACGCGCCGCCTTGAGAATGGTGTCGTGATGAACCTCGGGGAAACACAGGCCAGTCTCCCGCTCGATGCTGAGCACTAAATCTTCCAGGCTATCCTGGCTTTCGTCGGCCGCCAGCGTGGTCATCGGAAACGCTCCATGAGACAGGCCACATAATGGCCGATGGCATCCAGCGGCAAGACATGGCAGGCGGCGCCGCGCTCGACGGCCGCCCGGGGCATGCCGTAAATGAGACTGCTAGCTTCGTCCTGTACCAAGGTGACGCCGCCAGCCGCCTTGACGGCCAGGCAGCCGTTGGCTCCGTCTGTGCCCATGCCGGTGAGCAGCACCGCCAGTACGTGCCGGCCATACTGTTCGGCCGCCGACTTAAACAGGGCATCAACCGCCGGCTTTTGGTTAAGTAATTTTTCGCCATCGTCCAAACCGAAGACGCCTGCCGTGAACACCAAATGAAAATCGGTCGGGGCTACGTAGACTATGCCGGCCACTGGCCGCTCGCCGGCGCGGGCCAGGCGCACCGTCAGGCCGCTCTCCTGAGACAGCCAATCGGCGTAGCCCTTGTCAAAGCCGGTCTCGATATGCTGCACGATAACCAGAGGCAGCTCTGCCGGCCCGCCCAGCAGGCTAAGGAAGCGAGCCACAGCCTGCGGGCCGCCAGTTGAGGCTCCCAGCGCGATTATCCGGGGCCGCGCCTCGGAATCAGCCAGGCAAGCCTGGCGCCCGGCCTCGGCCAGGGAAGATGCCAGGCCGGCGCTGGCCGATTGGACTGCGGCTGGCGACTGAACCGCAACCGGGACCATCCCAGGCATTGCACTTGGCGCGGCAGCCGCTTCCGGCAACGAATGGAAGGCCGATGCTCCGGCCGCGGCATCGTAGTCGTCGCCCGCCTTTTCTGGTGAGTAAAATATTCTTCCCCGGTAGCGGCCGGCAATGGTTCGTAGGGTTTCGGTAAACATGCGGACATACTCGGGGCGGTTCAGATCGTTAAAGGTGGGTTTGCGCATGAATTCGGCCGCGCCGCGCTCTAGTGCCCGGAAAGGCAGCTCCGGATCAGTGTTATTGGTAAACAGCAGCACTGGAATGTTGGAACGGCGGGTAATGCGGCTGGTGGCCTCCAGGCCGTTCATTACCGGCATATCCATGTCCATAATGACGATATCGGGCTTTAATTCCAATACCTTGGATACGGCCAACTCGCCATTGGCGGCCTCGCCGATTACCGCGATGCCGCCATCAGTGCCTAGAATTTCCTTAACCACGTTCCTGATCAGGATGGAATCATCCGCGATGAAGACCTTCATCATTTCAGCTCCCCGCCCGCTGGGCAAAACCGCGAAGACGGCGGATACAGCATCAACTGCAGGCGTCCGTCCGTCTCAAATCGCAGGCAGAGCAGCCCGAGTGTCCCCAACCGCGCGCGCAGCGATCGGGGAACCAGCCGAAAATCCGCCAAATCATATTCCTTGAGCTCAAAACCGCGCGTGGCGACGACGGCTAACGATCGCCCCCCCTCCAGGCGCATCAAGAAAGCGCAGGTTATTATTGCCTCACCGCCACCGCCATTGCCATTGGCAGTGGCGTCAGGCTGGGCGCCTGAGGGATCCGACCGCTCGGCTGTTGGCGCAGCCAGTCTGGCCGTTGGTGCCGCCAGTCTGGCTGCCAGTGGCTCCAAAAGGCAAGCCTGGTAGCGTTGGCCCTTCGCCGTCAGCCAGTCCAGCGCCGGCAAGCCAGTCTCCGCCGCGTCAGCCAAGCTGCGCCCGTCATCCAGGCTGCATTCCGCGCCGGGCACCAGCGCGAAGTAATCAGCGGCGTTGATCAGCACCTCAAAATCGCGGTATGCGAAGCTGAATACTTCAACCTTCTCAGCCAAGGTCATGCTCCAGCTGCGCCAGAACATGGCTAACCGACAGGATCATCACCTGCCGGCCGTCCAACTGAAACAGGGCCGAGCAAAAGCGTCCTTCCGCCTCGGTATCGGCGAAGGTGGATATCTCCGAAAGCTTGACCTCGACTATCTCGTTGACGTCGCTACAGCCAAAGGCGACGCTATCATCGTCGAGTTTGAGCACCAGGAATTTATCGACGGCCTGGCGCTCGTTCTCGAAAAGCACGCGCAGGTCGAAGACAGTGTGCGGCTCGCCGTGGCTGTTGATGAGACCCGGCACATAGGGCGGGCAAGCCGGCAGCGGGTAGACCTCCAGGCCGGCCACAATTTCCCGGATCACTTCCGGCGGCAAGGCAAACAGCAGTTCTCCTACCGAGAACACGAACAGCCGGCTAGTCGCCGCCGCCTGCGTCTGGCCGAGATCGCCGTCATCGTCTACAGCCTCCAGGGCATCGATGATTTCAGTGCTTTTCATGCGTGGCCTCCGCCTCTCCTGCGCCGACCGCGAACTGGGCGGCCTGCCCCTTGAGCGAGACGGCCATGCCGGCCAGCGCCTCGGCGGTCTGGGCGGTCTGCTGTTGGGTAAGCACCAGATTGTCGATACCGCGTGATATTTCCTTCATGGTAACAAGTATCTGCTCGAAGGCGCTGGCTTGCTGGCGGATCGAGAACTCGATGTTCTCCGAAGAACTGGCCGAGATGTCGGCCGAGTCCAATATACTGGAGAAGACGGCGTGCAACTGCTCCGATAATTCGTGCCCCTGGCGAATGCGCTCGGTGCCTTCCTCCGAGACGATGATCAGGCTGTTGGCGGCCTTCTGGATCTCGGTGATGCGGGCTTGTATCTCGGCCGTCGACTGGCTGGTGGAATCGGCCAGCCGCTTAATCTCGCCGGCCACGATCTGGAAGTTCCGGCCCGCCTCGCCAGCCGTGGAAGCCTCTAGCGCGGCGTTGAAGGCGATGATCCTAGTCTGTTCCACGATGGTGTTGATGATGTCGACGATATCCCAGATGGCCCGGATCTTGTCGGTCAGGAGACGGATGCCGGAAATGGTGTCGGTATTCTTCTTGCGGATCTCGGACATTTTCTGGCTGGTGTCCTGCACCAGACCAGTGCCATCCTCGACATGCTCCTTGGTCTTGATGGCGATGCGCGTCACCTCGGTGATGGTGCGGCCGATGGATTGGGTAATCTGGTTGGAATCCTCCATCGTGGAGACCACTTCCTTGACGGCGGCGGCCTGCATATTGGAGGTGGAAGTAACTTCTTTGGTAGTGGTGGACAGGTCTTGCACCGAGTTGGACAGCAGCAGCGCCGAGCCAGTCATGCCGGTCAAAAGACCGTGGAATTTATCCATAAAGCGATTGAACAGCGCGGCAAACTCGCCAACCTCGTCAAAGTACAGCAGCTGCACCTTATCCTCGCGGGTATTGACCGAGGCGTCCAGCAGGCGGCTGATATGCTGTTTGAGGAAGGCCAACTGCTGGTGATACTCGTAGCGTGATATAAACATCAGCCCCAGTGAGACCAGCATGAAGTAGGCGATCCAGGCGATAAGCCCCGGCAGCATGGTCAGGCTCGCGCCAGCCGAACTAATGACAAACCAGCCGAAATAAATGAAGTGCGTGCCGATCAGCAAGGCGGAGGCGAAGACCACCAGCAGGTTCTTGTTCCGCGTAAACCGGTCATACTCGCCAGGGCGAATGTCGACGATGCGCATGGCGCGCTTGATGGGCAGGAGGTGGATATTGGCCACGATACAATTGTACATGGTACCGACAAAGCCGACGGCCAGCTTGAGCGACAGGCTGATGGGGTACGGCAAGCCGCTCTCCGGTTGCCACTGCATCAGTATATAATAGGCCGTGACGCCGAGAATCCAGGAACCCGACTGGATAAGCATCAGCCGCCAAGGCAGCTTGATGGCCGCCACCCGGGCCTGGCCGTAACGTTCGCCGGTTTGCAGGTACTGAAACATCGGCCGCAGGGTGACAAACATCACGGTCAGCTGAAACAGGTAGGCCGCCAGAAAGACTCCCATAATGGTCGGCTTGAAGAAATGGGGCAAGCGCTCCACCAGGCTAAGACCCAGGGCATTCAGCTGCACATTGTACAACCCGTTAAAGATTTCGCTGGAGTACAGCGCCAGAAACTGGATGACGAAGGATGAGATGGCAATCTTGACGACCACCTTTTTTTTCAACTGGGTAAAATCAGGTTGCTGCATTTTTCCTCCCGCTGCCAGCATTGTACAATATACTTGGGCGGCTGTCACGGTTCTTCGCCAAAAAAGGCGGCCGCAACCCCGCGCCGGCAGTGGTTCGGCTGGCGCCGGCAACGGGTCGCGAAAAGGCTTGACAGAGCGGCGGCAATCCCTGACTATATAGCCGACGAGGTAGACATGAAAAATCCCAGAATGGCCGGCAGCTTGACCGGCCGTTTCTACATGACCGAGCTGTTCGCCAACCTGATCGGCGCGCCACTGGCTACCATCTATGGCGGCTCCCTGATCGATTTCGGCACCGTGCCGCTGGGGCTTTTCCTGTCCCGCCTGGCCATCGTGATAGTCGTCAACCAGATTTTCCTGGCCCTGCCGCTCAACGGACTCATCGGTTACCGACTGGCCGGGCATATCCGCCGCTGGCAGGACAAGCCGGGCGACGAGGGATTGGCCGGCGCCTTGTACCGCGCCATCACGGGCCTACCCCTGTTGCAGGCCGGGCTGGTCTTCGTCCGCATGCTGTTGTGCGCCGGAGCGGGCATTCTCCTGGTCAGCACTTACTTCGACAGCGGCATCCACTTGTTGGCCGTCTGGATTTACGCCATGTACGCCAGCTTCCTGACCGGCCTGGTCATCTACTACTACCTGCACGCCGCCACCACCGGGCTAGCCAGGCAATTGGTGGCCGATGGCCACCTCAAGGCTGCGACCGAGGATACCGGCCGGACTAGCAGCCGCCAACTGCGCTGGTTGGTCAGCATCATCCCTCTGGCCTTGCCCAGCCTGCTCACCTCCGGCGGCATTATGCTGCTGACCCTCGTTATCCGCCAGGGCCACGCCGACCTCCGCTTCTTCACCGCCCGTATCCTACTGGCGCTAGCCTTCAACCTGGTCACCATCCCGGCCATCCTCATCTACACCCGCTACTTCAGCAAGCAGCGCCTCCAGGTCATCCGGCAGGCTCTGCGCGACATGGTGGAGCGCGGCGACACCGCCAAGCACATCCCGACCGACCTGCGCGACGACAACAGCCTGACGGCCGCCCAGATCAATCAAGCCTTCGACCTGTTCCGGTTGGTGCTCGACCAGCTAGGCGCCACCGCCGAAGGCTTGGCCGGCGCGGTGATGGGCTTCTCCTCGCAGAACCGCCAGACCGTGGCCGCCACCACCCAGCAGGCCTCGGCCGTCAAGGAGATTGTCAGCACCATGCAGGACTCCAGCCAAATCAGCCGCCAGATACAGGAGCAGTCGCACGCCCTGGCCAGCCATGCCGCCGAAAGCCAGAATTCGGTCGATGAGGGTTTCGGCAAAGTCCAGGACACCATCCAGAAAATGTCCGAGATTCGGGCGGCCAACCAGCAGACCCTGAGCGAGATCAACGACCTGACTGAGGAGATCGCCTCCATCGGCGAGATCATCGAAATTATCAACAGCATCGCAAACCAGACACGCATCATCGCCTTCAACGCCGAGCTGGAGGCCTCCTCAGCCGGCGCGGCCGGCGCCAGCTTCCGCATCGTGGCCGAGGAAATTCGCCGCCTGGCCAAGGGCACGGTCGAGTCGCTGGCTGGCATCAAGGGACGCGTCTCCCAGATCCAGCAGAGTTCAGAACGGCTGCAAGCCACCTCGGAGGAAGGCACCGCCAAAATCGACGAAGGCATGAACCTGTCACGCGACCTCAACCAGATTTTCATGCAGGTGCGCAGCTCGGCCGAAAGCACCGCCGGCAGCGCCCGCGACATCAGCGGCATCCTGATCGAGCAGACCCAAGCCTTCGACCAGATATTCGCCACCCTCAAGCAGATCTCGGAAGGCGCCGAGCAGATCATGGCCAGCACCCGCGACTCGGGCAACGAGACCGGCAAGCTGCAGCGCTTGGTCGAGGAACTGCAGGGCGTCCTGGGCCGCTTTGCCAACGACAAAGCCGGCGCCACCCGGAAGGAACTGGCGTGAAAAACAATAAACAAAAAAATCGACCGACGACTTCTGCTCCGGCGCCCGGCTGGACGCTCCTAGCCAGACTGACGCTGCTGATGCTGGCCGGCATCCTCCTGGCCAGCTGTTCCACCGACATCGCCGCCATCGACCGCATGGCCATCGAGCGGCTTGAGCTGGACAGCGGCGACGGCCGGGGCTTCCAACCCTACGATGGCGGGCAGCTGCCCCCCTCCCCGGCCGGCCACATCGTCAGCTATCGTTTCCGGATCGAGTTCAGCCTGCCGCAAGACGGCAGCCTTAGGCAGCCCACCCTGGTGGTCGGCCCCAATTACTATCCCTACCGCCTGAGCCTCAACGGCCAGACCCTGAGCCACTACGGCTATGCCGAAGACCGCAACCGCACCCGCCGCTACGCCAGCAGCCTGAGCGCCATCGATCCGGCCTTGCTGCAGAGGCGCAACGTTATCGAAGTGGAAGCCTGGATATCAGGCGAGCGGACGCCCTTGATGGTCCTGGCCATCAGCGACGCCCAGCCAGCCGCCGCCTACGTCTTTTGGCGTAACTTTTTCATGACTCAGCTGTCCACTGGCATCATGACCGTCAGTTTCCTCTTGCTGATCTACTTTCTTTTCATGTATGCCATTGGCCAAGGCAAGAACCTACAGTTCCTGTGGTTCGCGCTATTTTGCGGCGGCTTCATGATGGCCAACTTCAACATCGCCCTCAATCACCTCAGCCTGTCCGACACCTTGCTCACCAAGCTCAGCCGCATCGGCTTCTTCGGGGGCATGGCCGTAATGTCGTTTTACGTGATGGAAGCGACCGACCTGCTGCGGCGTTTTCGCCCGCTCAAGTTCGCCATGGCGGCGGTGGCGGCGCTAGCGAGCATACTGGTGCTGGCGCAGCCGGACTTCAACGCCACCAACAACATGTTCCATGTGGTCATGAACTTCGCCATCACGCCTCACCTGATCTTCTGCGTCGTCCTGATTGTCATCAGTATCTTCAAGGCCGGCCTCAAGAAGAATCTCTACCTGGTGCTGGGCTTCAGCGTGGTACTGCTGACCAGCTTCTACGACATGGGCTATGAAAATAAAAACCTGATTCCTTACATCTGGACCGTGGCCTACGGCTTCATCTGGCTGGTGCTCTGCATCTTCTTCGAACTAGCCAGCCGGCAAGAGGCGATTTTCAAGACTACGCTGTTGCAGACCGAGGCCATCAGCGATAAGAACGCCATCCTGCAGACGGTATTCAAGCACCTCGGTATCGAGTCCGGCATCCTGACCAGAGCGGCCGAGGAGATCGCCGTCTCGGCGCGCGAGGTCAGCGTTACCGGCAACCAGCAGGCGGCGGCGGTACGCGAGATCGTGGCCACCATGGAAAACGCCAGCGAACTGCTGACCCATATTTCCGGACAGTCCAGCCAGGTGGCCAAAGCCAGCGACGACAGCGCGGCCCGGGCCACCGACGGCGCGGCCAACGTCCGTACGGCGCTCAAGAAGCTGGAAGCGGTCATTGCCCGCATCGCCGAATCGATCAACATGATCAACAGCTTCAACGACGAACTCGGCTCCATCACCGAGATCGTGAAGTTCATCGAGGGCATCGCTACCCAGATCCGCATCATCGCCTTTAACGCCTCGCTGGAGGCGGTGGCCGCCGGCGACGCTGGCCGCAATTTCCGCATCGTGGCCGACGAGGTCAAGCGGCTGGCCGACTCCACCATGAGCAGCGTCAAAAACATCCGCGCCCGGGTAAACAGCCTGATCGCCTCGTCTGGTAAAGTGGTCAACGTGGCCCGCGACGGTTACTCGGCCCTGGAACAGAGCTGGGACATCGCCTCCAACATGGGCGAGTCCTTCTCCGGCATCGTCGAATCCACCGAGACCTCGGCCGCGGCCACGTTGGAAATCAATACCTCGCTCCAAGAAGAGAGCCAGGCCTTTCGGCAGATCCTGCAGGCTCTCAAGGAAATTTCTGGCGGCGTTAACAGCTTCGTCGACTCCGCCAACTATACTAGCGAAACCTCCAAGCAGCTGAACGACATTGCCGAGAAACTGCACAGCCTGATTTCGCAGTACTCCGATACTGACGCACCGCCACCCGAGAAAATTGGCGGGCCGGCCGCCAACTCGACCGACGGACAGGCCGCCGGCTAATGCCAGGCGCCAGCCCGGATGACGGCCCGCTCTTCCTGATCGGCTTCATGGGCTCGGGCAAGAGTACGGTGGGGCGAATGCTGGCGCGGCGACTGGGCTGGGACTTCGTCGACTGTGACGCAGTTTTGACTGGGCAATTCGGCCGTTCCATCGCCAGCCTGTTTGCAGCCGGCCGGGAGGCGGAGTTCCGCGCGGCCGAAGCGACCCTGATCCGGAGCCTAGCTGACGGACCCGGCGGTCGGGTGGTGGCCACCGGCGGCGGCGCCTGCCAAAATCCGAGTAGCGCCGTCGCTTTGCGGCAACGGCGGCTAGTCTTCTGGCTGGACGCGCCTTGGCCGGTCCTCGAAGCCCGCATGAGGGGAGACGCCACCCGCCCCTTGCTTGCCGACAATCCAGCCGGGCTGTACACGGCGCGGCAGCCGCTCTACACGGCTTGCGCCCGCCGCCGCCTGAACGCGGAAAACTCCGTTGATAGCCTAGTCGCCCAGATAATCGATATTATAAGAGAATAATTAATTACTTTTTAGATCGAACCTTTATGGCCGCGCGCGCCTGGTTGGCCCGGCTGATGGCTTCTTCAATCGTGGCGCCCAAGGCCGTCAGGTGGCCCATCTTGCGGAACGGCTTCACCAGGCGCTTGCCGTACAGGTGCACCGAGACGCCCGGCACCGCCAGCGCCAGCGCCAGTCCGTCGTAGACCGGCTCGCCGTCGGCATCAAGCTCGCCCAGCAGGTTGAGCATCATCGCCGGCATGACCTGCGTGGTCGCCCCCAGCGGATAGCCGGACAGGATGCGGTAGTACTGGCTGAACTGCGAGGTGATGCAAGCCTCGCATGTAAGGTGGCCGGAATTATGCGGCCGCGGCGCCGTCTCATTGACCAGCACCCGGCCAGCCTTATCGAGGAACAGCTCGACGGCGAAGACGCCGGCCACCGTAATATCCAAACCGTCCCGTTGTGCCACCAGGCGGGCGGCCGCGGCCAGAGCCTCGACCATCTGCTTGGCCACGCGTTCGGCCTCGACTGCCACCGCGGCCGAAACCCTGGCCGGCATCAACACCGAGTCGCACAGATTGACCCGCTCGTCGAACACCATCTCGACGCACGGCCAGGTAGCCAGCTTCCCCTGGCCGTCCAGCGCTACCATGACGGCCAGCTCTTTACTGAAATCGACATAGCGCTCCAGGAAACTCGGCACGGCCAGCAGGCGGCCGCCTTCAGCCGCGGGCCGCAGATCATCGGACGAACGCAGCACCGCTACGCCGCGGCCATCGTAGCCACCGCGCCGGCTTTTCTGCACCAGCGGAAAGCCGCCCAGGCCGACCGCGGCCGCCTCTATGTCGGCCGCGGTCGCCACCAGGCCGACCGCGCCGGCAACCGCTTGGCCGCTGCCGGTTGACCTGCCCTCGGCGGCCTCGGCGCCGGGCAGGCACCAGCCGGCCGTCGGCACGCCCGCTTGGTCCATCACCCGCTTTTGGGAAGCCTTGTCCTGGATCAGCGCCAGTATCTCGGCCGGCGGGATGACGGGCTTGCCGCTGCGCTCCACCGCCCTCAAGGCCTCAATATTGACATGCTCGATCTCATAGGACAGGACGTCCACCCGATCGGCCAGCTCCATGACGGCGTCGTAATCCATCAGGCTGCCGACGATGGTCTCGTCGGCCAGCTCGGCCGCCGGCGCCGGATATTCAGGCGACAGCACCTCGATATGGCACAGGAGCTTGCGCGCTTCCTCGATGGTCATGCGGCCCAGCTGGCCGGACCCGATAATTCCGATCTTCTTCATCAGGCTTCGTCTCCCTCCGCCACATCCTCATCGTCGGCCGGACTGAAATCCGGCACGTAGCGCGCCTTGGGGCTTGGGGGCCGCAGGCTGCCCATCTCCGGATTGCGCATTACGTCGCGCGCTTTTGAACCCTGCATCGGCCCGACTATGCCCTTCTCCTCCATCAACTCCACCAGGCGGGCCGCCCGGTTGTAGCCGATCTTCAGCTTGCGCTGCAGGTACGAGGCGCTGGCCTTGCCCTGGGACAGCACGATCTCCAAAGCCTTCTCGTACAGCGGATCGTCGTCCTCGTCGTCAAACAGGCTAGGGCCGTCGTCTTCCTCTTCGTCAATAAATATTTCATCATCTTTGTAGTCCGGCTCGCCCAGGGTCTTGACGTATTCCACCACCCGCTCCACTTCCTCGTCGGACACGAAAGCGCCCTGGATGCGCACCGGGAAGGCGTCGGTGGCGCTGGAGTACAGCATGTCGCCCTTGCCGAGCAGCTTCTCGGCGCCGACCATGTCGATGATGATGCGCGAGTCGAATTTACCGGCCACCATGAAGGCGATGCGGCTGGGGATGTTGGCCTTGATGAGTCCGGTGATGACGTCGACGCTCGGCCGCTGCGTGGCCAGCACCAGGTGGATGCCGACGGCCCGCGACATGGCCGCCAGCCGCGCCAGCGTCGACTCGAGCTCCTTGCCGGTGGTGGCCATCAGGTCGGCGAATTCGTCGATGATGACCACGATATACGGCAGCTTCTCGGCCGCCATGTTCTTGTCGATGATCTTGCGATTGTACGACTTGACGTCGCGCACGCCCATGGCGTCCAGCAGGCTGTAACGGCGTTCCATCTCGCAGATGCAGTACTGCAGCGCCTGGAAAGCGCGCTTTGGCTCGGTGATTACCGGCGTCAGCAAGTGGGGAATGCCGTTGTACAGCTTGAGTTCCACCACCTTCGGATCGATCAGCATCAGCTTGACGTCGTTGAAGCTCGAGTGATAAAGAATTGACAAGATGATCGAGTTGACGCAGACCGACTTGCCGGAGCCGGTGGCGCCGGCGATGAGCAGGTGCGGCGTCTGCGTCAGGTCGGCCACTTGGACGTCGCCGGTGATGTCCTTGCCCAACACTACCGGCACGCCGGTGCGGTGCGCCTGGAAGGTCTCGCTCTCCACGATTTCCTTGAAGGACACGATGGCCCGCTTCTCGTTCGGCACCTCGATGCCGACGGCGTGCTTGCCGGGAATGGGCGCCACGATGCGCACGCTGGAGGCGGCCAGCCGCAGGGCGATATTGTCGCCCAAGTTGGCGATTTTAGAGAGGCGCACGCCAGGCGCCGGCAATATCTCGAACATGGTGATAACCGGCCCCTTGCGGATGCCGGTAACCTCGGCCTCGATGTTGAACTCGGCCAGGGTTTCCTTGAGCACGACGGCCGCCCGGCGCGTCTTGTCGTCGACCAGCCAATACTGACCATCGGGATACGCGGTCAGCAGGTTTTCGGTCGGCACGCGATAGGCCAGGGTCGGCCGGGGTTTGATGACGGCGTGATGCTCAGGCGGCACCGAGATAACCGGGATGGTTTGCACGGCCCGCGCCTTGGCGAAGTCGGCGATCTTGGCGACTGATGGCTTACCCTCAACGACCGGATCAAGTTCGATCTCGATGGCGGCCGACGGCGCGCTAGCTGGCCGGATCAAGTTTTTTTTTTGCTCCGGGCTGTCGACAGCAGCCGCCGCCGGACGATCCTCCCAAAAATCACCCGAGCCGGCCGGATCCTGCTTGCCGACCAAGGGAACCTCAGCCGGCAGCGCGGCCGGCAGCGCGGTCGACGAGACAGCTGCCGCCGCAGGCTCAGCCTCGACGGAGCGCCGGAACATCAACGGGATGGGCTGGTCGGCATCGGCGGTCGGCAGAACCGCAACGGTCGGCTCAACTGCGGTAACCGAGGCAGCGGGAGCCGCCACTATGACGGTCGCTGGAGCGGCTGCCTGGCCGTCCGCCGGGATAAGCTCTACCGGCAACGGCTGGTCGCCAGGCAGTTCCCGATTAGTCGCGTCGTTGCCTGCCAGGGAGGCCAGCGGGCCAAGCGGCGCCAAATCGGCTAACGAGTACTGGGAGCGTTCCGAAATAGTCTGCAGGCTTTCGGCGATGGTCCGCGGTTCGACCTCGTCAACCGCCGGCGCATTAGAGGGCGACAGCGCTGAGCGCACCGGCCGGCGTCCACCGAAAAAGCGCCAATACAACAGGACGAGTAGCGCCATCAGGCTGAGGAACAAGAAAACAAATAAAGCCATTACGCCAGGGATACCGAGCAAGGCCAGGCCAGGGCGGGTGTCCAGCCAATAGACCGGCTGCTCCAGGAAGCGGACCAGGAAGACCAGGACGGCGAAAGGCGGCAGCGAACCCAAGTAGAGGAATATACGGCCCGGCGTCGGATTGGTCAGTAGGAGCAGACCAGCCGCCACCATGATATACAAAGGTAAGGCATAGGCCGCCCAGGACAAACCCCGCAGCAAAAAGGCCGCCACATTGACCGACAGCCCGAAAAGCGCCAGCTGAGTAAGCACCAAGGCTAGCAGCAGCAGGAACGAGAGTATGGCCAGGCAGCTGCCTGTTATGGTCACCAGCAAGGATGTTTTTCCGGTATCACTCAAGGCATTATCTCCCGTCCAAGCTCTTTATCTTCTGTCAGCCCGACCATAGCGCAAGCCAGTCAGCGATGCGGCTTCCTCCGATGTATCGGTAAAAAGGAGTAGTCAATCAAGCCCGAAAAGACTGCGGCCGGCCACCGGAAACTGGGCAACCGTGGCGCCTCATGCTATACTGTCAACCAGCGGCGCGGTCGACAGTGCCGCCCGTTCGGGGTGGGAGGATGATAACAATGCATGAATTAAGTTTGCTGCTGGGTGGTACCGATCTCAGCTTCGCGGCGGCGGTAGCGCGTCTGTGCCTCAGTTTAGTGGCCTGCGGCATGATCGGCCTGGAGCGCGAAATCCAAAAACAGACCGCCGGCTGGCGTACCCACATCGTCATCGGTATCGGCGCCACTCTGCTGATGATGCTGTCCATCTGGTTGCCGCAGATGACCGGCGAAGGCGACTCGGCGCGCATCGCCGCCCAAGTAGTATCGGGTATCGGCTTCCTGGGGGCCGGCGCCTTCCTCAAGATCGGCAATAACGTCAAGGGACTGACTACCGCCGCCACGCTGTGGTTCTGCGCCGGCCTCGGCCTGACCATCGGCGCCGGCATGTGGAAAATATCGCTGGTCGCGTTGGGCATAATCTTCGTGGCCTTGATCATCCTGGACCCGCTGGAAGCCAGGCTGTTCCCCAAGGAGCGCCTCAAGAACTTGGTCATCTGGTGTACCGACGGCTTTCTGGATCGGGCGGCGCTGGACGTAGTCCTGGAAAAAAACGGTATCATCCCGCAGAGTATCGACGCCTCGGAATCGCACAAATCCAAACACACCCGCCTGAGCCTGCTGGTGCGCGTGCCGCTGAAGCTCAACCTCGGCAGCCTGTTCGCCGATATCCGGGCCACCGGACAGGTAAGCAAGATTCGCCTGTTCGAAAATTACTGACGACCAGCCGCGCAGGCGGCCACCCCAGCTAGTCCAGGCAACGCGGCTCAATCGTGCGGCGGATCACAGGCCGCCAGATCCTGCTTCACCTTCAGGTATTCGGTGTTCAGCCGCGACATGCGCAGATTGAGCCGGGCCAGACGCTGGGCCAGTAGGCGGGCCAGAAAGATACCATAGTGCGGATTGTCGCGGATTAAATTGACAAAGTCCTGCTTTGAAATCCGTATCAGGACGCTCTTGCCCTTGGATACGACGGTCGCGGAGCGTTTATTGGACAGCAAGAAACTCATCTCGCCCATAAAAATATCGTCTGGCGATAGCGCCGAGACCAGCTTGCCCTTGGAATAAACATAGAGCATGCCGGAAACAATGTAGTACAGGTAATCCGACTCCTCACCCTCCGAGCAGATGTACTGTCCGTCCTGGAAAATCATTTCCTGCGACGAGCCGAAGATGGCCGGGATGATGTTAGACTCGTTGTGCTGATGGTCGATCTCGAAGGACACCTCATTGCCCTTGTCGTTGTACTGCAGACGCTGCACGTACAACCCGGCCATCTGCATGCCCATACCGTGCAATTCCGGCTGATCGCGCTTGCTGGCCAGCCTGGCCCGCCAGTCGAAACCGTCGCCCTCGTCGCGGATGGATATGCGGCTCCATTCAGGGGTGATGGTATAGGTGAAAAATACTTTACGCACCTTGATTTCCGGAGCCTTGTTCTTCTCCCGAATCAAGTCCATGATGTCGCGATTCTGCTCCAGCCAGGCCGTCTTCTCGTCGTAGCTGATGCGGCAGTTACCGTGCTCGATGGCGTTGATCAGCAGCTCCAACAGGGCGACGTGCAGCTTTTCCTTGATATCGCGGCTGATGAGGTTGGCGTTGAACAGGTAATTGGTAACCAAGTTGGCGTAGGTAGTGATGTCCAACGGGTCGTTGTCGATAACGAAGGAACCGGAAATATTCTTGAGCAGATGCTGCTGGATGCCGCGTTGGAAGAGGATTTGCTTGTTTTGCCGGAGTATCTTGAGCAAGCGGATAAAACCGCGCTCGACATCGCGGCGGCGCAGCGTGGCTACCAGGTTTTGCTCGACCAACGATTCCTGGAGGACCTTGTCAGCCACCACGTCATGAATGACAATCAAGCCGCCGTAGTGCAGCCAGGGATCTTTCCTGATCTCGTCGATGATACCCTGAACATCAACCTTCTTGTCAGACAGGTTGAATATCTTCATCTCCGGCAACTCATACTTCAGGAAGGCGATCACTTCGTCCTTGTTAGTAAAAAAGACGGGCGTGAACTCATTTCCGAAAACATTGCACTGGGACCGAATGAATTCATTCAGTTTGTCATCACTCGATATTACCGGAATCTTGCGCATACCTGCATCCTTGACTATCCTGGCGGATCGTTCGCTGATATTGGAAAAGCCCTGTTACAGATTCGGCAATAAAAACCGCCGGGTTGAGCCTTTTCCCACCGACCACGTCGACGCCACCGCCCAACCAGCTCAGGCAGAACGTGTTGCCTCATAATAAAATCTAGTCCTACGAGGTGGTTGCCTCATAAGTCAAATTCTAGTCCAAGGATAAGCTTGGACTAGAGTTTCCTGGACTGTTGTAGCACTGAAGCGCTTTGCTCGACTAG
>Ga0209518_1000393_pt1 | contig 57530 bp, 99 predicted proteins | sample RifGroB1_FD_183993 | JGI IMG/M metagenome (GOLD analysis project Ga0209518, IMG submission 183993) | Groundwater microbial communities from Rifle, Colorado, USA - Groundwater B1 (SPAdes) (version 2) | ecosystem: Environmental > Aquatic > Deep subsurface > Groundwater | place: Rifle, Colorado...
CCTATCTTGCGGACTATCTCCCTGCGGACTTCCGCGTTGGTGGTGCTCAGGATGATCTTGGGGTCCATCTTCTCCGCGGGGGTAATGACTATATCTTCCGGCACCCGGACGCCGTTAAGAGCCCACACGGGCATGTCGGTATACTCCACCGCAGGGCCCTGCGCATTATGAAGCCGGCCGTTGGCCAGGTGAATATGCTTGGGCTTAGCGGAGACTATGCAGAAGTTCTCTATGGGGTAGATGGGCCCGAGTTTGGCGGTCTCCTTGTAGATGTCCATCAGGAATTTATTCTTATATGAGATGCCGCACTCCTTTTCGAAAAACTCATAGAAAGAAAGCCAGCCAGCTTCCATATGCCCTTCCATCCAGGGCCAGACGTGGTACCAGGACAAACCTGTTAGGTCGCTGACCTGGGCGCGGACCTGGGCGCTGACCTGGGCGCGGACCTGGGCGCGGACCTGGGCGCTGACCTGGTCGCTGACCTGGGCGCGGACCTGGTCGAGGACCTGGGCGCTGACCTGGTCGAGGACCTGGGCGCGGACCTGGGCGCTGACCTGGGCGCTGACCTGGTCGAGGACCTGGGCGCGGACCTGGGCGCTGACCTGGTCGAGGACCTGGTCGAGGACCTGGGCGCGGACCTGGGCGCTGACCTGGGCGCTGACCTGGTCGAGGACCTGGGCGCGGACCTGGGCGCTGACCTGGTCGAGGACCTGGTCGAGGACCTGGGCGCTGACCTGGGCGCTGACCTGGTCGAGGACCTGGGCGCGGACCTGGGCGAGGACCTGGGCGCTGACCTGGTCGTTATCCTTCGGGTCGTTCCCCTTTATCCGCATATTGATCCTGGTAAGGTGGCAGGCAGCCAGGAAGGCGCTCAGGGGTGACGGCATGATCAGCGTTGCCAGCGGCAACGGCTTCTTTAGTATCTCCGTATAGACCGGCGCCAATATCCTCTTGGTCTCTTCGAGCCCGAGGGTATTAGTAGAGAGGCCCACCTGCCGCCACTTCTCCACATAAGCCGGGAATTTAGCTATCTGTTTTTCTGTTAATTTGGTTATCATGGTTATCCCTCGTTTCCCTCGTCGCTCTCCGTGTTGTTATCCTGCCCAGCCGCTGCAGCCTTATCCATCGCGGAGCCCTTCTTTATGTGTTTTTTCTCCCACTCAGCCTCCGCTTCCGGCACCGCCGCGGCGCGGATCTTCTTGAAGTCCAGGCCATAGGCTTTCAGTTCCTCTATCTGGATTCCGCTCATGTCGCTGATAGCGTTAAGAAGCGCGAGCTTGAGGCAGGTGTTCTTATCCAGCTTTTTTATGGTCTTGGTCGTCAGGTGATTAAGGCCGAGAAACTTCATTATCAGCTCGGAAAGGCTATCGTTATTAAAGGTGTACGGGCAGATAGCTTTTATCATCTCGTCCGGCAGGGGCTTCTTACCGAGCAGGAACTCCCTGACTATGTGCCCGTTACCCTTGCTTTCGATGAAGGCCTTCTTCGCCGACTCCATCTCTTTCTTTTCGCGCAGCGCTTTCTGCTCGGCGGTCTCTACAGGCTCCACCTTTTTAGGACAGATCTCGTTAAGTAGATCGGGGTCCAATATCAACATCACGGCCTTACGCTCCTCGGTGTCAACGCCATAGCACAGGCGCTCCGGGGTCTTCTTGAGGGCGGCCTTAAAAACGGGGGTCTTCTCCATGTCGTCCATCGCGTAGGCTTTCTTAAACCTCAGTATCCGTTTAGAGCCCGAGCCGAAGTTACGCCACTCCTGCAACTTAAAGGTGCCGGCGCCGATATACTTGAGCCCCTTGAACTTGCCGGCCGCCTGGTCCGCGAGGAACTGGTGAAAGGCTTCCATCTTGGCAGCGAAGCAGGCGGCGTCCAGACACCTGCTATCCTTGGCTACGCCGAAGAGCATTGCTTGGTTGGCCTCGTTGCAGTCGCACGCCATGCAAGCCGGGCGGCCGCCGTAGTCTGATTCCACAGGAAAGGGGACGTGGTCCAGGGAGCGCCCGAAAGTGGCGCTGATGTGGTTCTCCAGGTCGCTGACGGTGACCTTGTACTCCCGGTCGTCCAGGAACTGCAGGGCCTTCTCGCGCTGCTCAGGCGGCAGGGCTAGCAGCCGGTGGCCGTGGCTGGCGGTCATAAAGCCGCCCATGATGGACTCCTGCGCCCTTTCCGGCAGCTCCAGCAGGCGCACAGCGCGAGTGACGTAGGATATATCCTTGTTGACGCGGGCGGCCAGGTCTTCCTTGGAATAAGAGCCGCCCTCGATCAGTGACTGAAAGGCTTTGGCCTCGTCTATGGGGTTCAGGTCCTCGCGGTGCAGGTTGGCTACCACCTGTGCCTCCGCTGCGGTCTCCTCGGTCAGCTCCATGAGGGTGTATCGTATCTCCTTAAGCCCTGCAATCTTCGAGGCCTCAAGCCGGCGCGCGCCGTCAACCAGGATCATCTTGTCCGTGGCCTTATCTCCGCCCGGGCGAAGGATGATGGAGGTCATAACTCCGTGAGTTTTTATGTCCGCCGCCAGTTCCTTAAGCTTTTCGCTGTGAACCACCTGCCTGAAGTTGCTTTTTACCACCACATCGGTCAGGGCTATCGTGCCCTGCGCCAGAACTTTGTACTTGGTATCGTTTACCATTATCTTTTTTCCTCCGTTAATTTAGGCCTATCACCTTAAAGCCCGCCATGTACCACCGCGGGCCCTGAAAGGCCATATAAACCACCGCCAAAGGTATTACCGCGCTCTCCGTTAGCCTCAACGCTCTCCGCATTTTCCCCTCCTGCCGGGGCTCTGAAGGCCGCCGCGGCCGCTATAAATCTCTTTTCCTCAAAGGGCGGCAAGACAGCTACCTCGCCCGCCACCTGGTCTATCACCAGGTACTCCCCGCACACGCTGTAGACCAGCTTCCTGGTGCCGCCTGGGATCTCCCGCTCCTGCAACAACACCGGGTCTTCCTCCCTGCTTCCGTCTGCCCTGTACCCCATAACCCCTCCCTCTATAGTTACGTTAACTGGTGGTGCTGGCTGGATTCGAACACAGCGAGCGGCTCGGTTAGGGTCTCCCCGAGTGGTTCCGCAGCCTCCCTTTTGCCGGCGCTTACCTCCCGCGCCTCACAGCACCATAATTAGAGACGTGGGCCGGACTGGCTACCGGCTCCCTTATTTTTTCCAGGGGCCACCGTCGCGACACGGTTAAGGGACAAGCACCCATGAGGTCTGCCTGAAATGCACAGGCTTCCACGTCATAATTTTAAAGAACAGGTACTACCGCTATGCCTTAGCCGCTCTCATGAAGTCTGCCAGCGCGTCTTCTGTGGCCGCGAACTTGCCGGCGACAAAGTAAGCCTTAAGCTTTATGCGGTCCCTGGTACCGCGGCGGCGCTGGCCTACGTCCACCAACTTAGCCAGGGCTTTGCGCGGATGCTGCCGCGGCTTGCCTTCCTTGGTGACGTGCAGGCAGAGCACCTGTATCAGCTGGGCCTCGTCCACCATTTTCGGCGTGGTCTCCTGGTTCATATGCCCCCCTCGTCGCTCTTGGAGTAGTTATCCCGGGCGGCCTGCAGCAGTCCGGCTATTGCCAGCTGCGCCTGCATGGCCTCGCGCTCAAGGCGCGCCAGTTCTTTGGCGCAGATCTTGCCGTCCAGCACATCCTTGGAGTATTCGCTCATGAGCTCGCTGAACTCTTTTACGGCCTTCAAGGCCAGCATCTCTTTACCCTGCTCCAGCGGTCGGGCGTGTAGGAATACGCCGCCCACAGCCCTGCACAGGGCCGCCATGGGGCGGGTATCGCCGCTTATAAGGGTGAGCTGTACCAGCCGCTCAAGGTTGATCATGGCGGACTGCTTAAGGTCACCGTACCTATAGAGGAATTTATGGGGCAGGTTCATGCGGTCCTCAATAGCGGTTGCCTTGAGGTGTTGTGGATTGTCTGAAAGCGCCTGGTGTATGGCGAGCTTAAGGTTATCAACCCAGGCGGGCGTCTCTTCAAAGTTCATACTATCCCCTCCAAAAAGCGGTCACTTATTGCCATCCAAGTAACCTTGAATGCCCGCGCCCAATCCTGTACAATATCCTGTTGAAATAGGGCAGCCTGGGTACGTGCCTCGCTCAAAGGATTTCCCCAGGCTGCTGGCCCTTCTTCAGAGCCGCTTTGCGCTTGCGCGCAAATTTGTTTTGTCGTGCCGTTTGAGCGAGGCATAGTGTGTAACCTGTGTATATTATTGCACACGCTGCACAGGTTTGTCAAGTGCCCCTTGGCCTCGACGTAAAACGGAGCATTATGCCTGGTCAAATAAATGTGGATGGACAGAGAATAGCGCGAGCCAGATGCGCACTTGGCAAAGACTGGACACAGGGAAAACTAGCCGAAGAACTTTCTAAGTCTGGCGCAGAAATAACTCGGGCTCAAATAGCAAACATTGAAAGCGGCAGAACTCTTAAACTGTCATTCAATGCGCTGAAAGCTCTCGCCAATATCCTTAATAAGCCCGTAGAATATTTCTCTAAGGATATTGCCGCCATGCAGGAAGAACGGCGGTATTACGCTCTTGAAGAAGGGCGCGGAAGAATCCCCGTTGTTGGGACAGTAAACGCCGCATCTTTTAATTTTTCTTTTGACACTCCGACGGAGACTTATCTTCGGCTGCGGATTGATATACCAGGTGACCGGCGAGCTGTGGCCCTACGCGTAAGCGGTGACTGCATGGTGGACCCAAAGGACCCTCAGCATAGTTTATACGACGGAGATTATGTTGTTGTTTTGGAACAGAGCAACTGCTCCAACGGACAGATCGGAGTATTCCGTCTTGATGGGGAGTTTACTCTTAAGCGGGTTTTTAAGGTCAAGGATCATTACGAACTGAGGCCGGCTAACCCCAAGTATGAGCCCATCATTGTGCGGGAAAAAGAATTTAAGATAGTCGGAGTGGTTATAGATAAAGTTACTCCGATGATGGGAGGAAGTTTATGAGAAAACTGTTTTTGATATTCATCATGCTGGCCGTGGTTCCCTCGGCGAGCGCCGGCAATCTTGACATTGACTACCTGCGGCCGTCGCCCGCAAAAGCATTTATGTATTCCGCAGTCTTGCCGGGCGGCGGCTTCTTCTACCTAGCTGAGAAAAGCAAGAACCCTCATGGTGAATACAAGCTACGCGGAATGCTATACCTAGTCCTAACCGCCGGCGCTGCGGTGTTCACAATAAGCCAAATAAACAAGGATTTAGCCGGTGGGGCGGCGGTAGGCACGGTAGGATTTGTAGCCTTACGCCTGATGGAGTTTGGTGACGTAATAGACGATGCCGAGACTGACCGGCACCAAGCGCTAAAAGAGGCGCTGCGCTCCGAACAGGCGCAAAGCAAGAAAGCCGACACTCTCCCTGGTGTCCAGTAAAAGCCCGTAATTTATGAGCCAAAAACACCCCGGCCTTTATAAGCGCGGCGTTATATGGTGGTTCAAATACACCCTTGGCGGGGTGAAACACCGCATCAGCACCGGCCTGACCAACGAGGACGCCGCCTGGATCTTCACCGATAAATACCGCGCCATGGTGGAGCTCGAAAGAAAATACGGCGCCATGGCCTGGCCTGTCTTTAAAGAGGAGTTTTTCAGCCTCGGAGTAGCCGCCCTGAAGGCCGGCACGGTTGTATCTAAGAGACATGCCTTAAGCGCGTTCGAACAGATCATCAACCCAAAGATGCTTCTGGAACTAAACCCCGACAACCTTCAAACCGTGGTAGATACCTGGTTCCACAAAGGCAAGCATAAGGATACTTCTATATTAATGATGGCGGCACACGTTAAAACCGCGGGGCGCTACGCATCCCGCAAGAAGTATCTTCCTTTCCAGGACTGGGCCTCCGTTAAGATCCCGGTAAAGCAGCGCAACCGCGATGAATCTTTTACGCCAGAGGAAGCTATCTACCTGATAAAATCCGAGCGCCAGGCAGGCGAAGAGATCAACTACCGCATGATGTTTTGCCTGTACTGGTGCAACATGCGCTGCGGCGAAGGGCACCATTTCCGCAGAGATTGGCTTGTCCCGGAAAAACATGGTATTATAATTAAACGGGACGGGGACTGGTCCCCCAAGGCCGACAAGGACGGGCGCCTGCGCCTGATCCTGCTGTCGGAGCAGGTGTGGAACGAGTTGATGTCTTGGAAGGTCTCAGGCGATTATATGGTATCCACCGAAGAAGGCTGGCGCCGCGCCAATGAGACGTGTTGGGCGAAGAAGTTCATGGATCTCTCAAAAAAATATACAAAGCTCCTCAAGCGGGAGATACATATCTTCGCCCACAAGTTCCGCCACAGCATCATCACCGGCTTAAGCGATAATGGGGCTACCGAGAAAGCCGTGCAGCTGGCCAGCCGGCACAAGAAACCGGAGACCACCAACGGCTATATCCACCCGTCAATGGAACAGGCGCAAAAGGCGTTCCAGAGTTTCGCCGACCGCTACTGGCCCCTGACGCAGGGCACAACCGGGGGCACAGCCCCCAATGAGAAGTAAATTAAGGTTTGTAAGACTAACCATAAACCCGCCTTCCCTATGAAGAAAGGCGGGTTTTCATTTACCTCGTCGTAAAGGCGGCCCCGGCTGGCCCTAACTAGACCTAACAAGACCAAACCCACACCCCTGTCAGGGCACAATTCGGGGCACAACAAAAGCCCCGGGCTAAAAACGTATTCCTTTCAGCGCTGCGGCGATGTCGGCTATGGCGTGGTAATGCTCCTCGTGGCTGTAGTGAAAGATGTAGTCCCCGTTGTCCTGCTCAGGCACCTGACGTATATAACGCATGTTGCGCGTGGCATAAACTAGCTCTATGACTTCATGCAGAAAGGTATCGGCCACGTCGTGCGGCACACGGGTGCCTATAACTATCTCGGCCTTTTCTGTATCGAAGGAGCCGCCGACACAGCCGGGGTCTTTCTTTACTGTATAGTTGACGCCGCAGACAAATATCTTGGAGGGAATTTTCATAATCAGGCCGCTATAATGGATGCCTTCGAGCGCGTGATGCCGTATGGCCGTGATTTACCGTTGCCGTGATAGATGCGTCCGATGGTAAGTTCCACTTCCCCCCAACCACACGGCAGGGGGCTGTACTCCTTGCGGTAGGCATAGGTCTTCTTGGGAGACTGCGGGAAGCCGTCAAGGAAACTCCCTCCGCGCATGTACCACGCTATCTTTGACCGAATGGCGCCAGCGGAATTGACGTAGTCCACGCGCACGGGATGGCAGTTCTCCTTGTGGCTATGTCCGCCCAAGTGCAGGTCGGCTTGGTAGCCCACTTCCTGGCGCACCAGCGCGTTCATATCTCCACCGCCTGTGGGCGCGCTGCCCTTGCCGTGGCGGGCGTGTATTACGTATTGCAAACCGCCCGTCATTGATTGAGACATAAAGGAAAGGTTCACAAAAGCAGAACGTTCACCCAGATACGGCACCCGCAGACGCTTAGATATGTACTGGCCGCTGGTGGTGCCGTTGGCGAAGACCAGGTAATGATCCCCGTCCAAAATGCCCAGGCAGGATTCGGTTATCTTCTGGTACGCCGGGATAATGGACCGCTCCAGCCAGGCGATGTTCTTCTTGTCTTCCTGTTCAAAAGCTTCCGTGCGATCGGCGTACATAAGCCGCTTCATCATGCGGGTGCTTGGGCGGTCCGCGTCTGGCAGGTCCCCGGTATGTATCCAGACGGAGTTTTTGTCCCGGGACTGCTCCTTAATGAACTCCCTCAGCAGGTCCGCCCGGAAGAACTCGGCGTCCTGGTGGGTGTCGGATATCTGCCGTATGCGAAAAACGGTATTCCCTTGGCTGATGGGGATAATGCGTTTCTGCGCGTAGATCAGGTCTTTGGGATGGTCAGTGGTCTCGGGCATGGGGTTACGTCCTTAACGGAGTTAAAATGCTTTGTCTCCAGGAGCCGCAACATCTGCAGGCAGCTCCCCCTGACAGCTTCTATACGCTCGAAGAAATTGGCGGGCCCGCCCTGCTGGCGTTTTGGGAGGGACAGGACGGACCCGGGTATGATCATGGCGTCAGGCTTTCCCGGCCAGCAGCTTCAGCTTGTTCATCCAGTCATTGCCGAGGCGCTTGTTCAGCTCGCGCACGATAACGTCTATCGTGTAGCTGAAGATCCACGCCTCCGCGTTCTCAGGCACGTAGGGGATGTCGACCAGAAGGTTGATGACCTTCACGGCCAGCGCCTTCTTCTCCGCGCCGGCCATCTTAAGGTCAGCGCCGACTTCCTCCACCTTGTCGACCACGTCGCTGACGAGCGCGTGTATCGCTGATATGCCGGCCAGCGCGCGCCGGATGAAGCCGGGGATCCCCAGGAAGCCCTGGGGGCCGTCGTCTTTCTTAAACGCTTCCTTGACCGCCTTCACGTCCTCGGCCGAAACCGCCTTGCCGGCCGCCTTCATGTCCGCCACCGTCTCCGCCGCCAGTTTATCCAGTTCTTTTTCGTCCATACTATCCTCCTTTTGCTTTCTTCGAATCTTTGCGCGGCCCGATGCCGCCGCCCAGCAGCTTGCACAGCAGGGGCCCGATGAAGGGCAGGGCCAGCAGGTCCCAGGTCTTTATGGGCACTATGCGCGGCAGGCGGCCGCCCTGGGCGGGGTCGTAGGTCATATCAGTAGCCCAGCGCCGCCCGCGCGCGCCGGCGGATCTCCGGCAGCATGGCGTAGAGCACGTCACCGGGGCACTCGGTGGGGGTCTCCGGGGGCTCGTTGTCGCGGTGGCCGTCCACGGTGCCCGGCTCGTCCGGGAACTGGCCGTAGATGTCGGCAAGGTCTGCCAGGAGGGCAGCCAAGGCCTCAATCTGGGCGTCTGTTGGCTTTTCCTGGTAGACTACGCATATCCCCATGGAGTCGGCGTTCTCGCCCTCATCGTGGGCCCCGAGCGCCCAGCGGGGGCGGCCGCGCTCTATAGTGGCGTCGGCCTTTATCACGTAGTGGTAGCCGATGCCGGCCCAGCCGCGCACCAGGTGCCAGCCATGAATCATAACGGCGCCAAGCTTAGCCAGGTCGAAGCCGGCCGGCAAGAGACCCTGCCAGTGCAGGGTGAAGCGGCGCGTCTTCTGGCGCGGCTTCAGCGGGGTCTTGAACTCGAGGTTCGTTTCTACGATGGTGCAGCGGCTCATGGTGCGCCCTCCTCTTCGCTGTCATACCGGAAGCCCCGGGGGCTGTAGCCGGCCGGGCGGGCGGTGTCCTTCCATATGAAGACGGCGGCCATGCCGGCCAGGGAGATGATGCAGCCGTAGAGCTGGTTGCTGTTGTGCAGCTTGAAGGCCATGTCCAGGGCTATGACCACAAGGCCCGCCAGGAATACCAGGAGGGTCAGGGAAAGGCGCACGCTGCCTATCCACTTGCGCAGGAATTTAGCGAGCATGGAGCGCCTCCCGGAAAGCCTGCCAGCCCCACTTCGCGGCCAGGATCAGCAGCGCGAAGAACAGCACGGTCATCCCGACAAAGAAGCCGGAGAACATCAGCTTGAGGCAGAAGAACATGATGGTTTCCATAGGTCACCTCTTGAGGAACTTGAATATCTCGAACGCGCCCCAGACCACCGAGGCCAGCGCAGGCACGCCTATCCCCAGGGTCTTCAGCACGCCCCCGGCATAGTGGCGCGTGGCTTCCAGGGATGATGCCCGGTCCTCGGTGTCTTTCATCCGCTTCTCGTGAACGACGAACCGCGCCGCGTGGGAGTCGCAGCGCTTGTTCTGGTTGTCCATGTGCTCGTCGATGCGAGCCATGAAGCGGATAACCTCGGCCTCGAAGTCGTTCTTGGGTGTCATTTTCTCCTCTTGTTCCTGGCGTCTAAAATTCGCTGATGCGCTGCGGCAAATTTGCTTTGAGGTATCTCCGGCTTCTTCGCCAAGTCCTCCTGGCTGAACAGCTCCACGCGGCGCAGGAAGGCGTGCCTGCCGCGTTTGAGCCATTCGTAGATTACCTTCATGCCCGCCTCTTCATCACGTCAATCTCAAAGCGCGGTGACTGGCCTTTAAGCCAGCCCACCTGGTTCCAGCGGCCGAACAGCCAGAACTCGCAGTAGGGCCGGCGGGCGTGCTCGTAGGTGCGCGTGACGTAGAAGTTGCGCTTGCCGTCGTGGGGTTCTTCGGACAGGAAGCGGCCTAACTTCATGGCGGCGTAGTTGTTCCAGTTCACGCAGGAATTGCGGATGGCGCTCCACCAGTATGCTTTGAGGAAGTCGGAGCCGGAGGCCCACACGAAGGCCGGGAAGTATTTCTCCCTGTTGCCGTAGTCCACGCCGAACTCTATGAACACGCTGTCGTCGAGGAGCAGCCACAAGGGCCACCAGTAGCCGTGCAGGGGCAGGCGCAAGTAGTCGCGCCAGTCTATCGGCGTGAGCGTCTGGTAGCGCACCTTGTGGCGCAGGGCGTAGGCCACGGGATAAAGCACCGCCGACAGCACGCGCTTGACGGGTTCCAGGAGGAGGTAGGCGAGGAGGTGAAGCATATCAGTATTCAATTATTACGGCACCTTTCCCACCGCTAGCTGCGCCTGTTCCGCCGCCACCCCCGCCGCCATAATCACCGCCAGCGGTGCCGGTACCGTTATTCACGCCTGTTCCGCCGCCGCCAAAGACAGATGCCCCACCGCTACCGCTTTGGACACCTACTGCGGCGATATCTCCACCAGTTGCGCCTCCATTGCCAGACATCAAAAGGTCCCCGGTCAGCCCTACGCCATACGGCCCGCCGTTAGTGTAGTGGCCATTTCCACCGGCCGACCCACCGCTAGCAGAACAATACGAGCCAAAAGTAGACGTTCCACCATTTCCGCCAGCCGCTCCTGCCGCTCCGACTGTGTATGCTATTTGTGAGGACACCGCCACCCCATAAACGTATTTTATTGCTGTGCCTCCGCCGCCACCGCCACCGCCGGCGGCATTTGTTCCACCAGCGCCGCCGCCGCCAATGCACGTCACTTTAAACATTCCCACACCGGCAGGAACTGTCCAGGTATAGTTTCCTGCCGTGGATGACACATGCACGCGCGACATAGGCCACACCCCGCTAGGCTGTGCCCCGATAGTCACGGAACTGCTGAACGTATTCGCACCCGTGAAAGTCTGCGTCGAAGCAAGCACCGCGCCGCCCGACGTAGACGGCAGATTCGTCAACTGCGAACCGTCCAAGGCCGGCAACTTCGACAGCGCGTCCAGTTTCACAAGCTGCGACGCCCCGTTGAACGTGTTGCCCTGCAACGTCACCGAGGACGACTTCGCGCTGAACGTCGCCCCCGTCAGCGCAAGCGACACGCCGTCGGCCAGGTAGGACGTGGTGGCGATATTGATGTTGGCCGAGCCGTCAAAGGCCACGCCGTTGATGTTCCGCGCCGTGGCGAGCTTGGTGGCCGTGGCCGAGTTCCCGGTAACGTCCGAGGGCTGGGCGCAAGCCGCCGCGCCCGAAGCCGCCACGCCCCGCGCAAAGTTCACCCCCGAGCAGTCCGCCGGGTCAGCCGCCAGCGCCGTCGCCGTCGCCGCGTTGCCGGTGGTGTTCTGGTTGAGCGTGGGGAAGCTCGTCAGCGAAGCCGCCGAGCCGTTGGTGTCCAGCTTGCCGGATAGCGCGGTAGTCACCGTGGACAGGTTGACCGCGTTCTGCGGGACGGACACAATGGTAGCCGCCACGGAGCCGGGGCCGCTGGCGGTCACGTTACCCGTCAGCGCAGTTATATAGTTACCAGTTCCCTGTTTTCCCGAAAGAGCCGTAGTAACGGTAGACAAATCTACAGCAGAAGTTGGGACATGAACCACAGTCAGTGCGGTGGCCCCCGTAACATCTCCTGTGTGGGTGGCATTAGTAACAAGACCACTATATTGTGTGTTGGTGGAGTTGTCCCCAGTATTTGTTCCAGATAGATTGGAGGCAGATATGGCCCCAGAGAAAACTGCCGTAGAGCCGCTTATCCCGTAGTTGGCGGTTATGGTTTTGGTGGACACATGGGAACCGAGGTTGTCACCTGCATTGATGCCAGTTAAAGCGGAGCCGTCACCGTAATATTTAGTGGCAGTTACAGATGAAAGAGAAACAATGCTACCTTGTGTCCATTGGTTGCCGTAGGTTTTCAAGGAGTAGTCGTCTGGGTAAATCCCACCAGCAAGACCGTTTATCCCCATATTCCCATCATTAGCATTGATGTATATCTTGGGGGTAAAAGTTGTCCCAGTATGAGTACCAAATCTAAATTGTCCACCCCCAACTACCGCAAGTTCCATATCGTAAAAAGGGGCTCTCCGTTTACGCCTAACAAAATTGTCGCCATCGTAGAATTTATAAGAGAAATCGTCTGTGGCAGATGTGCTCCATAGTTTTACACTTTGTGGTCCTTGCAGAGTTTCAGCATCTGTAGTTGTGGCTCCGATAGCTACTGAGGTCATAGTTGTATATAGCACATCTCCTGCGCCAAGCACCCAACTACCAGCCGCACCAGCCGACTCCAATAATGAGCCATCATTAAACCGTATGCCAGAACCAGTGCCGTAAACATGGACCTCTGAATCCCTAACGTGAATATCACTTTGCGTCCTCAATCCATTTGCATCAAACGCAACTGAATTTCCAAGTATAACATCGCACAGCGGTCCACAACTAGAGGCATCTCCACCGCCAGTTATCCATATCGGATTTGTTGCCGTAAATGCAGTAGTTGAATCGTTGGCTATAAAAGATGAGCCAACATAAAACCTAGAGGCAGACATGCTGGAAGTGGTAGTAATATACGAGTTAGAGGTCAACCCACCCGTCATTGTATCTCCAGCTTTCAATACATAATTACTCCCTACTAAAATAGGGAATGTTGACGGCGCTACTAAATAATCAGAAGTTTTAACCACATAGAACGTAGCTGGATTAGAAAGGTAATCAGATGTTTTTACCACATAAAATGTAGCAGGGGCCTGAAGAACCTCATCGTAATCAGGTTTAGCGTTAAGCGTGGAGCCAACCCAATCGTAAGAGGCAAACCCACCTGCGACATCGTAAGGATGCCCAGAAGCGGGCATAGTTAGGTCAGTGAGCGCATTATGAGAGGTAGCCACATACGTTCCAGATGGAAGATTTGAGATTGACCTCAAATCCTCTGTTTCAACATATCTAGTGCCAACAGAAACAGTGTTCTGTAGGATAACACGATAAAGTATCTTCATCTCTGCAAACGGGAGTGTGCCAAGAGCAAGGGATTCATACTTATTGTTCTCTCTGGCCTCAGCAATAGTTGTGTCTTCCCTCTGACCAATAAGTGAAACAATGGGCTGGTATGGGTCATTGGTTGCGAATATCCATACCGCAACATATTTGTTGAGAGCGGCATCAGCCAAGGCGTTTACGTTGTTATAGCGTAGATTGGCCCCATTAACTAAATAGTAAGAAGTCTGGGCCGTGAGAAATTCAAAGTCAGCGGCCCCATTCTTGTAAAGAACCGCACAAGACGACGGAGCAACTATCGTATGCTCTATATCCTCGTCGTCAATCTTGCCACCTGTCATTGTAAAAGCGGTGTCGTCAAATACAGCAGTTAAACCTGATTCATACCTAACACCCACGCTGTGGTGAAGATACATATGGGTATCTCCGTCCATCTTCATGCCGTGGCGTTCATCACCGAGAAGACCTTTGTTAATGGTTGTGTTCCAGTATACAGAAGCTACCGTAGGAACAAAGAAGCCGGGGAATCCGTTGGTTGATAACGTCCCAGTAGCGTTATACCAAATGTAATGAAGCCCAGTGGTGTCTGCTATGGTTATGGAGGAAGTGGGTTTGGTTGTCCCAACTCCGTCTATGTAGATACCGTGGTCCCCTGTTATAGTGAATGTAAGGTTGGCATCGTTAAAAGATATGACGGCGTTTCTATCCACAAACCCTGTGGGGTCTCCCGATGTGGAATACAATAATTTATGCGTCTGGTTATACCCAGTAGTTGAGGATATGTCGCCCCAGTATTCAGATGCTGATATTGAATCCACTAATATTGAGGATGCAGATACCAATTTTACTCCCGTAATTGAACCGGGGTTCACGAAGGCTATAGAGGAGCCACTCATGGTTAACTGGCCCGTCATTGTGTCGCCAGTTGTTTTTACATAAACCCCAGAATAGGGGTCAGTTGGTAGATTTGCAACAGGAACTTTGCCGGCGGTGTCAAGCTTTAAAAGTTTACTTGCTACGTTAAAAGTGTTCCCCTGTAAGGTTACAGATGAAGTGTTAAGGGCCAAAGGAGAAGCGAGAGTACCATTTCCGGTAAACTGAAAGGCATTTGCCGATATTGCGGAAGAACCAACACCCGCCGACGTTTGACAACTGCCATCTGCGAAACATATTCCATATGAGCCACCAGTAGTAGAAGATAAAAATATGCTTGTGTCTACTATAGCTATTCTCTTATCATACTGATTAACGCAAAACATTGGGCTAAATATACATTGCTGATATTCATTGGGAACCTCACCATCTGAAAGTAAATCCTTATTGTCAACCAAGTCCCTAAAGTTTTGGTTTACAGCTCCAATGTCCTGAGTTTTATCCGAAGTGGTGGTATAAAAAGGTACATCCTGCCCCATTACAGAGCAGGATAATGACGCTATAAGAAGTATTAAGGATGTAATTTTTCCCATTGTTCTAAAACTCTATCAAGTTGCTCTTCCATCTGCCTCTCTGCAACTTCCATTTGATGTCTGCCAGCCTCAGTGTTTTCGTCTATGCCTTGGTCTCTAGCAGACTTCAATAATATATTTTTTGCGTCCTTTAGTCCAGCTTTTAAATCACTTACATCCATTTTTATTAACACGGATTCCTGAATTGGCTGAATACTAAGACCAAGAAAAACATCCAGTACAGCAAAAGGAACGCTTTTTGACGCGCCATAATATCCAGCCTTTTTAGCATTTATAGCTATAGCCAAAGATTCAGGTAGCACATTGGCAGAATACATCGCATCACCAAGTTTCTTGGCTTGATAACCAACTGAGTCTATGTTTTCTTCACCAGAAGTACCAAAAGGTATAGGGTTAAGAGGCGGAGCGAAATCTCTCCAAATCTTAGCGCCTATTTGTAAAGGCACACTTTTGCCTTCTTTATAGACTTCTTTGCCGGAGAACATCTCCTTATTAAAGGCAATCTCCCCAGCTATTTTAACAACGCCTCCAGGCTGGATTGCAGAAGGTATATCAGATTTGCCCTGTGTTACTTCTTTTGCGTAATCATGATAATCAGCCCAAGGGATTATGCTCCTTAACGACATCCACATAGGGTCGCCATTCTCGTCTCTTTCAGGCATTAAAACTCCGATGCCCTTTTTAGACTTAATATACTTAAGGTCAGTTTCGTTCATTCCAATTGCTTGTGCAGATTGGTTATTAACTGCGTCTATAAACATGTTGTATTTATACAGTTTAAACGGATTTTTAAGTGCCGCTTCTGCAATCCTAGGAGTTGATTTCACGGCAAATGTTATAAATGGGATATTGTATACAGGGTTATCCCTAAAGAACTCCGTAGCTTTAGATACCTTATTGTAGTTAAATAGCCACTTCTCAGCCTCAGCAGCAGCCTCAAGTTGAGTTTTCCCACTCCTAACTTCGTGCATGTATTTGGCTATCTTAAATATTTCTTCCTCTGTTGCATATACATTACCGGCTGTTTCGTACATCCCTCTCCAGCCTTTAGATACTTTCTGACCAATGTTCATTCCAGAGAACTCATTGGTAGGAGGGAGGAATATATCAAGTTCTTTCTTAGAGAACCCAGAGCCTATAAGGTTATGCTGAACTGCCTCTTTGTAAATAGGCCCTTTCTTGAGAACTTGGTCAAGAGCCTCATTAAGTAACCCAGGAGTCTTATACAGAGGAACACCAGATAGGTCTAATAGTATGGAATTTGAAATTATGTTCCTAGCATGGGTAGCAGGAGAGAATAATATCTTATTAGCTTTCCATATCTTATTAGCTCTGCTTATAAACTTGTACACTCCATGTGCATTTGTTGTGTTCTGATTGAGAGATACGATATCTTCAGCTATCTCTTTCCTAACCCACTTGCCTGATATGGCCCCAAATTTCTTGTCTTTCGGAATAGCCACCCAGTCTTCACCCATTATGCCTTTAGGTTTAGCTACCCAATTGGGGTTCTCAGCTATTTCTCCAAAAAAGCGAAGATTCATGGCGGCTTCGCCAGTTTGCTGAACATGCTTGGTAGCAAGATACGCAGGTGTTTCTATGACTTTTCTGGCTTGTTGCTGGGCTATATCCAAGTCACCTTTCTTACGTAATGAATTTAACCAGCCAGTAGCGGGTTTCTTAAACGGCCCTTTCTTAGCAACTTCTCTACCCAAATCGGAAAGAATTTTATTCTGCTCTCTTTTCCCTAAAGCAGCAAAAGCGGTCACTTGGTCGTCTGTGTAACTGGCATGGTTCTTGAGGAAATCACCAACTTCCTCAATAGTTCCCATTGCATTTTCAAGACTCATCTTTCCAGAACGTATCTTATCCCTTAGTTGAGGGTTCTCAAATATTTCATACAACCTAGGAAGGTATTTTCCACGGTTATTCATTATTGTTTCAGCTGTCTTTTCACTTATAAACTTAGATTTTAGTCCTTCTTTTACAAATGTTTCAGACACTTCATCAACAATGCTCCTGGCCTTTTTTATATCAGAAAAGAACTTAGACGGGTCTTCTATGCCAAACTGCTTTTTAAAGTCAGTAGTCATTAAAGACATTCTCTCTATCTCATCAGCAGAGAACTTGCCTTCCATTATCTCTTTAGCAAACTTTTGAGCCTCTGGAGTAAGGCCATCGTGTAAAAGATGTCCAGTATCGGAGCCTAAAGAAAGAAACCCCTTTACATCGCGCAGTTTCTTTTCTGCAAGTTCTATATACTCTTGCTTGTTAGGTAAACCAAATTTGTATGTAAATGGTTTCCTAATCCACTTGGGTATCTTCCCAGCCATGTAATCAATCGTAGCATCCATAGCGGGAACAAGAGTCTCTTTACCAAGTTGACTCTTCCCTACCATTGATACGCCTTTTCCGTAACCCATAGTACCTAAGCTAATAGGGTCTGCTAACATGCCTGTAAATTCAGCGGCAACTCCAGGAATCTCCCTGCCAATATTTAACACCATATTAGCAGAAACAGACTTTGTTTTAGCTTCATCCCAACCTATTTTATCTTGTACTGAGTGTACAGTATTAACCAATTCATCGGTTATAACTTCTGAAGGTATAGAGGCATAGTCATATAAGTCTTTAAAAGGGCTCCATAATCCAGTAGGAGTCCTGCCTTGTATTTCAGAAAACTTATTTTCAGCTTCACCAAGCATCTTACGAAGTTTTCCTGTTAACGTATGGTCGTCTTCAAATTGAGCCAAAGGGTCTTGGTCAAATTGGGCAAGAGGGTCTTTATCCTCAAATTGTTCAAGAGGGTCAGACTGTTGCTCAGGTAAAGGAGAAGCAACCCCACCAGTGGGAGCCATTTGAGGAGTCTGTATTTGGGGGGGCTGTACAACTTTAGGAGTAGGAGGTTTTACAAGGTTCTCTACCTTGGCAACCTTATTTTCTTGTGATTCTGGCATTCTACTCGCCTCTTATTTTTTTGACTTCTATTTCGGCCTGTGCATCGGTAAGTTCGGGCTTAACTTTCTTTATAGCTTTTATTGCCCTATTTATATCAGGAGTGCTTTTAATGGCATCAAAATAGCTAACATCACTATTAGGAACCATAGTAGTTTGAAGGAGTTTAGTGAAATTAGCATCTAAATCGGCTTGTCTTTGAGGCACTTCTACTTTTGGTTTCGTTGTAGTAGCACCAAGAACCTTTTTAGACATCTCACCGGCCTTCTCTACGGCCTTCCTGGCCTCTCCTGTTGGCACAGCGGACAGCAACGCCTCTACTGACTTTCCTTTAGCTGATAAAGCAGTTTTAATCCTATTTATTTCAGTCTCTACGCTGTTTATAGTCGGAGGAGCCTTCCTGTCTATTTTATACTCAGGAGCATCAGGGTTCTCGTCTTTATCATATGCGTTACGAAGAGCCTCAAGACCTTTCATAAGCATTTCATCCGCAGGAAGATTGTACTTTGTCCCAGCTCCACCACCAGAAGACTTCCTCTCTTCCTCAGGAATCCAGCGTTTAATAGCAAGACGTTTCGACTCTCCCGGTTTAAGAGTCTTTAAAACTTCAGGGTCAAGTTCAAGATAACCTTTTTCAATTAAATCAGATATTTGAGCTTCATCCGTGTCTGCGACTTTTTGTTCTCTAAGTTTTTTATCTGTTATTTCTTTATTTTTCCTATCAATATATTTACCACCAACAGAACCTAAAGTTGAAATAAGTTCTGCACCTATATTTGGCTTTTGCTGTTGAAGTTCAAGAACTTTAGCCGCCATCTCTTGAGGATATCTAGCTTTAGGTATATATTCGGGCATAATTATCCTTCAGACTTTTTAGAAAATAAAGCATTACCTATCATTCCACCGACAGGCCCACCCATTATCCCACCACCAATAGACCCAGCCGCACCTATAACAGAGGATAGTATGCTGGTTTTGCTGTTTTCTTTCATCTGTTTCTTAGCAAGAGCAAGTTGCTGTTCCATCATCTGAATCTCTCTCTGTTGTGAAAGCTCTTGTCCTATGGCTTGAGCAAGGTTATTATACATCTGAGAATTTGACTGTATGTCCATCCCATACGCTTGCATTATATACTGGGCCATCGTCTCTGACTGTTGCTGTGCAAGTTTACCAACAAGTTCAGCCTGTTGCTGTGTAGCGGTCTGTCTAGCTCCAGCCATACCAGCGGCCTCTATATCAGAACCCCTCATCCCTCTAGCCCCAGCGTCACTCTGAGCCATAGCCGCCGCTTGTTCTCCACTTTGCTTAATAGCCGCAAGCTGAGGAGCAACATTTTGAGAAGTCTGAGCAAACTGAGACTGAACGTATGGTAAAGCAGAAGTCATGCTCTGAGCTGTACTCATTTTTATTAAATCGAATATATTTTTAGAAGAAACATCAGTTTGAACATTCTGGTTCCCAGCCATTTTTACTTGAGGCAAACCGGGGACGCCTCCTGTACCTTCCGCCATAGTTATTCCATCCTTATCGGTGAGTATATGGCCTTTATACCGTACAAATTAATAGGCCCTTGCGTACCGTCGTAAGAAATATCAAAATTTATCCAATTGAACGTCGAGGCTTGTTCGTTAATAGCAGGGAACTTGGCTACGAAATATCCCGTCTCCACAGCCTCATTTAAATCAACACTGTTTAGTGTGTACTGCGTCGTGCTTCCGTTAATTGAATATTTTACATTAATATCGATGTTTTGTCCAGTAACTTCTTCAGACTTTAACATTAGGTATACACGCTTAAGTTTCTTTTTTTCAACAGGATTACCGAAATCATAATCTGAAGTCTTTATGTGGAAACTAAAGCTACTGCCATCATCATCTATGCCGATATCTTGTAGATGCATGTGCCCTGTATCACGACTGTCTCCAGTATATAACTGGTTGTCATATATTACAGCTGAATAGGCATAAACATCGTCTATTGTGGACCAAATGTTATTCATGTCTAAAACTACGGCTTTGTCGTTTACAGACCCAGCGGCAGTATTTGTGGTATAGAACATGTAATACCTATCACGGTATACCGCAGAGGCTACCGGAGGACGCTCAGACCCTTCGTTCCACTCTACTGTAAGTCCATCAAGTCTAAGAGTATCTGTTGTTGTAACGGGAGTTTCAAAGACTCTTACGCCAAGATAATTGGAAGTTGAAGTAGCTATCGGAGCATTAGCATTTTGGGTAATCCATGTAGCAGTAGACCTAGTAACTTGGTTGCACGAGCTACCACCGTTTATGGCGTAGGATATATTTGAGCCGCCAGTTAGAATAGAATTTGGCCTAAAGTTACCCCAAGATGTTATCCCAGAGGAATTAATGCAATCACCTATATAATAGCCAGTCGTTGTTGCCTCAAGGTAAGTCATATTAACCACAGGGGTCTGGGTGCTATAAGAGGTTTCAAGACTGATTTTCTCTTGCCAGTATCTTTTTATAAGAGGCACACGAAACTCCCCACTGGTGGTTGTCGATACATTCACCCAATCGGACCAAGTAGGAAGCGTTGTTGTTGAGGACTCCCGTACTTGGTAGGTTACAGTAGACCCAACTGGTACATATTCATCAAAGTAATATGGTCCACCTATCGGAGTAGATAAATAAGTATCGAATACTGGAGAAACCCAATTTGAAGAATTTGAATATTCAGGGAATTTTATGTTATCAAAAGATATTGTATCAACTCCACCACCATACCCTATTCCGACTCCAAAGTAAGGAGCAGAACTATATTCAGTATCAGTCATGCTGCATACTAGAGTATTATTTATAAAATAACTTATAATACCACTTTTGTTAATTACTAATCTAGCATAAATTGGAGAAGAGTAACTAAGACCAGTATTTGAGCAACTTGTTTGTCCCAAAGAAGACCCATTTTTAAATTTTGATATCCCAGCAGATGTTCCTACTGAGCTAAAAGAATACGAATACCCATTTTTCAAAGAATAAATTGGTCCATATGAGTTTGATGTAATTGTGAAATCTCGTATTACTGCATTGCTTGCACTAAAAGAAACTCCTGGCGTAGTCCAAGAAATAGTGGTGTCATATACTCCATAGAATTCTCCATTATCTATATTTGCGAATATCCCTATAGAATAAGTACATTTTGCAGAGTTTGATACAATAGAGCAACCACCAAACGGAGAAATGCTTGTCTGAGTCCAAGTAGATGTTAGCACTCCATAGCTAAAATCAGCAAATAATCTTGATGTTGTAGTTGATTTTCCAATTAATATGCTACCGTCTATTGTTGTAGAATCAATATTAATTAAAGTCCCATTATTCCAATCTGAAGCTTCTGTATTAACATGGCCCCAAGTAGAAGGAACCACCGAACCGGGGTATATAGTTGTAGAAGTAGGACCCTGATTAGGCAGCTGAGTCTGGTATAACCCAGTCTCCCATTCAGCTTGCGTGTCGTAGGTCTTGGAACGTGTGTTACCAGCAGACCGTATAACGCCATCGATAATGGTTCTGACAGGGTCTGAGGCCCTTTCGGTCGTTGTGCCGCACCTTCGCTCAATACCGCGGTTTGAAAGCCATACAAGGCAATTATCCTTCTCTCTTACACTACGGCTGTCTTTTACGCCAATTTGGGATGAAATCTGCCTTAAAACAAAGTCTCTCCTATCGTTACCTGAAAGAGCCCAAAGTTCATCCTCTAGGCCAATGTGGTACGCATTTTGATACTGGCCCATTAAAGCTATGACTTTTTTACCGTTTTCAAGACCAGAAATTGAAATAGAAGAAGGAGAAGTAGATACTCCAGGAATTTTAAGCGTCCAATCTGTACCATCACCCTCACCGGAAAGACGTATTCTGGAAGGTTCTCCGCTGATATCGGCAACCATTACCCTGTTTCTAAATGTGCCAATCTTGGTCCCCATAGGAATATTGGGTTGCAACGTGAAAGTACTAACTGTGGTTGAGAAAGGTACATCTATGCCATTAACACACCAAAGTTGACCAAGTGTCTGAACGCACTCATATTCAGCGGAAGCGTTAAGGTTATCTAACCCAACAATAGGATTACAGTCACCTTGGTTTTTTGTCCAAAAGAAAGACTGGCTAGAGAATAAAACGATGTACCTTTGCCCGTCAACTGCATTATAGTTCCACATGCCCTTAATGGCTTTTTCGTCAGTGCAAGGAGTAGCGTTATACTCGCCATACCCACGCCTACGATAGACAGAAAGGTCTTCGTCAAAATAGACGTTGTTAGCTGTTTGGAGGCACTCAGGAGGGATAGCATTAGAGGCCCAGCGGGTTACTAGTCCGCAGTTCCTAAACGGGGGGTAATTATATTCTTTTTCGTCTTGCGAAAGGTTCTGTCCAAAACAAACAGAAGGCCATAACGCAAGGGCTATTATGAGCCTTTTCATGGTTATTGTTTTCCGATTGCGCTAGGTAAATAATTTATTCGTTCAACACAACGTACTTTCATTAGGTCAGACATTACGTTGAAAGAGTCAAGGAAAACTTTTGCCTTGTCATACCTTTCATCCACTATGGATGCTTTATACGCACCGTAGTAGGTTAGTATATAATTAAAAGGCAGGAACTCAGAAATTGCATTAAACGGCACATCAGTATCATTAGTCAGTGCAGTAGACTGTGATATGTACTCAACCTTTATGGTAGCCAAATCAGAAGTAGCATTAGGGAAAGGCGCGAACCCTATCTTAGTGCGAGAAGAGAAGTTTAGGAAGTAGTACGTAGGAAGACCAGACTGATTCTCCCACTCAGCAGACCTTCCATCAAGCCCAGCCGGAGTCATTTCTTGTATAGACAAAGCATCCCTAGTTACCCTACGGATATATATAAAATCACTAGGAAGCGAGTAATACGTTGTCCCCGATACAAGAGGGAAGACTGTAGACTTGTAGTTGCACAAAGTCTTAACATCTACAACTTTCTGCCCTTCATTTATCCACGCGTTTAATTCGCTGTCAGAGAATCTTTCTCTTGTTGAATGAGCGTCAGTGATGAGAGAACGAGCGTCTGCCCGCAACTCACTAAGAGTCGAAGCAGACGCTTGTCCAGCAAGGAGCAACAGTAAAGATACTTTAAACAGCATTTTCATAGTTACTCGACAGTTGTGCTATCCTTGGAATCATAGTATTTGATTCCGTGTATAGTTTGAGCCGTTTGAGCGTCTAAAGTCCTGCAATATACCCCAGCTTCAGAATAATACTCGTACACAGACGGGCTTATTAACTTGTAGCTAGGGGCTGTCGCAGTGCAAAGATTACTATTAACTGAACCAGACGAAAGGCAGACTGTTTGCCCACCAGTAAGATTCTGAATAGTAATCCTGCGGGTCCTAAAGTCACTAGCTGATATAGCTGTCCATGTAGTAGATGAACACGAAGTAGCGAACGAAGACAGCGTATCACCATCATTTGAAGCAACTTTAGTAACCAACGGAGACTGCCTCGATGCGGCAAAAGCTATACCAACGAAGCCAAATATAGCCACAAACAGCATTTTGGTATGTTTAGTATAGTTTTTCATATATTACAGACAATGAGTCGCCGTATCTGTTATTACAGAGAAAGCACCACGACCAGTACCGGTAGATGTGCAGAAAGCAAAAGCCACACAATCCGAACACCCATACATCTGCCCTTTGGCAGTAGGGGTTATCGCATTGAGTTCAGCTATCGTTTTCTGGGCAGGGGTCATATACGCAGTAGATACCACGCCAGCACCCTGTACAATACCAGAACCAGTTACGGTTGTACCACTAACCGCGCCAGTTCCAGTTATAGTGCCAGCATAAATGGTCCTAACAGGAAGCACAGCGGTACCAATGTCGTATAGAGAAGCGGCTCCAGGAACGAAGTAGCCACTAGAATCTACACGCCAGTAAGAATATCCACCGGAAGTGTTGAACCCAAGGGTGCTAAAATCACCCTGCTCAGCAACAACATAACCGACGAATCCTATAATGGCGAAAAACGCCGATATAATAAGACTTTTTTTCATTTTACCTCCCTAGATTATTTCCGAAACTTATCTAGGCTATTTATAAACTGGTCGTCAGGCTCAAGCATGAGACCGATGCGCTTCCACTCAGATATGTAAGGCTCGTAACGAGGCCGTTCAAGAGCTTTCTTGTACGCAGGAGCCCAATCGGGGCTGTCCCTACGTATGACACCAAGGTCCTGCCAGCTCTCTATACACTCCCGAAACTTGTCTTCAAGTTCCTTCCGACGAGCATACAGCTGGTCACGCTTCCTAGGGTCAGTAACACGCTGATTTTTATGCTGTTCAAGTTGACGATTAAGCATATGAATCTTGCGATTTATAGCGTCCTTGTCAACACAGATATCATCTATTTGGGCGGTAGCAGAATACCCAGTATCCTTTACATCACCAGCCCCAGCCATGTCCTTAAGGGTTTCCAAATCTCCCTTAAGCGCCTCAGCTTCCTGAGCAGTTATCATCGGGTTAGTTCTAGATGTATCATCCGTTTTACGTTTCATTAGTTGAGTCCTCCGACTAGTATTATAACCCCCTGCCCCCATTTCTGAGGGCAAGGGATGAATCTAATTAGGCCTGATGCCCGTATATCCAGCGCCACTCAACGGTTGACACCTCAAAAGACGCGTAACCAGCCATCTTAAGAACCATAGTGTCAAACTCGCCAGTGCGGAAGAACTGGACCGGCTCCCACTCGCGCCATATGAGCTTCTGCTTCATCATCTTCGAGTTCATCATGAACCAGTTGGACGAAGAGGTCAGGAAGTTGTCCCATATAATGCACTTGTAGCGACCTTCAAGATAGTTCCGGTTGTTGATATTGTAATCAACCTTACCAACAGAGCGGAGTATCTCAAACGCCTTTTCAGCGTGGTCCATAGGAATCAGCAGCGTGTCCGGAGCATTGTACATGATATTGTCACGGTTGGTCTTCAGTTTCTTGAAGGCCAGTTCCGTAGCAAACACGTTAGCCGCAGAGAACGCCAGAGAACCCGCATTAGACTGATTCGCACCGCCAACCTTGGACGTATGCGCCGCGTTACAGAGGCTCAGACCATCACCAGTGGTGAAAGTACCGAACGCATTGTTAAACGGATACGCACCGCGGCTTTCGCGCAGAGCACGGAAAGAATCCGCCAGAGAAGCGGTCTTATCCTGAATCACACCATACAGGTCGTTACGAAGCAGACGGCGGGTAATCTTAATACCGTAAGCGTACTCACGCTCAGACACCGACTTCTTGTAACCTTCCTGGATGTCGTCATAGGAAATCTCCCCGTTAAATTCGGGGACGACACCACTATCACCAGTCTCCAGGTCATACTCTACAGCCTGTTCCGCATCTTTAAAGCGGTACAGGAGAGGAATCATCGAGGGGTAATCCCTATATTGGTCAAGAAAGACGCAAGAGAGGTCTTTCTGAACTATCGAGGGCCATTTGCCAGCAGTAAGCATTTATTTTCTCCTTATACTTAAAATTACGACAGCGGGCTGAACACAGTGGCGTTCATCGCGCAGACACCATAGAACTTCAGCTGAGCAAGGCTGTTAAGCCCAGACAGATTACCGTGCGTATAGGGGTCCATCATCTCATCAAGACCGTTACGAACGATATGGCGCTCAAACTGCACCAGACGAGCCGCACCAGCCGCCGCAGTCGTACCAAGCTTTGTGGGAGTGGTAGTATTGGGGACAGTCAGAACGAACAGGCCATGGAGCAGAGGCAGAATCTTCACAACAAGACCCGCACCAAGGGCATCACCAGCACCCATAGTTACGGAAGTTGTGCAAGAACCGGCGGCAGATGTATCAATGAAGCGGAGCATACCAACTACGCCATCATCAGTACCAGTCCCGGCAGTAGCCACATACAGGAAGCCAGTATCAATATTGTCTTCAAGAGAACCAACGGTAACAGTCGTACCATCGGAAGACGTAGCGGCAACACCAGTCAGGTCGTAATCAAGACGGCACATCGTCGCGCCCTCAGTCAGTTCAACAAGACGAGAGGGGAATATCTTGGAATCACCACCCTGCGGGGCGAACCAAGCAGCACCAGTGGCAGCGGCAATCACAGCAGAGTGCGCAGCACCCGCCACAAGAGCAGAACCGCTAGTAGCGTAAACGTGAGGTTCCGCAAGGATACCTACGTAGTTAGCCGCAGACGCGGCAGCGTTTACAATCAGAGTACCGAGGTCGGTTTCGGCGGTAGCACCTTTAATCATCAGGCCACCAGCCACGACATCAGTAGCCGAGTGTATAGGGAGGCGAACCACCCTAGACTTCAGAGACTGAATAACTTGCATTTATTATACCTCTTTAATTTTAATAAATCCGTTTGTGTAATTCTATGATGATGTCAAGTAGTTAGAACCCAACTTTGGGTCTAGGCGTGGGAGCCTGAGTGACATTAGTCACCTTGGAACTGTTCTTCGATAGACAAAAGGGACAACCAGCACCCTTCTTTAACGCTTGTTCCCCAACATTATGAGTATTGGGGTTCCCAACGTCGTCCGTCATACCAGAATCTGTGGTGTCACCATTATTCATGGTCCCAACATCAACACTCTGAGTTATGACTCCGCCAGCACCAGACCCATCAAAACTTCCACCACTATAATCAACCTTATTCAAATCAACCAGGAAACCGCATATCTGACACCTAACTTTCTTTTTGAACCCGCCCCTGCCTTGGGCCGCACCAGTGCGTGTGTTATTGGGCCTGAGAAGACCATCACCCTTGGTTTCAGAAGGAAACACATCAGAGAAACCCATAGGGTTTGTCTCTGGTATGAACTTTGCATCTGAACCGTAGTCTTTTTCAGCCATTACTTTTTGTACTTCTTATAGTCTTCTATTCCGCTAATCTTCACGCTCTTGGCTATCGGCTTCTTTTCCATCTTGCTAAGTTGAGTGTAGTAATCCGGCCTCTCGTACACATGTTGTTTGGCTACTTTCTCAGCTTTCTTAGGGCTATTGGTATGTTCTTTTTCTACCTTTTTACCCATTTTTACCTGTTTGTCTATTACCTTTACAGGCACTTTACTCTTCTTAGCAAGTTTCTTGACAGGTTCTATCGGTTTCATTTCTTGTTATACTTGTCAAACTCTTCTTTAGCGCTTATCATAACCCCGCCATCACCCTTAAGGTCGTGACGATACTTGTTAAGCCTATCGAGTTTCTCGCGGTCAGGCACTATTTTCTCCATAGTGGCCCTCTCATGAGAACGAAGGTCAGAGAAATCGGTAGGCATCTCCTCACCGTTATCGCCTTCATCATCATTGCTCCCAAAACGGGCAGAACCATTAGGAGTATTGCGCATATTCTTTTCTCCGACCTTACCCTTTATGTAAACTTCGGCTTTTTCAAGCAGTTTACCCATTTTCTCTTTATCATTCTTAATGGTATCGGGGTAATCAGAGAGAAATTCATCTATTTCTTTCTCATACCTAGAGAATTGAGGCTTTTTGGCGAAGTATTCGCTCTTGGTACGGTCATAGTTCTTGGATTTCTCAAGTTCAGCGTACCTGTCTTCGGTTTTCTTGGCCCTATCCTCAGCTTGCTTAACCCTTTCCTCAACAGAACGGTTAATTTCGGCTATCTTAGCTCCCATTACGTTGTCGAGAGCCGCAAGACCTTCACGTTTCATGCCGGTTTTCTCTTCCCAAGCAGTCCACTGTTCCTCAGTCCATTCAGGCGGCTTCTGCTGGGTGTTCTGTGTGCTTTTAAGGGCCTCTACCATACCCTCAGCCCTAGCCGCAGCTTCCCTAGCTTCCTGCGCCTTACGCCTTTCCTCTTCAATAGCCTTCTTGTTATCTTCCTCTAAACGAGCCCTTTCAGCTTCCTGCCGTTCAAGCTCTTTATCAATCTCTTCTTGTTTCTTTTTGGGGTCCATTTTGTATCCTCCGTTATTGTTGCTCTAAGTTGGAAGTAATCTCAGTTTTGTACTGCTCAAGTTCTTTAAGTGCTGTATTTGCCTCAGCACATTTATCCGCATTCGCATCAACCATTGAAAGAATCTCGTCGTAAGCGGATATATTTCCAGCCATTGCTTTCACGGAACCGTAATGGCTCATGGGATGATTTATGTCGTTCTTTAAAAGCGCCGATATAATCATCTCCGACTGGGCGTCACGAGATTTCTTTATTATAGATTTAAGAGCTTTCCAAAACATGTCCTTGTCAGTAGTTTCAAGCTGAGACAAGCTGTTGGAATATTCCTTAACTCTACTTATTTTGTCAATGACCTGTATAAGAGTTTTCTCATTGTATTTATTCATAGTTGCTCCTTAAGTACATATATTACCATTTATTTATTAATATGTCAACACTAAACATTGTTTAGCGGGCTTTTAGGAGACGGAGTAACAGTAGACTGTGTTAAAGGCTGTGCCCCACCAGCCTGTGCCTTATTAAGCATTTGTTGTATAGGGTTCATTTGTTGCCCATCTGTTTGAATCATCAGCTTTTCTTTTTGAGGCTCACCAGAGGCTACAACCATCCTATTCCACATTTCTACAGCTTTCTGGTCATTAGCCTGTATAAGAGGAAGAAGTTGGGCGTAAGTCTGAAGTAATCCACCGAGTCTCTGCATTGAAAATTCCGGGCTCAGGGTTACGCTCCGACGTTTAGCTCTCCATACTATAGAGTTGTCAAAGAACACCTTTTTATCAAGGCTTTTGACGGCGAGTTTCCCATCTTGCTCTATATTATACTTAACCCTATCAGGGCCAAACTGTGCAAGCAATGCACAATGAAGCTTTGCAAGGTCAGGCATAGAGCGCCTAAACTCGTCTAGATAGTCGTCTATACGCCCGTTCGCTTGCTGTAACAGGGCGATAGTCTTACCCATAGGGGCTCGAGGGTCTTGGACTGTTTCCTTGCCGGACATAGCCTGCGTGGGACCAAGGCAAAACTCGAGATACCTAACTATCTGGTTTTCCTCATCAAGGGAATCCCCACTGTTAGATAAATCATGCAACTGGAACTGCTTTATAGACTTATCGATGTCTTCAACGTAGAAAGCGGCTCCTGGCTTAATTATGTTCTCTGCCCTATAGAAATCAAGGTCTTCTTTGTACTTCTTGTCAATAAGAAGTATCGGGCTTGTTGTAAGCATCCTAACGTTATTTCTGTTACGATGAATAGCATCAAGTAATTTAAATTTGTCTTGACCTTCGTTTAGAAGGGATATACCAAGGAACCTGTCTTCCCTAGACGCAAGCCTAAAGTCAACACAGAAATCTATGTTATTCCTTATGTGGTAGTTCTTAAAAGAAAGTACGATGTTGGGATGTTCAGCACTGAAGGTAACAAGATACTTTTCCGGTATACCATCACCATCCAAATCTTCTTTCCACACGGCGTCAATAATCTTAAAAGGCTTATCGTCGTCGGTAGGAGATATGACAAGTTTGTCTATGAAGTTCTTAGAAGCTGACCACCGGTCTTTTTCACCAGAAGGTTTCTTGGAGATTAATTCCTCAACCTTGTCCTTATAAAATTCATTCCTCTTGGCGGCCTCACGAAGCTTGTCCTTAGCCATGAAATATTCCCTGCCATACAGCTTCATATCGCAAATGCGAGTCTGATAGGTAGGGTAATATACAAATCTAGCTAAAGGAATAATCTCGTAGGCGGGACCATCAAAAAGTATATTGTCAAACTGGTAGTTGGCTATTAACTCTACTTCTGGGTCTGTAATAAAAGCGTCGGCTATCTCTTGGTACTCTTCCTCTGTCATGCTGGCAGACATGTATGTAGGATAATCTGCCTGAAAATCAGCGTACTGCTTGTAAGTCTTACTGTCTGAACACTTCTCGATAGTCCGCTTCCAATAGCCGGATACTATAAGTGTGCCATCTCTAAGGCAAGGTATTGTACCCTGCTTAAGTATATCTAGTCCATTGCTCTCACTATGGAACGAATAGTTAGTGGCCTCTTCTATGCTAGGAAGTTGTTCTTTAACTTCGTCTTCCTTGCTAACGGCGGTAAATATATCAGGGTCTTGGTATGCTGTTTTATTAAACGTGGATTTGAACGTTTTAGCCATACCAGAGGCATAAGATATGGTTACATTAGAAGAACCCTCAAACGGGAAATTGGTTACTTCTACCACGCCCTCAAGCATCTCATTCATCTCAATAAGATTCCTGCGGTTGTTGGTGGTTTGCTTTTCCCAAACCTTATACTCTTTATGAATTTTTGTACCAATAAAATCAAGCTTTTCTTTGCTCTTTTTTAAGTTCTTATCCTTCGTTATTTCCTTAACGCGTTCTATTTCTTTTTGAATAGACTTGTCAAGACTAGGAGGAGGAGGTACAAATATATTTAACAGCATGATTATTTTTTGCCTTTCTTTCCACCATTCTTCATCTTCTTAAGAGGCTTAACATTCTTGCTGGGGTTCTCAGTTTCCTTCTCATGCTCTTCGGCATCTTCAATATCGTCGTCGGGCTTTTCTTTCTTGGCAAACATCTGCTTAGAAACAACCCTTTCGAACCTAGGGTCAGATACTGCGTGTGTGCGCATTACTTTCCCACCAGCAGACTTAATCTGCTTCTTTATGTTCTTTTCAATATTTTTCATATCTAAGTCCTAGGTCTAAGCTCACCCATTGTTTTAGTCTCACATCTTGGGCAAACTATGCTTCTGTCTTCAAATAGTCTATGGCATTTAGAACACATGTACATCTTTACATGCTCTCCATGCGCTTGTCTACCCTTCATCCGTTCCAAGTCAGACGCCCGGACCTCAGATTCAAATCTTGAGGCCCGAGCATCTTCCTCTTTCCTACGTTGGTAGGAAGGCATCTTCTACTCCGCACCCTTAATCTGGGGGAGCTTGGGAACACTCACATTCGGGTTGGGGCCTTCTTTGTAGGCAGGAGCCTTGCGGTCATGCTTGCCTTTCTCACTCACATCGCCCTTCTTACCGGAACCCATAGAATTATAATCTTGCATAATTACCTCCTTTACATTAAAATTATTTCTTGAACTTGTTTACAAAATTCTTCATCATGCTGCTATGCTCTTGAGGCGTAACTATCTTGCTCTTCCTTTCCTGCTCAGCCTTAATAAGAGTCATAACTGCTTTGAAATACTCAATCTTCATACTGTCCAAAAGTAGAGTAGCCTCAAGTACAGGAACCTTATTAACGGGTATACCAATCCAGAACATGCTTGTTTCCGGATTGAACTCCATTACGGGACCATCTACACGAGGGAGAGAAAGCTTTATTTCTTCTTTGGCGGGGGCTTCAGTAGTTGTGTTTTCCATTAGTTTACCTCGACGGCAAGCATGTCTTCTTGTGTTATAATTATGTAAGTAGTACCGTCTTCAGTTACTATCTTAGGGCAATCTAAACTTACCGGAGAACACCACACTTTTTCGCCAATCTTAAGTTCATGCCTAATGTATTCAAAATCAATTTTGTCCCCGAGTATTACTACTTCGCCTTTCCAAGCGTCTGCCCTACGTTTTTTCTTTCTGTCTATAACGCTATCAGGGATATAAAAAGTGCCGACCTTATTTACATCATTCAACTGTTTAACAAGAATCCTGTCACCTTTCAAGTCAAGCCTCTTAATGTCACAATTCATGTTGTTCTCCTTTACTATCAGCCTGTATTATACTAAATAATCTACGTATTGTCAATATTAAAAATACTCAATAAAGGCAATCTCAGATGCCTTAACCTTAGACACAAGAGCAGATTTGTAATACAGGTCTACAAATCCAGCCCAAGTATCACTCTTTTCCATCTTGTCGCACAAGAAACAAGCGTTATGAGCTGAACCAAGATTAACAACTATTTCGCCTTTAGAACCTTTCATATAGTCTCCTTGTATATACTCCACCTTTCTGGGCATTGGCTTCCCCAGTTCAATGCTAACAACCAGCCAAGAGGTATCCTAGTTACATGCCCGAAGGTACTTGTTATCGTAGCGCCGCATAGTAGCGCAATCTCTTGAACTAAAAGCAATTTTTGTATTACCTTGAAGTTGCTTTAGAACTTCTCCAGCGTTTTATTTAAGGAGTTAAACGGGGCTCAAAAAACTCCCCCCAATAGGAGGCACGTCCTAAAGGGGGGTTACAAAGCGAGTCTGTTGACCGTGCCGCCAACATAACTATATTAGCACATTTACTTCTTTTTGTCAACACCTTTCTTTATTTCTTTTATTTTTTTGCGAAACCTTTCTTTCATTTCCTCGTCGAAGAGAGGGGTATTTATGGGCCTAAAAGAAGGAAGTTTTTTTATCACGTAATTTTCCTCACACCGTATTTATCACCTTGAAAATTAGGGTTAAACACCATGCTACCGTTACCACGCATGTAAATATCTTTAAACGATTTCTCGCTAGGGTCTAGGTCTTGTGTGTACTTAGAAGCAATAAACCAAGCTATTGCAAAGCCCATCACCCTGTCACTATAACAACCCTCTTGAGGCTCCATTGACTCGCCATCGTACACGAACGACCGCATTTCATCAATTAGTGCACTTGAACGAATCTTGATTCTGAAATCCTTGATACCCTCAGAAAGCTTATGTATCATCAGAGGCTTTGTGCGTTTGGTTGTTTCCCAGCCGTACAGTTGGTCTTTAGACTTGTAGGAGTAGTCTGACTTCTCACGCTTCCAAAGGTTAGAATACCCAAGCCCTATAAGTTTCTGCATGGTAACAGCGCCAACACCGGGCCAAGACTCAGGTATAAGCAGGGCATTGTTATAATACCTTCCAAGTGTGGCTAAAGTATCACCGAACTCGTCAGGGGCAATATGACCGTGGTATTCACCTACCTGTTCCATTTCGTTGATGTCTATAATCTCAGCAGTAGAGAAGCAACCGTTTTTAATACCCTCAGCCACATCAGCGCCTATTACGTAGGTATGGTTCTGTGTAGGCATTTTCCAGATACGAAGGTTGCCATTGTCCACAGGCTTAAATCTAACCTCCTCACCAGCATCGATGAGCAATCCACGCCACCCCGGTTGCTTACAGAACTTTTCATGTTCCATAAGTGATATCCAGTCAAACACCATAGCAGAGGAAGATATGAAAGCTTCTTCAGCAGTAACAGGGTATTCCTGTGGGAAGAGTTCAACCTGTGACATATCCCTACGTTTCTTCCTTCGCCAAGCTATCTGCTCCATGTCGCAGTTGAATATGTCAACAAGGTCTTTTTCTTCCTTGCTTAAATCGTTAAACCCCTGTACGCCTTTGATACGGTAGGTATCGTCCAGCACCCAAGGTATAAATATGGCTTTATAGCGGGAGTTATTTTGTACTGCTTTCTTCCAAAGCTGGTGAGCGAAGTTAATACCGTTTGCGGTAGTCTCTATCACACCCTCTGCATCGTCCATCAGGGCTTCTTCTACGGCAGTCAGGACTTCTGGGTCGTCCCAGTGGGCAAACTCCGAAAGATGGTAGTCTGTTATGTCCGAACCCCGACCGAACTTCTTGCTGCCAGCTGTCCCGATGTAGAAAGTCGAACCCGTGTCCAGGAACTCTATCATCCCTTCCGATTCCTTTATCTTCACGTTCATCGGCCATAAACAGTTCTTAACCATTGGCATAACACGCTCACGGAACATCTTAACAGTAGCGTCATCGTTCTGAGTTAACATGATGGCGCGCTTGTTCTCTTGGAAGTTACACTTGTGTATAAACCGTGCTATGTTAAAGGTAGACATTCCTCCCTTGCGTGACTTTATGATGTAGTCAAACTTGGAGTGGTTCTCCCAGTAATACTTCTGAATTTTGTTTAGTTTAAACCTGACAAGCTTATTGGTAGACTTGTCTATAATTTGGTAAGCTTTCTCAGCAAAAAAGATTAAATCTTCCTTGCACCTTCGCAGGATTTCTTCTTTGGTGATTTCCATGAGTGTTATGCTACTTCAGATTCAAGTTGACCGCGGTAAGCGTTTAGGATTGCCACTTCCATCTTCTTGCGGCATTCCTGATTGATAGGATGGCAGACATCATTATACTTTCCATCTTTGGATTTCATACTCGGCATACACACAACAAAGCCTTCTGGCTTGGATATGATACGGATTTTGCGGATACAGAACGCTTCGTCTATTACTATGGAACAGTAAGCCGCAACAGGGGGTTCTTCCTTGACGACTTTTATATTTATACTAGTGATATCCATGTTGTTTGTGTTCCTTTTTATGACAATCCACACAAAGAGTTTCTCCATTATTTATTTCCCACAAAGGGGAATACTTCATTGCGGACTCATATATATTATCTTTCCCAAATATTTCTTTTAAATTGTCTATAAGTTTTTTAAATCTTATTAAATGATGTGCATTAAGTTTTGGTTTAACCTTCCCACATTTTGCACACCTAAAACCGTCTCTTTGAAATACACTAATAATCCAGTCTTTATACTTTCTTGAATTTTTTATTAGTTTTATTTCATCAGTAATACCGCCTTTCCAATTAGTACTACCAGACCCAGACCTTTCTTTTTTATATGTTTCGCCCATGCATTTTCTTGAACAGTGTTTGCCAAAACCCCTATAAACCACATCTTTTCTAACAGAAAATTCTTTATTGCACACACAACACTTTGTTTTAACTAAAGAAATACATCCTGGTTTATACTCTTTTTTGCATTTTGTAGAACAAAAGTTATGCTTATTGTTTATTTTTTGGAATAAAGATGTTTTAAATTCTTTGCCACAATAAAAACATACAACAGAAACTATTTTCTTTCGCATAAAGTATTCACGCTGGTTATTTCCATGATGTCCTTTACTTCTTCCTACGTTTACCACCTTGGTCTTCAATCTTTTTACCTATCTGTTTACCACGGGAAGTGAAACCACGCTCAGTAGTTCCGAATGAGTCTGTTACATGTCCTTGCTTTTCTACCATTGAGTTATATACGTCTTTTGCTCTAAGGTTTTCAGTCTTTTTAATAATATCTTTGTTTTCTTTGTTTATAAACTTTTCAGACTTTTTAGGAAGAATAGATTTAACTTTATTAAGACCTTTAGATTTTGCAATAGCGTCTATTTCATTCTTCTCTTTAACGTAAGACCTCATAGATTTTACTTTGTCAAATGCTTTAGAGCCTACGTCTTTAAGTTTGCTAACAGCTCCGGTGCCACCTAGTTTATCAGCCGCCATCATACCAGAACCAGCACCGATAGCCATGTCTACGGCTTTCATTACTTCAGGATTCTTGGTAAACTTTTTATAATCAGCTTTCACTCTATCAAATTTTGATTCTTTTTTAGACATTAGATTTCTCCGTCAGCTTTCATAGATTTAAGGATGTTGTCTATTCCTATATTGACATTAACTTTACCATCGTCTTTCCCTTCTTCCTCAACAGACTTCATCCAGATGTTCATTCTGCCAGCGTCGCCTTCAAGCATAAGCTTCTCATAGAACTTTCCAAGGACTCCAGGAGTAAGCCTCTTAGCCCAAGCCTTCCAGTTCTGTTTAATCCTAGACTGCATTTCAGGACATCTCTCCCAATCATGGAGCATGTCTTTAGTAATACAAAACTTCTCACCAAAGTCTTTCCTATACCTGAGTTGTACAAGTTCAATCAGGTCAGGACTAAAGCCTTTTTCTTCAAGCTGTTCTATAGTAAACTTTGAAAAATGCCTAGGAAGGGAAAGCCATTCTCCGAACTTATCAAAAGCTGCAAATAGCTTTGGGTCGTTGATTTCCATATCACGAATTATACTATATTATATACTCGTTGTCAATGTTGTTTATTGGTTTCAGGAAGGTCATTATATATGTTCATCAGTACGGTTGTAACCTGACTTATCAAATCGTAGTTAAACCGAACACCCTTATACGTAAACCCTTCGTAAGAGTGCATCTGGTCTCTAACCCACTCTCTGATGTCTACACATACAGAACCATTTGCTTTCGTGAGTGATACACATATGTCAATATTTGGATATTTGTTAATGCTGAAAAGCTTTTTGTTGCCAGTATCAGGAACATCAGAATCAGGTACTTCAGGTAGGGATGTTAGGAAGTTAATAACCTCAAGTAAGAACCTATTTGAAATCGTAATACCTTTTTTGGAACTGTAATACTTGTTCTTGTCCACTGAATAGGAACTGGCCCTCAAGTCAGTGTACATTCCCATCTTGCCATCAGACTTACGGAACTTAACCAGAGCAATAGCTATATTAGCCGTAGGGCCATTGCGTATAGTGCCGTAGATTTTTGGGAAATAATTGGTTATGTACTCTCTATCTCTGTGCTCATGGAAGGCAGAATCAGGCTTATGTGGTATCATGGTGACTCCTTAAAATTGACCCCCACATTTGAGCATAAACTATGTAGCTTAGAGGCTTAGGGGGTACTTAAAACGTCTAAAACGTGCTCTCAGGTCACGGTATCCCTAGAGCGTATCCAGCATTCCGACCATAACCACCAATTAGTGATGGGTAACTGGATTACACTATTAATATAGCAGATTCACAAATCATTGTCAAGTCCAAATTTGCATTTTTGGGTGGTACTAGGAGGGGCCTAGGTATCATATCCCTGAGAGTCCAGATTCTAATTTCCTCCCCAGACCTGACATACCAAGGTACTTAACTTAGTGGCTTTTAAAACGCACACGCACTGACGAGATATAGGTACTTCACCTTATCTAATAAAGAATTGGAGGGTGGGTAGTCACATCAGAGCCATTATATATCTTTACATACGCGTTCGCATAGACTACATATAATAACCTATATATATCTGATACAGTTAATAGCGTCTTAATTATATATATAACTAATCCCGCCCCGTATTGTTAATAACTTGTTAATAACCCGTTTATATTGTTAATAACTCTATACTCATATTGCCTAATAATATATATATATAATATAGTCATCTATATGTTAAGTATATCATATGGTAAATAGTATACACTCTTATTATATAGTCAACCAATCTAATGGATATCACAATAAGTCTTTAGAACTATTGTGTTATAACTATGTTTATCTATTCAATGCCAGACGTAAAAGTTAGCCTTGCCTAACAAAGTTAGCCTTGCCTAACATTTTGCCATTTTTCCCATACTTACCGCTAGGTAGGTTTCACCGTTACAAACCACAAAAGTAAATCTTGAGCAAAACTTGAGCGAAAGCTTAGGCCCTTGTAAATGCTATAGCCTTCCGCCGTTAAATTGCAACACTATAGCAAAAAGCAAGTAGCAAACATGTAAAAACCCCTTGTATTTCATCGTTACAAAAAACAAAACGCTTTACACAAAAACACGGCATTTGCTACACTTAAAACATGGCAAAACACAACGGCGGCAACGGCAACACGGCCCACTTTAAACGCCATTATATATAATATATAGCAGATAAAAATAAGACAATTTAGTTAAATCAGATAGTCATGGAGAAAATAACATGGAAAACGTGTCTAAAGTAGCGACAGTCGGAATGAGCGTGAAAAGCGCTGAGGAAATAGCGAAACAGAAGGAAATGGCTAAGACGGCATATAGCCTACTCGGAATGGAAATGCCCGAAAAGGCCGAAAAGGTGCGGAAAACGTCCACCGGGAGACGGTACAAGCTCGGATACCGTGACCTTGTTGACAACGGCAAGAAGATAAACATAAGCGAGTTAATGCCGTATGAAGCGGGGGAACAGGGCATAGACTGCGAGAGCTTGTGTCGGACTGCGCGGGCCTATATAGCATATAAAATAGGCCATACTCTCAAAGAGTTAAATATTCAGGAAACGGGTCATACTAACTTTTATTTCAGGAACCGTATCACTGAAACAGATAAAAGCATAGAAATAGAAGATATGAGCGCTTCTAACGCCTATGAGTTTATCTGGGCCTTTTACAAGGACTGTTTATCCGAAATTACGGATAAATGGGGCATACTTCAGACTGAAACGGGCGAAAAGGTTTTTTTAGCGGTCAAAAACGGGCACTATCACGTTGTGATGATAGCCGCTCCGGAAGCTAAACAAGCCTAAGACAAGCACTAACGGCGGTCAGAAATGGCCGCCTGTTAGTCATATATATATAAGCATTGATAAACGCTTTTGTATATATGAGTAACAAATAATAAATCAGTATTTCGCAAGTATCATTCCTTAAAGCGGCGGCCTAGTGGCTTAGTTAGATTGATTATGCCAAATTACATGATTGTTAAGCAAATTTCAGCAGGATTGATTATATCTTTCATAGTGTCGTATGCTTACATAGTTTGCAACCTTTACTTATAGGATTAAACAATGATTAAATCGATTAAAGTCCTTTACAATACGTACGGATTGACCAAAGAGGGAGAAGTGATTGTCTCCTTCATTAAGACTGATTTGTTCCAAAAATTGGGCGAATTAGGATGGCTATTCAATTCCATGGAGCTTATGGCTGAAACTCCTGAGTTTAGCACTTGGGAGATTGAGTTCACTGAGGATTAACCATGCAAATAAACATCGGAGACACTATCATCTGCTTTGAAAAGATCGACCCAGAAAACTGTTGGACAGGAGTAGTTACTGAATTGCATGGAGAGCGTGGGATATTCAGAAAGGAACAAGGTCGCGATGGACACTGGTTCGGAGGGTTTAGGTCTTCTGATATACTAGACATTGTTCACCGTTGGACTAACTGGAATTTCATTAAGCTAGATGATACAGGCAATACTCACAAACTTGAGCGCCTTGCTCCACAGATTAACAAAAGAGTAATACGAGATTAAGGAGGCTTATAGATTAAAACATAGTTTACCTAAAATTAGCACTCCGTAGACCTTCAATTAGCAGTTGAAGAATTAAGACCGGTTAGGCAGAAATGTCTAGCCGGTTTTATAAACTAAACAAATTTATGCCCATATCAGAATATATAGAAATAACTTGTAGATACTTAAACGAACAGAGAAGGACTTGCACGTTTCCGAATGGAGTAGGGTTTATAGTGTGTCCTCATCCTAGGTACAGAAGATACGATTGTTCTCGTCCCATTGGAACTAGCGGCTGTTGGGCATATGATAGCAATGGCAAATAAGTCGTAATTCCAAAAATAATTAAAAGGGTAGTAAGAGACTAATATGATTAAAGTCGGCTCAATAGTTAAATACATAAACGTAGGCGGTTTATCTAAAGAAACCTACAAGATAGCCACGATTAAAGATGGCTATGTAACTCTTTGCAATGAATATAATAAGATTCATGCACCCAACGCTGACCCAAATTATATAGGTAACATTAATTGGTTCAGAGATATTGGCCCTATAGAAAAGAGAGTGGTGAGAGACTAATGAATACATATACCTGCGGAAACGCTGCTTGCGTAGGAGACTCTGTGCTAGTAATGAACTCTAGCCACCTACAAAGAGTAAGGCCAAGCTTTCTAATCGGACAAACCTTGGATGTCCTTAAGATTAACAGTAATGGCAATGTCTGTATAGATATCTCTGATGTCTTCTGGAACGCTAAAAGATTTAAGCTAGTATGCAGAAAGAAAGTACGCCCTGTTATGAGGGTCGTTAAGGATTAATATGGAAATTAAAACCGGTGACAAAATAAGATTAGGCTCAGAAGTCGGCGTATACACTTGGCCTCTTCTTGTTATAAAACAAGACGAATACGGGTATTGCATGACTGAAGACGGGAACAATGTGTCTGGTCATGACGACAACATAGACGCTTTAATGTATGGTCATAAAAACTGGAAAGTTATAGAAGTCAAAAGAGGCTCAGAATGGGTATCATTTAAGCCAACTTTGCCAAAGATTAAGAAGAGAGTAATCAGAGACTAAGGAGAAATCATGGAAAGCGAGTTCAGCAAGGTAATGTATCAGTTGCAGGTAATCAGAGTTTCCGGTACGCCTACATTCTTAAAGCGCGTATCTGAGACTACCCTCACCACCGACACAATCGGCGCTAGGCTGAGGACTGAAGCAAGGAAGAGCAACCCTAAAGTTATTAGGGAGTATTTTCCTTCTGACAAAAAGGGAACGATGTTAGTCAGATACAAGTGGAATACAGACTACGGGAGGGCAAAATGAAGGTTGGAGAATTAATCCGTATACTACAAACCCATGACCCGGTCTTAGATGTTGCGGTTCATGACGCTCAGGAAGAAAGCGTTAGCATGGCTTCCGGAGTTTTCACCGAAACAAAGGGAGAGGAAGATGAACATGTGTACGTCAAAGGCGACCATCCTTTCGACTATTGCAGAGACAAAGTTACAGATACAATATTAGTAATCACAGGAGGCTAAATGAACAAAGAACATCAGAAGCAGTTTAACTTCACGGTTAATCCGTGGCTTACGATAGCCGTCTGGGCCAACCATAAGGCCGAGGCGCTTTCCAAGGCGTACAAGTTCGGCATTGCAGACCTGAAGGTAAAATAACAAGTCGGAGCCGGCCTAATCCCATGACATTAGGTTCTGCATGTCAGACTGAAAGCGGCTCCGCACAATTCACATCCGATACGTTTAAAATCTATTATTAGATGGGCTTATGCCTCGTTAGAAGTCGGATACAATTTATGATGAAAAACTTCCAAGATGGCGATAGAATTTACATAGGCCAAAAGATATATGGCAATGGCTCGTACCGTGGCACTTTAGGAAGCGGTAGAGAGTTGTTCGCTGATGGAGATGTTTACGTCGTCACAAAATGTTCACAGTCTACATTTGTTAATGACTCCATTTCTGTTAAATGTCTAAATTTTCCATACCAAGATTCAGGTTGGTATAGGAAATGGTTTAAGTTTGACCCAGACAATATAGAAATCATGAAACCTGAACCAATGAAAAAGAGAGTAGTGAGGGATTAATTATGCCAGAAACAAAAATACTTCCTGAAGTCGGAGACCATTTACAGCTTTTCAATAACAAAGGAAAGCTAGAATACGACCTAACCATAAAGAAAGGTGCATCCGGGTACAAAGGCGATACCGGATGGGCTAATACTGCTTCCTATAAAACCATAGAAGAGTTATGCAACATCTCTTGGGCCGGGGTTAGGATTAAGAAAATGGACGGGACACTATACTGGTGGAAAGAAGTTTTTGTTCCTGCTATGCCCAAGATACATAAACGGGTAATCAAAGATTAGAAGTTAAAAGTCAAGGAGGATAGTAAATGAAGAAAGTAAAGAAAGCGGTTGTTAGGATAGCGAAGAAGATGAAGAAGCCCGAAGTTAAGTTCTTCGGCTTTAAGGTGGTAGTCCGTGAGGGTGTGAAGCTGATGTCATGCACCAAGGCCGGACTTTCGGTTCAGTACATAACCGACAAGTTCGTGTCTCCCAGGATGTGGGGTGGCCCTCTGACTGTGTTCGAGAGCAAGTTCCTCGCGATAGGGTTCTGCGAGAAGCTTCTTTCGACCGTCAAAGAAGAAAACATCCGTGTCTATCGCTGCGAATACGTCCCGACGATGTGTCAGCATGTCTGGCGTTACCGTGACGGCGGACTGAAGTTCAAGAGCATCAACGAACTCCCCGAGAAGTCCATCCTCGCCAAGAGGGTGAAGCTTCTGAAGCGTGTAATATAAGTCAGAGTAGTAAGATGTAAAAGCAGTAAGATGTTAGAGACCTGATAGTGCAGAAAAACAGCAACAGCAGACATCGCCTCGTGCATCGTCTGTGGAACCCGGTTAAAGTCCGAAGATGCTGTAAGACGGTTTTTGCCCATGTTCCGAGCAAAATGTGGGCTTAAATTTATGAAATATAACACTTGTGATACAGTTAATGAAGTTTCTGAGACTTACCATTCCGGAGAAACTCCCCAAAGAGGGGATTATGTGGTAGTCATAACAAGAGACTCTTCATATTTTGGGAGATACTTTAAAGTTCTAAGTTTTGAAGGGTTTACTGCGCATTTCCAGGATAGAAAAACGTGTCTATTTTTGGATAAGCTACAAAAAGTTAGTGAGAGAGAGTATTTAAAAAAGACCAAGATACTACTGAGGGTAGTAAGAGATTAACATGACATTCCAAAACATACAACCCGGAGACTTTATTCTATTTGCCGCTTCTAATGGGACTAAGTATTACCATAAGATGTGTAAAGATGAAAGAGGGTGGTATACGTCAGTACATTCTAAGGGAAAGATAGGGAACGAGTCTTGGCCTTATGGATACATTACAATTCCAAATTGGTCTCCAACCCAAAACATATTCCCGTATTTTGAAATATGGAAATCAAACTGGGATATGTATTATTGCGGAGTAGAGAATGGGAACTCTTTAACTCATATAGATAACCCTTTACCGATTAGTAAATTTTATCGTCCAAAAATGAAAAAAAGGGTTATTAGAGACTAAATTTACCCGACCTAGTCAAACGAGTCCAAGCACCTAGTAAGTAAGAGCGAACGGTCTGTACGACAATTAGCCACTCCTGAAGAGTCATGGCAGAGTAGACGAAAAGGGTTAGACTCCTCTGGTCGGCATTTTATATGAATACATACATAAACGGTAGACAACCAAAGATGGGTGATTGTGTTGTTATAGTCAGACATCCAAACGACCACCCATTATTTAAGATGTGGTTTAAATATGTAGTTATAAGAGCAGAAACTACGTACGTAAAACTAAATAATAGATATTCTGTTTATTTAGACTATGTAAGTCATTACGACGATTTGACCGATGCTGAAAAAGAGCTGGTCGAAAAGAACTCAACAGTAGTTAAAAGAGTAATCAGAGACTAAGGAGATAACATGGAAACTAAGACTAAAGGCGAAGAAATGGTTGCCAAGAGGAATCTGTGCAACTTCAAGATAAAGCGGGCTGTCGGTGGCGTGGAGATATTCATTAAGTCGGAACTTTACGAGGACTTCTTTAATAAGATTTCCTCCGGCAAGGCGATAAAGGCTCCGTCCGGTTCGTTCTTCGGAGAGGGCGAGAAGTATTACGACGTTAAGAAGTGCTCAGTACCTCGCTCAGACTACGAGTATGGCGTGTCTGTTGCGGATTACGGTCGCAGGGAGTTGATTAACCCCGACAACGCGTCTTATGACTTCTCGTTCATTAAGACTGTCGGCATCAAAGACGGAGTGAAGTTCACTGTAAACGGGATGTTCCTGCAGGAAGACATCGAACGTCTTCAGAAAGACTTCACTAAGTTCACCAAAGCGTTCTTCATCAACTACGCTAAAGAGAACTCCATAGAAGTCACCATAAGCGCGATAGCCTGATACCGGGAGGTATAATGGAAGAGAAGAAACTATACGACAAAAAGTTCGTCCATATAGACAAGGTGGGACTAGAATTAGAGGGAGGGTGGGAGAATCCCCCGTCTTTCCAGATAGCAGGTGATTCTAGCGTCCACTGTAACGGGAACGAACTGGGAGAGGCTAGGACAGTCCCGCAGGATAACCTTAAAGACGTATTCAACGAGATAAACACAAAATATCCCGATGATATAGACGCTTCCTGCGGTATGCACATCCACATAAGTATAAAGAATGGGATGCTTTTTCAGGTAGCTGATAAGAAGTTCCGCGATTACTTCATATATCGCATGGGATTACTTGCCAAATACCTTAGACATTCCGGCAATGAGACAGACTATAAGCGGTTCATCGCTAGGTTCAACAATAGCAATACCTATTGCAAGAGAGAGTTCGCACCTAGGGAACAGCTCAGAGGTGGCAACTCTCGTAGGACTATGCTCAACTTCTGTGCTTATAGGAAGTATAAGACTGTGGAGTGCCGTCTTCTGCCTATGTTTGAGAATCTTTCAAACGCTAGGATGGCCGCATATGAGGTAGTGGACACGTTCGAGAGTTACCTTGAAAAAGAAAGCGTAAACTACGAGCCTGTTGAGGTGGATATAGAGGTTAACAACTCTTTCTTCGTACCCGACAATGTTTCAATGGAGGTAATATGTGCGTAATAGTCGCAATGGAAAGCAAGATACCTAGCCTTGAAACACTCAAGCTATGTGAGAAGAAGAACCCTCACGGTGGAGGCATCTCGTGGGTTCACAAAGATAAGGTGCATTTCAAGAAAGGCATCCAAGCTGAAGAGATACATTCTATCGCAGTAGAGTTCGGCCCGCCTTGTATCGCGCACTTCCGCATTTCTACAGTCGGAGGTGTACCCAAAAGTCTAGCGCATCCGTTCCCAATACAGAAAGTAATGACTGATGACCTTGAGGGAGAGGCTAGTTCTGTTCTCTTCCACAATGGTCACTGGAAAGATTGGGAAGAAGAGTGCTATCGCATGGTTCTTGCCAAAGGAGCCAACTTCACAGATGGGGATTGGTCTGATAGTAAGGCTATGGCATGGCTGACTGCGTGTTCGCATCATTCCTTCCTTGGATTCCTCAAATCACAGAGAGTTGCAATTCAGACCCCAAAAACCAGAATATACTACGGTTCTTGGGAGAAGAAAGACGAAACGTGGTATAGTAACCTTAATTGGGAAGAAAAGGATTACTCCAAGTACCGCCACACCGGCAAAATGGATGATACGTGGTGGGAGAAACATGGTTGGACATATGAAGAAAGCGCCGACGGTGGTGGTGCGTGGATTCCTCCGAGCGAGAAAGTTGGTGATTCCAAATGAAAGGATACCAGACTGGAACCGTGGTTGAAGTAAGCGGACAAGACGCTATTCTTTCTCAGGTTAATTACGGAGAGATATGCCTTATTGACATACAATCCGGAAATCGTTGGCATGACCCCATTCCTGTCGACTGTGCAGACACGATACCTATCTCTAAAATAAAGGAGGCGGCGGATTTTGAACCCATAAAGATAAAAATGGCTAGATTTGCTTAATATGACAACACTTACAATCAAGGGAATAGAGTATAATATAGACTTTATTGAGGATTCGCACGAATACTATGTAAATGGTACAAAAGTTCCGTGTGTGTCCAACTATCTATCTGATGTTCTTTCCAACAATGAGCCAATCCCTGAGTACGCTATGCCCGCGGTCAAAAGGGGAGTTGTGTTCCATAAGATAATAGCCCTTGATTTAACCTGTGGTGTAGATATTCAAAGTATAGATGAAGGTCTTAAGGGTTATTGGGATTCCTACCAGTTGTTTAAATCAGAACACACTTTAATTCCTGATGCAGTTGAGGGTATAATTTACAACCCTGTAGAGAATGTCTGCATGACGTTGGATTACCGTGGCATATTAGATTGCTCAAAGAGCCTTGTGGATTGGAAAACAGGCGGTATGTATGCAAAGTATAGGGCACAGCTTGGAGGATACTATCGAGGGGCCGTGGAGTGCTTTGGATTTATACCTGAATTACTTGCCGCGGTACAAATTTTTAAGAATGGTAAAAAAGCTAAAGTTCATGAGTACGACATAAATGACTGTTCCCATAGATGGGGGTCAATACATGAAGTTTATAACATGAGGAGAGAAAGATGAAAATATACGCTTGCGACACTTGTCAGCATAAAGAGAACGCGACTTGTCCTTGGGCCATATATATATGGTTCAGATACAACAGAGAAGTTTGTTCTGATTATAGGAGATTTAAATAGGAGATAATATGACAGGCTTACAAAAACTGGTGAAACTTTTAGAGAGAGACCTAGATAAAATAACGGAGATAAGTTGCATTTCCGAGAGCAATAGAATAAAGGGGTATTTAGACTGTGCCCGCCTCCTCCTCTCCCAAGAGCGTGAGCAGACGGAGGGGTTGGTGGAGGAGTTTAAGAAGTGTGTGGATAGGCATAAAACACATTGGAATAGCCAATGGGCAATAAATACCATGGAAGAAATCCTCTCTCGCTACACCCCCACGGAGAGCATAGCGGAGAAGCCGCTGGTGATGACTTCCCAAGTATTCTGGCACGATGATGAGGATGGCGGTGGATGGGCGTTTACTGTTAGAAAAGGCAAGGAGGTTATCAGGCGTGGATGCGCGGACACAAAGGAAGATGCCGAAGCCAAGGCCCGCCAGTATTTAAATTCGTTACCCGACAAGGAGGTGAGATAGATATGTTGTTTGGATTAGAGTTGGACAATTATGCCATAACCATTGCGCTTGTAGCTAGTTGCCTTAATTGGGTATTTCTTTGTTGGGCGATAGCCATAGACCCGAGTGAACACCATAAGGGGCATTGGACTACGAAAGATATATTTGAATACCGCCCCAAGGACAAAGGAGCCTCTAAATGATAATCACGGAGAAAATGTTGAGCAAAGAAGAAAACCCATGTGATGATGGTCTGGCGTGGTTCAAGAAAGAACCCAACCACGATATGACGGCCTTGGTTAAGTCTGCCATAAAACAGGGTGGAGAACCCATGAATTATGTCGGGTGGGGCCTGTGTGCTGTAATGACCAAAGAACAGCGCATAGAGTGGGGCATATTCTCGGCTTATCAGGTAGCGCACCTATGGAAAGACAAGTCCCCCAAAGAATACGCCATATGGGACGAGTGGGCGAGTGGTAGGGATAGGTCAAACGCCGCTAGGGCCGCCGCTAGGGACGCCGCTAGGGACGCCGCTAGGGACGCCGCTTGGAACGCCGCTAGTGACGCCGCTAGGGACGCCGCTAGTGACGCCGCTTGGAACGCCGCTAGGGCCGCCGCTTGGAACGCCGCCCACAACAAAACGTTAGCCAAAATACTCCGTTACGGGGTTAAGATATTGAACGAGGGAGGGAGGAGATAATATGTTCGGAATAGACAAAATAAAACTAGACCTCATACGCCTTTGGAACGCCATAGAGAGGGTGGATAAAACTGCTACTTGCGCTCTTAAAGATGGGGATGTCAGACACGAGGTTGTCCACAGGTTGAATAAACAGGTGCAAGAACAGGGGCAAGCCATACACGCGCTATCTGAATATTTGGGGGTAACTTTTACGCACAAGAGCGTGCCAGACCCGTCTATGCTACCCCCCGCCCCTATCATGATGGAAGTAATGGTCTGTGTCCCCCGCCCGTCCACGACAGGCGAGGAAAAGGGGGAGAAATGAAAGCCAAGGCTTATCCAAGTTGTAAAGAGTTCCCTTGTGAAAGCATCTCCTGTGATGGTGCCAATATCCTACGGGAAATAGAAGTAGAAATACCCACCGCCGACCTTATCGCAGAACTGGAACGGAGGAGGCCGTGTAAAAAATGCGTTACGCAATCCGATATGCGGTGCGTGTCTTGTGTATGGAGCGCAGTTTACTCTATGAATAAAAAAGACAACTTCACACCCAAAAGCGAGGAGGTAAAATGAAAGCTAAAACCAAAGAGGCGATAGGGGCAGTAATAGAGGACTTATGCTCTAACGGAATTGGGGACCAGACAGCCCTCGCAAAAATCTGCGCCATAGTAGAACAGGAGAGGCAGGGGGAATTAGTGATAGCGAATGGACGGGTAGCGCGCAAAATCCACAAAGATAAATGGGCTTTGATGGTAGGGCGGTTAGGCCGTCTAATTTTCATCCCCGACGAGGTGACGAAATGAGGGCGAACGTGGATAAGGAATGGGCGTTTTTAGTGCTTTCTTTGGTGTGGGGGATTTTAACTGTGGGATGGTATATATTGGAGGCCAAATGAGCAAGTATATTGTGGAACTGGAAACCAACAATCCGAAGATGGCCGCAAATTATACACGGGAAGAACTGGAAAAGATATTTGACAAAGCGCAAGAGGTGGTGGAGGTAGATGCCGTATCAATGCAATACTACGGCGAAACAGAGAATGGAAAGATACACGATAAAGACGGGTGGCATGTAAAGTTGTACGCCGCTAAACTGGAGGAGAAGAAATGAAGTTCACACATAAAAGGGTTTTTATAGTTAATGTCCACAGAAAATGGGAGGAGGTTGTTAAAAGCATGGAGGATAACGATTGGGAACTGTTCCAAGTAATAAGAGAAGGCGCGGAAGGCTTCTGGACATTCTGGAAAAAGGAGGCCAAATGACCAACAAAGAGAAGGTGCTAGAGAAAGCGTGGGATTTATCCTTAACGCATCAACTAAAACAAGGGTGGGGTTCGTGCTATGAAGTTAACTGTCCTAAACTACAGGACGGGCCATGCTTTGACCCTAAAGAGTATATGTGCCGCAGATATATTAAGGCACACTTCCTCTCCCTCGCCGCCAAGTCAATAAAGGAGAAAACATGAAAGAGATTATGTTATACGACGGTGAAATAGTAAACGGCAGAATTGGCATATCTAGCGGAGTAGATTCAAGAAAATACCATTTAATAAAAGACAGAGTGCCTTGTATAATTATGGTGGAAAAGAAATATTTAAAACTGCCAAGAAATAATAAGAACTAATGTGTGGTTGCCACGGGCCAATGCCGGACATCAAGAATCCGTTACTGCAATACCCGTCTTGTGCATAGCATAGGTAAACACAAGGCCACACCCAATTAAAGGAGAAATAACTATGGCTAAAAAGAAGATGTGTCCGAAATGGATTAAGCCCTATATGCTTGGTGGCTTAAACTTGTCTGGGGTATGCGTAAATAAAGCATTAGACCCTAGTAGATGCCATAAAAACGTAAACGAAAAGTGCGAAATAGTCCAGCCCCGTAAAAAGGATAAGGTTATTAAGGCGTGGGCTTTTAGATATAGGGATAGAGAGGGGTTGCTTAAATTGTATGCCAATGAGCATAAATCCTCAATGCCAGTAAAAAATATACCCTGTACAATAACCATAAAGGCCGATGCGTGGGATAAGATAAAGGGGGATAAATGACATACGCATTATACGGAGTAATGGGAGTGGTTTTGGGGTTTATACTGGGCAGGGTGTCTTTTGAAGAGACAGGCTTATGGAAGTGCCCTATTTGCAAAAACTCAACGAATGACAAGTACGAGTGCCCAATTTGCAATAAAAGGAGATATGATGACTAAGATTTTTATATCAGTTGGTTGGTTTTTCATTAATCTATACGGATGGGCATATGTTTTACATAATACAGATTCGCGCTCATGGATTATTTTCCCACTTTCTTTAACTTCCGTTATATTTATGCTTTTTAGCTTAGCTATTTTTATTTTGTCGGTAATAGAATATGAAGAAAAACACTAAATTAGCTTTACAGATTTGGTTGACTTGTAGTATAATTACAAACATTATACTCATAGCCACCATTATACTAAACACATAGACATGGAGAATAAAATGAAGATACAGATAGTTTCGTTGAAAACAAGGTCAAGCAGGAAATCTCCTGTTTCGTCCGCTAACATACTTAAGGTTGCAGAAGGGCTTTCTTTTAACAAGAAAATGCTTATCAAGAACTGTGAGAATAAGCTCATGGTTTGCGATAGGCTAAAGCACTATGCACTCAATCATGGTCTAAACTTCAGTATAACGACCAAGCGTGGGACTAGGACCATAGAGATAGTTAAGGAGAAAAATGCCAAAGCCAAAAAAGATATCCATATTGACATGTCCGCGTTGCCGTCAGTCTATTGAGGCTAAGAGCAAATTCTGTAATAGTTGCGGTAGAAGGATAGGTTTTGGCATAAGGTCCGAGAACGAAATAAGAGCAGCTATTAATAAGCTAGACAATACGTCATTTGTTATTAACGACTTAAGCCTAAAACCCGGTCTAATGTCGGATATTGGTCTTATCAACTATATCCTTCATTGGGTCGTAGGAGAAGAAGAAACTGAGCCTACAGATATGTTGGCTAAAGGTCTTCAAAACGACGATAAAGTAAGAGGAAAACAAAAATGAATAAACATCAGAAGTTTTGGGGAATAGTAAACAATAAAACGTCAAGAGTTAGCAGGAACATGAGTGGGTATAACATATTCCCAACTCGTGAATCTGCTAGGCAGAATATGAAGGCTCAGATGAAAAGCAAAAAAGGCAACTACCACGTTGAACTTTTATATGTTGAGGTTGAAACAGCGTCTGGTAAGGAGGAATAATGAGTGAATTACACGAAGCGTTGCTTGAGGTGCAGAAAGAGATAAAACCTGTTAAAAAGACAGTTAATAATCATTTCTTTAAGTCAAAGTACGCAGACCTTGAGTCGGTTGTAGAGGCTGTTATGCCTGTTTTATCCAAAAATGGCATAGCTTCCGAACAAACGACCTATGTCGAAAATGGCATAACTATTCTTAGGACTAAGCTTGTGTATGCTAAGACAGGAGAGGAAATCCATAGCGATATGCCTCTTATATGCAAAGACCCAAATGACCCTCAGAAGGTTATAGCCAGTCTTACGTATATGAGACGGGCTTCTTTGACCACAATATGCGGCCTTGCAACACAGGATGATGATGGCAACACGGCATCCGGTAAAGAAGAGCCTAAAACTGGTCTTAAAGTACCTGCTCCGCTTAAGAAATTAACTGAAGATAAAATAGACAATACCAAATTAGTAACATTTGTGTCTTCTTCTTTTGATTCTCAGGCAGGAGTTTACATAATGAAGACAGTCCGTGGGGACGTTTATTATACCGAAAAGGAGGTACTAGCCAAGATAGTTCGCAACAGTTTCGGTAAAGCGTTGAAGATATCTATGACTGTCAACAACGAGATGCAAAACATCTTGCTAGAGGTTCTTGCATAGTGTCTTTGTTGTGGTGGTTGGTGTGCATATTGGTAATGATACTTGTAGCCGTTAATTGGGACGGCTGATTGACTGGAGGCTCAGATTGAGGGAGGTCTGGGCCTCTATAATTTATATTATGAGATACTTTATAAGTGATACCCATTTTAACCACAAAAACGTAATAAAATATGACAAAAGGCCATTCGATTCTTTAGAAGAAATGGAATGGGAAATTATAAAAAGGTGGAATAATACTGTGTCTAACAAAGACATAGTTTATCACCTTGGAGATTTTGGCTTTGGTAATCCCAAAAGATTCAGGGAAATAATAAAGTGCCTAAATGGGGAAATAAACCTAATACGTGGGAACCATGACCTACAAAATGCTTTTACAGCGAAAAGGTGCGTAATGGATGATGGAACTCCCATGTTCAACGACTTGGGAGATTTGGATGTTATAGTTATAGATGGGATACAATGCACTCTGTCCCATTACCCGTACAAAGAAGACAGGTTCCCTCAGTATTGTCCACAAAACGTAGGGAATGTATTAATACATGGTCATAGCCATAACTACGTCCCGGTATACCACGATGGTCAAATAAACGTTTCCTGTTGTTTATGGGATTACACACCTGTTTCTGAAAAGCAGATTATAAAAATGATAATGGAGAACCTATAATGGAACAAAACTACTATATCGTTATACCCGCCCCTGTTTTTATGGATAGGAGGTTATCTTCAAGTGCTATGGTATTATACGGTCAGATATCTTCTCTCTGCAATCAGAGTGGATACTGTTGGGCAACAAACTCTTATTTTGCAAAAATAAATGATGTTAGCAAAAACACAATAAGCTCTATTGTTTCAAAACTTGAAGAATGTGGTCATATTTCTTCTGATATTAAAAAAGATGAAAATGGGGCTATTATAGCCAGAAACATAAAAATAGCTATACCTATCCCGTTTATTCCACAGGCACCTATAGCAGAAAACTTGGAGAATAATATTAAAGCAGAGAATACTAAAGAAGATACTACTTGTGCAACAGGCGCTAGTGCGCCACAAAACAAGGTTAATTTCAGTAACCCAAAGTCAGAACTGCAAGCTTTTATGGTGTATTACATAGAGAAGTGCAATCCTGCAATGTACAAGGAAGCAGACCCTAAACAGGTTTCGGGCTTCTTTAGACAGTATGGCAAAATGTTCAGTGCTATGTTAGCTACTGCCGGCAGCGTAGACCGCGCAAAGATAGCCGTAGACGAGGCTATTGTGTTTTTTGGTAGTAAGGGCTACCAATGGGGTTTAAAGGCCCTTTCGACCAATTGGGAGCAGTTTGTAGGTAAAGCTATGGAGAAGAAATAATATGCCTAAATATATGTTCTCTGGTAAATATATAACCAAACAGTTTAGGAAAGGTAGTAAATGCCCATATTGGCCTATAAATAGATGTGACTGCGTTATTGATGAAATAAGTAGTTCAGAGCATTTCCAAATAGCAGATAAGTTTTGTAGTAGATTTGTTGAATACTGCAAATCTCCATTATCTTTTACTGATACGTATCCAGAGATTGTTGTTGAAGTATTCCATGGTAGAGTAATAAAGGACTAAAATGCTATATAAAAAACAAGAGGAAACACCTCAAACGGTTTCGTGCTTTACGGGGTATAGCGTTAAAGAACGAATTTTGGTATATAAACCAAACGAAACTCCTACTGAACTTGGGTTTAAAACATTCCATTGTATACGAAGATTTACTGTTGACTATCTAGCGGGTAAATGCAACCTTTGCACCAAAGACATAAACAAAGAATCCTTTTACATACACAAGCAGTATTATAGCCAAGAAATGTTGCTTTTGATGATAAGAGTGTATGAGAAAGGAGTTAAAGAAAGGTTTTCTGGAGCAATTTGGCCCGATAACCAGTATTTTAATGATATAATAAAGTGTATGGCTAAGCCTATGCCTATGAATATGGGGCCTAAGCCAATTAAAAAAGATTACTTCCAGGAAATGGAAGAGAAAAAAGATAGAATTGAGGAGGTACCTTTCTAATGAATCCATGGGAAGAAGGTGAAGAAGTTATACCGCCACAGGTAAAATTGAGTATTAATAGATGGAAACCAAAAGACGAAGAAGATGCTTTTGAAAGACTAGCTAGGTGGGCACAGTATGCAACATCTTCTAATGGTAGTTCACGTCCTAGTGCTACAGCTAATGCTTTGTATGAACAAGCCTCATCTCGTCTAGCACAATACACACAACGAGAAGCTTCTATAGCACAAACCGCGGCACAACAGGAAACTGCTATGCAAGCAATACGTGGAATGCAGGAACGACAGGCTCAAGGAGTATGGCGCAATATTTCGTCAATAATGGGTGAAGGAGATATACCTTTTTAAATATGCCAAAAAATATACTTTTAATTGACATCGACAGCGTTATCCCGAACTTAGCGCTTGAAAAATGTAAAATATACCATAAAGGAATAGGAGATTATGTTGAAACAACACCAATGTTTGAAACTTGGGCTGATAGGATTTACGTTAGCTCGGTATTTGAATGGTCAAGAGAAGCTACTTCGCACTGGAGTAATAATAAAAGAGCCCTCATCGGCGGAACTGGGTGGGATTATAAAGTTAAGCTTGATAAAGAGATTGATGCAATCACGCCACGAATCAACGTTGGTTTTACGACTAGAGGATGTGTCAGGAAATGTGACTTCTGTTTCGTTCCAAAAATGGAAGGGCTCATTCACCCTGTCGCAAACGTCGTTGATATATGGGATGGCAAAAGCAAAGATATTATGCTCCTTGACAACAACATTCTTGCTTTACCTGAACACTTTAGGAAACAGTGCGATTTTATCCGCAAAAACAAAATTAAAGTAGATTTTAACCAAGGGATGGACTTAAGGATATTATATGTTAATCAAAGCTTGGTACAGGAACTCCAGACTATCAGACACCCTGAATATAAGTTCGCTTGGGATTTGGACGACGACAGCATGGTTGGAAAGCTTGAGTGGCTCCACGACAACCTTGGGCGGTGTACAATATACGTATACACTGACGGGGTTAATCTCTCCATGGAAAAGTTGATGTGGAAGCTAAACGAACTTAAAAGAATGGGGCACAACGCTCATTTAATGCTTAATATATGCCTAAGAGACGATATTAGGTATAAGAAACTTCGTTCTTGGGTTAACGCCCATGCCGTATATCAGGCCATGTCTTTTGACGAGTACATAGCAAGCAACGGGAAGATAGATAGTTCAAGAAGTGAAATTACAAGAAAGTCCCATAAAGAGGAGGCTGTTGACGAAACACCAACATTATTTTAATGAAACGAAGCTCATGTATAAATTGGAATTATGGGAAAGCAAAAGGCCCAATTGGGTGTACACTGAAAATGACATGTGAACAACCTTGCGGGAGTTATTATATGAGGAGTGCGGCTAAAAAAGCAATAAAAAAGATTGAAATGATGAAAAGAAAAATAGTATACTACACAATAAAGCTAAGGAGAGAACAATGACATTTAAACTGAACGCTTCGCTTGGAGCAGTACGGCTTAGTAATGGAGGGTGGAAGATTACGTTCGATGTGCCGCAAAGTGACAGTATAGAAATGGCTAAAATATGTGCCGCTTGTCAGGACGAACTGCTTAAGATTACTGTGGATACTGAACAGAACGAGCCTATAGGCCAACAGTCTTAATGGCTAAATCACCTAGAGCAAAATTAGTTAAACTCCTTGATTCGGTGTGGAGTAAAGCTATACGTAAAAAATACGGTAGGTGTGTAGTGTGTGGTAGCAAAGACAATCTACATTCTCATCATTGTATTGTACGTAAAGCACAGAGTCAAGGAGTTAGGTGGTTGGAATTTAACGGGGTGCCCCTCTGCTGTGGGTGTCATCTTTACAAATACCATGGTCAACAGGCAGACAAAGAATGGCACGAGAAGTTCATAGAGATATTAAATTCACTCATACCGCACGAAAAACAGGAAGAAATAAGGAAAATCGGTCATGGAATCACAAAATACTCAATCGACGACCTCAGAGAACTCGTTACCAAAGGCTGGTGGGCTAAAAAAGAAGTACAACAGTAATGCGGAGTGGAGAAAAGGACAAAAGTCAGTATCAATGGAATTAGGTTGGGGCAGGTCTAAAGAAGGGTGTAACCTAAAAAGAAAGCATTCAACATACTCAGAGCATAAAAGCGTTATGGAGTGCCCAATTTGTGGCAATCATATGGCTAACGATATAATTGACAGAAGGGCTGATTACTTAGAGTGTAGAAAGTGTGGCTACGAAAGTGATATAGACAATTGGGATTTTAGTTAAGTTTTGCCCTCAAAGCTTTGGTAGTGAAGCACAGGTTTTGTAAACCTGAAAATCTGGTGCAATTCCAGATGAGGGCTGATATAAGGACTCCGTTACCATCGAACAATCCGAACTTAATAGTGATTGTATGGTCGCAATACGGGTGGACTGCCTCCAAAAACGTAAAGTGAGGCCCAGTTTCTGCCGGTTTAGTGTAGAGGAAACACGTCTCTCTTTGAAAGAGAAATCATAGGTTCAATTCCTATAACCGGTGCCAATTTAAACTCCAGAATCGTCAGGGATTAGCCTGAACTTATTCATGCGCAGACCTTCAATATTTAATTATTGGGGACAAGCCGTCGGCGTTAAGAACCCAAGCCGCGTAATTGGGAATACGGTTAAAATCCGTGTCTGGAGTTTATATTAATTCGCCTGTGATATTTATCCTAAAAGACAACTTGTTTGTCCTTGATTTATCACAAGATAGATGAATAACTGGGAATTTATGAGCAGTAGCGGCGTAATTTCTCTTTTCAGCGTAGTCAGTAGTGCCCTTAACGAACCCTGTCCTAAATGACGGAGTGTTTACTAACCAAATATCTCTCTGCATTATCTCATCTCTAAGATGGGGAACGTAGTATTTAGAAATTGGGAATATAAAGCCCTTATGAGAGTGACCCCTTACAAATATATCAACTCCATCCCAAGCGTTAGCAGTATCCTCTAGCTTGTTCACACCTGTACCAGACCTACCACCACCACCTATACCATGCTGAGCGTGAATAATGATGTTCGCCCTTGCGCCATTTGAGTTTTTGCTATATACATAGTGGAACTTTAGTATAGCCTGTCCATCTCCAAGATACGGAACTTTAAGCTTCGAGCATATATACTGAGTAGAAGTAAGCCCATTAGCCATCATAAGATAATGGTCTCCATCCATCATACCTAAACACCTATCAGGGGATTTGATTATCCGCCTAAGCCTAGGGAGTATCTCCTGTTCAATCCAAACCTCATTCCTTCTATCTTCTTGTTCGTATTCTTCTGGCCTGTCATGATAAGCCATTTTCTTTATTTCTCTGGTAGAAGGACGATTTGAGTCCAAAACATCACCTTGGAATAAAACTTTCGCAAGAGGGTCTTTTTCTATTATCTCAGCAAGTCTTTCAAACTCATCTTCTAGGAATGCTGGGCTACCAAAGTGGCAATCCGGGATAACATATACGTTGGAAATAGGGCCTAACTTTGTTACGTGATAGAAGTAGTCTTTTATTCTCATGGGTATATGTCCAATTTTGGAGGAAGGTCTTCAGATATTACAGCTGGGCTATTCCCTAGCGCTCGTTGTTTTTTCTCTGCTAGTATTATAAACAAGATTCCAGTGGGCCATCTATAAGCTGAGTCGTTAGGATTTAATCTTAATATCAACTTTGTGGCTATCAGTGTTAAGACCCAACGAATATACGATATATTCAAGCAGTTTAACATTTTCTTCTGGTACATGTTTTATAAATATAGTGTCTTTCTTGTCTACCGTTACGGTAAATGTAATGTCGTCTTGGTTGATTTTAATCATAAAAGAGTTGGGCCGGTATATCGCATATACTACGCTAGTTTGTCTGGAGTACGCATTGCCGAATATCATATAACGGCTAGAGGCGCAGACTGGTTGCGTAAGGGTGCTATCCCACAGCCCTGTAGACTATTTATCTTCTGTCTTTATACCCATTTTGGAAAGGATTGTTTTTTCAACCATAGCCAAAATTTCATCATCTTTTGTGGTAGCTGTTTTTTTTACAACTGTACGGCTTATGCTGTATGCAGGTATCACAATAGCCATAATAAACGCAAAGGTCTCAGGAGACAGTTTCCCAAGGAAAAAAGCCGCCATAGACCCTATAACGCCAAGAACTGTAATAAAAAACTCTGAACTAAAGAACCCTTTTTTTGTTTCCATACATTTCCTCCAACATTCTTTTATTTCTGAAAGTATTGCTAAAATTTTATATATATATTTAATTTTTTTAAACATCTTTTTTTATCTCTTTAAGTAACATTTTACGTTTTTTAATGTCAAGAGTCAACAGTTTTCTCGCCAATAGGTTTATGTGTCTTTTTATTAAGTCTTTCATACCCTGTCCACCAGAACCTTATAGTAAAAGATATTTTACCACCGATGAGATTAAGCAAGCTTTTTATAGACACCGGCTATCCCCTCAAGAAGACTTAATTCTTTATCCTTGTTAACGTGAATCCAAAATACACCTCTAGATGCCTCAATTATTATCTTGGCTGATATAGACCTTTTAATAAATTCTGTATATATTTTATGACCAATTTCGTTAACCGCGGCGAAATCCCACTCTGGCTTAAAGATATCAGCAGCTATCCCAAATGAATGCTTTGAAGTTGGAACGCCGCCTACCCACCTGTTAAGTTTCTGACACCTAAATCCGGAAGAAACTATGTACGGTCCTATTAATTCACGAATTGGGTCCAAAATACTTGTAGTAAAATTAATTGTATCTACCAAAAAAGGCACTGATTCTTCTCTATTCTCAACTAAAAGTCCTACATTACGGGTATTTGTGAACTCGTAAAATCCTATATATTTGCTTAGTTTAAAATCTGGTATCATATTATCTACGAATAAGAGCGTTCTCTATCCTGGCAAGCCTATCATCTATGGATTGGGATATTGCCTCAATTCGCACAACCTTGGCTTCTACGGCCTTTACCCTCTCGGGAAGCCCTTGGTATCCAAAAGACATTGCTCCTGCCGTAAACGCAATTCCTAACAGTAAGAATAGCTGTTTAACGTGTTGCCAATCGTTAACGCACGATGTCTTATCGGACCCATTGGGTTTTGCCCCAAAAGCCCTCATTATTGCCTTACTCACCTTTTCCATTAACTTCTCCTTTTCATTACATCAATCTCAAACCTGCTTGCTCCGTTCCCTAGCTTATTCCCACGAAGCCACCCAATCTGGTTCCACCTACCGAATAGCCAAAACTCGCAGTAGGGCCGGCGGGCGTGCTCGTAGGTGCGCGTGACGTAGAAGTTGCGCTTGCCGTCGTGGGGTTCTTCGGACAGGAAGCGGCCTAACTTCATGG
>Ga0209518_1000394_pt1 | contig 57527 bp, 70 predicted proteins | sample RifGroB1_FD_183993 | JGI IMG/M metagenome (GOLD analysis project Ga0209518, IMG submission 183993) | Groundwater microbial communities from Rifle, Colorado, USA - Groundwater B1 (SPAdes) (version 2) | ecosystem: Environmental > Aquatic > Deep subsurface > Groundwater | place: Rifle, Colorado...
GAAGAATATCCGCTTACACTCACTTACTACTACCTGAAATCATACACCCATAAGGCAATCGTGGATGTGAACAACGTGGTCAATGAAGCGAACGAGAAGAATAATGCAGAGAGTCAGGTTGTATAATCCTTTTTCCCTTCCAGAAAGCTTTTTAAACAGATTTCATCTGATTCATTCCTAAATGAGGAACGCACGGAATGCATAGCATTCCGGCGCGCAGAACTTCGTTCACGCGAATGGGACAAGAGTCATACACGAAACTCAGAACTATCTTCTTAGTCTTCTTCATAATCAAACTAGCTATAGTCTTAAGTCTCCCGGCTATTGTTGCGCAGGATACAAGTGATATAAGCACAAGCAAAAGCGGAACCCTTGAAGAGGTTTCAGTGGCTGGTGAAGAGGTTATTCTTCCAGATGCAGGGACAACCCCTGATTCTCCTTTTTACGGCCTTGACTTGGCCTTTGAAAGGATGGGAGATGCCATTGCGCTCGGAAAAGCTGCAAAGGCTGAGCGTGGGCTAAAACATGCGCAGGAAAGGCTTTCTGAAGTCAGGATTATGGTAGAGAAGAACAAGCTTCAGGCAGCAGAAAAGGCGAGAGCAGAACATGCCCGCAAGTTGCAGGAAGTAGACACTGAAAGTGATGATGATGGGATAGATGACTCGAGAAGAAATGAGATCAAGAGAAGATTGATTCAAAATCGCATTCACGCTGAAAGAATTTCTGATTCTATGGGGATGAAGATGAGATTAAAGGCCAGAGAGATGAAGCTCTCGCAGGAACAGATGGATAAGCTTGAATCTTTCCTCGCATCACTCGCCGAGGAGAATTCTGCTTTCGAGGACACAGATGATGACTCTGCTGACGACTCTGCCGATGGCAACCTGTCTGAATTCAAGGCAGAGAAGGCCACAGAGCAAATCCGCGAGGCCACAGAGGAGATAAAAGAGGCAGAGCAGGAGCTTGGAGAATTCGGAGATAATGAATCCCGAACAACAAGAATCAGCGCAGCCCGCAAATTGATTGAAGAGGCCAAGAAAAAACTTGCTAATGCAGAGACTGCATTCGAGGAAGGAAAGTATGGAAGAGCTTTCGGCCAGGCAACTGCCGCAAAGATGCTTGCAAAGCATGCCCAGAGAATCCTCGAGCGGTCAAGTGGTGGTGATAGCGATGACGAAAGTGACGATGAAAGCGAAGATTCAAAGGAAAGGATAAAAATCAGGATAAACACAGATCCAAGAGATGATTTGATCAGAGCAGATGTTAATGCTAACTTTTACATAGAGTTCAAGGATAGAAAAGATTTGGTCGAAAAGATCTTGAAGGAGCTCTCCCTGAGCGAGGAACAGGTAAGCGAGCTCTTGAAATCCGGAGATGAGGATGAAGATTTTAACCCTAAAAATCAGGAAAAGAAGAAAATTGAGCTGAAAATCAGGGCTAAAGAAGGAATCGCTAAGGTTGATTTCCGAATGCGCTTTTTCATAAATACTGCCGAAAGAAGCAAGGCGGCAAGCGAAATCTCTTCGGTTCTTACAGCCTTGGCAGAGAGTGACCTTAAAGACGCTCTTGTGAGCCGAGAGATGGATCGAGTAAAAGAGATAAAGAATCTGAAGATGAAACTTCTTGAGAAGCGCGGGAAAATGAAGCAGGGAGTGGAGAGAGTAGGGCAGAAAGAGATAGAAGGGGATGACGATGAAGATGGCGATAACGAAGATGATGATTCAGATTCAACAGGCTCAAATTCTAGTTGGAACTGGAGTGGAAGAAGGCGTGGCTGAGGCTAAAACTTTATAAGCAAAGCCGCCCTAAAGAAAGATATAAAAAACCTTTCTCCATACTATGAAAAGAAAAAAAAGAGTAAAATCTCGGGATAATATTCAAGATAGGACTCAAGAGAGAAACATGAGAAATATCATCGGAACTGCATTGGCTTTGTTCGCAGGATTATTTATTGCATTCCAAGGTTATCAGAGTGTTACTGGCGCAAGCATTACAGGTAATGTTGTTGGAGCATCTCTTTCTACAGGCGGAAGCAGTCTTGCGATCATAGTCGGGATGCTGATACTTGTCGGAGGATTCCTGATGATAGTCACAGAAACAATGCGTGTTGGCGGAATGCTCGTGATAATCTTCGGCCTTCTGGGGGCAGTTACAACCCTTGGTGCATCCCTTGTGCCATCAATCATTGCAATCGTAGGCGGATTCCTGGGAATGACTGCGGACTGATATTACTATTTTTTTGCACTAGTTAAATACCCTGTCTTTTCAATACCATATAACTTCTCAAACTCATCAACCAGCTTCTTTTGGTCGTAGCTTGCAAACATTCTGCTTATTCCAGATCCATCTTGAAACTTTTCCTTTGATGTACCTTGAATAAAACACTCAAGTCCTTCGCCCTCGAACATAGCTCCTACTAGGTGCTGTTTAATTGTATCATAGCTTGTTATATGTGGAACTCTTGTCATAATTCTCGCGATATCTCTATAAAAGTATGGGGCTTCTAATCTTAATCCATGATGCGCGAACATCTTTCCCATCCTGGCAATAGCATGCTTGGGCAATCCGCCCCTGCCTAATTGTCGGTCGGTTTTCTTTAGTCCAAATGTCAGCGCTTCTCTAAAATACATATCTCCCTTGTCATCTGTTGGATAACCCAAGTCGCGTGGACAGTATCCATAATCGTTGATCATTTCGTTTGGACCTTCGCCGCAGAAAACTGTTTCTACACCTTCACTTCTAATGGCCTGCCCTGCAAGATACATTGCAGCAGCACAAAACAAGTTATCTTTCTTCGGGCTCCCGCTTATATCCAGAGAGTCTCTAATCACTTTATCCAGCGTTATTCCTTCTGCAATTCTTTTAGAGTATAGAAGCTCCCTCTGCGGACTGTATTCTTCTAAAGTTATTGATGCTCCTTTCTCATCATATCCTATTTTAGTCTCTAATAGCTCGATTTGAAATTTCCTCGCGATTTCTCTACTTTTGGAGATATCTTTTTCATCCTCATCAACCTTTAATGTAAAGGCAATCACTTCTTTGCCTCCCACCTTAGAAAGTAGATATCCAACGCTCATGCTATCGAGTCCTCCAGAGAGGAGTAAGCCAATCCTTTGATCGGGAATGCTTTGCAGTCTTGTTTCTATCGATTCCTGCAGTAATTCCCTTATTCTCCTTCCTGCCTTTCTGAGATCGGTGCAATCAAAAGATTCTCGAAGCTCATAATCCTGCAATGTCGGCCCCATCTCTTCTTCTTTTGGTGATGCTGAAGCAAATGCTTGATCATCAATAGTTACTTTGGTGTTGCCGGAAACCGCCCTTACACGTTCCCATGAGAATCCCCTTTGATGCTTCTCCAGATAAATCTTAATGTCTTGTATGTTGCTTGCGATTATCAATTCAACCTTTTTTGTGTCCATATAGTAATGAAGTGGGTTCTCTCCCAGAAAATCCCTTTCTAATTCTACTCCCGAGTCGGTTTCTCTAAGACTAGAGAAACGATAAGCTAGGCCCGGAAATACGTCTCCCCTTCTCAAATCAATGGTACTAAATTGCCTTTTCATATTACTATCTCGTAGTAACATTAAGTATATTAAATTTACCATCTATATTTTTTACAAAATCGATAAATTTATATAATAAACAAGGCTTTTTATGATAATGAAAGCGAGCTTAGATGCAAAGGATAGAAAAATCCTTTATGAACTGGATATTAACTCTAGGCAAGCAAGCTCTAAGATAGCTAAGAAAGTAGGGCTTTCAAAACAGGTAGTAAATTTCAGAATCAAACGTTTAATCAAGGAGAAGTTAATCTCTTTCTTTTACACTGTTATCGACATTTCAAAGCTTGGATTTGCAGTCCATAAGATATTCCTTAGGCTGCAGAACATCGATAGCGAAAAGGAAAAAGCGCTTGTCAACTTTCTAGTAAAACATCCCAATGTCGTATGGGTAGCCAGTTGTGATGGGAAGTTTGATCTTGCCTTTGGAACATGGGCTAAAGATATATTGTTCTTAGATAAAACTCTCACTGAATTAGACAAAAAATTTGGTGGGTATATTGCAGAACGCCAGATAGCTACGATCCTTAGGGGTGATTATTTTATTAGGGATTACATAATTGGTAAGGAAAAACCAAGTTCTTACAGAGAATCCTCTTTTGGCGCAATTCCAGCCCCAACCAAAATAGACGAAAAGGATTGGGAAATCCTGTTTTTATTGGGGAAGAATTCTAGAACAACAGCAGTAGAAATTGCAAAGATGGTTAAATTGAGTGGAGATGCCATTGCTGGAAGAATCAAGAGATTGGAAAAGTCTGGAGTTATCAGACATTACAACATTGTCCCAAATGAATCGAAGTTCCCTTATTTACACTACAAGGTCCTTATAGGTTTTAGAAATATATCTGAAGAAAGAGAAAAGATTCTAAGAGAATATTGCCGGACTAATTCGAACATAGTGTATATTGTAAAATCACTTGGCCAATGGGAATTTGAGATAGACTTAGAAGTTGAATCAGCTGAACATTTTAGAGAAATTATGATGGATCTTAAAAAAACGTTTAGCGATATCCTTAAGGATTACTCAGCGCTTCATATCTACCAAATACATAAATACAACTTCTGTCCCAGCGTCGATAAGGATGTTGTTGCTAAATCATAGCTATTTCAAATCCTTTACAGAAACAAGATTCTCCTCTCCTGTCCTCATGTCCTTGACTTTTACTTTCTTTTGCTTCTGCTCTTCCTTTCCGATAAGGATTGTGAAAGGAATGCCGAGCTTGCTTGCGTATTCCAGGCTCTTTCCAGGGCCTCTATCCAGGAGTGCGATATCAGCATTGAATCCCTTCTTCCTCAAATCCTTCAGGACATCAATCGCATATCCTCTCTGCTCTTCTGAGATCGGGATTAGATAATACTTGGTAATGCTCTTGCTTGCACCATAACTCCCCTCTCCTTCAGCTCTGCTCTCTCCTTCTCCCCTTTCCTTCCCTTCCCTGCCTTTTCCCTTCAGGATCTCACACACTCTGTCCAATCCGATAGAGATGCCGGTCGCAGCAATCTTTTTTCCAGAAAGTTTTTCAATAATATCATCATATCTCCCCCCTCCTGCAATGCTTTGTCTTTTCCCCTCCTTGCCTTTTCCATCAAACACAATTTCGAAAATTAAGCCGGTGTAATATGCTAATCCTCTTACAAGCATCGCATCTTGCTCTATTTTCCCACTGATCCCGTACATTGATGCATATTTTCTCAGATCATCGAGATCATCTGTGGACCTTTTTGTTTTCCCTGATTTTTCAGACTTTCCTGTAAGAGAAGCTAGGAATTTTCCAGCCTTCTCCTTCCCGAGCGCTGCCTGCAGCTGCTTTTCCACCTCTCGCTTTCCGATCTTGTCCATCTTATCGATGATCTGGAACGCTTTTCCTTTTTCTCTTTCCTGCAGGCCCGCGCTTTTTGCTACCTCATCGAGCAACTTGCGCGAGTTCACCCTTATCTTAAAATTCTTGATTCCTATAGATTCCAACGCTTCTGAGACACAAGCAAGGCATTCTGCATCTGCCTTTGCACTTTCCACGCCGAGAATATCGATATCTGCCTGCCAGAATTCACGATAGCGGCCAGCTTGGGGCGACTCATAGCGCCAAGCTCTATCTATCTGATATCTCTTGAATGGCATAGGGGTCTGATTACTTGCTGCAAATCTTGCTAAGCCAATAGTAAGATCATAGCGAAGGCCAATCTTTCTCTCGGCTTTGTCCTCAAATTCATATATCAGGCCAAGCATCTCATCTGAGATTTTTGTCTTCAGCACTTCTGCATTCTCAAGCACTGGTGTGAAAAAAGGCTGGAACCCATATTTCTCATACACTCGCTGCAAGGTTTCGATGACCCTTCGCCTCAGGACTGCGTCCTCCCCTGCAATGTCCCGCGTGCCTTTCACATTATCGAGATTCATCTTTTTTCCTCCTTTGACTTTCGTGATTTTCTTGATCTTGCTAGCCTAATCGCAAGCTCCACAGCCTTTTTAGGATCTTTTGCTGTTATAAATTTATATTTCTTCCTTTTGTCCAGAAAGCTTTTTTGCAGTCTCTGGCTCCATCCGCCGGAATTTTCTATCATCACAACAGGAATATTGTTCTGATACGCGACTGCAATTTCATTCAAAGTTCCTGATCCCCCATTTATCGCAATTATGGTATCACAGGCTAATGGGAGTAGATACTCTCTCAATCCTATTGCACCATATGAGGGGATTACAACATCGGCATCTCTAGCGTCTTCTTTTTTACGAGGAATACTTACAACAATTCCCCCAGCTTTTCTTGCAGCTTTCGCAGCTTCCCTCACTAGTCCTGCATCTTTCTCTACTCCTCCAACAAAAATCGCACCGGCTCTCGCGATTTCTTTTCCAACTTCTCTGGAGATGCGCACATATTTTGAGATCGGCAGATCTCCATAAGAGCCGATGAATCCAATCTGAATCTTTTTCAAGTTTCTCATCTTTTACCTCCATAGATTATGGCTTTTCCAATCTTAGATATATCTTGCCCATCATCTTCCAAGAGGCAGAGCAGCTTTTTATTATAAGAGATGCATAAATTCCTGACCTCTTTTTCCTTTTCCTCTGAAATGCTCGCCCATTTTATAAGATTTTCCCAGTATGGGATGAACATCTTGCCTCCATCCTTGCATTTTATATTTCTTCCATCTATCCCAAAAAGATCTCTGAGCTCTATCCATTCATAGAGATTGAACATGTTTAGTATGGTGGTTTCATAGAGATTACTGATCCTTTTACTTCCAACCTCGCTGGAAAAGCCGAGATATACTCTACTGACTTCTACTCCCACTTTTTTAATCCTCTCGCATATCTCTAAGACAGTGTCACCTTCAAACGCCCCAACATCCACGAGCGAGATTTTTTTGTATCCCCTCAATGCTTTCATCTGCTCACTTAATGATTTATTTCCCGGGCGTTCAGCAATTCTTACCTCTCCAGTTGCTGGGTTTGTCTCTCTTGTTATCTCCAAAAATTCTGATGCGTTTGGCATATACACCCGGTCTAGGCTCACTATGGGATAAACACTTCCCTTCGTTAGCTCTTCAAGTTTAATTGATTCGGAAGATGCATCGAATTCCTTCTTCTGGATTCTATCGGGAATGCAAGGCCAGAATCTTGAAAGGAACTCTCCCTCAAGATCTTTTATTCCCTGCTTTGTTCCATCTCCGAGCTCATAGCCTATCTTCCTCTCGAGTGTTTCAACTAGGTCTCTTGTTATGAGATAGGTGAACAGAATCAGAGTTCATTTTACTCCTCTGCCCCCGCATATTTTCTTGATGCATATTCTTTTTTAAAAGAAGATGCAGGGCGAAAGGAGGGAGTCGAACCCTCTCCTAGCGAGCCACAGTCGCTCGTCATAACCGTTAGACCACATTCGCCATATCCTTTTATTAGCTGTGGATATTTTACCTTCCACTCATTGACTTTATTTAAATTCTTTGGGCTACTCCATCCGATTAGTTCTTCATATCTCTTAAATTGAGATATGCCATTTAAACTAATTCTCTGATAATTTCCGGCCGGAGAGATTTTTGGATCAAAACCCAACATCTTTAACATGTTAGAGGCCTCTTGAATGACCTTTGTAGAGATTAAGGTAAGTTCAATAACTGGATAATACTTATTGTATCCATACTTTGATTTAAAGGAAATGCAGCCATCTGTATCAAATAATCCTCTTAAAAATGAGGATAAAATTGCCACATCATTCACTTTTATAGATTCTGGGACAAATAGATTTACCTTATTCCCAGGTCTTATCCCAATAACTTTGGTCTTAAACTCCCAAATAGCTTTAGATTTTAATTCAAAACCATAGCTCGTTTTAAAATCTTTCAATGAGACATCTAGATTGTACAGCTTTCTATATAACGGCCTAATATAATCAAGATAGTATGCCTTTTCATTGTAAGGATTCCCCTTTAGTCTATATTCATATCTTTTTTCTGAAAGAAATCCGTCCCCATAATGCATGCCAATTTCTTCCGCTAACTCCGGAGTTAATTTAGTCGGCAGTTTTACGTTCTTCTCCTTGTCGTAACGACTAAAAGTAATCCGTGAAGTATCAAGATTTAATTTTCCGTTCTTATAAACCACTGATATAGCACTAACCCTTTTCTTTTGCTCTCCCAAAACCTTTCTTCCAATAACAACCTTTTCCTCCACAACTATAGCACTATATTTCTCTAGAATCTCCTTTTCATTTTCATCCACGATTTTCAGAATGTTCTTGAAAACAGTATAAGGAACGTCGCACATACCAAACATATATGCCTTACTTAATGTAGACTTGTTTACATTTAACCTATTTGCTAATTCTCTCCATGTCAAATTAGAATCTAATTTAAGATATTCAAAGAATTCTTTTTGTTTTCCGGCTGCAAACTTAACTCTCTTTTTCATAAATAATTGAAGTAAACCAAATTTATATATATTGCGTACTACGACTAAACTATCATTACTTAATCTATCAGAAATAAATGCGTAGCTATAAAGATCAGTCCGGTTAGTTATGAACTAACCTCCAATTGATTTTTGTAGCTGTCATGATCTTTTCATGCAGGAGATGCTTTTAAACTTTGTGATTTTCCCTTGGATTGGCTTCGCCAATCTCATCTCTAAGTTTTTTAATGATTTCTCCTCCACACTTATCCCAAAAATCAAGAATCTCCTCCGCCTGCTGAATTGTTGCTCGAAACCCCCTATAATTCACATCATGCCTTGTTTTTTTGAACCTGTCGAGAGAGTTTAGTTTTAATTTATCCTTTATATCAAAATCCTTTAGAGCTTCTAGACTTATCTCATGGTTTAAAGGCTCATACCCTAAAAGCCACCATTTTGCGTCTGCAAGTTGTCTAACTGACTCATATATTTCCCTAAATATCAGGGTTGCCGTGTCGTTATTCAGCTTGATGCTTTTTGTGACTTTGGCATTTATTTCAGCAGAATTTATCATTGATATGATCTTTTCTATATCTCTCTGCCTGTTTCTTATAATTCTTGATTTAAGCCACACGCCGATAAACTCTTTTTTCATTTATTCACCTCTAAAAATCCCCATAGTAAAATACCGTTTGCTATATTATTAAAAACACCAATATCCATATTCTCTCTGTTAAATATATGTATTTGGATTCTTCTCCCAATAATCTTTTCAAACTCCAATAGGTCTCGAAGTCCAATAATCTGATATTTCTTTGCTTCGCCTGATTCTATGGCTATATCTACATCTGAATTAGACATGTCTTCTCCTTTTCTGTAGCTGCCAAATAGAACTATGGCCTTTGGGTTCTTGAAGTAGTCGACAAGAAATTCAACTAATCCGCTCTTATAAACAAAATTTAGATTATAAGCAATCTTGCTCCTTACGTAAATCCAATTTGTTTGGTTTGATCTTATTCTCCAGATTTTACTCAGTTTTTCGATACTGATTAGCCCAATTTCCTGGAACTCTTCTAGCATACGCCCTATGTTTGCTTTAGCTACTCCAGCCTCTCTCGCTAAGTCGCTCAAGCTAAACTCCTTTTCCGGATACTTGAATAGGACTTCGATTACCTTGCTTTTTGCAGTTTCTTCATATAACTTAAGGTATCTTTTCTGAACAATCGATTTTATCATATAACGTATGTTATAAATTAGAACTATTTAAACTTTGTGATTTCTCGAAAGATTCTTGAACTTAGAAATCCTTGCAAAAAGATGCCAGATAACAATTACTTTCGTCGGAAGGGTGAAGAACGTCGACGTAGTTATTATGAGCAGAGCGGAAACCACGATCCTGCTGAAGATAAGAGTCTTCAAGAAAGAATATTAGCTGATATCGAATGTGGGAAATTACTCTACAGCTTGGACGAAGAAATAAGAGCAAGAAGTAAAGAGATATATGGTCTGGAAGGTATCCTAATCAAAGGACACCCGGAAGAGGTGTATAGACATATGCTAGGCAGCAACCTATCTTTCTAGAAGAAGAATTTCAGCAAGATTTATAAATCCCGCAATGGAGTTGGATTTAGTAACATGGAAGATAATTTACTTACTTATGAACTGAGTTATGCTCACCCAAATGTCGACATGTCCGCGGAAAGAAATGGCTTCAACAAGCTCGGCAATCTCTACCTTGCCTTACGTGGCGAAGTATTTGATAGCGATCCGTTCATGCAGCCAGAAGAGGCAGACATAACTCTCGCATTGAATGGCGACCTGGAATCGTGCATGTGGCAGCTTTACAAGCCAAATGATGAAACGATCGCTAAAGTCGAGATGTATTTCGCACCGCATGATGGAAGATTAAGGATTGACGGATTTTCTCCGGAGAATTTGAATAGGATGAGAATACGCGTGCACAACCCAACACAAGATATCAAAGAAGGGATTGAAAGGCTTATTTCCTCATATTCTGGAGAGAGCAAACTTATTTCTTGATCCTTAGCTTTCCAAGCAATCTTGAGAAAAATCCCTTACCTCTTCTACCAATTTCTTCCTTATACCCCCTATACTCTCTTCCGAGCAGCTTCGCTGCAAGTTCCTTGTAGGCTCTTGCTGCCTTGCTCCTTGAATGAGATCGCACAAGTATATCTTTGGCAGCAGCAGCCTCCTTCACCTTGGAATCCTCGGGCACAACACCAAGAATCCTTGTCTCGAGCATCTCCTCGATATCATCTAATAACATCTCGCTCTTATCTCCGCTCTTTCTTGTCACAATAACTCCTGTAACTGCCTTGCCCATGCTCTCCGCGATCTTCACTGCCTTCAGCGCATTAGTAACAGATGGTAGTTCTGGATTTGTTATGATGATCATTTCAGAAGCAGATTCTATCGCATGCAAAGTCTCTTTGCCAAATCCTGCAGTTGAATCAATGATGATGAAATCAGAGCTTCTGCGCAGGGAATCAATCACTCTCTTCATCCCTTCGGGCTTTGCTCTTTTCATTTCCTGGAGTGAGATGCTTCCAGGCAAGACTTTGAGGCCAGATGAATGCATGTAAACTGCATCCTTTGCCCGAGCGCGGCCGGCAAGAACATGATGGAAACTTACAGGAATCACCGGAGCGCCAAGATGGATGCCAACGTCCGGAGTTGAAATGCTAGAATCAACGAGCAAGACTTCTTTTCCCATAGAATGCAGAGCAGATGCGAGATTAATCGCCGTAGTTGTCTTGCCTACTCCTCCCTTGCCCGATACTATCAGAATTGTCCGTGCCATCCCCTTTCTTTTCTTCTTTAGATTATAGAAAGAACTAACTTTTAAATCTTTTTACCTGCTTGAAACACTTAACTATCAATAGTTATTCCAGAAGTCTTGTTAATCCTACTCTCCCCTCCCTCGCGAGCTCATCGTATCTTCTATCTGGAGCAATTCTATCCCATTCTGTTGTTATCGATCCCTCGGATTCTTTGTATCTTGCGAATGGTTTATACCCAACAACTTTCGAAAAAGAGTCAATTAAAGTTTGGTCATGCTTTTCTGATGTAACTACCAGAATCCTATCTTGAACCCATGACAGGTAAAACTGGTTTTCCTTGTATTCACCGCCACATCCATAATCAGTTACAGAAAGAGGATTTATGACTAATTCCTCGATCTCTAATCCCCCCTGCTCAACTAAATCTCTTTGGACATTATACCAATGCCATTTCTTTGTTCCAGCAATGGAGTGAGAATCTTGTAATGTTTCTACCATTAGTTTACCATTCCCTTTTGTTCCGGTCGTCATCGGCTTCTACTTCATCTGCGTCTTTTGTAATCTCGAAAACCCCAATCACATACCCTTTATTCAATGTACCTTTGTATGTATGAGGAGGAAAGGAACCATTCTTAAATGAGATTTCATCTAAATGAAGTGCTACCTCATCTTCTTGGAGAATTACTCCTTCCAACGCGAGGGAAACACTCGCTTCAGTATTATATCCCTCTGTATCATATCCCCTTCCATCAATCAAGACAAGAACTTCCTTATGCAAATATTGCTCGTACATAACCTGATTTAGAACGAAAAACTATTAAATCTTTTGCCCAAATGGGCTTTAAACCTTGCTCCCAACATACTCGATGAATTCTCGGAACTGCTTATCCCATGCATAAAGCTGGGGGATGTCTATCACTGTCTCTTTCTTGCCATTGAGCACAAGGATCGCGACTCCCTTTCTGAACTCTGCCCTTCTTATCTGCTCGAGGTCTCGCATCTTTCTGAAGAACAAGTAAAGATCTACAGTGTCTTTAACGATCTTATCCTTGTAGACATTAAGAACGATCTCTGCTCTCGCAAGCGGCGTTGAAGGTATCTCCTTAATTTTCTTTGTCCTTTTTGCCCTCAATAAAAGTGTCTCTAGGCAGAGATCGATAGTGCTCTTCCATCTTTCGATGATGTTCTTTATCACATCTGTTGTCTTCGTATATTTGAGGCTGACGAAGAGCAGATGGTCGGCACGCTTGAATTCATCTTCAATCCTTCTCATTTGAGCTTACTCCTTCAACTTAATTCTCCACGTTCAGGTGCAGTCATTATGTGCAGTCTGGATATCTCATTCTAACCCACAAGCATTTACCTCTTTTCCCTGCTTTTACTTACCTATTAGTGGAATTATGTGGTTTCTGGAGGCTTCTGATACATTAAAAGCTTTCGTTCCTTATTTTATAATTTCTCCACCGGACCTCTGCTAGGCCCCTACTAGACCTCTATCTTGGCCCTGATCTTAGAAAGAACTCTGTTTGTGATAGACAAGAAAGAGCGCAATCTTTTTTCATCTATCTGCTCTGTCTCGAGCGTCTCAGAAAGGATAACAAGAGAATCTTGCCGGGGGAACTCCATCGACGCCTCTTTCAGCTTCTTTGCAATGAACATGATCTCTCCGATCGCCTTTATCTCTTCCATGCTCAGCCCATACTCCTCTTTCTTCTTCACAAAGTTTGGATAATCAAGGTCGAACTTCTTCAGAAGAGGAAGAGACTCAGAATAATGTGCATAGAACAGGGCAGCATTAACTCCCGCCACAAGTGACTCAGAAAGAAGCTCAAGAACGCGTGAGAACATTTTCTGATCCTGCACAAGTGGATAAGTTATGGTCAGCAAGTGGGATGCAGAATTAAGCTTATTCTTGGCTTCCTTAAAGCATTCTTCAACTTTTGGATGAGATTTCACTTCTTGACTGGTTGCCATTGGATGCCATTGAAAGTTATTTTCATTTCTTCAGAATTAAGATGGCTTTCGCAATATCGCCCCTGGTTTTTATCAGCACTTCCCTTGCTTTCTTTTCAGGCATTTGTGTAGTATCAGCAACGAACTTGACATCTTTATCACTTACTTCTATTTCTTCTTCCCCCTCTCCATGTCCAGCGTCCCCGGCCCCGTGCCCCGAGCCCTGCGTTCCGTGCCCCCGGCCCCGTGCCCCGAGCCCTGCGCTCCCTTTGCCTTCCTGCACACTCACTTCACCGACTATCTGGAAAGTCTTTTGGCCAGATACTTCTACTTCCATGACTTGCGGATTCTTGATGACTATTCTCTTGCCGTTCTTTTGGGTGATTACAACCTCAGATGCTTCAACCTCTTGGTTCTTGATGCCCATCCTTCTGAGCATCTCCTGCATCTTTTTTGGGTCTGAACTTCCACCGAATGGGAACATTTTGTTTTCTCCTTTTTGCTTTTATCTCTATTACTTCTTATTCTCTTATCGCACCAAGCTTTAAATCTTTTTTGTTTTTGCCAAGCCTTCTCAGCTCCAGCTCCCAGAAAGAGAATCAGAACATGATATGGACAGCGAATTCCGCGAGTATCACAACCACTATAAGGAATATCACATGCTCTGGTTTGAGCTCTATCTTGCTCTTGTAGTCCTCAAAGTAGCGCGTAAGCCCCCCGAAACTTGCAGGCATCCTTATCTTTTCATCCGCCATCTTTTTTTATACCATACTTCATGGATTGCCATTTAAAAAACTTTGCGGAGCACTAAGGGCCGAGAAAAGCCTTAAAAACCACCCTTCCCTAATATAAAAAAGAGCAAGATGGAATACGAAAGGACTAGTTTCTGGTGGGGATTTGCTGGAGGAGCACTTGCAGCGTATACTTTTGTCTTCTTATTTATTGCAGTGATTGCGTTTATGGCTAGTATCGGACTTATAAATGTGTCCTTATTTCTGGCCATATTTTCAGGGATATTTACACTACTGATAATCTTCGGCAAAGTTCTCGGTAGCAAGGCACTGAAAGAAGAAGTAAAGACTTCAATCCCCCGCAGGAAAAGAAGCAAAAAAGGGGTAAGGTAATTCGAGTGATTTCCTGGGCCTGAACCGAACCCAGGAGATTTTTATAACATGGGAAATATTTTTACTAAAATAAAATCTGCCCTGCGTGAGACCCTGAAGATCAAGCAAGGAGAAAGGGTTCTTATTGTTACAGATTTGAGGATGCATCCCATCGCAGTTAAATTTCTTAACGCTGCAAAGGCATTGAGCGGGAATGTAAAAATCTTAGTAATAAAACAAACCCAAAGGCATGGAGCAGAGCCGAAAAAAGAGGAAGCGCTTGCAATGAGAGGGCACGATGCGCTCATTTTGCTTGTCACAAATTCTCTGACCCATACAGATGCGCGCCGCGCTTCATCCCTTGGAGGGGCGAGAATTGCAAGCATGCCTTCTTTCTCGCTGAAGATGATGCATGCTCTTGCTGTTGATTACAAAAAAATGCGTGCGCACTCACATAAATTACTGAAAGAATTGAACAAGGCAAGAAAAGATGGCACAATATTCCATATCACCTCCCCGAGCGGCACTGACCTGAGACTTAAGATTCTTGAAAAAGTGTACATAGATGATGGTGATATAAAGGAAGATGGAGTAGCAAATCTTCCTGCAGGGGAAGTATTCTTCGCACCGAAAGATGCAGAAGGAGTTTTGGTTGTAGATAGGTATGAGAATAAGATAAGGAAACCAACAATACTAGTGATCAAGGACAATGCTATCTCTTCATTCCCGGGCAGCAGAGAAGGGAAGATACTCAAGAAGATGTTCTCTGTGCCGGGAGGAAACTTTGTTGCAGAATTCGGAATCGGCACGAATCAGAATGCCACCATCATCGGAAACACTCTCCAGGATGAGAAAGTCAAGGGAACAGCACATGTTGCCTTCGGCAACAATGTGAGCATGGGCGGAAAGAATAATGCAAAAGTGCACGTCGATACGATTCTGCTGAGGCCGACGATAAGAGTTGGCTCCCGCGTTCTGATGCGCGATGGGAAAGCGCTGTGGTAGGATTTTTATAATTTTCTTTTTTATCACCTAAATGAGAAACCTTGCACGCGGTCTGGTGCATAATTACCAGAAGGAGATAGTGGATGCAGCGGAATTCATGCATAGTTATGTTGCAGGTAAGGATGAATTTGCTGACGAAGCCAAAAGATGGGCTGTAAACATACTTCGGGGCTTCAGAAAAGAATTATCTTTCTATCCAAATTTCAGGCTTGAAAGACCAGATATGCAGGAAGTTGGAAAAGTCATAGTTGAATATACTGGTTCTCATGATCCGATGTACGATCCAGAGAGCAATCGTGTAGATACAACTAAGGGAAATGAGTCACTTTCGCTGAAGATAGGGGTCGTTCTCGCTTCCTTGATCTCAAATGAAAAGATGCTGCAGACAGTAAGAGCACACAATGCGGCCATCGCTTCCTACCTCAATGAAGTCTATGATCTGTATATCATTGATCCTGGAGACCAGAAGATGTCGGAAATATCCCAAAAGTTTGTGGATGATAGCCCTATCGATGCCACAAGGGCTATGGGCCTACTAGAAAGAGTGACAAAAAATTTTGATGAGGAGGTATTACTGATCCCAGAAGATGAGGATTACTTCACAAGGCACATCTTCAGGACAGGATTCTCAACTTATCCGGGAATAGGGGCAGAAGTAGAATTTCTTATACAATCTGGTGAGTTGAAGTGAAGAATCAAAAAAACCCAAAAGAAAGAAAAAAAGGTAGGCAGGAATAGGCCGCCTTCTGTTTCTTCTCCCTAAGTCCCCCCAGGACAACTAGGGAAAGAAGATGTCAGCATTCCACTGAGCCGCTTTTCGCGTTGCACCAACCAGGATGGCCGTTTCATCAATTCTCTGTGCTCGGAAAACAATGTTTTCCGGCACGCCAGAAATGTTTTGCATTTCTGAGCGTTTCATAGCTCGTTCGCTTTTGGTAAGTGCTGCACTTTATGCATGAGCCTAGGTTTTATCCCAAGCCTCTGTTTACAAAATGCGCAGGCACTTAACACTCGAACTCATAGCTCCACAGAGCTGTGTCGTTTCTGTGCCAGATTTCGCCCTGCCTTTCAGCAGTTTGCCTTTACAGCAAATGGCTTACTGGTGGGCGGACCTTCCTCTCGTCCTCGCCTGTTAGAGCAAGAATAAGATAGCTGACTACCTGCCTACCACTTTCCCGAGTGTTCGGGAATTTAAAAATGTTTTGGAGAAATATCAGAGCCAGTAATCCGGCATTGTGTCATCAAAACCATATCTGTAAAGAACTTTCTGAAGTTCTGAATGTCTGATGTCTAACTGGTGTCCAATCCTGACTTCTAGAGTTATCTCCTTATCATCCTTTCTTGGAATAACACTTCCATCCGGGATCATGAGCACGCAATCAAATGCGACTTGCGAAGGATGCAATCCGACATACTGCCTTAGCGGCGGGGTTATGGCTATCTCATCAAGGTCTCCTAGCAGTGACGTATAGAAATCCTCTATCTTCAGATCCTTTATCTCGTCTGTACCTTTCCTCCCCTTCAGCGGAAGGGCTCTTTTTTTACCGACTTCTAACTTGTATGTTGTCCTATACACCATCTTTTTCTCTCTTCAGATAAGGACGGAAAATTTAATAAAGGTTTTGGAGAAAATAGAAAATAAAAAAGAAAAATAATCCTGTGTTACGCTGCTTTATACGCAAGCGCCGTTCACGCACTGAGCTGTTACATTACCTGCACAGTTGTATTGCTGATTTGCCCGCTGGTTGCTTGAGCAATAGTACTCTCGCAGAAGTGTTGATGACTCGCATGCATCTGTGTTGCTAAATGGGTTTCCATTGAAGCTTCCAGACGCTGTTCCTTGCGTTCCAGTCACAAATCCACCATCTGTATCAGAGCAACTCGCATCTGCTTCATCGTTGTCTGTTGCTGATGAGCAAAGAGTGTCTGCAGGGTAATCTGTATAGGTATCACTATCATCATCCAATCCATTATCACATTTGATACTGCTTTTTTCGTTGTTATCAGTTACACTAGCACATCCAGGGTCATCAGGATAGTCTATAAGGCCATCGAAGTCATCGCTAACCCCATTATCACACTGCACAGTTCCAAGCTCATTATTATCGTTCTTGCTCGCGCATCCCGGATCTGCAGGGTAGTCAATGTAAGTGTCACCATCGTTGTCTAATCCGTCTCTGCATTGAGCCGCACTTCTTGGGCCTCCGCCAGCTTGGACAAAGATAGCAGCAGCCATAACAACGACAACCAACAAACCAAGAACTAATAGATTTTTGTTTTGCATTCTTTCCTCTTTACCTCCTTTTAAGCACTTAAGATTTATGCTCTCCAATGGGTAAGAAAAGGTTAAAAAGGCTTTGGAGGAGTTTTGAAACTACCATGTGTATAGGAAAATTCTGCAGGCATCAGATTATCCCAACATACACTCTCTCACGCACTTCATCTGGAAGCAGCGCCTGTGTCACAGAATTGAATTCAAAGCCAGATCTTTCAAGAACTTCGCTATACTTCTCAGTCCTCCTTTTCATTCTTGAGAGCAGCTCTTCCTTCTGCCTGAAGTAGTATTCTGGTTCTTCATCAGCACTCGGCAGGCTCAAGAATGCACTAAGGTACGCTGGCGGGAGCAGTATGTCGAGCCATAACGTGTCATTAATCATCCTAAGCAGTGAAGGAGTCTTGTCCACAACAAATAAACTATACACTTCCTGCCTCCCTGAAACAAGTTCCGCAACAATACACTCAGAAGGAAAATCCGCAATCTCCTCAAGCGCACTTAAAGCATCAGCCAGTGCCGATTCTTTCATCATCCTTCCCAAAGGATTATCAAGGTCAAGGCAGTGGCTGTATTCCAACAAGTCCTTGCTTCTTTGTTGATTCTGCATTTTCTGTAAGAATAAAAATTTTCGAAGGTAGAAAATATACACAATATGGGGGCAAGCTTCTTATCTAATAGTTGTTGATTCTATAAAATTGGATAGGCATTGCGCAGACAAGATGTTCAGAAACTTTTGAATGTGCCCAGGATTCAACTACCTCCCCAAGAGCATATGCATTGGCCTCATCAGGGATTATTACTTCTCCACGAACATTAAATTTCTCTTTAAATTCATTTCTGTAATACTCTTTATTTTCTCCGTCCAATACCTCTACAAGTCTTTCAATCATGGTTTCCTGACGATCAAACGAACGGGTAAAAGAAACATTTGCAGGATTGCCGACTGGTTTGGCATCTAATATTTTTCCATCAAGCCTTATCTCGCCTTCGCTATCAACCTCAATTCTTTTCAAGTTTAATTTTCTTTCAAGCTGCTTTGTGTCCATATTACTTGTACCAAGTTCTGCTTTAAATAATTTTCGCAAAGAAAGTCGAAAAATAGAGACATGATAGGAAGCACAACATGTGCGGAAAAACCTAAAGTTTCCGATGAGGCTTTTAGTAGTTGCAAGCTGAATACCTCGCCGAAGCTTGGTACTTACACTCCAACTCTATCGACGTTCTCTTCTAGAACGGCCTTCGTTGCCTATTTTTGCGAGCGGCTTCGAGCTTAGATGCTTTCAGCTCTTATCCACTAAGGCGTAGCTGTGCAGCCTGCCCTATCGGACAACTGCGCACCAGAGGCCTCCGATGCCGGTTCCTCTCGTACTACGACATCGTTTCACTCAGGCAACCACACACCTAACAGATATCATACAAACTGTCTCGCGCATGTAATCCTACACTTATGATTTTGCGTAGGCATGGACTATACCATCATCCTTCTCTTGCAAAAGGAGATCGGCGTATTACCTCTGAACTTAATCAGAAGTCCCAAGTGTAAAACTTGAAGTCTCTACGGGGTCATTAAAGTGCTTAATTTGATTTTGCAATGAAAATTGCAAGCACTACAAAATCCACACTCCAAGACTTCCCTCGGTATTACCATAACATTGACAGTTAAAATATGTTAAGGCTTCACCGATATGAGCCAATTTTATTATTCATTCCCTTACGAGAATGCAACGCCAGCGTTGACGTTCTTAACCCAGCTCACGATCCTTATTAAGTGGTGAACTCCCGCACCCTTGGCTGCTTATGCACAACCAGGATAAGGAGAGCCGACGGCGATGTAGCAAACCGCGCCGTCAATATGAACTATCGGGCGCGACAACCCTGTTGTCCTTGGGGTAACTTTTCTGTCATCTTCAGGCCCTACTAATAGGCCATGAAGGTTCGCTGAGCCAGTCTTTCAACTCTGGATTTCTTGCTGTTCAAAATCCAGTCAGGTAAGCTTTTGCCTCTGCGCTCTACTCCTGGTTTCTGTCCAAGATGAGCTTACCATTGGGCCCTTCCGATATCTTTTCGGAAGGGTGCCGCCCCAGCCAAACTGTCCGCCAGCAGGTGTCCTCTTTCGAGTGAGCTCTTCAGTTTTGAAAGAGTGGTGTTACATTGACGCCTTCCCATCATCCGAAAACAATGGTGCAACGCTCCCACTTACACTATGCAGCCAAAACCGAAGCGCAGCTACAAGCTACAGTAAAGTTCCACAAGGTCTCTGCTTCCCATTAGGTGTCCCTGGCCTCTGCACCAGGCAGAATGTTCGGAAGTTGCTAGGTAGGGACAGTAGGCACCTCGTTAAACCATTCATGCAGGTCACTATTCAAATGACAAGGCATTTCGCTCACATCTGTTACTTTCCTTTTCCTTTCGAAAAAGTACTAACCATTTTCATGGCGTGCTGCAATTTCTTGCAACATCCTTTCATCGCTGAAAGGGTCGGACTATATCTTAACTTTTGAGATTACAAAAGTTTCTGGCGTATAGTCTCTGAGGGTTCTAGACTTATTTTCTTCTTAGAAAAATTGGTTTTACCTGTCTGTTCATCTTACTTGCGATTGTAGCGATCCTGTGCAATCCTTTTTCAGTCAAATGTTCTTTGTTTCTCATCAACTCAAGAACTTTTGAAAACAACTCAAAGTTTTCCATTTTCGTAGTTTTGAGAGGATTTTTTCTAAAAAACTCAGAGAGTTTCTCTAAGTTCTCTAGTCCTCGAACTCTGAATTCTTTCCTAATTCCGTTCTTGTCCTTTCTGTTGACTCTTACTCCACCAAATCCAAAATATTCTTGCAATTGAAAAAGAACTTTTTCATCTTTTTCGTGCTGAACAATTCTGAATTCCGGCAGCACTTGGTATCCAAGCGACATTCCACTAATTTTGTTGATTGCAACGTGAAAGCAACCTTCGCCGTCTGTAAAACCAACAATCCAATCTTTGTCTAGCCTTCCCTGCTGATTGTCCGCACTCATAACATTTTCACCACATAGTTAAGGTATGATATATCCTTAAAATGCTTTGTGGTAGCTTGAGATACTCGGATTTTCCAGCATATAGCCAGATTTTACTAAGGCAACTTTTCTGTGATTTACCTTAAGCTGTCTGTTACTTTCATCCTCTTGCGAGAACTACTAACCATCCTTCCAGATGGCGATTGCACATTTCTGCGCAACTCCTCATGTCTCCATGAGGGTCGGACTGTATCATCTAAACTTCTTTAGAAAAGAAGTTTAATCAAGAAACTTCTAATCCAAAATTTCTAAAAATGTTTAGTCTGGCGTGCAGTCTCTGAGGGTTTTTCTCATTGAGAAATCTTCCCTGCGGATTGTCTCTATTCTTTGGATTTTTACTCGTAAATCGAGTACCAAAGACTTAACGAGAGTTTCCCGCATATAGCCAAATTTTAATGCCCCCTTAAGCTGAGGGTCATAGTTACCCCCGCCGTTTTGCGGGTCTTAGGCCCCTTGAAAAGGGCTTTAAAGCACCGCAACTGGGCAGGTCTCACCAAGTATACTAAGCCTTTCGACTTTGCACTTGGCTACGTTTTTGTTAAACAGTCGGGCGCCTCTTGTTATTGCAACCTTCCTTTTCCAAAGAAAGGCATGGCTTCTCGCTAACTTACGCCACCAAATTGCCGAATTCCCTTACCTAGATTACACTTTCATGCCTTAGCCTTCTTAGCTAGAGCACCTGTGCCGGTTCTCGGTACGGTTACTTGACTTCAACTTGCATAGCTTTTCACGGACCCTAGGATTCAGCAGATACAGAAGAGATTCATCTGATTCTCAGCATTACGCTCCACAGATTTCTCGCTCCTTGTGCAGCGACGGCTGCACTCCGACTATCCCGAGGCTATCTAGCAAGCTTTTCTTGCGATGTAATCAAGTAGTGAAGGAATATTAACCTTCTATCCTTTCGCCGTTTGCAGTTAAGCAGCGACTTAGGACCGACTAACCCTTGGTTGATTGACATTGCCAAGGAACCCTTGCTCTTGCGGCACTTTGCTTTTTCAGCAAAGTCTGTTCCTACTGCTACCAGGATTCTCGATAGCACTCGATCCATCTCCTCTTATGAGAAAACTTCAACTCAAGCGCCACGCCTGCCTACCCGACATTCTTATCCAGAATGCGGCATGGTATCGGTAATAAGCTTAGCCCCGTCCATCTTCAGCGCCCGGAACCTTGGAGGGTGAGCTGTTACGCTTTCTTTAAAGGATGGCTGCCTCTGAGCCTACCTCCCCGCTGTCTTCGGTTGCAGACAACTTTCGTTACACTTAGCTTATATTTAGGGACCTTAACCACGCGTTGCTTTGATCAGCTTGTGAACATGTAGCTTACCCACACGCTCTCACTCCCTTGTAATGCAGCGCATATTTTCTGAGTTGGAAAGAGAACCGTAGCGTAACGCCCTGCATTCTCCATCCGTGTCTTTACTATATGCGCGAGCAACAAGAGGCTATACTTAGGCATATTTCGGCAGGAACCAGCTATCACCGGGTTAGATTGGCTTTTCACCCCTACTCATAGGTCATCCAAGTACATGTACATAACACTGGTTCAGGCCTCCACCCCTCGTTAGAGGGGCTTCACCTTACCCACGAGTAGATCACCCGGATTCGGGTCATAGCCAAGTGACTTACCCCCTTTCAGAGGCTCTCAAAGAGATTCGCTTTCGCTTCGGCTCCGCTTGCGCTTAACCTTGCCACTTGACTAAACTCCCTGGCCCGTTTTTCAAAACGTATGCTACAAACCCTGTCTCTTTCGAGCAGGAGTCCGTAGCGAGAGTGTCACTGTTAGATTTCAAGCTCTTTTAACTCTCTACCAAAAGTGCTTTTCAGCGTTCCTTTACAGTACTATTCGCTATCGGACTTGAGTTTATATTTAGAGTTTGCTCTTAGTAGAGCAAGTTCGTACCTCGTATCCAGGAGGTACTACTCTAGAAAATCCACTCTTCCTTCCAGTTTTATCTACGGGGCTATCACCCTCTATGGCCCTGCATTCCAGCAGAGTTTGACTCACTGATGAGGAAAAGCCGCTTTCGCACGGATTTCTGCAACACCACATCTCTCTTCGCTTTCACAAAGAGATTCAGTTTGCTCTGTTCCCTTTTCGCTCGCTGCTAATTGGGGAATCACTTTTGTTTTCTTTTCCTGCGGGTACTAAGATGTTTCAATTCCCCGCGTCGGCCTATCTTGCGATACACTCCGAAGAGTCCTAATCGGATTCAGAAATTCTTGGTTCAAAGGCTGCATGCGCCTCGCCAAGACTTATCGCAGCTTGCTACGTCCTTCATAGCAACTCAAGCCAAGCTGTCCATCTAACAGTTTAGTAGAAACTTTCTTGCAAGAAACTTTTATTTCCTTGCTTATCTAGGTTTTTCTTCCGAATTTCCTTATTGGGAAATTTTTTCTTGTTGTGGTCTTCCTATCATGTCTCATAAATGAAAAATATGATTCTCATATTTCTCTCGACCTTCACCCAAATGCATGCTGCAGATGAGTTGCGTTTCAGATTTTTGAGTTCTGAATATGAGTTGTGATTATCTAACCATCTGCCTCAAGCGGCAGCCTACCTCAACTTCGTTGCCGAGGTCCATCTCTGGTGAATACTTTCTTTCATGCAGTATTCCTCTAACTTTTTTCTTAAGCTCACTTAAGCACTCACCATAGTGCTGATATCCAACACTTCCTCTTGGATAATCTGATTGATTTTTTGCATCCAGGATCTGTGAAAGGGATGGACTATCGATCTTCTTTAGGCCTTCATCAATGCTAGGGTAATCCACCCTTAACACCTCTCCTTCCGGAAAGGTTACATGTCCGAGTTTTGGATCTATACTAAATTCAACCTTTGGACCTTCTTCACTGAATGTAATCTGAATATGCTTTTCATAATTTATTGCCATTTTTCTTCTCCACCTAAATCTAATTTCCTATCAAAATCTCCTCGAGCTCGTTCACAACGTCTCCTTCCTTTCTCTTCCAAAGGGAATCGAATTCCCCGGGGTTCATCCCCGCAATCGAATCAAATCCTTTTGCTGTCGGATAGATGTTAACTATTGTTTCCCTGTTCCAAAGGAAACCTTCTGTTATTGCTTCGATTATAAATTTTCTTTTGACATCATACTTCACAACACAGCTACTCATCGGCAGCCCATATTCGATAGTTATGATCCTTCTCTTGCCAGCACTTTCTTTGCCGGCGATGTAATAGATACCTTTCGAATCATCAGCTGCGATTGCCGTATGATTAATCCCTGTTGGGGGAATTCCTGAACCGCCAGTTTGGGTTTCTAAAGTGTATCCGTCTGATCTGTCTTCCATTTTCTTTTCTGGGTATGAAATGAATATTTAAAACAAAAAAGTAGGTTAGTTAGCAAATGCAAGAAATTGTCATCTTTGTTCCCTGCCGAGAGGTCTTCTTGATTTTCTTTGCAGAAGCTTCTCCTTTCTTGGTGGAGCTTCTTTCACAAAGAAGGTCCAATGGACTCAGCGGGATTCGAACCCGCGACCTCTGCCGCGCTTGTCTTCACTTGAAAAATGCAAGGGCAGCGCTCTAATCCAACTGAGCTATGAGCCCTAAACACTTTCCGCAATGACTGCTTAAAAATCTTTGCTGATTTTTGTTGATGCTATAACTGTGCATTTGTTCTCGTATATCTTCTAGCAAATTTATTTCTCTAACTTTTGTAAACCAATTCTTTATTGATTTAGGAGGTGATCCATCTGCAGGTTCCCCTACAGATACCTTGTGACAACTTAGCCTTCCTTGTCGTATTCAGATTCATTCCCAGAAGGACTTCATCTAGACAAAACTCGGATGGCTTGATGGGCGGTGAGTGCAAGGAACGGGGACTTATTCACCGGGCATTGCTAATACCCGATTACTAGGGATTCCAGCGTCATGAGGCTGGGTTACAAGCCTCAATCTGAACTAAGCTACACTTTAAAGATTAGCTTTCTCTTTCGAGATTGCATCCCATTGTGTGTAACATTGCCGCGCGCGTGTAGCCCAGGGGATTCGGGGCGTACTCACCTAACGTAGCCCACACCTTCCTCTTGCTTACGCAAGCAGTCTCTATAGTGTGCTACACTCATCGTGTGAGCAACTATAGACGTGGGTCTCGCCTGTTACCTGATTTAACAGATCGTCTCACGACACAGGCTGACGTCGGCCATGCACCTCCTCTCAGCGTGTCTGGTAAGCCCTTCAGACTGACCTTCATCCTGCTGTCGCTCCTGGTGAGATTCACGGTGTGGAATCTAATTGAACCGCACGCGTCACCCCTTGTAGCGCTCCCCCGCCTATTCCTTTAAGTTTCAGTCTTGCGACCGTACTCCCCAGGTGGCACACTTAACGCCTTCGCTTCAGCACCACTTTCTCACGAGGAGAGAGTGATGTTTAGTGTGCAGTGTTTACAGCTAGGACTACCCGGGTATCTAATCCGGTTTGCTCCCCTAGCTTTCATCCCTCACCGTCAGACCCGTTCTAGTAGACTGCCTTCGCCGTTGGTGGTCCTGTCGGGATTATAACATTTTACCGCTTCCCCAACAATTCCGTCTACTTCTCCCGGTCTCTAGTTCTGCAGTGTCCCTAGCACGTTGTAATGTTGAGCAATACAATTTCACAAGGGATTTACAGAACCGGCTACGAATGCTTTAGACCCAATAAATGTGGCTCCCACTTGAGCCGCTGGTATTACCGCGGCGGCTGGCACCAGTCTTGCCCAGCCCTTATTCTTTATACTTTTTACATATAACAAAAGCCGACACTTAGTAAGTGAAGGCACTTCCGCTACCTCTATCACTCTTTCGAGCAGTGTAAAATTTTCGCGCCTGCTGCACTCCGTAGAGCTAGGATCAGTGTCTCAGGATCCTTCTCAGGGCACCCCCGCTAAGGGCCCTTACTGATCTTTGGCTTGGTGGGCCGTTACCCCGCCAACAACCTAATCAGCCGCAGCCCCATCCTTAAGCCTTGCGTTTCAATTTAGAAACATTCCAGTATTCTAAATCTATGAAGTATTACCCTCAGTTTCCCGAGGTTATCCTCCGCTTAAGGTCAGGTTAGCTACGTGTTACTGAGCAGTTTGCTCTCTCGCGAGAAACTTGCATGGCTTATCCGTAGCGGAAGAGCAGCAGCCTCTAGCAGGATCAACTAGATTTGACCTTTTTAGAAAAGAACTTTCATCAAGAAAACCTGACGAAAGCCCAATCAAAAAGTTCTAGATGAAACTTGTACTTGGTATTGGGTCGCAAGAATAATTATTTCTCTTCCTTATCTGCATAAACTTAATAAGAATTGCACGGAAATTTTTAATTTCCGGCATGCCAAAAAGCATCGCTTTTTGAGCATTTACGAGTTTTATAGCTTTAGATTTACCTTTAGAATCAGTTTCAGTTTTCGCTGAAACGTCATATCAAGAAGTATCTCTGCATCGCTATAGCCAACTAACCTACATCGTGCCAGTTGCATGCAGAAAAGGCATTCATTTTAAATAAAAAAGCTATTAGTGATAAGAAAAAAATTCTTTATAAACCTTGTGGAAAAAATGCCCTTTGGGTTATGCCTCAACCACATGTGTGGCCCTGTAAGCTTTATTCAAATTCCGGTGTTCAGCATACCTTTTCTGGATCCTTTCCTCAAGCTCAAATGGGTCCAATTTTCCATCAGATTGGTAGGATAGTGTGTTAACTACTTCTGGCAAGGTTCTATTCATAACGCCTTTTTCCATTTCTTCTACCGGAAATGGATGGAAGAAACATGAAAGTGCGAATTTCTTATCAACTTCATCAAATAATGCACACAAGGCAAGAAAATCTGTAGCATCTAGAACAGTATCATCGAAGTCACCTTCATTCTTAACAAACCATTCAAGATAAGATTCAATATTCTTCAAAGTTGCCGCCTCTTTCCTGCGTCCATATTCTAAGGACTGCGAGGAAAACCCGATTCCATCATCCCTAAAAGTATATGTGGAGTAAGAGCTTCTAAGGTGCATATACCCTTTTTGGTTTGAACTCAAATTCCCTTTATCACCAGAGATAACTTCGCCAATAAAGGATTTGCTAGTGCCGAATACCCTTTCGTATTCACTAACAAGGTCTTTAACCCTTCTTCTATCTTTGAATCTTTGAATTAATCCCATTTTCTATACGACTTAAACTCGTATAAGCCTTACCTCTCCAAGCTCTGCGGAAACCCCTTCTCCAGTGTATTTACCCTCGGTGTACGCCTCGATAACTCTCTGAAATGCTGGCAATTTTCCTTGATAGTCTCCAAAAAAGGCCCATCTTTGTTGGTCTTCTACACCAAGGGAAGAATAGGGAGCCGCATCTTTTATCTTACCTTGAGAAAAGTCATCAAACTTTGCAGAAATTTCTGGAAGATCCTCCCCTATTTGGGAAAGTAAGGAATCTATATACGGCTTAAGAACTGGTTTTCCGTTGTACTCTATCCTACTTAGACCACCCAATATTTCTTCGGCCCGTTGTTTTGTAAGTTGATCACCCATTCTAGCCCATGGATAAGGTTTTTTATAAATCTTTCTTTTGTTACCACTTCGTAGTTTTCCATTATTCGAACAAAATTAGTTGCTGTCTTCCCCCCTACAGCATACCATCTTAATCAAGAAAAAGATCTATATTCATGGCCAACAACTTCCGGAATCTTGAGATATGGAAGGAAGGGTATCAATTAGCGGTCGACCTATACAGGCTGACAGAAGGTTTCCCGAAAGAGAACAATAGCTTGATCTCGCAGATAAGACGAGCTGCCATATCAATTCCGCTGAACATAGCAGAGGGATGCTCAAGATTCAGCAAGAACGCCTTCCTCAACTTTTTGAGTTACTCCTATGGTTCTCTCCTCGAGCTCGAAGTTTTGATGCACCTTTCCAAAGATCTAAATTATATGAGTGAAGAAGAGCACGAAGAGTTTATCAAAAGAATAGAGGTCCTTTCAAAGATGGTTTACACATTCATGTACAGGGTTGAGAAGCAAAGATGGCTGAATTGGTTTAAGGATTAATTCTTCCACCTTTTTGGTAGCCCTACCCTTTAATCTTATGGCCCCGTTGCGCTCTATATTTCTGCTCATCAAAGTTAGCTTTCCAGGAACTTCCATCATAAAAGACACTGTATTCTGTCATTTTGGAATAATCTTCACCCGGATCAAATTTTTCTACATAAAGGTTTACGCTTGTTCTATCCTCATATCCGCCATCAAATCGTGAGCAGAATCTGACCGCGTCGAGAATCAAATCATCAATTGAGGATGGATTCTTATTATTCAGCATAAAGGCTCCGACTTCAAATCCGTCATGAGTCGGATGGAAGACAAATACCTCTTCCTTCTTCCTTATCGCTATAGTCCCATGTGTGCTCATATCTGCATCAGTAGGGAAAAATATAAATTACTTGTGCAAGAATCAGCGCCCTAAGGATCATTAGCCATAATAAGATAGATCCGCTAGGAAAAACCCTGATTTTAGGGAGCGCGCCTTGAGGAAGGAAATATAAACTTTTTCCACATAATCATAGCATGATATCGGCAGATGATTTCAATTTCTCCTCCACCTTCTTTGGTTATATGCGGTTGAAAGTAGAAGATGATTTCAGGATTCCTGCCTATGGTGTGTACAATACAGATAGGCCACTTGAGAGGGCTATGAAATCTGCTATTGCCGATGGAAAAATCTCGGAAGAATTTGCCCAAAAATTACACTTAACCACAGACTTAGCGGGCCCATATTCTCCCACCCTCCATACAATGTTTTATGTCGCCCACGATATGAGGGGGATTATAGAATGCCGGCACAGCTCACTTGGAAATAAATATCAGCACTTTGTCTTCTGTATTGGTAGAGACTTAGCATCAGATATAATCAAAAAACGCGGAGAAGACCCGGAGATGGAAAGATTTGTCGATTCTGTTCTTGAGAATTTAGCTAAGCAAAGAGAACTTGCATCTAATGTAAGTGTAGGTGCCTAAACAGCCGCAGCCATCCTCTCATCAAGCTCCTTCACAGCCTCTCTGCATTTTTGAAGTATCTCATCCAGGGAATTCTCCACATCTTGTCTAGGATTCTGAGCTCCTTTTACCGAGCTATACGAGCCATATTTCGGTTTTCCATAACTCTCTTTAGAATTATCTTTCCCTTCGTAACTTGCATATTCTTGAATCATCTTAGTTTTTTGTCTCGCCGATTTATGCATCTGAGGCACTTTATAAAACTTTTGGGATATAAAAGAAGAAATCATAAATTATCTATCAAATCATTCTAGAAAAAGGCAGAACTTCCCCTAGCATGCTTTTGTATCTAATCTGTTGCTATTGGTACCGCCAAAGCTTCCTGGCAGGTTTGCTCTAATTGTGAAAGAAGTCTACTAGTGACTGGTTGTAGGGTGTGATTGTACACTTTCATTCCGCCGTTCTTGCGCTCATTCATCGCCTGTCTTGCGACATCTTCAATTAAGCTCCCTTGGTCTATGTATGATCTAGCAAGAGTCATTGTAGTCCCATCACCCATCTCTATCTCCACGTTTCTGCCGTATCCAAACCCGCTTCTGTATCTTACTACGTATTTTGTTAATGACATTTTCTATTTCAGCGCCCAAAAAAAGCCCAGAAAGCCGGATTTTTTTTGAAGCTGCTTTATGCCGTCAAGCGCTATTTATAAATCTTTCGATGAGAGGATTTGCCCTCAAGTATCTTCAATAAAGTTCAAGATTATTCCCGCCCAACCAAAATCTCTAAGTCCATAGGACCTAGAAAAAGTGTACCACTAAAAGGTCATTATTCTTAGAAAGATTTAAATAACCTGAAAATGAAACACTTGAGCTAAGGGAAAATGGCAGAGAGAATTGAACTTCCAGATTTTGAAGCGCTTGTTGATAATCAGGTATATGCAAGACGCGTTAGTATGGAAAAAGATAAGCTTGGATATGAGCCAAGCCGTGCCTCTACGCAAATACTATTGTTCGGAAGGCACTACATTCCAACAGATGACGAGGTTGTCGGTTATATTGTTGAAGCCGTGCAAAGAGCATCGCGAAATGGTCCGGGATCAGGCGCGACGCATCTCGAACAAGCTCTTTCTATGGCTCCAAATGAGATGCTGGCATCCATAAAATCCTGGGAAAAGGAAACAATTGAGCACCTTTACAAGCATTGTGCTGTAGAGACTAGCATATCTGGGATGGAATATCTTCAGCTAAAGAGCGGGATCTGTCCGGACTTTGCTCTGGAAACTGTTAAGGAAGGCCTGAAGAAACATCCAGAAGCAGATGCACTGAAAAGTTATGGAAAGGCCATCTCTTACCCCGGATTTGAAAGCTGGGAAGTTTTGGTGAGGCTAGAGAACGGGCTTATTCCTAGTGAACCTACTATAGATACTCTAATCGGATTCGGCGTAACAGGTTCGGATGTCCTTGAGGTTAACGGACGTTATGGCAATTACAATCTGGTTATGGCCCAGACTAAGGAAATTCTTTCAGCCTTTGACTCACGAGAGGCGATTTCCAAAATAAAGGATGTGACTGGTGATATCAACTCCCATCTAGCCGGATTGACCCTTATCGCATTTGTCAATTGTATAATTGAAGAGAGAGGAGAAGAGAGAAAAAGTCGCACCGACAAATCGCAGCAGGAACCAATTCCCGGCCATTTTTTTATCCATGGGAATGAAACTAAGAACTGATTCTTTTAGCACTCTCTATATTTTCCAAAAGCAAGAAAAAAGGGAAAGATTTATAAACAGCTCCAGTAATCAAATGGAGCACAAAGAAAACGCACGGAATGTGCTCAAAAATCGTTCCGATTTTTGGCATGGCGGAAAGCAAAGCTTTCCGAGCACAGAGCATTCCGGCGCGCCAGAGCAGGGCTCCGTGCGAATACATAAAATTTTCTTACCTATTACAAACATGGACCAAACAGAAGCACAGACTGGAACCCAAACTATGGGATATCAAAAGCCTAGAGAGAGCATCCCAAGACCTTACCAGAATGGCGGAGAAGGATTTGTTATATTCTACGACAGATTGGAGCACATGGCCAAGGGAAGGATTGATATTCCAAAAATTGCAAGGCTTCAGGATTACCTTAACGAAAAACCAACTAAAGGCGCGAGTGGAAGAATAATCGATAATGAAGAGAGGGAAAGAAGAAGATTCCTGATAGTTGAGGATGCAGAATGGCTTTATCTGGATACAGATAGGATGAAGTATGAACAGACGCAATTGACCATGCGCGAAGGTAGGAGAGATGGCCTGCTTCCTGCTAAGGATATAGATATTGTTTATCCACTTGATGATTTTAAGGATGAGGAAAAAGCAAGAAAATTCCTGGCTAGCGCATATAAGATCGATATTGGAGTCTCATTGCACAGGCTCGATAAGCCTATCGAAGGCCAGATATATCTTAGCGATGAGTACAAGGATAGGGAATACTTGCATCAAGTAAGAGATATTCTAGGCCATAGGAATTTCATCGCCATCCTCGATCCACAGAACAAGGATCTAGAAAGCAGGATCTATCGAGCGACTGGAGAGACTATACAAAGACCAATACTTGTAAACACAAATAAGATAAGGCATGTAGAGCTAAGAAAAAGAAACGGAAGTGTGGTTCCTCAAGCTCTTCAGTAAATCCAGGATCTAGTATGTCTCAACAATCTTCTTTCTCGAAGAGAATCCAGAAGTGATTCTCACCCCTTTGCCAAGGTACTTCCCAAGCAGCTTTTCAACAGCTGCATTTGCCTTGCCTTTTTCTGCAGACGCTTTCACACGCACAAGGAGTTGCCCATCTTCTCCGGCGAGAACTTCCTCTTTCTTTGCGCCCGGAGAGACTTTGATTTGGATTTTCATCTTTTGATCGCCTTGAATGCAAGGTATCCTGGCAGATTCTGCTCGTTCGGATATTCAGGATCTATAGAGCTCTCTTCATCTAGGTAGTCCAGATAAAATAAGCCGAAGAAAGCATCAGAGAAGAACTCCTTTAGTGTGTGGTGCGGAAATCTAATTGTTACTTTATTGTCATAAAGTTGCATTTCAACATTGTCTTTGTTTGTGTAATCTCTTGAGCCCGTCTGCACGAAACTCTTGAGTGGATGATGCGCCACTGCTATCAAACTCCCATCATCATTCAATATGCGGGCAAATTCCTCATATGCCTTATCGAGCTCGGAGAGATAATGCAGAGAAAATCGCCCGACAATAACATCAATAGACCTATCCCCGAGTGGAATCGAGTCCATACTCCCAACAAAGAGATTATCGGGAGACTTAACGACCTTTTTTGCTTCTTCTATCATGAAGGAAGAGATATCAATGCCATAAACTTCTCTTGCACCAAGTTTTTCATAAGTTAGAATATCGGATCCATGTCCACACCCCACATCTAGGACGGCTTTCCCACTTAGATCTGGCAATCTCGATCTTATGAACTCTCTTGCATGATCTGTTTTCGTGCTAAAGTATTTTCTCTGCCCATCTATGAACTCCGCACCGATTTCTTCATATTGAGAATCATTTACCATTACTATAGCTTAATTCCAAGCCTTATTAATTTTTCTTAGAATCCGGGCCTATCTTTCCCTTAGCTTTCCCATCCCCTATCCAAGCGCGAGAAGCGCAATCATCACAACAATACCCGCGAGCATGGAAACGAGCTGTGCCAAAGATCTCCCGAGGCGTGGCTCTTTCTGAAGCTCAGGAATCAAGTTGCTTGAAGCAATGTAGATGAAATTTCCTGCAGTGAATGGGATCAGGAACAACAGAAGACCATCAATCCTCGAAGAAAGCCACACCGCGAGAATGCCTCCGGCAATTGCAAGCGCCGCAGAGAAGAAATTGAAGAGCAGCGCTTTCTTTCGATTAAAACCAGAATGCAAAAGCACTCCGAAGTCGCCAAGCTCTTGGGGAATTTCGTGGAAGACGACAGCGAGAGTTGTGGCAAATCCTAAAGGGATGCTGACCAAGTACGATGCACCTATCACGATTCCGTCGACAAAATTGTGCATGGCATCTCCGAACAGATTCATGTATCCGAGAGTGCTCTTTTCTTTCCTAACACCCACCGCCTTCTCTTTCTTTTTCTTTAGTTCCTCTTTCTTATCCCTGATGTGATGAAAGTGGTGCGTATGGCCCCAATGAAGTATCTTTTCCACAACGAATGCAAAGAATATTCCTACTAAGATATAGAGCGAGATGGCTGGAACAAATCCTCCAGCGCTTTCCACAGATTCTGGAATCAGGTGCAAGAACGCATCTCCCAGCAAGGCACCAGCAGAAAAGCCGACAAGATAGATGAGGAATTTTTCAACCTTTTGCCTGCCGAAGAACAATGTAATGGCGCCGATAAGAGATAGCAAGCTGACAATCAGAACACTTACCAGTGTATATGAAAGCGCATTGACCATAAAGAAAGAGGAGATTTTAAGTTTTTAAATCTACTTTTGTTCTCCAGTTACCTTCTCTTTTAGCCGTTTGAACCACTCTCATCAGGCACGAACTGCATCTCGATGAGTTCACACCTTCCGCAGGTGCATGCGGGCTTCTCCTTTGCCTCAATCATGTGCAGAATCTTGCCACGGATGTCCATGACCTCTTTCTTCACTTCTTCATCAAGCTCAACAGGAAATTGCTTCCAATTTTCTGCATCGATCGCATAACCCTTTGTCACTTTCTTGCCCTGAGATTCAAGGATGAGGGCAGCAACGCCGAGCTGCAACTTCACTCCATCAAGGCTTCGCAGCTTTATCTTGACATCTCCGACAATAGTCTCTCCATTCGATTCGAAGAGTGCGTCAGCCCTTGCGATGAAATCATCATTCTCGATTCTTTGCTCTGTCGCCGATGGCACTTCGATAGCGCCATTCTTATGTGCCTCATAGAGTTTCTGTGTCGATGAGAGCAGGAATTCTCTCAGTTTCTCACGATTCATCCCTAGCTTATTGATGCGCCCGTTCTCTCTCTCCATCGCCCTGTCTATTCCTTTCTCAAGATACCATTTGTAATAAATATGATCTGAAAAGAGCTTGCGGTCGAAGAATTCCCTGTATATGCTATGCAACACAGTTCCCTTGACCAGATTCTGCGAAGGAGGCATCTCTCTTCCCTCGACTTTCCTGTAGTAAAGGTCGCGGGGGCACCATTTCCATGCACCGATTTCAGAGGCGTTGAGTTTCATTTTTTTTATCTCTCCTTTAATGTACCAATTGGTTAAAAATGTTTGGAAAAGTATTCTTTGTAAATTTTTACCTCTTCATGGAAAGCGTGATGCAGTTTTGTTTCTGCCTGTTCCATCGGGATCCAGGAATATTCTGTATGCTCTCCACTTAATTTTACCTCACTAGAATAAGGCCTGCACAAGAAGCAGAGCATTGTAATGTTCTGCCCATCATCTCTTGTGAAGTGGTGCACGCGCAAGGGATTCATAATCTCTATGTCGAGCCCTGTTTCCTCCTTCGCCTCTCGCTTCAGGCCTTCAAAAGGATTCTCCCCGAGTTCCAGCCTTCCGCCGGGAATGTCCCATACTCCCGGCTTGTGCACATCATTCTCTCTCCTTTTGATGATGAGCAGCTCATCATTTGGATTGACAATGAATGCTTTTACAGCAACGCGGAAATTCGGTGCATTTTCCATTTAGATATCAGAGAAAGAAATCTTAAATATCTTTGCTGAATTTTCAGAATTACTTCGCGGCAGTCCTTCTTTGCTTCCTTCTTCGCTTAGCGCGCTTCATGCGCTTGCGCTGCCACTTCCAGCGCATCTGCTTCTTTTTCTTCCATCTGCGGCTTGAACGTTTCATTTTGAAAATAACAATAGATAATAAAACACATGTGTACTATGTCTTTTTATACTTTATCATCCTCTCTCCAGAAGCGAAAAGATGGGGCTTGAAGAGATGATTATCGGTTTAACAGGGACTATTGCATCAGGAAAAGGAGAGATCGCAGAATTCTTGAAGAGAGAGGGCTATGAGTATCTTTCCTTGTCGCAGGAAGTCAGGGCAGAGGCGCGGAAGAGGGGAATTGAAGAAACAAGAGAGGATTTGCAGAATCTTGGTAACGCGATGAGAGCAGAGTGCGGGGCAGGTTATTGGGCCTACAGGACTGCAGAAAGGATAAAGGCAGCGCAGGAACAAGGGAAAGAAACTTTTGTCATAGATGGCCTAAGGAATCCCGCAGAAATCAATGCCCTGAAGGAAACACTTCCTTCATTCTATCTCGTGGCAACAGATGCTCCTCCAAAAACAAGATTTGATCGCATTGTAAATATAAGGAAACGTGAGAGCGATCTAAAGAATTATAGCACTTATGAAGGATTTCTTGCATACGACCTGCGAGATCAAGGTTTGGGAGAGCCAGAAGATGGCCAGCAAGTAAGGAGATGCATCAGCATGGCACATCATGTTTTATGGAATGATGGCACACTTGAAGAGTTCCAGAATGAGATAAGACTGATTTTGGCACGAAGCAAGATTTAAATATAATTTTTTCTATCTGATTCTAAATAGGAGCAAAGAAAAAGATGATTGATATCTTCGTAGCAGATGGTGAATTGAAAAAGATCAAACTTGATGAGCTTGCGAAGCATGCCGGAAGCAAAAAAAAGATTTGGGTTGATGTCACAAATCCGGCAAAAGATGAATTCAAGCAACTCAAGGAAATTTTCAGGATCCATCCGCTTACGGTGGAAGACTGTCTCAAGAAAGGGCGCACACGCGTCAAGATTGAAAATTTCGACCATTACCTTTTCATCGTAATCTATGGGATGCCGGAGAATAGCAAGAGACTTTATGAGCTGGACTTTATCATCGGAAAGAATTTTGTCATCTCTAATCATTTTGAAGCGGTTGATTCCTTCGACCGCTTAAAGAAGAATCAGGATAAAGTTTCCACAATCCTCTCAAAAGGGCCTGATTTTATCCTGCACAAGCTTATTGACTTAGAGATTGATCGCTACATGGAAGTTCTTGCGAAATATGACGACATCATCGAGCACATTGAGCGCAAGATTCTCGAAGAGCCAAACCAACAGCTCATCTCCCGTATCTTCAGATTAAGGAAGAAGTTCATGCGCATAAGAAGGATTGCAGCACTGCAGAAGGAAAAACTGCTCGAGCTTGCAAGAGAGAAGCATCCTTTCATTTCAGAGCGCCTGCATCCCTATTTCAGAGATGTTTTCGATCATATGCTTTCTGTGACCGAAAGCGTAACAACTTATAGGGATCAGCTTTCCGGTGCTCTCGAGTTATCGATCTCAACAAGCTCGAACAAGGCGAATGAAGTGATGAAGACCCTTACAGTTATCGCCTCCATCATGTTGCCTCTGAGCCTTATCGCAGGATTGTTCGGGATGAATGTCAGAGACATCCCATTTGCCGAACATCGCTATGCATTTGAGATAGTAATTGGGATAATGCTCGCGATTGCGATTGGCATGCTCTTCTATTTCAAGAGAAGGGGATGGTTCTGATTTTTACTGCCCCCTTTTAGAAGTACCTTTTTCCCTGTTTCAGAACGAAACATTTATATATTAGTTATTGTATATAATACAATAAGGTTATTGTTGAAAGGACAATAAGTGACGGAAAATGGCTGGAACACAGGTACAAGATAAGGATTACGGAATAAATATAGGGGAAGAGTATCAGTTCTACACGGACAAGTACTTCTTAAGGAGCAAGCAGATACTCGAGGCAGAGAATATCGATCCAATCGTAAGATATCAAGTGTTCACAAGAGCATCAGACACCGCGAAAGGTCTTGATGAGGCAGTTGACTTCGTTAAGGGGCTTAAAGGAGCCGGAGTAAAGGTTCTTTCCCTAAAAGATGGAGACCGCTTTGAGCCAAATGAGGCCTTGATGGTGCTTGAAGGAAGGGTTCAGAATTTAGTTGATTTGGAAACAGTTTATCTTGGAATGATTTCTGGAGGCCTAACGGGAGAGATTTCACTCGATGATGTAAGAAAGAACGCTGATGAGATCATCATGGCAGCAGAAGGCAAGCCTGTAACTTACTTCGGTGCAAGGCACTTCCACTACTCGCTAGATGGAGAGATAGGACAAATATGCAAAGATGTAGGATTCTCAGGAGCAGCGACAGATGTCGCCGCAAAGGCATGGGGCAAGGAAGGTGTAGGGACGATTCCACATGCACTCATCTTGAGTGTTGATGCGTACGCAAGAACAAATAGGCACCTTGTAAACCCGACCGGATTCGCTGCCCTCTTGTTTGATAAACACATGGACAAAGAGATCCCAAGAATCGTGCTCATAGATACCTACAATCGGGAGGTTTCTGATTCGATAGCTGTTTCAAATCTTCTTGAAGAGAGCATGAATGGTATCAGGCTAGATACATGCGGAGAGAACGTAATGGAAGGCTCTGCAGATGTACAGATTCCAGAACTAGATGTCCCTGATAAGTACCTCAAGGGGAATGGAGTTACAATACAAGGAGTATGGCACACAAGGAAATCCCTCATCGACGCAGGGAAAGAAGATATTGACATCGTTGCCTCAAGCGGATTCAATCAGGACAAGACCAGAGCGTTCATGCAAGCAGATAAGGTTTTCTCTGAAATGTATGGATCTCCTTTATTCCATTCGATTGGAACAGGAAGTATAGCCAAGCCAGTAATGGCTACATCAGACATAGTCTCTTACTTCAATGAAAGTGAAGAAAGATGGGAGCCTCTTTCGAAAGTAGGAAGAGGATATAGAGAAAATAAAAGATTGGAGGAAAGATAAGATGGATTCGATACCACTAGGACACATGGATGTAGTCTTTTGGAACGTTGACACGCAATATGATTTCATGCGTGATGATCAGAACTTTAAGGGAGCACTTGCGATTCCGGGAGCGAGAAGCATTGAGGAAAACCTTTTGAGCTTAACAAGATACGCTGCTGAAGATGACATACCAAGGAGAGTTGTGAATACAGCTGATTGGCACACCACCGATTCAGAAGAAATTTCAGATAATCCCGATTTTGTGCATACATTTCCCCCACATTGTTTGATGGGAACTAAGGGTGCGGAATATGTTCCTGCAACAGCACCTCACAAGCCGTATATTATAGACTGGAGACAAGAAAGTTTCGATGAAGAACTCGTATCAAGAACGCATGGTGATTGGTACAGAAGGAACATTGTTCTCTACAAGGACAAATTCGATGTATTCGCCGGAAACAAGCATACGGAGAAGGTTCTCGAACTGCTGAATCCCGATATAGTGGTTGTCTATGGGGTTGCCACAAACGTTTGTGTTGATTATGCAGTCAGAGGTTTACTGGATAAGCAAAAGAGAGGGGCTCCTCATTCACTTTATGTAGTGCAGGATGCAATAAAGGAGATTCCAAATCTCCCCCTGGAGGAAACACTTGCAAGATGGAGAGATGGCGGAGCGAAACTCGTGACAACAGAAAAAATGATAGACCTCTTGAATTACAGAAGGTGAGATAAAATGAAAGTAGGACTAAGAAAAGGCGATTTCCACACACGAAGTAAAATGAAACTCGCAATAGCGCAGATAGCGACATATCCAGGATATATCGAAAGGAATACTGAGAAGATCATCTCTTACATCGGCAAGGCAAGGGAAGAAGGAGCAAATCTCATCGTATTCCCAGAGCTTGCGATTCCCGGATACATGTCCATGGATCTGATGCTCCAGAAAGGATTTGTGCAGAGAAACTTGGAAGCGCTTGAAGAGATCGTTGAGAGCACAGAAGGAATCTCTGCCATCGTAGGGTACATATCCCAGGACCGGAGCAGAAAGAAAGGCCCCGATGGAACCGCACGCAGATACAATTCTGCGGCAGTCATAAGTGATGGAAAAGTTGTAGGTGTGCAAAGCAAGACACTGCTTCCAGATTATGATGTCTTCTTCGAGAACAGATACTTTTCAAGTGCGGGTGCAAGAGAGCCAATCCAGCTTAATGGAGCAAAAATAGGCATAGAGATCTGCGAGGATCTTTGGGATGAGGATTATCCGATCAAGGTCACAGATGAGCTGGCAGGAAAAGGTGCAGATCTCATAGTAAACATTTCTGGATCTCCATTCTACATAGGAAAAAGAAAAATTCGTGAAGACTTGATTAGGAAAAAGATTAGGAACATCGGCGTTCCATTTGTGTACACAAATCTTGTCGGAGGACAGGATGGCTATGAAGGAGAACTGATTTTTGATGGCCAGAGCATGGTCTTTAACGAGAGAGGAGATCTCATCGGAGAAGGCAAGGCCTTCGAAGAAGATTTGCTTGTTGTCGATCTTACCGGATCGCGTAAAATTCATGGTAGAGAGGAAAGTGATATCTCGGATTTGCATAAGGCACTTACACTCGGAATAAGGGATTACTTCTCAAGAGCAGGAGTAAAGCGCGCCTTTATCGGCCTTAGCGGGGGAATTGATTCTGCTGTTGTAGCCGCACTCGCCACAGGAGCGCTAGGAAAAGAGAATGTAACAGGAGTTACCATGCCTTCTAGGTATTCGAGCGAAGGCAGCGTGAAAGATTCAGAAGAACTTGCAAGAGCTCTCGGAATAACTTTTTTGAACATTCCAATTGAAAAGGCAAGAGTGACTCTGGAGGATGCACTAAGTAAAGAATTCCTTGGAATGCCAAAAGATGTCACAGAAGAGAATATTCAAGCAAGATTAAGGGGCATTTACTTGATGGCTCTTTCCAACAAGTTCGGCGGAATGGTGATAAGCACTGGAAATAAGACAGAGATGGCACTTGGATACATGACTTTGTATGGAGACATGTGCGGGGGTCTTGCAGCCATCGGAGATGTGAACAAGATGCGCGTCTATGACCTTACAAAGCATATAAATTCCATCTCCGACAACGCAATAATCTCAAAAAATATTCTTTTCAAAGAACCCTCGGCAGAGCTCAGAGAAGGCCAGACAGATGTGCAAGGTCTTGGAGCGTCTTACGGCCTCCTTTCTCCGCTTGTTGATTGGATAGTGGAAGAAGGAGCAACAATCAAAGAGCTTGTCAAGGGTGGTTTTGAGAGAGAGTACGTAAACAAAGTCATGGATCTCATAAAGAAGAAGGAATTCAAGCGCAGGCAAGCCCCGCCTTTGATAAAGGTGACGAATAAGGCATTCGGGATCGGAAGAAGGATTCCGATGAATCATGGATTTACGATTTAGAAGTTAGAATCTAGGAAAATGGAAATACAAACATTAAGTGTCTTAGCTGGAAGCTCAGCATGCAACGCACGCTGTCCTTTCTGCATATCGAAGATGACTCCAGCGCAAGGTGTGAAGCTGAAGGAGCCAGAAGTGAACTGGCGGAATTTCAGGAAAGCATGTACCTTCGCAAGGCAGAAAGGAGTCTCTACAGTGATGATCACAGGCAAAGGAGAGCCAACCCTGTTTCCAGACCAGATCACAAAGTATCTTAGTGCAATGAAAGAATTTGATTTTCCAATCATTGAACTGCAGACCAATGGGATTCTTCTAGCAACCGCCAAAGAAGAGTACTCTAAGTATTGGCACAAATTGAATGATTGGTATTGGCTCGGGATGACTACCATCGCAATTTCAGTAGTGCATTACGATTCTGAGAAGAACAGAGAGATATATGCACCATATAAAAAGAAGTACATGGACCTTCCCGGCCTCATCGATTCATTGCATGAAAAGAAATACAGTGTAAGGCTCGCATGCATCATGGCAGATGGATACATAGACAGTTCTGGCGGGCTTGAAAAGATTATTGCCTTCTCTCGCGAGAATAAGGTCGAGCAGCTGACTGTAAGGTCAGTCAATAAGCCAGAGCACAGTGGAGATGCAGTAGCAGAAAAATGGGTCGAGGAGCATTATCTAACTGAAAGGCAAAGAGAAGACATAAGCAGTTATCTAGAAGATAGGGGGCACAAGCTCATGGAACTTTCTCATGGCGCAACAGTCTATGATGTGGATGGACAGAATGTGTGCCTTGCGAATTCTCTCACTCTTAATCCAAAATCAGATTGCTTGCGGCAGCTCATCTTCTTTCCTGATGGACATCTTAGATATGATTGGCAGTATGGGGGGGCGATTTTACTATGAACCCAGAAAACAAAATCAAAGCAATGAAGGCAGTTTACTGCTATTTCTTCCCAGAAGTCAGGTCAATAATAAAAGAAGTCGGATCCAGGATTCCTGATGAGATGTTTCTTGTGTCAGCAGATGCTCAGGATATCGAGAGCAAGCTTTATCCACTATTCTCTCCTAAGTTGGAAATCCCCTCCACCGACGGAAAAATAGACCTTGACTCTATTCATTTGCCCATCATTAAAAGAATCTCTGAAATCTACGAACCGATAGTGCCAGGACTTGAAAATTTTGCGCATTCATACCCAACAAGCGGTTCGAGTGAAGGCCTTTTCCATTTTCTTGTGCAACTCAAGACTAAAGGAGTTGAAAGTATAAGTGTCCTGAAGGGAGAATACGAAGGCTATGAAGTGCAGGCGGCAAATATAGGCCTTAATGTGAAAAGACGCGGGCTGGAAGAAGCACTAGGGTGCAAAGGAGAACACTGGTTTATCTCAAATCCGTCAGCAAGAGATGGCAATATCCTGCCGGATGAATTCATTAAACAGCTTTGTGATAACGAAAACAGGCTGATTGTTGACCTCGCATATGTAGGAGCTACAAGACCGCACGCTTTTGAGATAGGGCATGAGAATATAATTGGCACTGTAATGTCCTTCAGCAAACCATACGGAGTCTTTAGATTCAGGATAGGTGGGTTTGCATTTTCTCGAGGTGAGGTACCATCACTTTATGGAAATAAATGGTTCAAGGATGTTCCCGCACTCTTTACTGCTCTTAAAATCGCAGAGGATATAGATCCACAAAGGCTCTATGGAGTATATAGGCCAAAGCAAGAGAGAATTGTTTCCGGCATAAATTCAGAGTTCTCTCTTGGGATAAGGCCAAGCGATTCTTTATTGCTGGGATATCTTGATGAATGGCAAGCAAACTCACTTCCCCGGGAAAGGAAAAAGATGATTGAGCCATTCAAACGCGATACAGGATACAGATTCTGTCTCACCCCTTATTACGAAGAACTTGAATTAAATCCAGAGCAAGGCAAGGAGGGGAAAAGATAATATGGCAGAGAAAATGCAAGAGAAATACACTTATCCCGCGTACACCGCAGATCTTATAGTGCCTTACGATGGCGGAATCGTGCTGATTCAAAGAGGGGGAGAACCATTCAAGGGATTCTGGGCCTTGCCCGGAGGATTTCAAGAAGGATTGGAGAGGATAACTACAACAGGTGTGAGAGAACTCTTCGAAGAGACGAATCTCATCGCAAACGAAGAGAATTTAAAACCCCTCGGAGTCTATTCTGAATTAGGGCGAGATCCAAGGGGAGAAGTCATAGCAAATGTTTTTGAAGTCCTGAAATACGAAGGTACACTAATGGCGGGGGATGATGCCTCTCGCGTAAGGATATTTCAGAAAATCCCTGAGAATCTTGCATTCGATCATAATAAGATACTGGAAGATTACTTCCGCATGAAGACTGGGAATCAAGAAAATGGAAACTAAGATAGACTCAAACAGGGCAATAGTTGTACCAAAGATGAGCATGTATGAGCTAGACATGCATCGCTTTAGACTTGGTCATCAAGAGTTGATGCAGAAGTATGCGAGAGATGGATTTGATATAGATAGGATAATAGGAAGTCATGAACGGCAGCAGGAAGCGAAAATGGCCTCGGGGAAAATGTTCGGGGAAGAGAACTTCATCCATTACGATAGGTTAACTCAAGATCTTCTTGCACAGGCTTCAGCTGTTGTTGCTCTTGGGGGAGATAATCATTTCCAGTATGTTTCACATTTTGTCCAGGACACTTTGGTGATTGGTGTGAACTCTGATCCTTTAACAAGTGAAGGAGCCCTCACAAGTTTTACAACAAGCACCCTCGAGGAATTCTTGCCGCAGCTAGAGAAAGGTGCATTTTCCGTCGAGGAATGGACGAGGTTAGAGTGTAAGCTGAATGGAAAAGAATTGCCGCTTGCGATATGTGATTACTTTCTCGGCGAGAAAGAAAGGAGCTACATGTCGAGGCACTTGCTTAAGCTGGGAGAAAAGGAAGAGGATCAGAAATGCTCTGGTCTTCTTGTTGCTACAGGAGCAGGTTCAAGTGGATGGTATGATTCTGCATGCAGATACTTACATCCAGAAGGAAATCCATTTGCAAAAAATGAGAAAAGCGCAAGATTCCTGGTCACAGAACCCTATCACGGGAAACTTAATGGATATTCTATGCTCGAGGGAAAGGTGGGGGAAGGAGAAACCCTTCAGGTCATTTCGGCAAATGATGCATGCGGAGTAGTCACTGTTGATTCTATTGAATCCTATGAATTTTCCCGTGGAATGAAGGCAGAGATAGGAATCTCGCATATCCCATTAAGAGTTGTAATTCCCGATGAAGGGAACAAATAGGAAAATGACGCAAGGAAGCTTGATGAGACTTGAAGAGCTACGAAGTGGATTCAGAGGTACTGACCAGTATATTGATTTTCTTGCCAAGGAAGAGACGATCAGGAGAATTTTAGAAATGAAAGAGGAAAAAGATGTCCTGATCTTAGGACATAATTACATGGAACCATTGATTTACCAAATCTCTGGAGAAGGCGAAAGAGGTGATTCGCTTGCATTAAGCAAGTATGCCGCAAAAGCTAGAAATCCCATAATCCTTTTTGATGGAGTAAGATTCATGGCAGAGACAGCCAAAATCTTGAACCCAGAAAAGAAAGTTCTAATCGCAGACCTAGAAGCAGGGTGCAGCCTTGCAGATCCATTCGGTGCAAAAGATGTTCTTGAGTACAGGGCAAGATACCCAGAAGCGCCTGTTGTGACCTACATAAATAGCTATGCAGAAGTCAAGGCAGAATCGGACTATTGCTGCACTTCTGCAAATGCCTTAGATGTTGTAAAACATGCTGCATCAGAATCAGGATCCGAAAGAGTTGTTTTCCTTCCTGATTCCTTCATGGGAGAGAATCTTCAGAAAGAACTGGTGAAAGAAGGATCAAACATAGATCTGATCTACCCTGGAAAGAAAGATAATAAGTTCGGCAGCTGCATCGTACACGAAAAGATCTCCGCCGTGGATATCAGGGTTATCAGGAGGCAATTCAATCTGCCAAAAGGTGGAAATGATACTGCAGTGCTTGTGCACTGGGAATGCAAGCCCGAAGTCCTGGACGTGGCAGATATGTACGGAAGCACATCAGAAATGATAAGATATGTCTCTTCACATCCAGAACTAAAGCGAGTTTACTTAGGAACAGAATGTGAAATGTCTGCAAATCTTGCAAATGAATTCCCGCAAGTAGAATTCATAAGAAGCTGCATGGTGCACTGCCCTCATATGAGAAAGATAACCCTAGATAAGATACTCTATAGCTTAGAAAATGAGGTCTACGAGGTGAATGTGCCGGAACAGATAAGAGTGAAGGCGCTGGGGGCTATAGAAAGAATGATTGCCATCTAGATCTTTAGTTCTTAAACCCTTATGATCTAGGCTTTTCTGCTGCAAGAAGCATGTTGGTTACGGGATATTCAATTGGATTCATATTCTCATCAAAAAGTTCTGCCTTTCCTTTATACCTATTCTCCACAATCCACTCATTTCGGAATGCATGTGATTCTGGCCTCGTAACAAAACCAGCTTTTTCTGCAGCATCTTTCCATTCATCAAAGTCCCAGAAGCAGAATCTCTCGTGCATCTCACTTTGCCAGTTATCTGTGTAGTCTTTCTTGCTGAGGAACTCTGCCGCATCTTCCAATCTTAATCTTACAAGAGGGGATCCATTTGCATGCACAATCTCGAATTGGATTTGATCGCCAGTATCTTTCCGAAATTCATCTGCGAAGAGAAAGAATCTGCCATACGTCGATAGATTGTCAAGTGCCAACTTTAGATCTTTTCGTGCATCTCCAGTAAATTTCCCAAACCAATCACTAGTGCCATCATCTTCATTGAGCTTCATATAGACTTTCCTTTCTTTATCCTCTGGACCGACAACATCAAAGTTAATCCATCTTCCTCCTGGAGAAAGCTGTTGGTAAACAAGCCCGAAGAAATTTTCAAGAGAATCTCTTCCCTGATATGACTCAATCTCATGTGTAAGGGAGGTCGTTATAAAAGTGTTGACAGAGTTATCAGCAAAAATCTTTCCGGTTGTTGCATTCCTCTGATAGAAGAAAACATTGTCATTCGCGAAGTGACCATGTTGTTTCCTATGCTGGCATATATCTACAAGTTCCCGTGCAATTTCTACTCCATAGAAATCTGATTCTCTTAATCTGTCTTCGAGTGCAAGCTCCCTGAGAAGTGAACCAGTGCAACAGCCGATATCCACAATCCTTCCAGGAAGTACAGAACTCCTTACAAGCCCCGCCTTTCTTTCAGCACCTTCATCAAATGCCCTTACGTAGGTATTGTAGTCTCTTGTTTCAGTAAGGTCTCCATTTTCCCCGAGTATAGGATCACGATGAAGTTCTTGGATTTTCTTATCAATCCCATACTTATCGAGTATAAAGAGAGAGGCATCACTAAGATTCCCCCTTATCTGTGGATCTTCTTTCCAATTGCCTCCTTTTTCTGCAATCAAATTCACAAGATCCCAAGGTCTTGTTGCAGTAAATTTCCCTGTCTTCCTATCAAGCTCAACTGGTAAAATCTTATAGCCAAGTCCTTCGAACTGCTTGATAACTTCCGGAGTACTGCAAGCAACAAGTGTGTTTTCCGGTGAAAGAGAAAACTTTCCATCACTCTGAACCTCTACAGATTTGACAAGGTAATCTGCAAATCTTTCTGAGGCCCCTATATCGTCAACTAAATAAGTGAACGAGCGAGTGCGAAATCGGTCTGAGAATAGCTCTATTTCAGCTGCCCTAAGGTAAGCGGGAACAGGATTTCTTCTTGTGCCGGAGTGATTTGCAGAAGTCACAGCAAAGATGATTGCCTCTATTCCTTCGCCTGCTGATTCTCCCAATCTTGCTTTCTCTAAGTATGATTGCTGAAACCTAGTCAGTACATGATGTCTTCCGGGAAATAGTATATACATCTTACCCTATCCTTTAACTAAGAGCAAAGAAAGAGTGACGACTTTTAAATCTTTCTTTCTGTACCTTCCTAATAGTAGTTACTTACCCGCCCAGAAAAGCTTTAAAGATTGTATTTCTTACACTATCTTAAGGTTAGGTTAGTACTAGGGACAATATGGAGAAAAAAGAGTTTTCAGAGGGCGCACTTCCATCTGTAACCGTGGACGTTGTCATTTTCACGATCAAGGATGATGATCTAAAAGTCCTGCTCATAAAGAGGAGCATAGAGCCATTCAAGGATCTGTGGGCACTTCCCGGAGGATTCATCAAGGATTCCGAGTCCTTGGAAAAGGCCGCTGAGCGCAAGCTAATGGATGAGACTGGCGTTAAGGATATTTATTTAGAACAGCTTTACACATTCGGTTCTCCTGAGAGGGATCCAAGAGCGAGAATAGTTACAGTTGCTTATTTCGCATTGATCAAGCCAAGAGATATAGGGCACAAAAAGAAGTGGGATGTTTCTGATGTCCAATGGGCATCCGCGTACAAACTCCCAAAGCTGGCCTTCGATCATAGCAAGATTGTAGAATATGCACTCAAGAGGCTTAGATGGAAGCTTGAGTACACGACAGTCGGCTTCCAGCTTCTGCCAGAGAAATTTACACTTACGCAGGTGCAGGATATTTATGAGACAATCCTTGGAAAGAAATTTGATAAGAGGAATTTCAGGAAGAAGATCCTGGAATTAGGTCTTGTAAAGCCTTCCAGAGAGATCCTAAAGGATGTCGCACACAGGCCTGCAAGGCTTTATACCCTTAGTAAAAAGATAGGAGATATCATAGAGATAATCTGATTCTCTATTCTTTTCACCTGTAGCTGTAACTATGCTTGAAGTGCCTGTAGTATTTCCTCTCGAACAGGAAGTATATCCCAAATATCAGGGCGAACAGGAACAGGACAACGAATGCTGTTGATGCTGTAAGCAGGAACGGCTCAAATAATTCTGTCAGAAAAAGGCGAGCCATTGGAACTGCTATGAATATAGTTATCAGGAAGCACACGAAGTAGTCGAAGTGTGGAAGCTTCCTCATCAGGCGCGGGGTTATCTTATGCAGCCCCTTATCTATCTTGTCCCTTAGCACATAAGTTGTTGCAAGGAACATGAACTCAAGAACGAAAACCAAAATGAGGGTCACTACGCCGAAGGTTGCGTAAGGAACGAATATCTGCCTTGCCTCTGCTATTGAAATGCCGAATATTGGGAACATTTTCCTGCTTTTACCTCTTTTTTTACGAGCGAGTATTTCAGATATAGGCCCTGTTTAAAAAGTTTTCGGGGAGGATTTTTAAGTCCGCCTTTACTTCCCCTTTCTAGAATGGCTTTAAGAGAATTATATCACCCGGAAAGTGGAAGAATGCGAGTGGCAGGTTTAATGTCTGGGAGCGGTTCAAACTTAAGAAGAATTATCGAGCACGAAAGAGATATTGAGCTAAAGGAAGGCAGAGCCCCTTACCAGGTAGTTGTTATTTTCTCAGAAAATCCCGCAAGCAATGCTGGGGAGATCGGAAAAGAGTATGGCCTTCCTGTAGTTGTAAGGGATTTAGGATCTTTCTATCAAGAAAGAGGAAAACCACGAAGAGATTTATCAGTTAGAGTAGAGTTTGATGAGGGGACTGTAAGGGCATTAAAACCATCTAATGTTGATGTCGCTGCTTATGCTGGCTACATGAGTATTGCTACAGATTCGTTAATTAACGCTTTTCTTGGGGTAAATGTTCACCCCTCCGATTTATCGATTATGGGCGAAGATAAAAGAAAATATACGGGAGACCATGCTGTAAGAGACGCTATTGTTGCGGGAGAAAAACAGTTAAGAGCATCTACACATATAATTGAACCACGAGTGGATTATGGAAGAATTTTAATGATCTCTTCCCCCTTGGAGGTAAAGCTTCCTGGAGGATTTAATCCAGATAATAAAGAACAGGTTAAGGTGGTATCGGATGAGCACCAAAATAGGTTAAAAGAGATAGGCGATTGGATTATCTTTCCAAGAACATTAGAATTTCTCGCTGATGGAAGATACTCTCAAGACGAACAAGGACTTTTATTCTTTGATGATAAACCAATTCCTAACGGAGTAATTTATTCCATCTAGTTCAGAGAAATATCATACTCTCCCTTGTGTTTCTTAAAGAGGTATGCAGTCACAACAGAATCAATCGTCTTACCAGCTATCTGCTTCAGGAATTTAGGCATCTTGCCCCCAACAATCGTAATATCTGCCTTTCCACCCAACGCCCCATCAAAGAATGACTTGATCAGGTCCGCGCCCCGCTCGGTAAAAGACATAGTGATCACCCCCTCAAGTCCGGCATCGCTCCTGTATTTCGCAGCTCCAAAGCAGGATTCGGCTTGTCTGAGCGCATAATCAGTGAGAAAGCCTACTGCTTCATCTGCGAATTGATACCAAATAACTGCTTTTTCAAACGCTTTGGCTCTTTCTTCTGGCTCATGTCCCTCAAGGCCATACGTCCCTAGCCATTCATAAGAATATCCGATTAGATACTTCAGCCTTCTTTTAACAGCAACCCTCTCTCCGAATCTCCCCTTCACAGCTTTAAGCTCATTAAGATAGAATTCAGCTTTCTCCTTAGAATGCTCTTTACCGAATTCAGAATTTTCTCTTTCTTTCACGCCCTCCCAGTACACCTTCTCATCAGGATTGAATTCTACCATTCCTTTCAGTATATCCATCTCTTCATCATTTGGAACGTTCAGGTCTTTCATTTTGTCTCCAGCTCGCTTTTTATGATATCAGCAATACTGCCCCGGTCTACCATTGGTATCTTATTCTCCTTACAATACTCCTTTTCATTCACCCAAGGGGTACTTCCGGTATAGAACACTTTTGCCCCTGGTTGTTTTTCCAATAATTTAGAGCAGTGAGTGATGAAGAGGAATTGCATGCGCCCAGACGCGCTTGGAACCCGATCATCCAGAAAATATAATCTTGCCCGACCATCTCCGGCTAGGTACTCATCAAATTCCTTTCCATCTTTTGCTAGCACATGGGTTAGTCCTTCCGGAATCTGACTTTCCAGCATTCTCTGGTAAATCTTATCGTCCTCGAGGATAAATATGTCTTCCATGAATGAGTAATAAGGCCTTCAATTAAAAATCTTTCTGTTTTGCTACCTCTCCAGAGTTGCGATGATATGGCCCATTTACAGATGTTTCCACGCCACGTCCTCTTCTTTACTAAGCCAAGTTTTTGCAAATGACTTTTCAGATAAGAGGGCTGATTCAAATATGGATTTTGTGTTCATCATTACCTCCAATGTCATGGCCCTATCCAAGGACCAGGCTTGCTTTTGTATCCAAATCTACCATTCCCATTCAAACTCATTCTCAGTCTCTTCAAATTCTTTAGTTATCTTCAAGCTTTCTTCTGCTGTTTTCTTGGCGCCTTCGATCATCAGTTTCTTATTCATTTTCAATATTCCTTATCTGAAAGCCGTTACCCAGAAATCTCAAAATTAACTGGGAGCTCTAGATTGATCTCATCCAGCTTTTTTGTTCTTTTTTTTAAAGCTAAGAATTCCGATTCCGATTACTTCTTCTGTCTTCTCATCCTTAAATAAGGTCACACCCTTTGAAACCTCTTCACCATAATTTGGGCGTGGTTTTCCTACAAATATCTCTAGATAATCTCCCTCTTCATCATAATAAATGTTCATTTTTCCTTTCATAGTGTTTGCTTAACAAAGTAGGATGTTATTACATCTATCGGCATTTTCTCTCCTTTTTCTGTAAGTAAGTAATACTTACAGCGAAATATAAATACTTCCAATATTTAAATCTTATATGGTAGACGCCTCAATGGAGAAAGACCTTTCTGAAGAAGAGGTTGAGAGCCTAATCAGCAAGATTAAGCTGATTGGGATTAGGAATTTCAAAGTAACGTTTTACTGTAGTAAAAAGATGGCTCTTCGAGATGTTTCAGAAGAGCTTTTATGGGACACATTTCCGAAATTTGAAAACTTACGATTTGTTAGTTCAAGAAAGTTAAAATTTGGGGACATAGGGTATGATCTCCATTATGAGCTAGATAAGAAACAGGAGGCGCCACAGCTTTTACTCATCGCTATATGCTTAGGAACTAAAGAGATAATAAACTGCTACATCAAGTTTAGAGATTGGAGAAAGATGATCAAGAAGCCATTTAAGCACTACTTTGGCGGTTAAAGTTCTCTGGCGTTATAACGGGAAGAGGAATCTTTCTATGTAGTTCTGGATTCTTTATTTCAATGAAGAAATACAGCACTCCATTCCTTTTAGGAAAAACTGAAAAACTTGCGGTTTCAATTCCGTTGAGAATATTTGTATCAATATTCAAATTCTTTAGGAATTCAGAAACCTCATTAATCTCTATACCGACAATTCTTCCTTCAGAAGTAATATCTATCAAAATATTAGCAATTTCGATGCTTCCGGCTACTTTCTCACCAGATTTTTTTCGAGAGATGTAGAGGGTGTCAGCTCTTCCATCATATAGAAAATTATCACTTTTTGAACTTAATACTGAACTGGCCATTATCCCTGCTCTTTACTTATCCAAGCCATTGACCTTTTTTAAGCCTTTTGGCACCACTTATGCCCCGTCCGGGATTCGAACCCGGGTTTCGGCCTTGCCAAAAACAGTAGCTTTATGCGCTAAGTATCACCTTGCCATCTCTAACGGCTTCGGCGATAATCGTTATCTGTTTCCTTTTCTCCTCAAATTCCTCTGGGGTTAAGCAGATTACATCCATCGGTAAATCTAAATTAAATCTGTCTCTCAATCCAATAGACCTCTCATAAAAACGAACCCTCCTGAACTTTGGAGAAACAATTATGATATCGACGTCGCTGTCTTTTCTCGGCTTTCCACTTGCGCGTGACCCGAATAGGATAATTTTTTCTATATTCATTTCACGCTTCAATTCATTTCCAACTTTTCTTAATTTACTGATTAAAGTTGCTTGTTGCACCATTCTAGTATCTCCCATGACAATTTTATAAATCTGGCTACGGTTTCCTTTTCCAATTTCAATTCACCACCAATATCTGGATAGCGGGTTTCCAGATAAATATTTGTTAAGCGTTCCGCATCTTTGATATACTTCTCCGGCAATTTAAGTTCCTTTGAGAGAAAAACCAGATTATGGGTCTTGGGGGCAAGCCTCCTGATTTTATGGATGTATAACCCTTTCAATGCCTTTTCAACAGCTTGTTGGCAGAAAAATGCTGCTGCTTCAATTTCTTTTGTTTTAAAATTTGATTCTGCAACTCGCAAATCATCCTTCGCCTTATTAAGCCAGAGGGCAACTTCTTTTTCCATCTAAATATTCAGCAAGGCCTTTATTTAAACTTTCTCCGTATGCCCCGTCCGGCTCAATCCAGACCTAAACTGGCTTTTATGGCTAACTCTACCTTCTCCAGTATCTCTTTATTTACAGAGCCGATGTGCTTAATGATTCTAGCCTTATCAATAGTTCTCACCTGATTAAGCAATATGGTTGAGTCTTTATCTAACCTTGATTCTCGTCTAGAAATCATAACATTCGTAGGGTATTCCTTTTCATATACCCTGGAAGTTATTGGCGCAACAATTGTTGTTGGTGAGTACTTATTGTAAATATCATTTTGGATAATTAATGCCGGTCTTGTTCCTCCTTGTTCGCTCCCTTTGGAGAGGTTAAAATTTACAAGGATTATGTCACCTCTTTTTACTTCTACCATCCCCATTTAAGCTCGTCATCTATCTCTTCAAATTCCTTAGTTATCTTCAAGCTTTCTTCCGCTGTTTTCTTTGCACCTTCTATCATAAGCTCTCTATCCATCCTTTTTTGCATTTCGGCTTTTTTGATCATTCTGACTATCACATCCTCGTAGCTATCCCCTCTTTTTTCCTTTAACCTTTCTAGTGTTATTTTCACATCTTCATTAAGCTGTATTGTCGTAACCATTGTTCTATAGATAAACTATAGTTTAAATATTTTATGCCCCGTCCGCACTCCGTTAAGGAATGTTATGATGGCCTGAACTAGCTTTTTTACCCCCAGACGCAGAAAAATGTGAGCTTTAGCCCACAGATGAATGCGTTCCTCCCTGATTAAACTTTTTCTCTAACATTTGTTTGTGCGTCATATCTTCCCCCTCCATGCAGAAGGAAACCGCACCCTTTAGGGTGCGGAGGATGTCATAAACAAGGATACCAAAACATTAAAAAAGAATCTATCCACATGCTTATCATGGAAAAAGTAACAATCGGGGGGCTTAGGGAATTACTCCGAAAACAAGGAGAAAAAGAGAAACTCGAGTTAGTTCCACCTTCCTCTGTTGTCTCCTGGCTTTATCCCGGGCAATTCGCTTTTTGCTTAAATGAAGAGTTCATCTGGGACAGATATGGAACGTTTATCGATATGAAGGGGGAAGAGCATTTCCATAAAATCCAGCCAGTTATACGATGGGTTGATTTTACAGAATTTTTTATGGGTGAAAAAGGAGGTCCACCGGAAAAAAGTGATTCCCATCTGGCTCATTTTGACATGGTTACAATTGGCGGAGGGCATATAATTCCAAAAAAAGATTACAAAGATTATTCCCCAAAAATCTATGGGGAGATGTTCAATTTTTTGATTAATGAATTAGGGTTAAAAAAAGAAAACTTTATCATTACTTATTTTCCGGGAGGAAAATTATCTGCCTTCGCTAAAAATACGAAGGGAAAACCTAAATTTAGATTTGATCACACTTTTCCAGAGGATTTAGAATCTAAACAAAAACTTTTCGAGCTTGGGTTTACAAAAACCCAGATTAAAAAAGACTTTTCAAGAAGGTGTTTTCTCATACCTGATTGGGTTTGTGGAGAAATAGCCCCATGGGGGTATAGGAATGAAATAAACTATAGGGCAAAAAATGGATTGGTAGATATTGCAACAATTGAAAGATTAACCTGGAGACCGGTCTATGAAAATAGAGAAATTACCTCTATCAAGAAATGGGATAAATCATTTATAATTGCGGGTGCTGGATTTGAAAGATTAGTTATGATTGCAAATAATCTTGAAAAGATACAAGAAGTCGAAAATATCAAAACTTTATACGATTTCATAAAATCAAATGAAAACGGAAATCCGAGATTAGTTACAGAAAGTTTAAGATTGGTGCATAGAATAGTAGCAGATACAAATGGAGATTTGAGAGATTCCCGTTCTTTAAATAAGCCTAGTGGAAGAATCGAAAAATTTAATAAACTGAAAAGAAATTTGCTTAACTTAGGTGGTTTAAAACTTAAAAAGGCGTTGGAGATAAACGCACGGATCAATCCTTGGCATCCAAAATTAAAGGAGTCTATTAGTAAAACGATAGAAATAATTAAAGACTATGCGGAGTCTCAGAAAGATTGGAAGCAATTAAAAAGAGAGAAGCAATTCAAAAAGTAAGCGGGAGTGCCGGAGCGGTCAAACGGGATGCGTTCAAAGCGCATTGGTGTAGTGCCTGCATAGGTTCGAATCCTTTCTCCCGCATTTACCGGACAATGGCCAATTTATTTATACTGGTTCCCTACATATAGGGAGGGGGCGATTTTACGGGGGGCATTAGTATACCCACTTTTTATTCCACGTCCCACGTTCACCAAAAAGGTATATAAACACTCTTTTACTAACTAATGGTATGCCAATTGAAGAGTACAATAGATTATTTTTACAGGTTGCATATGGCGCAAATCTTGTATTGCCAGTAGTCTACTTTCTACTTAAGGATGTGGAAGAACGTCGAAACTTTCAAAGAGCCAATCAATTTAGGGGCTCGAAGGAATTTAGAACGTCTATGAATCAACTTCTGGCGCATAGGAAAGAACTAAAAAGGGGGACTGCAGCTTTTTATAAGATCCAGCGTATGCCTAAAGAACAGAAAGCAGCAGCAATGGAGCTATACTATGCAGATGATAGGCGTGAGTTACTTGGTCCAGATGGCATCGTTCTACCTGACAAAAATTTAATTGAGATTCAAGAGAGGTTAGTTAGCGTCAACGAGTACGTTAAAAAGGCAAATAAGATTATGAAGAAGGACTCGATAAGGGCTCTAGACTGCCTAATAATGGCTAGCAGTGACCTAGAGATTGCTAATTCTAAACTTAAGGCAAGTCCAACGGCACAGAGATGCCTTAACCCCGCAAGAGCTGCAATACTCCAGGCAAGACGAATGCGCGCGGAACTCTTGAAGAAGCGCAGATAGACTAAATCCAGATGGTCCCTCTTTATTACTTATAGCTCAAGTCTACTTCGTGTGGGAAGGATAAGCATTCAGCATAGGGTAAACTTAAGCGTATACTCACCCGCTTCCCTGTTTTTGCGCAAGTGCCCCGTCCGGGATTCGAACCCGGGTCTCGGCCTCTCTTTAGTTTTGGGATGAAAACCTTTTCCCAAAAGGGTTTACTACGAAAGGGCCGTGTGATTGACCGGACTACACTAACGGGGCATGGTCTGGCTGGGATTTGAACCCAGGACCTCCTGCTCTCTTAGAGCTTTCTTCATTAGAGTTAAACACTTTATTAGTGTTCTTGCTCAAGCTTCTTTCGAAGAAGCTTGGTCGTATAAGACAGGTACTCTAACCAGGCTGAGTTACCAGACCTTCTGCTGAATTGTTCGGAAAAGAAATTTATAAACTTTAGTGAATCTACTAAAAGAACGTGATGGCTCTGCATTGCCCGAAGACCATACTGAGCATTAACAATTAACTGGATTAATCGGGGTTTATATATTTCCTGATGGCTAAATAAGAATAAATAAGATTATAAATTTGCCCACCCTTCTCCTTCCTAAGCGGAAACATGATAATCGGTCTTGTTGGCAAACCTTCTAGCGGTAAGAGCACTTTCTTCAAGGCGGCAACGCTGGCCGAAGTCGCCATCGCTCCATATCCATTCACTACTATAGATAAGAATGAAGGTGTGGCATATGTTAAAACCGGGTGTGTTGAGGGGGAGTTGAAGGTGAAATGCCAGCCGAAATTCGGCTACTGCAAGGATGGAATACGTTTTATCCCAACAAAGCTTATCGATGTCGCAGGCCTTGTTCCTGGAGCACATGCAGGTAAGGGAAGGGGAAATCAATTTCTTGACGACTTGAGGGAAGCAGATATTCTCATCCACATTGTAGATGCGAGCGGGAAGACGAATGCAGAAGGAAACCCAGCTGATGACTATAATGTGTTGGAAGAAGTTCGTTTCCTGCAGGATGAGATTGACCTCTGGCTCTATGATATGCTTGTGAAGAAGTGGGCGACATTTTCCCGCAGGCTTGCGCAAGAAGGCAAATTAAGTCTGGAGCTGGCAAAACAATTAAGTGGCCTGAAAGTCACAGAAGAAGCTGTTGTGAGGGTGATGAAGCACCTGAATCTAAGTGAAAGCGTTCTAAAATGGAAGAAAGAGGATGTTCTTGCCTTTTCTCGCGGAATCAGAAAGGAAGCAAAACCAATAATCATCGCAGCGAATAAGGCGGACACGAAGACCGCAGAGCAAAATATCAAGAAGATGAAAGAGGCATTCCCTGAAACTCTTATTATCCCATGCTCATCTGAGAGCGAACTCGCCTTGCGAGAGGCAGCAAAACATGGTTTGATAGATTATGTTCCTGGCGAGAGTGAATTCAAGGTGAAAGGACAGCTTTCAGATCAGCAGAAGAAAGCCCTCTCATTTGTCCAGGAAAATGTCCTCGAGAAGTATGGAAACACAGGAGTGCAGCAATGCCTTAATGAATCTATCTTTGGATTCTTAGGAATGGTTGTGGCTTATCCTGTGGATAATGAGACAAAACTTGCAGATAAATACGGAAAGGTTCTGCCGGATGCATTTCTGATGCCAAGAGGAGCGACAGCCTTAGATTTTGCAGAAAAGATCCACACAGATTTTGCGAAGACATTCGCAGGTGCGATAGATGTGAGGACACACAAGAGGCTCGCAAAGGATTACAAGATAAGGGACAAGGATGTGCTAAGGATCATCACAGGAAAGTATTGAGGAAAAATATTAGTTATGCGGAGGAAATCCTTCTTTCGAGTGCATCTGCAAAACGCTTGAACTTCTCTGAGTTTAAGTAACTGATAATCTTCTCACGTTCTTCTGGGACTCTTTTCTGAAAGACATCAGAATCTACAAAGTCAAGAACAAGTGATTTATGAAGAGATAACTCTGGAACAATTCTGCTGGAAAAGTATTCTTTGACATCTTTCCTTGATATCCACTAGTCTATTTGCGTCTTTTCATCTGCGGTTGAATCCTTGTAACTATCAGAAGAATGAATCGTTTCTACGAGCGCGTCATATTGTGATGTGTACCTCATTTTAGTTCCTCTTTTCATTCCTTCTGGATATACCCATCCCGCACCAAGAATTCCGCAGTCTGCACAGCACCTTTTGCAGCTCCTTTCTTCAGGTTGTTTGAGAGGGCAACATACTGGATACCCTTTCCGCCATATCCATCTAATGCCCTTATTCTGCCCACACAAATTGTCATTCCACCATCAAGTTCTGCATCTAAATAGGGCTGAGGCCGGTCATACTCATTCATGATTGTTATCGTATTCTTTGGCGATGAGTGCAGGTCACCAAAGTAAAATTTCTGATCTTCATTGAATTTTTTGAATGCTCTCCAAACCTCTGCCGCATCTAATCCTTCCTTAGTCTCAACCTGCATGCACAGGGTATGGCCGAACTTAACAGGAACGCGCACGCAAGTCCCATTTATTTTCGCTTCAAGAGGATCTATTTCATCTGTAAATGTTCCAAGGATCTTCTTCAGCTCGCGGGAAACCTTCTCCTCTTCTTCTTTTATGTATGGGATCACATTATAGGCGAAAATAGGGGATCTGTCTTTCAACTCTACCCCCCTATCTTCCAGCAATACTTGTTCCCCAAGCAAGCGAAGTTTCTCAATTCCAGCTCCGCTCACAGCCTGATATGATGAGTAAGATACTCGCTGAATTCCAAACTCCTCAAGCGCCTTGAGTGTGATGGCTGCGGAAACGAGAGTGCAGTTTGGTCCGGGAACGATGAAGCCTTTCCATCCCCTGAGATTCTGCTGCCGCTGGATCATTCGTGCATGATCTGAATTCACTTCAGGAATCAGGATTGGGACATCTGGCTCGTATCTGTATGCAGAGGAAACAGAAATTACTGGCATCTCGCGTGCGAACATTGCCTCGAGCTCTCGCGCAGGTTCTGAAGGAAGTGCGGAGAAAACTAGATCAAGATCAGAATCTACTTTCGGCTCTTCGATAACTAGCTTTCCAAGATTTCGTGGAAAATAAACATAAGAATCTATCTCAGAAAGCCTCTTACCAGCAGAATTCTGTCCATAAACTCGTGCAACTTCAAATTGGGGATGCCCATCCAACGCCGCAAGAAATTGCTGCCCTGCAGCTCCGCTTACTCCGAGAATTCCCGCTCTTAATTTCTGCGCCTGTACCATCCCGGAATGAGAAAGAAAAAAGTTATAAATTTATTCAAAGTCATCACAGGAGCCAGACCGCCATCAGCATATACACAGCGATAGAAGTCATGTCTGATATCACTGTCGCAAATGGCCCGCTCCCAAATGCAGGATCCTGGCCGAGCTTGTAGATTATGAGCGTCACAAAGAGTGAAGTGAAGCTTGTTATCATAAGCGTTGCGAACATAGAGACCGAGATGACGATGGCAATGAATCTCTCGTGCCAGAATAATGTGACGGCAAAGAACACGAGAACACTGATTACCACGCCGATGATGAAAGCTATCAGAGTCTGCCTG